>JAAHTH010000390.1_pt1 | contig 42332 bp, 61 predicted proteins | sample 6116091 | NCBI WGS metagenome assembly JAAHTH01 (sample SAMN13939990, study PRJNA603662) | sponge metagenome | isolation source: marine sponge | host: Mycale hentscheli | place: New Zealand | collected 2006 | reverse complement strand
AGTACCGCATCCAAATCCAAATTATTCATATCACCCACTTCAAAATCATCTTCTGCACCATCTCTAATAGTTCTTATTGCTTCTTCTGGTGTCCTACCCATTGCGTATACTCTACCATCAGGATAACCTCTACCTGTCAATTCAACAACTGTAGGTATGTGAGTAGGTATTTTCCATACACCCATAAACTCCATAGGTTTACCCAATAACTCATTTAAATCATCTTGTGAGTGAAAATCTACCATAACTTTAAAGTTATGTGCCAAAATAATTGCTTCTTCTTGTGTAAGTACCAAACTATTTACTATGTAATCAACAATATCAGAATTCATTTTTAAACCACCGTTTTGAATTTTATCTCTAATTTGTTTAAATACCTTTATTGTGAAAGCATCAACAGTTTTACTAACTCTACCCCATTCATCACCGGTATTCTCAATTAGTAATCTATTATATTGTTCCTCTGTTAATTTTACTTTCATTTTAATTATTTACTAATTCTACATTATCTTCTATATCGCCTCGATTATCACCTACCCTCTGAGAAAGGTAATCATCTACATATCCTTCATCTATCTCCCAGTCAACATCCGTCCCATCATATTCTACACCATAACCATCATCTACATCCATATCATAATATTCTCCATCTTCTAATTGATCTAAAAACTCTTCTTCACTAGATGCATATCCAGTATATGTACCCATTTGGTATCCGCTTATATACCCTCTTAATGGAACTTCTTCATTAAGTTCAAACTCACCATAGAACTCTAATGGTTCACCTAACATTTCACTAAGATCTCCTTCATAATTTTGAGGATTTAATTTATTCCAAAGTAAATAATAGTTATAACAAATAATTAAAGATACAGGATCTGGTATTACTAAATCTTTTGACAACTTTTTTGAGTACATAGGTACATCCCTTAATTGTATAAAATTAGGGTATTGTTTTCTTATAAAATTATAACATTTTACAATAAACTTATCAACCTTATTTCCTATCTCTTTAAAGTTAACATTACCATCAAGAAAATCTTTATCATTTTCTACTAATAATCTATTATATTGTTTTTCAGTTAGTTTAACTTTCATAGTCTACAGTATCGTCCTGAATTTCTTTACTTATAGTTTCACCTATAATATAGGATCCAACAAAAGGTGTTAATGCTGCAAAATACGCACTCATACCTACTAAGTCACCTTCTTTAATTATTGTATAAACTCCAATTGATAGCCATAATAATACTGTTACATATATGACTATTTCCCTTTTACTAGATTTACCAGCTTTAAATACTGAGGTGTCATCGCTTTGTCTTACAGTTTCCCCATACATATATGCACCTACAAAACCAGTTAAAGAAACAAAGTATGCGGCTAATTGGGTAAAGTCAGTAGTATAAATTGTCCCCAATACTCCCAAACCAACCCACATTAATATAATAACGTATGTTAAACATTCCCTTTTGGTGTCACAACATCTTCTTAAAAATTTCATAATTGTGTTTATTTATAAATATAGTAGAAGCATAAAAAAAACCCATCATTAGATGGGTTAGTTTTATTAGTTTTATTTGTGGTTTTTTACTTTTTAAAAAAATCTAAAAAGTATTTACCACCTACACCGATACAAATACCTGCATATAGTGGGTAACCATAAATTAATAAAGCGGCACCTACACCACCCCACGCAGCAGCATTGAACCACCAAGCGTTTAAAATTTTTCCAATTTTTTCCATATTAATTATTTTTATTATTGTTATTATTACTACTTAGTTTCAGTAGTAGATGGCACTACTTCTTCATGAAAATTTAATTTTTCATGTGCCAAACTCTTCATCTCACTTCTCTTATCACTTACTTTATCATAGTAAGTTTCCATTGCATTATCATATTCAACACTATGATATTCACCTTCTGGAATTTCATAATCATCTTCATCAGGATATTCTAATTCCCCATCGTACTCTTCATCATAAAAACCTTTTTTATTAACTGCGAATCCACCAATAGGTGTAGTTGCTTCGTTTTCATAATCACCATCTATTTCACAGTCAGGATCAATCTCCGAACAAAGGTTATACACATATTGTACAAATTCTAGTGGTGGATACCATGCAGATGTAGTTCTAATTTCTGCATATTCACTATCAAAGTCCACAAAAAATTCATCATGATAACACCACTTAGCCCCAACATTTTCAGTAAACCACCCATAAGTGTTTTCTACATTGTCATAGAATCCCTTAATTAATGCCAAATAATTTTCTTCATTATTTTCTTCTACTTTAATTTTTATTTCTTCTAATTTTTCCATCACTTTTTTATTTCCTGTGATGTTAATTGTTGTATATACGTGATTTGCCATAATTTGTAAAATTAAAAAAGGGGACTAATTGTCCCCTTTAATTGTTATTTAGTTTTTAAACTGATTCCCCTACCCATTTAACTACTGACTCTAAACCGTAGATTTCAGTAATCTTATTAATAAACCTTTTTGGGTTTTTTCTAATGTAAGTTAGTGATTCAGTTGGAACTCCATTTCCTGAAGGTCCAAAAAGAGTTACTAAAGACTCTTCTCTTGTTTTTTTCAATGTTTTACTCATTTTTTGATTTTTTTGAATTATGTTATTTATTATAACCAATAATAGATATTTTTTTTTTAATAGTCAAATAATTTTATTTATTATTTATTCTACCTCTAATAATTCAACATCAAAGATTAATTTTTTACCCGCTAAGGGGTGGTTTGCATCAATCTTTACACCTGCTTCAGTAATTTCTTTTACTGTTACGTTGATAGTTCCTCTATCACTAGATGACTGTAATACGTCTCCAACCTTAACCCCTTCAGGCATTTGTGTTGCTGGTACTACATTTACTAAACCGTCCAAATATTCACCGTACGCATCAGTAGGTTCTATTTCAATGACTTTATTTTCACCTTCATTCATACCCAATAAACCTTTTTCAAATCCTGGTATTAAACTACCCTGACCTAATATTGTTTTTAATGGTTCTCTACCTTCTGTTAAGGATGTATCGAATACCGTACCATCCTCAAACTTACCAGTATAATTTACTTTAATTGTTTTTCCTGATTTTACTTCTGACATAATTTCTTTTTTTTTATTATATATTATAATACAACTATAGACATAATAAGAGACTTAGTAAAGGTATTTATGGTAAATAAAATTTAATAATAAGTTAACATTATATTACACCATATATCAACATAGTGATGTATTTATAGTCGATGAAAAAATTAATTATATTGATCGTTTGTTTACTAGGTATCCAATGTTCACCAACAACATATCAGACTCACTGTTTTTCTGACTTAAAGTATGATGATTACGAAAGTAGTATAGATAGTACTTTTAATTACGCAGAAGATATAAAAGAGTTTTTTATTATTGAAAATAGATAGTTTTTGGTGGAGATGGGGGGATTCGAACCCCCGTCTTGCCCGTCATCCATATGAGATCTTTTTACAGGTTTAGGATAAGTTTTTCTAAACTTCCAAAAATTGATAGGTTTTCGTTAACTGTAAGGTCGTTACTCCCGGATCACTATCATTACCAAACATCACCATCTACTTCCTTTAACATCTTAATAACCTACAAGTATACTCAGTTACATGATGTGCTTAGCATCTAATCTAATTAGGCTGCCATAGCATACTCAGCGTTTCCGGCTAAGGTTTTGATGTTGGTCATCACCCATACCTGAATCTTCACACTTCTCTACGTCAATCAATTCCATGACATCCCCATATCTTTGACTATATAGTTTTTCTTCCATATATAGTTGTTGATAATGTTTTTCCATCTCTTCAACGTAAACTTCTTCATAAAGTTGTTTAATTCTTCCCATAATAATACAAATATAATATTATTTTTTATAATATTCAAATATTTATATAAAAACATTAAAACTATGGAAATAATTGAAATTGGTAATAAAATAAAAGTTAAATATTCTTTAAAGGTTGGTGACGAAACTATAAGGGAGTACGATGAATCAGAATTAATTATTGGTAACAAATCAAATATAGGTGGTATTAATAGATTTCTTAATAAATTTATTGGCGAAAAAAAGAAGTCAATAACCGGAATAAGAGATACTATAGTTATTGAGCCTGAATTAGGGTATGGATTAACTGATAAATCTAAAATAGGTGCAATACCTAAAGAATTAATGGAGAGTAATGTATCTATTGGTGATAATGTAGATTTATCTTTTAAAGATGGTAGTGTAGTACAGGGTTTAGTTAAAAGTGAAAATGATGATACTTTTATCGTAGATTGTAATCACCCATTAGTGAATAAAGAATTAATAGTAGATATTGAAATTATTAGATTTATTTAAATAAAAAAACCCTCCTAAGAGGGTTTTTATGTTATAATCTATTTTATTATTTTAATCAGTTAATAACTGTTTTTTATTTTTCTTTTTACTATTTAGTCCATCGATTGTACCTTCCAGACTATGTATTTTATCGTATAATTTATCAGTCCTACTGTCTATCATACGTCTTATTTCATCAAACTCTCTTTCTGTTCTTTCAGAGTTCAGTTCATATTCACCCCATAAAGCTCTTTCCACCTCATGTGATTTTTTATTAATATCACTCTCTATGGAGGATATTTCGTTATAGATTATCTCTATTTCTTTTTCATTATCATATTGATACATTTTATATTTTTCTACATCAACCTTACCCTTAAATTTGTTAAAAACGATCACAACCGCTAATACGATCCCAACCACCAATAATGTAGATAAAACTGATACTGTTACTAAAATTGTTTCCATAGTTTCTATTTTTTTATTTTATTTTGTTATTATAGATTATAACAAATATAAATATAGTAATTAAAAACGTTATAGTAAATGTTTATTAATTTCTCTGATTAGTATTCTTTTTACTATAGGTAAATATGTTTCTACAAAGGGAATGTCTTCTTCACTGTAAGCACCATAAACTGTTTTTGGTGTTTCACAAATTGGGTTAATATAATCTATTTTAATATTTTCTTGAGATTCTAAAGTAGGTATATTAGGGGTAGTAATTGCAGTTGTCCTTAAAGATTTGTATTTATTACCTTCAATTATTAATGTATCCATTTTATAATGGTATATGATACTAGTTTTAGAACTCAATATTAAATAACCCTCTTCATTGTTTTCTATGATAATACCAACACTTTTAAATATAATTTTTTCTTCTATTTTGTCACAAATTTTCCTTCCTTCCTCTATCGTCCCTTTTAATCTACGTAGTGCGTAATTTATTAACTTTTCTACTTGTTTAAAAATGTCATCATCAATGGTGGTATATACCAATTCCATATTTTTAAAATCTATAGATGTGAGTTCTTTGGGGGTTAGTTTGTCTTTTTGATCTAATAAGTTTTTAAGTGACCTGAATTCCTCAATACAATCAGAGAGATAAGGGTATATTTTTTTTTCTTTAAATTTATTATTAACCTTTTGCAAATAATCTAATAATACATATTTTTTGTATTCAAAATCGGTATTATCTTTAGTTAACCAGTCCTTATCTAATTTCTCCATATAATATAAATATGGAGAAATATTTTAGACATATTGAGGTACTCTACTAGATTTCCATAAATTATATTCTCTAGTTGTTATTTCACCATTTTTAAGTACTGTTTTATTACCATCTTTATATGGTAAAACATGATCTACTACATATTTTTCACCATCCATAACATCTATCAATGATACATATTTATGTGTTTCACTACACTGAGTATTGAATGTTTCATCCTCAACATCTCCATTAACCCTAACCATCCCATTAGAACTTACCCATAAATTAACTTTGTCTGAAAAACTAAATGTTCGTTTACTATCTTTTTGTATAGTTAAATCCTCTAAAAAAGGAACTATGTCTAATAAAATTTTATCTATTCTAATCTCAATGTTTGATGCCACTAACCTACATAAATCACCCCAAGTTTTTTGTTCTCCATTGACTAAGTATAATGCTCTTTTTTCATTTTTTCTTAGTGTTTCTTGTTGGTGGTATACTTCTAAGAATTTATTGTGTTCACCTTTTTTTATAGTTACATTATGTTCATTTAAATAACACAATAATGTATATAAATTATAAACAAAGGACTTATCTAATTTTTTCTTATTAGGGTGACTTTTTAATATTTTACCCCATTCATTAATCACTTTTTTAAACTCTACTAAATCCGCAGTTTCTTTTTTATACATTGTGTCCCAAGAATCTTGTGCTCCTCCTCTTTTGTTAGTTTGGTAGAATAGTAACATCACTAATAATTCATCGTCATACATTCTACTTTTTTTAACACTTATTTTCTCTGTTATTGAATCGAATTTAGTGGAGAATTCTCTAATAGTATCTGCCACTACTGAATTAATACAATTTCGTTGCTCTTGTCTATTCCATGGTTGTCCCTGATTAACTTTAATACCTAATTCATGCATTTGCAAAAGTGACATTGAACTATAGGTTGTAACAGATAATTTTTTCTTTAAGAATAAACTTTTATCTTTATCATGAGAATACTTAACGTCAATATCCCCATTTTTATACTTAGTAATAGTCTGACTCCTGTTGTTCCCATCGATTGAAATGTACTCGTAACCTTTATCCAATAAACCCTTAAAATATTCAGCATCTTTATGCCTATTTTTTTGTAACGCTATATGATAACTAGCACCAATATTAACTAAAATAATAGAGTGTGATACCATATTTTTATAAATGGAGTCAATAAAATTTTTCTGATTCTCTTTATTCCAAGAATTACGTCTTTGATATCTTGGGTCAATATAAATTTTTTTGTTTTCTATCTTACTTATTATATCTTCTATATAATCTTTCTCAGTAGTAAACTGTACTTCGTCAGCCATATCTATGACTATTTCATTTTTTGTTTTGTTTGACATAACTTTATTTTTAATTTATACAAAAATATAAAAAATTTTTAACTTATCCAAAAGATATAGTAAAAATTATTATACTAATTCTTCTACTATACCAATTATTTCACTTACAACTAATACTGATGCCGCAATTACTAAATCAAAAGGAATTAATATATAACCTATTATTCTTATTCCACTTTTAATAAAAGAAATTATTTGATGCCATTTTTGATTTGGCATCTTATCTAAGTCTTTATTCTCAGTTGAATCAGGCATATAACCCCACACTTTAAGTTTTATTTTATCTTGTTCAGTTAACTCTAATGGGTTTTTTTTACCTGTAATTTCCTCATAATAAGGATTTAATTCTCCAGTATATGGATCATGTGTTGGTACTTGAAATTTTATCTTACTCATAATTTTTTATTTTAATTTTTCCAAAAAACTTGTATGCAAATTAATATTAAACATAACATTAATGATATTATTGTTTTACTACTAATACTTTCATTAAAAAAATGACTTACACAAATAGTGTATACAATAATACCAACCCCAAAACCTACAAATCTAACAGGCCAAAAATAACCACCGAAAGCTTGTACAGTATATTTAGTTGCCCATAAATATGCAAATGATAAAGGTATACCTATTAAAGCAATTACCCATTCATTATCTCTAGCCCATTTCCAAATAAATTGTGAGTTTAATTGAAACCATGTTATTATCTGTGCGATAAGAAACATAAACACACCTATACCTAATAATTTATAATTCATATTTTGTTTTTTGTCTAACTAACATTTCGTTGGTTACTTGATCCTTACTTAAATACGTAAAAGGATTATCCATACCTTCCGCAAATACTTCAAATGTAGATACTCCATCACCATATAACCCACTTCCACCGGTCCTTCCACCACCAACTACTGAGAACCAACCACCTTCACCTTTATCTGAAAAAGGAAAATATTCTACTGCCGCAACTCCGTTAGGTACAACATGATGTGGTTTAAATTTTAAATCTTTAAATGTTTTAACCCCTAAGATATTTGAGGCTTCTTCTTCAGTAAAACCCATTAAATCTACCAACTCATTGTAAGATTGTACGGCATCTTTACCTTTAACATAATTAATTATATCATTAATTTTTTTATTCATATTTGTAAATATAGTGAAATTATATTAATAAAACAAATTATTTTACAAATAATCATTTTCTTTTAGTTCTTCATTAGTTGGGTATCCAATGATCTTTCCACAATCATTACATATTTTTAATACGTGTTTTCTATCTTCATAGTATTTTAGTGAAGTATCTTCATGTGAACATTTATTTTGTATTTCAGTTAATTCATCGTTTAATAATTTAATATTATTTTTAATATCATTAACCTTAGTTCTAATATTTTCCATTGGATAGGTTTTAAGAAATTAAACCTTCTTCTTTATATAGTTTAGATACTCTTTCTCTAGCATATTCACAAAATTTTTCAACTAAATCAATACCAATGTACTGTCGGTTCATTTTAGAAGAAGCGTAAGGTGTAGTACCAGTACCTGAAAAGTTATCTAACACTATTTCATTCTCTTTAGAATATAAATCAATAAAGAAAGAAGCTAGGTCGGTTGAGAAGGTAGCTTCATGACCTTCTACTTTACCATCGTTATTACGTGCCTCAATAAAATTATAATAATTATTGTAGTACTTTTGTCCGGTTCTTGACACAGAAGACACTGTTTTGTTCGCCTTAAAATAAGGAGTCTTAGCGAATATATAAACCATTTCTACAATTCTTGTTACCCTGTTAGGGTGTCCGGATACAGGCATTGCAGATTTCTTTTTCCACGCAAATGTATCATATATTCTAAAATCAGTATGTTGAAATACTTCATTGATTAAGAAATATGGTAACGATGGGTTGAATGTGGTGTAACTAAAATTAAATACTACAACACCATCTTTTTTTAATATTCTTTCGTATTGTTTAAAATTATCTATTATCCACTCTAGGTAATCGTCTACAGATTGGTTATCTTTTATTTGATCTTTAGCACCAGGATATTTATGATTGTCATTACGAATAGATGCCAAATAAGGTGGAGAAGTTAATATCAAATCAATACTACCATCATTTATTTTACCCATAGTTTCAACAGTGTCACCACAATAAATCTTATTAGTTTCTAAACCGATCTCAGTACTATCTACTAACTTAGTATTATATTTAGTTAATAAATTATTATGAGTTTCAATTATTGGTTTTTTTGATTTTTTTGCGGAAAGAATCATCTCCTCAAACAAAAAATATTGACCTTTGTTTGTAACCTTTCTTTTTGGTCTTTTCATACTTTAAAAATTAATTATTTTTCTACTTTTTCTAAAACTTTTTTTACTTTCTTCTTACTATTTACCTTACTATTCATTTTGAACCAACTATCTTCGTATTGGTTTCTACTATCCTCTATAACTTCATATATTGGATCAACATCTAACATATATAATTTTTTTAATGTTGTGGGTGATAATATATCTGAATTTTTATCAATAAACTCTTTAATATATTCAATATCTCTAGTAATATACTCCATAAAATCTCTTTTTGTTTTACCAATAAATGCGGGAGTACAGTTTTTAAACTCATCAATATCAAAGCTAAACTCTTTTGTGGAATGAGTTATACTATAAGTTTCTATTTTTTGTATTTTAATTTTCATTTTTACCTATTTTATAAATACGACTTAAATTTCTATTTTTTTAACATTATGAATAATGTGACAAAAGTGTGACATTTAACATACCCCTTTAATTTTAATTTTAATGTTGTGTGGAGCTCTCTCATCACCACCAAAATAAGGGTATAAGTAATATCTTCTAAAGTCTTTGTTACAAGGTCTATCCACTTCTACTACTACACCATTAACACCTAAGATATATTTATCATTTTTTAACTCTAAACTTAAATATATTATTTCATTGATTTCTACAGAAGTTATTTTTTCAAATTCAAAGTCACCATTTAAATGTCTAAACCACAATATTTCTAAACTATCGTTTAACCATCTCCACCCAAATCTTATTGAGTTATCCATATGATTATTACTACAATCGGATACTCCCCATAACTTATTTACATCCCACTGATTAACAGGATCTTCAGTAGTATATATTGCACTACTGTCGAAAATACATTCAATATTAAATTTATTTTCTCTAGAAGTTTTATATCTATAACCTGATCTATGTTTACCTTCTTTTATTGTAAATGTTTTAAAACCATTTTCATCTATCTTACTACAAGATAAAAAAGAAAACATACATATAAAAAACTTTTTCATAAATAATCGTGTTTAAATAAGTCTAATTGCATACCATAACAAGGTGATTCTAATACGTTATCACCATAATTCATAATCAATAACTCCTCTCCCATATTTTGTTTAACACCACTTTTTGCTGCCGCAGCTTTAGCAAACTCTTTTTTCTCCCATACATACTCATGTTTTGGAAACCATTTCCTTAATAACTCAAAATCATAATAACTTAAAGAGAACATACCATTCATTTCTTTTATACAATCAGCTAGTCTTTCATGATCAGCCCTATCAAAATCATGATTAGAATAGTAATTTTCTGTTTTCCAATATGGTGGATCAATGTAGAAATATGTTTTTTCTGAATCATATTTTTCTATAACTTCTTGAAAATCCATATTTTCCACAAATGTAATTTTATCAAAATGTTCTCTATATTTAGGATTTTTAAGTTTATCCATAAATATTAATACTTTACATCTATATTTTCCCTTATAATCAGTATATTTAGATGTTTCAGGTTTAGAACCTGAAAATATTTGAGTTAAGACGTATACATATTTAGCAGCAATCTCGAATTTATTTTCTTCCGTTATTGTAAATTCCGTATGAAAAACTTCTTTTTGATACTGATTAAACATATCCACATATTCTTGTGGAGTATCAGTAACACCTAATTGTTGACACGGATACTTATTCAGTTCATCCCAAAGTCTATCATAATCTAAACTACAATCAAATAAATTTGTATTAAGTCCGTTGAAATCGTTATACACTACTGTTTTAAGATTAGGGAATAGTTTTAAATCCATATTGAAGAATACCCAAAACATACCTCCAAATGTTTCCACATAAGTTTCAATGTCTTTGGGTATGTGTGGAACTATCCACTTACCTATTCGCGCTTTACCTCCAATATAACTTATCATCTATATTAAAATTAATTTAAAATTGTGTAAATGTCAAGTGTATTTTATACATTCTTTTTAAATATACTATTATTTTTCGAGTTTTTCAATTATTTCGTCAATAATTCCATATTTTAATGCTTCTTCAGAATCTAACCAATTATCTCTGTTACAATCTTGTAGAACTGTTTTTTTAGTTTTACCACAAAAGTCTGCTAACATTTGAAATAGTTTGTCGTTGTATTTTTCTGCTTCTGCGATACTAATTTTCATATCCTCAACGTGACCTTGTGCACCTGCAGATACTTGATGTAACATTACTTTTGAATTAGGTAGTGAAAATCTTTTCCCTTTAGTACCGTTACCTAATAGTATTGATCCCATAGATGCTGCCATACCTGTATTAATTGTTACTATATCTGACTTAACATAATTCATAACGTCTACCATACTTAAACCAGATTTAACTGAACCACCTGGTGAGTCTACATGCATAATAATGTCTCTTTTTTCTATATTGTCTAAAAACATTAACTGAGCTTGTACCACAGTACTCATTTGATCATTAACCGGTCCTGCAACCCATAAAATTCTATCCATCATTAATCTAGAAAAGATATCCATTTGGGTAACCCTCATTTCTCTTTCTTCTAAAATATAAGGAGTAAGACTAGAAGATACCATAGTATTATTATAAACACTATCTTGTAGTTTTTCCCAATAGTGAAATTGTATTCCACTAACACCTAAATGCTTCATTGCATAATTTTTAAATTCACTGTAATAATCTAAATTAACCATTCTTTTTCTTTTTTTTGTTTTATTAATAATTTGAACTTCCTAATGTCTCAAACTCACCGTTTTTAACTAATTTCTTGTTTGTTTCACCATACTCTAACCATGTATCCCCGAATTTAGTTCTAGAATCATGAATAATCTGATATTCATTTTCGTACTCTAAACCAAATAATTTATCACATACCTCTTCACTTAAAACTTCTTTATTTGACTCAATAAAATCTTCTATGTATTCTATATCATTGAAGTATGTAAAAAAATCTTCATGTGTTTCACCAATAAATGGTGGTATACACATTCTAAAATCTTCTATATTCAATCTTATTGGTTCGGTGGATTCTACAATAGTGTAGGATTCTAATTTTCTTATTTCTATTTCCATAATTTATATTTTAAAAAATTGTTTTACATGTTCTAAAATTGATTTTGTAGGTTTAATGAAATCAAATTTAGAAGATTCAACATCATTAGTTATTTTAAAAACAATACATAACCTATAATAACCATCGAATATAGGAGAGTATTCACCTTTGTTTAATACCCATTTAAAATCTAATTGGGTGTGTGGGATAAAACCGTCTTTACAATAAATTCCCCTATTAGAATGAGTTATACTATCTAAAATAATATTATTAAATTTTTTCCACCAACTAGTCTCCATTAAACTTTCAATAAATGTATTATATTCATCTGCAGTATTAAAAGAATCGAAAAAAGGGTTTCCTTCACCCCATTTATCTTTTCTAGGTGCTACTTTAAGTATTGGTTCTGAGTATAAACGATAATTTTTTAATTGTTTAATACTTAATCTTTTTATTTCGTAAAGATTACCTTCTTCATCCATAGCATCGGACTTAACAAATTGGGAAAGTCCTAATATTGGTTTGAATTTTTTAGGACATTTATCTAAACTACATAATTTATCAATATTACTCTTACCTTCCCCCGACCAAAATAGTCTAGGTCTTTTTGTGTACCTACTTAAACCATAGGAACGATATATATATTCTTCAAAATCTTTATTAGTTTTCATATTCTATTTTTTTGTTATCTTCAATTACTTCTTTCCTTTTTGGTTTATCAAACTCAACAAACAAATTATGTTTTTCACATATCCTTAATAAAAAATATTTAGATAACCATAAATCATTTTTATTGACAGAATTACCTTCACTCATTAAGTTGTATTCCCACTGTCCTAATGATTCTTCAGCGTTTACATCAGTAATTTTTAAACCTGCAGATAAACACGCATCTAAATGTTCTTCCATTATTTCTCTACCTAAAACTCTTCCATAACCTAACCCACAATATATTCCTTCTTCTATAGTCCATATTTTGATATTACTTATTCGTAGAATATATTTTTGTTTAAAACCAAACAAAAACTTTTCTTCTTCATTAATATCTAATCTTTCATCAGTCATTGATGTATCACACATAACTAAGAACGATTGTTTTCTTTTAGGATCAACTACTACTCTGTTAGGAATTAAAAGAGATTTCACACTTTTATCACCCCATATAGGTAATTCTTCGGGACAAGGACCGTTTTTTCTTAATGTATTGTACTTAGGATATTTATGAGGATCAAAATCCCATATTTTAGTTTTACCTCTTAATGTGTCTTCTGAATCCACCCAAATATATTCTAATTTTATTAACATAATTTTTATTTTTTCATATTATTCCACCAATTCATCCTTTTGAGTCTTTTATATATACCATAAGGTTGTAATATGATACCAATTAGAAAGCCATAAACCGCAATGAATGTTCCAATTACTGGCCATATTGGTATCCATCCTCCCCAATATTCTTCCATTACAGGTCCAGGAACATAAAACGCCATAAAGAACCCAAATAGAGTCCCTACAAGTTTTAACATACCTTGTTTATTATTAAAATAATGATCTGTGAATAACCAGTGTAAATAATTTTTTGGTGATCTATCTTCTTTCATATTTTTATTTTTTTTATTTATATTATTGTGGAGGATATCGGAGTCGAACCGATGACCTCCTGCGTGCAAGGCAGGCGCTCTAGCCAGCTGAGCTAATCCCCCATATAATATAAATATCTCTAATATCTACTATTATACAACAGATTTATTTTTTTTAGATGCCTGCTTAGCTAAATCCTCATCTATTTTCTTCTGTTCTTGTAAAGTTTTAATACTTTCACAAATACCTATATAATCATCAATACTGTATTGTCTTAATACACCACTAAAAGTAGTAATATCAGGTTTACTTATAGATAATTTGTCAGATTCTAAGCTATAAACTATTTGTGCTAATAAATCTTTTACAACATAGTCTTTTTGGTTCGACTGTAATTGATCAAATATAGGTTCATTAATTTGGATGATTACATCATAATCAGTCATAAATTTAACTATGTCCTGCGCTTTAGTTACCTGTCCAAAACAATCTTTTAAAGATTCGTTGGATAGGATTTTAATGTTAACAAAACCAGGTATACCACTATTATTTATATGTGTATTAAATACCTCTTTTGTTTCTTCATAAACTTCTTGAAATTTTCCCATTTTTTATTGTTTTGATTAAATATAATTAATTATTACTAATAAATCAAATATTTAATTCCTCTATTTTTATTTTTTGTTCTTCAGTTAATTCTTTAGGTGTATCTACCCATACTTCTACCATCATATCACCCGTTTGGTTATTCCTAGTTAAACCTTTTTTAGGGACTCTTAGGATATGTCCAATATCAGTACCTTCTTTTATAGTAATCCTTATTAATCCATCTATAGTTTTTATTTCTTTAGGTGTTCCTAAAATTATTTCTTTAAAGGTTAAATTTACTCTTTGGTGTATGTCGATATTATTTCTTTTAAATATAGGATGAGGAACTTCTACAATATTAACTATTAAGTCACCATCTATACCTTTTTTTATACTATTACCTTTTCCCCTAATTATTAGTTGTTCGCCCCCCATAATACCTTTAGGTATATCAAAATCTAAAAGTTCTTCACTTAATTTAACACCTTGTGTACCACAACTTTTACATGGTTTAGTTATTATTTCCCCACTACCATTACACTTAGGACATGCCACATTACTTTTTATTTTACCGAAAGGTGTATTTTGTATTGCCACTACAACACCTCGTCCTCCACAGGTTACACATTTACTAACTTCACCACCTGTTCCACTGCAAGAATCACAAGCACTATTTCTTTTGTATTTAATTTTTTTATGGATACCACTAAAAATTTCTTCTAATGTTAGTTTTACATTTACTCTTATATCATTTCCTTTTTGTTGTCTACTTCTTCTATTACCAAATGGGTTTTGATTATTATTACCACCAAAGAAAGAATTAAATATATCATTAACATCGAAACCATCACCAAAGGGATTACCACCTCTACCATCAGGTGTACCATAATTATCATAATTTTGTCTTTTTTCTGAATCAGATAAAACATCATATGCTTCTGCAACTTCTTTAAATTTTTCTTCCGCCTCTGGGTCATCTTTATTTTTATCAGGGTGATACTTTATTGCTAACTTTCTATAAGTCTTTTTAAGTGTAGAATCGTCTACATTTTTATCAACCCCTAAAACTTTATAATAATCTTTTGTCATTCTATATTATTTATTTATAAATAATAATGATTATTTTAATAAAATAAAGTAATGCAGTATAGAATTATTATAACAATTAATAACAAAAAGAAAAAAATATTATTTAAGAGTAATGATATTTCCTATGCTCGTAAAAAATATTTTAAATATAAAGACAGTAATAAAGTTTTATATGGTAGAGATCATATTGCATATAAAAAAGTTAAACCAGTTCACTATGAACTTATATTATTAAAAGAATGGGAAAAAGATGATACTACATACACCACTAGAGATAGTGTGGGTAGAAATATTGAAGTGAATGATAAAAATAAAAAATGGACAATACTAGAAAAATGTGATTACTACTTTGAGGAGATGTTTACTGTTTTTGGATTTAAAAATAGATTAACTTTAATAGATATCATTAAAACAATATTAATGAGAAAAAATAGTAGTATATTAATTAAACAAGTAAATTATATAAACAATAAATTGCTTATTCATCAAAATAATGATTTTGATATTGTGGTTTGCAAATGTAAAAAAGACTGTAAAAAATTATACGATTTATTATTTGATTTTTATGAAAAAAATAATATGAAAAATATTATGTTTACTGGAAAAATAAATAATAATAAAAAAAATACTTATGACTTAATTAGAGCTAAAACAGGCTGGGATGAATTCAAATTATATAGAACTAAAACAAGACCTTAAACCAACTGGCTCTCTAATTCCTCAATTAATCCTTCTATTTTAGAAAATTGATCTTTGTCCCCAACGTAATGTGGGTTTATACATTCTATTCTTTCTTCAGAATCGGTAGGCATAAAAAATAATCTTACATTATCTCCCCTATCATCTAAATATTTTTTAACATTTTCACCATATGATGCAACTAATTCTTTATTTTCAAATAATCCCCTATTCAAATAAAATACTAAAAATAAGGGTTTGTCAATGGGATCTTCATCTTCTTTAAATCTCTCCAATGAAGTATAACTAATGTTAATAGTTTCTATATTATATTTTTCACTTAATTCTTCTTCTTTTTTTAATCTATCTTTTTCACCTAAGATGTCATAACATTCTAAAGAATTGTTGTTTTGATCTTTTAAATACACTAAATACGATCTCTGTCCGTTTTTAAGTGAATAATTTTTAGTTTCTATTTTCATTATATACCATTATACTATTGTGTTATTGTTTATAGTATAATAATACAACTTTTTTATCAGACAGTAAATGTTTATATAAACTTTTTAATAGATTCGGTTATCATACTTTTGGGTGGTAAACCACTTTGTCTCCAAACTATCTCACCTTCTTTGAATAATAATAATGTAGGTACACTTCTAATACCATATTCTGCAGCAGCGTCTCTATTTTTGTCAATATCAATTTTTATAATTTTAGTCTCATCTCCCATTTCTGTTGCCACTTGTTCTAATAATGGTGACATCATTTTACATGGTCCACACCAAGTTGCATAAAAATCTACTAACGTAGGTGTAGTAGAATTAATCATTTCATCAAATTTTCCCATAATAATTTATTTATTATTAAATATACTAAAGTTTTAATAAAAAAAAAGAGGATACTAATTAAAATATCCTCTTTTCAATAATGTGGTGTCGGAATGATGATTCAGATTTCATTAACGGAGGGTCTGTCCCTACGGTAGATTTGGTAACTCAGCCCCACTGAGTGTCTTTGTTTAACTTGAGACAAAATCAAGAGGTATGTTTTACAACCTAAAGTGTGAGATTATCTCACGTTTAAACTTCCCTATGGTTGATCCCTTTATAAGTTTGGGTAAAGGGATAATAAAACCTCTGTTCTACTTTCTAGTTTTAAGTTAGAGTTTGCAGAAACCATTCGTTTTACACCAATATAAAAAACGGTAGCGGAATTGTATGTGTTTGTTTTTTTCTCCCCCTCATCACTGAAAGGTGGTGGGTCAAACTCCCACTTTCTCGATCTTGGTTTTAGTTTTTTAAATTTGCCGAAACCATTCCTCTATACCATTTTTATGTCAAAGAACTATACCGTTATATTCTCATATCTAGTACTATCAACAGTTTTCATCATTACTGAGTAAGGAGTTAAATTCTCCCCATTCAATACTGACTTTAGTATTGATGGACTAAATCCTGAGATTAAAGCGGTGTTCATCTCATCCTGTTTAACAGGAAAATTATCATTACCTCTAGAATGAAGATTCCAAAATACTATTGCCGGCATTTCATATCCAGCATTTTCATATTTTGTTTTAATCATCTCTATTGCAGTAGGATTCCAATCAGAAGACCCTTCCCAACGATTTCCTGTCGCCGCATCGAATTCCATATCTGATAGTATTAATATTTTTGTCGGCATTTCCTCTAATGGAATATTATGAGTTACTGCCTGATCCAACAACAAATCAAATGTTGCCCTTAAATTTGTACTCATACCCCAATGTGCACTACTTAACTGTTGTAATTTACCTTTTAGTGAATCACCAGTTAGGTACTGTAAACTAGGTGTTGAAGAAAAAGTTAAAAAACTATCTTTAAATGTCCCTTCATTCCTTTCTGAAATATAGATACCTAATGAGATTGCTACATCCATACAGGTAAGTGAATCATTACTACCTGCGGCACAACTCATTGAACCTGAAACATCAACCATTGGTAAAACTCTATCCTCATTACCTTCCATAAAGTTAGGTAAATTATCCCATTGATTTTGAGAAACTGTTTCATCAACACCTGTATACAAAGTCTTTAAAATATCGTAAGGGTATAATGCCCCACTATTAACTGTAGTCTTACCTTCTTTAAGGTCTTCTACAAATTGGTTATATCCTTTTTCATCTCTTCTCCAAAACGCTTTTTGGTATCTTGCAGATGCCAATGAAGGTATTTTAGAGTAGTCAATCTCTTTCCAACGATCTGAACACATCTTAGTTTCTACTACATCTGTCAAACCTACTAATCTTTTTCTTAATTCTTTTGGTGATACCTTTAATGATCTCCTTACTTTATTGAATACCTCACCTTTACGTGGCATCCACTTAGCACATAAACCATCTTCGTTACCTAACGCAGTTACGATTAAATCTATAACCATACCTTCTAAGTCAGTACCAATTAATGTAAATACATCGTCCCATCTTCCGTATTCAGAAATAAGATGGACATTCTTTTTAACAACGTCTGGTGAAAGTTTTACTAAGTGAGAAATAACATCTCTAAAGATTTGTCTCTCACCAGCACCTTCTCTAACATCTCTCACCCAAAAAAGGATACGAGTTGCAACTAATGGATTCTCACTATACGCTTTAGAAAATTTTTCTATCAACTTAAGTGGACTCTTTCCTCTCATTGCACCAATAGAGAAAAATAAATCTACACAATTATTTAGTGTAGTATTATTCGTAGACATACCGTTTTCGGTTAATTGCGCTTTTTCTTCCTCCATTTCTCTGTATTTAGTCATTGAATTAGCCATAGTTTTGGTTGTTTTTTAAATTGTTCTTTAAAAGTCTGATACAAATATAGGGCGAATATTTTAAAAAGTCAAATTTTTTTTAATTTTTTTTTTAAGAGTTGTCGGGGAAGGACTCGAACCTCCGTTTCATGGACCAAAACCATGCGTCCTGCCAACTAGACGACCCGACAATAGGTTTTTTTTGCGGACTGGACGAGACTCGAACTCGCGACCCCCTGCGTGACAGGCAGGTATTCTAACCAACTGAACTACCAGTCCTTTGTAGCCCGTAGGAGAATCGAACTCCTGTTTCTAGGATGAAAACCTAGCGTCCTAACCACTAGACGAACGGGCCATTTTTTATATAAATATAAATGACAATTATTAAATTGTTAATTTATATCCAACTCCTCTCACAGATTTAAAATATGTATTAGGTGTTTTATTTTTTTCAAATATTTTTCTTAAAGATAATATAACGTTATCAATTGTTCGTGTCTTAATAAAAACATCATAACCCCATATCTTTTCTAAAATTTCTTCTCTAGAAACTACTTCGTTATTTTTTTCAATTAATAGCTTTAATAATTTTATTTGTCTTTTGGTTAATTTAAATTCATCACCTATTTTATTTTTAACCATAAACGATCTAAAGTCTATTATGTAATCCCCTATCTCAACCTGATCTTCAATCTTATTACCTTTATTCCTTCCTATTAAAATTATATAATTACTTATCTTATAATAAATTTCTTTATATGAAAGTGGTTTAACTAAAAAATCATTTGCACCATATCTTAATACTGTGTTTCTTTTTTCTTCATCATCATGATAACTAATATAAATGATAGGAGTTCTTTGATTTTCTAATCTTATTGTTTGACATAAATCTTCACCATCAAAATCTACTAATTTTTCATCTAAAACTATTAGATTAATTCTTGTTTCTCTAAGTTTAATTAACCCTTCTTTTCCATGAGTAGTAGTTATAAACTCATACTCTTCACCAATAAATTCTTCTTTAATTAGTTGGTGGATATCTTTATCCACACCAATTATTAATATTCTGTTTTTACTATCCATAATTAATTATCAAACCAATATACTATTCTTATATCATCGGGATTACCAAATTTCTGTAAATCGGGAACCATAGTTTTAAAGAAATAAGAATCAATACCCATTTCATTTAACTCTAAATCATTCATCTGATAGTACTTACTATCCATTAATTCTCTTAACGTTAAGTAATTATGTGAATGTCCGTCCATTCCAAAATCATCTGACATATTTTGTAGTTCATCACTAACATCGTCAGGTAATTGATTATATCTATTAGGTACAATCATATCTACTGATGTGTCTCTTACCCCTGCCAATGCACCAAATAGTCTGTAACATCTACCACCATAAGGTGAATCACTATAGGGATACGGCAATAACCCTTTTTCATCTGCCTGCCACCAATGTAAATGTTTATCTGACATATTTTTTGGGATGTAGTTGCCAATTATATACTCTTCTAATTTATTAGAGGGTTCTTCACCATCTCTCCATTTTTGTAAAATTACCCATCCTTCATCTTTAGTTATACCCATATTATTCACTAAATGTTTAACAATAAGTGCTGCACCATATGATTCGAAAAATACTTTTCCCATCTTATCCCACTTATGTGTAACTGGATTTTTCTTTTCTACCCACATATGTATATCACATCCCATACCTATAAATATTTAATTTTTTGTAAATATAATAATTTATAATTAAAATTCAAAATTACCTGTGTCTAAAAAGTTTTCTATTATATTATCTAATCTGTATGTAGGTTCGTTTTGTTGTAGATTACAATTACCTTCTACCCATTTATGTCCTTCACCATCTACTGTAAATCTGACTGTAATTCTATTTTCATCAGAAAATCTTCTTTGTTCGGAAAAAGTACTCCACTCTAATTTCATATTTTTGTAATGGTAAAAAGTATAATCTTTAAGAAAAACACCAAAAAGTTTATCTTCACCTAAAAAACTATCTTTTATTCCAGCATCATTTTCATTTAAAAGTCTAACCACTTCTTCTACTATTTCATTATACCTTTGGTAATATAATGGTTTTTCACTTTTATAGGTTTTTCTATTTCTTTTATCTTTATAGATAGATATAAATTCTGAAAGGGTATTCCCTCCCTCGCCAGTACCATAACTTTTAACTTCTATATTCTTACCATTAGGTATTACTACATTATTAGTTAAAGTAACTAGATTATTAGAAATGATATCATATTTATCGATTATTCTATCACTATCCGAAATAATTTTATTATATAAAATTTCTGCACATACAGTAGTACCTGAAGTCGATTCAATTAAATCTGTCATAGTTTTAAAATTATCCCCACGCTTTAATAATAAAGATTGATCTCCGTCTTTTCCACTACAATTTTTAAAATACTCATTATTATTACAACAAAAACTTTTTTCGTATATATTATGACTAACTATGTAATCTGTTTTTTCAAAAAAGTCTTTAACTTTTTCTATATCAGAACTGGATAATTCACAGTTTTCACTAAAAATATAACAATATTCTTTAGTTTTTATTTTTTCAAAAATCTCCTTTAACTTTTTATAATTCTTACCAGTTGTGAAGTGTTCTCCCTCTGGTAATTTATCGTTTTCTACAATTTCTTTAATTGCTTTAGAGTTTTTCACAAATATTTTCCAGTAATTATGTCCACTTTGAAAACCTCTAGAAATAAAATTTAAATAAAATTCTTTTCTCGGATTTCCTTTAAAATAATCAATTATTTCACCCAATTCAAAATTTTTAACTCTATATAAGTCAAATTTTCTTAATAAATCGTTTATTGTTTCTTTTATTTCCCAAACATTAGTTGTACTTAAATAGTTTTTTACTTTATTAACTCTATCTTTTATTGTTTTTGGACCTAAAGGTTTTAGCTGAGTCCCTTGTTGATTTTTTTCTTTAATGTCCATCCAGTTTAAAATGGATTCTGTACTCATATTAAAAAGATTTATTAATATTTCCAATTCATTCAGATCACCTTCTTTTTTGGGTTTTCTTATTGATGTTAATTCTTTATATCCTTTAATATTTTGGTAATTAGTGCGTAATACACTGTTCACTTTCATCAAAAAATCCTCAAATCCTTCTTTTGTGAAAACATCTTTATTATCCTTATTTCCTTCTTTAGAAACTATATATCTCACAACATATTTATTGATTTTTGAGTCATCTACTGATCTGAAGTTAAAAGGTGGGTTCTTCAATATGTTTTTTATATCCTTCCTATTCCTTAACGAACCATACTCTGTATTAATATAATTTATTTCTTCTTGTGATATATTTTCATCATCGTGTAGCCCTATTTCCTCTTCTGATTCTACACCAACATCTTCATTATTAACATCGGATTCAATATCTTCTCTCAATACCAATTTACCGGTATCAAAGAATTCTTCTACTATTATGTCTAATGATTTTTTATCCATATATTAATAAATATCCCTTTAATTGGAATACTTATTAATCAGATAATCTAAATTATCTTGTAGGATATCTTTGGCAATGAACTCACCTTCTTTCATTGTATCTCTGTCATATAACATTATACCATTATTATCTGAGGATTCACCAGCGAATAAATCGATGTATTTATAATTTTCAAAGTCCATCGATAGTCTTGCTGCCTCCGCTTTACTCTTAACTTGTATAAAAAATACATTCCCATCTAACTCCATAATCATATCGATACCATATACCATATCAATAAAATCACCGTTAGAACCATGATATAACAATTTAAACCCTTGTTTTTCCAATAACTTAATGGTTAGATCTTCTACTTCATCACCAATAACTGTATTCTTACGTGTATTATTAGTGAAATCTCTATACTCTTTAATATCAAAATATTTATCTAACAGTCTATAAAGGTGAGATGTCTGGGGTTTACTTCTTGTTGGTTTACCTGACTTTCTTAGATTCATTAAATAGACTTTTAATTCAGTAAAATTCATACCTTTTACTTCTTCTATCTTATCACCTCTTTTAAGTAATTCAGTAAGTAGTTCTGCAAGATCACTCCAACTAGTGTTTAACTTATTAACAAATATCCAATCACCATTATCATCCGTAACCAATTCTTTACCTATTAGTCTTTGGGATGTGTATATACCATCATTAAAGGTTATATCTTTAAATTTTTTAGATTCATAAAGATATTTTAATGGTTTTTGGAATTTTGGGTTTACATCTTCTTTTGTTTTATCTGGTTTTAATAAGGTATCAATTAGTGGTTGCATATCCAAACCGTCTTTTTCCTTTAACCATCTACCCATACGGTGAAGTTTGTCACATACCCCTCTATCATCACCACTAAACCTATTACAGGCAAAATAAGACATTTTTTCAATCTCTTTTTCCTCTAATATTTTATCTGCGACTTCTCTTTCCTTTTGTTCGTAATCTACACTAGGATGAGATAACCCCAATTCTTTTTCTTTTTCTTTTACTTCATCATTTAAAATGAAATCAATAAAATTTTCCATACTATCTTCTTGCATAAAATAAGTTTTATATAAGTTTAATTAAAAAAAATGAGAATGTAAAATTACTTTTGGTTGAATACGAAAGTAATACCGGCAATAGTTACCTCAATAACTTCGTTGTGTGAGAAAGAGGAATTGTTATTATTTGTTTTATAAAATAGTTCTTCATCTAAATGTCTATGTGATTGTTCATCTAATGCATACGTTAAAGTCAAACCGTCTACTGGTATAACTTCGTTTTCTACACATTCATTTGCAATCTCTAAAACTTTTTCTAATTTCATTTTAAAACATTTGTTTAATTTTTGACATCATCCTACTCCATCTGGATTTTTTAATTTTAGTGATTTTGTTACCATTCTTTTTAATATGTTCACCTAAACCATTTCTTATCTCGTTAATAAATTGTTCTTTTTTTAGAATAGTTTTTTCTTTATCAAACTTAATAAGGTTTTCTTCTCTTTTTAACTCATCCATAACACAATTATAATTATAATATTCTAACTAGTGAAGAATATAATGAAGGAAATAATGGTTTAGGTAGATTATCCATACTAAACCAACCCCAATCCATATTTTCATGATCTAATTTACATTGGTATTCTTTATCACAATAACCTATATAAAAATCAAAATATGGTATTAGTTGATTTTGGTGTTCAAAAAATTCAAATTTAATGTCTTTACTATCTATTTGGGTTTCTTCCATTAGTTCTCTTTTAATACCCTCTAAGACATCTTCTCCTTTTTCTATACCACCAGATACTATTGTCCATGCTTTGGGGTAGGAGGACTTCTTAGACCTTTTTAATAACATAAATCTATTAGTCTCTTTACATAATAATAAAACTCCTCCGTATCTATTCATTTTTTTTTATTTTATATCCTTCAATAAGTATTGTAATAATTCATTATGTGTATCACCATTTAAATGATACCAAGTATCAACCATTTTATTTGTTGTTCTATTTTTTTCTCTTTGTTTCCTAAAATGTTCCTTTTTCAAACCTGATAAATTATATTGATATTCTGTTTTACTCTTTTGGGACATCACCCAATCACTAATTGTTTGATTGGATGGGAATTTTCCATGATATGCAAATTTCTTAGTCGGTGGCGTAATAGCTATTATGTTAGCTTTACCACCCTTTTCTTTTATTATTAAATCGTATATTTTAGATAAATTGGTGATTGCCCTATTGTCCGTTTTACTCCTATATGATGCATTACCACCACCAAATACAATGAACCAATCATAATCTTTTATCTTATTTCTTACTTTTAATAGTTCATCGTACATCCATTTAGGTTTTTCACCTGATTTTGCAATTATTTTTCCACTATAACCTTTTTTATTTAGTAATTTACGAGAATAATTAATACTATTATCTACACTATGAGAATCACCAATAATTAAAACTTTAATTTTACCGTCTTTTGTAGAAGATTCGCTACCTCCAACCGTTTCTCCCTCTTCAGATTTACTTTTATTACATAATTCTTTCATCTTATCATAGTCTAAATTTTCAATAAAAGATTGCCCGTATTTTCCATAAGGTTTAAATTTAGATTTACCCATAGTACACCAATGATTATACTTAACTGTTTCATCCCACAATTGTTGATCGGTTTTAGATGTATTATCTTTCATATATCTACCCACTTGTCCACCAGTTCTATCTGAACCATTGCGACAATGAATTAATGTATTACCTTTATTTAAAATAGGTTGGACTTTATTGGTTGATCCTACGTATCCTTTTCCCTCCTCATATCCATTATGTGCATTTATAAAATGGAAATTTACACCTAATCTTTCTGCTAATTCTTTTTCCTCTTTAACAGATACTTCTCTTTTTAACGAATCTCTTTTTACTGAATCATCATTATCTCCACCACTTTTTTTATTCATCCTTATAATATCTTTTATACCATAAGTTTTAATTATATGTTCTAGTTCTTCTAAGGTTGGTTGTCCAGATCGATAATTACTACTAGAAGGTATTTTATGGAAATTTCTTTTATTTAATTCTAATTTAGAATTATCTTCTTTACCACATGATTTTCTAAGTGCAGACTCAAACTTATTTGCGGTAGTTAATGCCCTATTTGAACCAACACCTTCATAAAAAGATTCTCCCCTATTAACCCTTTGTACACTACCCTGTTGATCATATAAAACAGGTACTGGTGCCCATATATGTGCCAATTCATCTCCAAATTTTTTACAATCCCAATTTTCCCATCCTTTAATAAGTGCCATTGCCATTTTATCTTGATTAATCTTACTAAATTTATCTGTTCCCTTTAATCCTGCGTCTTTTGCAAAAGCCAACATATATTTTGGCATAAGTTGCCATCTACCTTTTGCGTTAGTACCATAATCACCCCCTTTAGATACTTGTTTTATAGTCTTATCTGTTAGTGTAACACTAGGACTACTTTCTCCACTCTGAATGTTGTAATTATGTCCTGATTCCATATCACTAATTAAATACATAACAGGATATAGTTTGGTTGGGATTGCCGAAGTAAAACTACCATCTGGTACTTCATCAATATCAACCTCCTCAAAATCATCACTTTTGTCGGTATCAACAGTACTAGATGTGTCATCAGTATTCACTATTTTATCATCTGATGGTTTTGATAACGCAATATAATTATCAAAGTCAATCCCAATACCTTTAATTTCTTCACCATTTTTATCAACAGATAAAACATAGTTTGTATTATTCCCTTTTTCCAATTCTTTTATAATGGTAGATAATTCTTCATCATTAAATTTATTTATGTCAATATTTAATACCCCACCATTTTTAAATGTATTATCCCCATCTATAAATAATAATTTATCAACCATTTGTTGTTTAGAATACCCTAAAGATTTTCTTAACCTATCAACTAAATAATTTATTGCAATAATATCACCAATAGACAAATTATCAAAATTTAACCCATATAAATTAGTTTGTTCTGTTAATAAAGTGGGGTTATTCATTTCTAAAAATATTTTATTTCTTAATTCTGTATGATTAATATTTTTAGGTAATGTAACATCTAATTCTAACATACCATCTAAATGTTTAATGTTAACTTCTGTTAAGTTACCTCTAAACATATCTATTGTAATACTTTCTAACGTAGTATTTTTTAATATTTTACTTATATTATTTTTTCTAATATTAGTTTCAGTAATTAATTTTTTTTCATACGTCACAATACTATCATAAATAAAGTTTACTACTCCTTCTGAAATTTTATTTTTGTTCTGTTGAAAATGTAATATTTTATTATACTGTTTTTTATTTACTATTATGCGCATTTTAATTACTTTTGTTTATAATAAATATAATAAAATCAATTAAAAATGGAAGTATTATTAATAATATTAGTAGGTTATGGGATATCAAACATTATAGTATTTGGTGCAATATTTGAAAACCTGAGAGATTATGCAATGTCGTTTAGCCCTAATTTTTGGGGTAAATTATTATCCTGTATGATGTGTACCCCTTTTTGGGTAGGATTTTTTCTATCGTTGGGTTCTATATTAACAGGTTACACTAATTTTTCACCTTTTTATAGTTACGGTTTAGAATGTTCTTGGATATCGATATTTTTAGATTCTTGTTTAATTTCGGGAACTACTTGGTTAATTCATACACTTCAAGAAAAGTTAGAAGTAGAGTAAAAAAAAAAGAGGGTTTATTTACCCTCTTCTTCTAATTCTAATTTATTTTCCTCTTTTGGTGGGAGTTCTATCCCATTTTTAACATGTCTACTTTTAGTATTAGTATATATGTCTGTAGCGACATTAATATCTTCTAATGTTGGTGTAGTAATTTCGTCAAAAGCAAACTTTAGATTCTCTAATTGTTGTAATTTCTTTTCACCAAACAATCTTTTTAATTCTTCAATTTTAACTTTAAGTAAAGTTAGTTTGTTTTCATTCTCAACATTAACATTAATCACGTTTTCAACGTGTGCAACCACAATATCGATAGTTTCTTTTGGGTTCTTAGGAAACACCATAAAATAATTTTTATTATTACTACTAGGTTTATATGAAACGTTATCCGTTTCGAACATATTCCACCCTTCTTTAATAACTAAGTCCACAACAGGTAAATCTTTTACAAATCTAATACCTGTAACGTATGGTCTTAACGAATTTAATTTATCTTGTATCATATTTAAAATTTTACACCTTCGATTATAAATAAACCGATATAAGAGATAGACAAACCTAAATATAATAAAGAACTTTTATTCAATACAAATCTTTCTTCTGCCTTAAAATTTCTAATAAGGAAAAAACAATTTCTTGTAACATTTAGTATTGACAATATTAACAAAAATACAAAAAACTTATTTAGGATGTCTATCCACATATCAATATCATTTATACATTAACAGTATCAGTCTTCTTTAATTCTGAAACTTCTAATCTTATTGTTTGACAAAGATTTTTAATATCTTGACAACCTTTTCTTACTCTAGTTCCTGCTGCCTTATTTTTTTTGTCATAGAATTTAGTAACGTCTTCTTCTAAGTTATTTACTAAAGTTTTTAAATTTTCGAAATTTTCCATTTTTTTTATTTTATTTTTTATTATTAGACAGTTTTTTCATTATTTGTCTCTACGTTATATTCTGTTAAGTATTCAGTCATTGTTTTTATTTTATTGTTTACATTAACAATTTCTTGTAACACTTCTTTGAATTCTTTTTTTTTATTAGTAGTCCTTTCTACATTTTTATTTAAAACATTATTTAAATCCATTTCTAAAGTATCTCTCTCAGAAACTAAATCAGATAAAACTATTTCTAAAAATTTTATTTTGTTATTCATTTATCTAAGAATAAAACTTTTTTTTTGAAAAATAAAGAGTATATCTACTTTTTTAGTTTAAAATTTAAACTTTTTTCAAATAACCTATACAATTCAATTAGTACGTCCATATCTGATCTTGTTTTAATTCTATGATAATCAAATGAAAATTGTGCTAACTTATTTAACTTATCTAAGCTTTCTTTTTTATTATGTGAATTATAAAAAACCTCAATATAAAAATTATAAAAGTAATCTGATAACTCCTCATTATTATTAAACACTATACCTTCTTCTTTAAAATCTTTTATAACATCTTTAAAACACCATAAAAAATGTGATTCTATATCTTTTTGACTATTAATTACGTCTTCCCCTAAAAATGTATCGTATACCTTACAGTTTAAACTAATAATATAATCAAAAAATAAACTACATTTATTATAATTAACGTTATTTGCCTTATATAGTAAGACCATCTCTTCTTTTGTAAGAGGGGTACTTATATATTTTATAAACTCTCCGGTATTCATACTACTAATATAACTATACTTTATATTGATATAAAGACTTTATCTTAATTAATTTTTATAATGATAGTAACATATCTATTAATTCTGGTTGTGGGAACATATCGAACTTAGTAGAACGACAATTAGTGTGTGACCATAAACCTTTAGTATTAGTACACATTGATACACTACATTCATCGAATGCTTTTGCACCTTTCTCTCTTACTAACTCAGGTAACCCTTTTCTTATATCAATACCATCTCTATCACCAATATATCTCAATAGTTTTTCTAATTCGGAGATTTGCTTATCACTGTATCTATGCCAGTGTTTAAACCCCCTAAATTTCTCATCTAACTCCACTACTTGACTTGGGTGTGCCTCAGTACCAACATAAGTATAAAACTTACCAGAAGTCTTCTTTATCCATGTTCTCTTACCATCAATTCTTTTATAATAACCACCTTCAGTTAAATAACCAAAATTATTAACCTCAATACCCACAGAAGCTCTATGCATTATATTGTTTCCGATACCTAAATGCCAACCATAACCACCTTCAGGAAATGCTTGTACTGTTACACCATCGAATTCATTATCGTTATTTGTTATTTTCTGACCTCCTAAGACAAATTCAGTTGCTACTCTACCTCTACTATCTCTCGCCCAATGTTTGATTGTGTTATATGGGTTATTCCATCCTGCAGTATGATGTATAAAAATCCATTCTTTATCTTCTTTTGTAGTGTAGTATTCATTTTTTGGCATATGTGATTTATTAATTATTATATTAAAATCTTCTGGTACAACTGGTTCTTCCATTTCATCAGTTGTTATTATTCCTAATTCATATGCTTTATCCCACGTATTCTTACCAACAATACCGTCCGCCACTAAACCGTTAACTCTTTGAAACTCCACCGTTGCGTTGTGTGTTAAGTTACCAAAATCTTCGTCCACTTTATAATTGTATAATTGTAAGTTTTTTAAAAACTCTTGCCAGTAAGATACTATCAAACCCTTACTTCCTTTTTTTAATGTTTCCATAATCTTTTTATTTTTTTGTTCTATTATTGGTTTTACCGAATTAACCTTCTCTTTCTGGTTTAATTTTTCCATGATAGTGTCGGATGTCTTCATCCCACTCTTCAATTTCATCCTGTACTTGTTCAATAATGAAATCAAAATATTTTTCCAAACTTTCATCACTTAAATCATTTAATAGTTCTCTAATTGGGTTTGGTATTTCAAATCCTGAAATCACATCCGTATATTTAGTTATCTTTAATTCATCTCTAAAATAAATACCTAAAGTATCTTCGTTGTGTGTCATTAAATCACCTCTTAAAGGTTTACCACTAAAATTTAAAATAGGTAGAAATATGTGTTCACCATCATTATTAGGTACAAACATAGACATTAAATCTTCCTCAACCATAGAAATAGGTTCACTTTCCATAAATTCTACAGTCCAACCAGGATATATTTCTCTACCTACTATATTGTCTAAATAATATTTTGCAACAATTACTTTAGTTGCTTCATCATAATCTTCTTTACTATATGAAAAATCGTCAAATGCTTCTTCATCAAATAAAACGTCACCAAACTTTTTATAAAAATTCCACATTTTAAAAACATAATCATAATCCTTTAACCCAAAAGTGTCAATTAAATCATTAACCCTAAGTGCGTCACTTGCTTCCATCTCATAACTACTTTTACCAACTGTATGGTTAAAAATTTTTTTATCCATAGATTTATGGATGAATTGTAAAACTGTCTTATCCATTTTAGATAGATTAGGTAACTCATCAATAATAGATTCTAATAATATGTTTTTAAAATTAAGTTCCATTACATATAAATATAGTTAAGGCATAAAAAAACCCCCACTTTGTGGAGGTTTAATGTTTTTGTTTACTTTATTAATCTGATAATAAATCTTTACCTTTAACTGATTCCATTAAATTTTTAAAAACTTTAGTTTCTTTACCGTAATCATTGGTTTTAGTATTAACGTCACCATACTCAAAGTCATATAGTCTTTTCATTTTATCCACATTTTCATTTAGAAATTTTTCGTTTTTGGAGTTTAGTATTGTTGCCTCATTTAATGAGTCGTCCCATCTCATTTTAAATGTCTGATTTCCATCAGTCATTAAAAAAGTATGATCATTTACCTTATAATTTTCAGGTATTAATTCTTTTACTTCTTCTACTGAAGTAAACTCAGTTTTAAAATTTAGTCTTTTCATTTTAATATTTTTTGATTCGTTTGTTACCCTTACCCTACGTGTTGCAAGTTCTGGGTTAGGTTCATCATATTTATTTTTCTTATATTCATCTGACGCTTTTTGTAGTTTTTCGTATGTTTCATCTTTATCATCTGTTTCACCGAAACCATCTTTAGTACCAAACTCCTTATCATATTCAGAAGTATCATTTAAATCTTCCATTCTTTTTACAAATGATTTAAATGTTTCACTACCTTCGTCATCATATTTTAGTGCCTGCATTCCAGTACCTAATGCTTCCACATCATATACATCAACATCTCCCGACTTTGCTTGTTCTCTATCTACTTTTAATACGGGATCTAGTTCTTTTAATTCGTCACCATAATAATCTTCTAATTTTTTACCGATAGCTTTTAGTGCATCGTTATTAATTGTAGCATCTTCCTTATGTATTTTCTCATAAGTTTTTAACCCATTAGGTGATGCCTCCTCATTAATGGTTACCTTAGTATTTTTAGTTAAGAATTTCTTTTTCATCTTATTGTGTCTTTTTATATAAATATACATTAATTGGATAATGTATTATTTTTTAAGTCTTAAATTATTTTTTTTAATTATTTTGTTTTCGTTGAAGACGTTATCTATTTTCATATCAGAAGTATTAGTGATAGTAATAGGAGAACCACTAGGTCCTCCAGATCCTTGATCACAATATGGATAAGTTTTACATTTTTCTTTTATATTTACAAACTTACCACCTTTATATGTTGGTACATGTGCACCTCTCCATTCACTCTTATTTTTTGCCCACATTGCTGGTGTAACGTATGAACCTACTGCACCACCGTAATCTACTGCTTCTTCTAATTCTTCGTCTTCCTCTAATATACCCATTGAGAACATCTTACCTATAGGTTTAGTAATACCATTTTTAGAAATTGGTATGTCTCCTTTTTTAAAGGTTCTTACAATAGGTTTTTGATTTAATGGTCCAACATATGCACCAGAACTACTAGCACCTGTCGCTTCCTCAATATCATCCTCTTTTATTTGGTGTGATATCTCCATTTCATCCATTATTAAAACATTTTTTTCTACTTTACTTTTTTCGTATAACTTTTTTTCTACTCTAATAGTTTTTTTATCACCGTTTTTACTTTCAACTGCAATCACACAATAATTAGGGTTAGTGTAATAATCATTTACACCCCCTACATTATTACTTGCTAGTTTATGTGCTTGATCATAAGGTAAATGATTCTGTTCTATTTGTGTACCAATATTAATTTCTTCTTCTATTGTTGTAGCAACTTTTCTTAAGTCTGGTTGCCCAGAAATATTTAATGCATTTCTAAATTCCTTACCAATTTCTGATATTTCATTTACGTTTTCTTCTTTACCTTTTGTACACTTTATTCTCATCAACCCAACTAATTGTTTTAATGTATTAATTTGTTTATCAGTTAAATTTTTGTTGTGTTTCCCTATTAACTTATTTAATACCTTAACTGCAACTTTTAGTTGGTTGGTGTTATTACAAGACATTATAATATCTCTTACTTTGTCGTAGTCTCTTTTAATATTTTCCATTATTTTATTGCGTTTTTCCAAAACATACGTCTCATCCATAATTCTTTATAGAGTTGTTCTAAAACGTCTTTACTAATTTTAACTACTTCTTTTTTAAACTTAGTACCTTTTAATTCTTTACTAACTATATTAATAACTTTCTTTTCTAGATCACTCCCAAATGCGTCTTTGATTTCTTTACGAATCATCACACCAATTTTATTTTCATCGGTTTTAGTTAAAGCTTCGTTGATAATATGTTTTAATTCAGTATCAGTCATGACATTACATGTTTATTTATAAATATTTGATTTTATGAAAAAAATCAGACTAATATCAATATTGCAATAATTGGTAGAATTACTGATCCACCAAAACCTAAAAACTTTAAAAACTTTTGTTTACGTAATTCTTTTTTTTGTTGTTTAATGGTATCTTCTTTCATACCTAACTCAGAGTTTTTATTATCTAATATTTGTTGGAAGTTATCTATTTGACTTTGTTGGTTATCTGATTTTTCCATTAACTTAAAAATAACCTCTTTTTGGAGTGTTATAGTATTAGTATTAAGGGTGTCTTTTTCTTTGTAAACAGTTAATAAACTATCAGCAATCTCATACTCCAAAAGGTCGTTAAGTATTACCTTAGCGTCCTCTAAATTCATAATAACTAATGTATCACCATTCTCAACGATTGTTCTGACCTCTCCTTTGGAGATAGTCTGAGAGAGTATTGGTGACACCATCGCTATCCATATTATCAACGATATTAGATACTTCATTTCTTTTTTTTTCTAATTCTTCTAATTTATTTTCAGTTTCTTTAAGTACCACTTTAGTACTGTCAATTGCATATAAGATTACCTCAATCTCTTTTTGTAATTTTATATTGGCTTTAATTATACTATCATTTGATATTAATAGTTTTTTATTCTGTTTTTGTAGAACACTAATTTCTTCTTCGTACTCCTCTATTGGTACACTAGGTCTAAATATTAAACTTAGGACTAATGCAACTGCTAACGATAATATTAATATCGCCTTTAAATCTATATTAACTTTAAGCATCTTCAAATGGGGTTTGAGGCATTGATTCTCCTTCACCTTCTTCCCCAAATCCTGGTGAGTTTAAACTTTCAGGACCTTCTTCTTCATTCTCCTCATCTGCTTCTAAGTTTTCATACTCTTCTGCAATCCTATTAGCCCATTCTTCAGACCAAGTTTTATAATAACCAATTAATTTTTGTAATAATCTCATTGTGTCTTCTCTTAATTGTAACATATCAGTAGTCACATAAACACCTTGTGTGTCATCTAAAGAGAAAAACCACTCAACCCTATTATCTGTAAATTCACCACTAAACTCTACATTCTGAGCTTCCGGATATAGTTTAAATCTATTAAACTTAACTCTAGGTGTTACGGTATCCCTAAACTTTTTTTCTTCTTCTTTAAGTTCAGTAGTATCTAATTCACCCTTTTCTTCCTGCTCCCTTATTAAACTTTTTTCAGGTGTAGAGTTTATATTTCTATTTTCTCTAATTAAATCTAATATTTTTCTAGTTTCATCGTGTTGGTTCATCTTTTTTTATTTTATTTCTATTTTATTTTTAAATTTTTTAAAATCCCAAGCCGGACTTACATCAGTAAAGTCTTTGTTGTAATTACTTCGATAGATAACACCATTAAAATCCCCTATATTTTTTATAAACGTATTATGTCCCACACAATTTTTATTAATATTGTGTTTATCACATAAAAACGTAACTAAATTAATACAAGAGTTAAATTGCTTATTACTGTAAGGTTCCCAGTATCTGAAACCTCTCCATCTTTTATCAATTACCTTAGCTCTTCTTTTATAAATATTACCAACCCAATCAATGTGACGATCTTTTAATAAATCTTTATTTAACCAACCAACATTTTCTAACGTAATAGTAATAATATTTTCATCTACATTAATATCATCGAAAGTTTTAGAATAAAAAATATCGTTAAAGTGTTGGTATATGTTTCCCTTTTTATCTATAGAAAAAGTAGTTGTTTTTTTGTAGTTACCACCTTGTCTTTTCTTCCACCCATTTACATATTTTAAATTATGGGTAAATGAATTACCAATAACTATCTGAGTTTTAATTGTACTTTTTTCTATAAAATTTTTATCAGTTAAAGGATATGTCACATCATCTATAATCATTACATTATCCTTTTTATATTTTTAGAACCACCTTTTTCTTTAGGTAGATTTACTTTACCTGTAAGTGTTTGTGTTTTATCAATAGGTTTTGGTTTTACTTCATTGTATTTTTTTATTGCTTTTTCTAATATCTCCACCTCTTCCTCTTTATTTTCGTCATCATTTAATTCAATATCACTTATTATAACCTCTTCTTCGTTATCGTTATAAATATCTTCTGTTTTTTTAATTAATTCTTCCGCTTGTAATATAGACTCTTCTAAGTTTTCTTTTTTATCTTTAGGTGTTAACTCATTTTCATCTGTTTCTATAGGTGTACTTATTTCTTTTCTTTTTTCATAGTTTACAAAAAAGTGTAATGATGTTAAAGAAATTATAGGTAATAATCCACCTTCTAATAGTGCTAACCATCTTTTCATTCCAACAACATCGGTTATATCAGTACCCATCATTTCCCATATTGGTCCGGTTAACTCTACCCAAGATAAAAATAAGTCACCACTTTCATCTATTTCTTTAAAACAATAAAATACGTTTCCTATTACTTGAATTAATGTAACAATACTAAACATAAACCATATACCACCTTTTACTCTTGTACTTACCGCAACTAATGCAGTCATTGCTGCAATTTCAATTGCAACTGACAGATAAATTGCCCAATTTAAAGGATTCGCAATATCGTACCATGTAACCACGTGTGAAATAGAAATTATTGCAACTAAAATGATAGGGACTAAAAACATCGCCCTATTAGGATTATTAGTTATCCATTTTATAATTTTCATAATTTTTATTTTTCAGATTCGTTTTTTAATTGGTTTATCGGAACTCTGTTTTTATCAGACAATTCTTCCAACTCTAATGATTTCCAAAAAGGAGTTTCCTTAATTAATTTAACCATTTCTTCACTAGTGATAACGTTTTGGTTTATTTTATTTACTAAACTATCTACTTTTTCGATACGTAAATTAATTTTTTCCTCACTTTTTTTTACATTATTGTTAGTATTACATGTTTTAAAGAATATTAAAACAACCAACATAAAACTTATTATTGTTCCCCAACCATCTACAAATTTTTTAACTTTTTCCATAATATCTAATTTTAACTATTATTATATAAATATAATTTATTTTAAAAATACGATAAATTAAAAAAAAGTACATAAAAAAAGGGGTATTATCCCCTTTTTAATCATTTGTGTTTAAATTTCTATAAGTAATCTAATATATCACCTACATTGTTACGAATTTTACGTATTGCAGATTGTTTAATTTGTCTGATTCTTTCTTTAGTCAAATCAAACTCGTCACCTATCATTTCTAATGTCATAGGTTCACCATAGATACCAAAATAACAATTAACAATATCTCTTTCTCTGGCACTTAACGTTTCCATTACTCTTTTTAATTGAGATTTTAATGTTTGTTCTTTACTTTTTATATTATCTGGTTGTCTAAATGTGTCATCTTTAATGAGACTAGCTAATTCATCACCATCTTCATTTATAATATTATTAATGGATGTACATGTGGGAACATTAATCATTTCTACCTCATGTTGTGCAGGAGGTCTAGAAAATTCTTTCTCAAATGAGTCTATCTCCTTTCTAATTTTTGATAATTTATTTATCATATTAGCTGGTAATCTAACCATTCGAGAATTATCGTTTAATGATTGTAATATAGATTGTTTAACCCACCATACCGCATAAGAAATAAATCTAAACCCTTTTGTATGATCAAATCTTTTGGCTGCAGTTATTAATCCATAATTACCTTCTGATATTAAATCAGCTAAAGGTAGTCCTTGATACTGGTAATCTTTCGCAACTGAAATAACAAATCTTAAATTAGCCGTCACTAATTCATCTATTGCTTTTTCATCTCCTTCGGAAATTCTTTTTGCTAACGCTAGCTCTTCATCTATATTCACTCTTTCGCTCTTCCTTACATCTTTTAGATAGATGGACATAGAGTCTTCTTTGGTGTTTATATATCTATTAGTACTACTCATATTTTATTTATTTGATTGTTTATTTAATATTTCTTTTTCTAATTTAGTTAATTTTTCAATTCCTTTGTCTGATATTTTATCTAATATTTCATCTACTGTGGGTTCTATTACTAAGGCATCCTCCAACGAATTGATATTGGTGTCTAAACCTTCCAAAATACTACCTATCTCACCTTCACTAAATTCTTTCATAGTATGTTCCATATTGTTTCTAACACTAAATAAATCTAAAAATTGGGTATTATCTACTTTACCCCCAAACAACGCTTTTTGGAACTTTTCTATTATTAAGTTTGCAGAAAAGGTTGCTGGTAACATTTCGAAAACAATAAAAGCCCTTTCATTTATATTAAGGAATTCTTCTATCTCAATGATATTAAGTGCACTATCGAAAGTAGTAATTATTAGATTATCTCCTGTTGCAAAATTAGCGACATCATCTGAAATGTACTCTAAATCTTTTTTAATTTCTTCTATATTATCTAAACCTATTAAACAATATTTCCGGAAAAGTATTTTATTTTTTTTCATAAAACTTCTTATTAATATATATTAACAAAATGAATACCATTATCCATTTTTTACAAATATAATACAAATTATTTGATTTGCAATGACGAAACGTCATTATTTTTCTCAATAGTGATAATTTTGTCACCCCAATCTTGTGTAATAGGGTTATGTGTGATTAATAAAATAACTTCGTACATCTTTTTTATCTTATCGAAAAATGTTTTCACATAATCTAAATTTATATTTGCGACTTTACCTAATACTTCATCAAAAACAATAACATTTGGTTTGGGTAATGTCGATATTCTACCTAGTACACATCTAAGTGCTAATGATGCTAATGTAGTTTCTAAACCTGAACCAGATTTTAATTTTTTAGTGACATCTTTTTTAATTATGTTGAAGTCAACTTCGTTTTTATCATTAATTTCTAACTGTATCTGAAAATCACAAACCTCATCCAACAATCTATCCAATTCATAATTAATTACTGGAATAACCGAAGATAAAACTAATTTAGATATCCCATTTTTACCTATCATTCTATTATATAGTTCAAATATCTTTAATACTTCTTCTTCCCTTAATATCTGTTCAATCATTTTTTGATTGTCAATATTTATAGTTTTTTTAGTTTTATTATCGTTTTTTAAATCTTGTATTTCGTTTCTTATTGTGTCTCTTCTATTATTTAATTTTAATAGTAGCTGGTTATACCCTAATATTTTACTTTCTAAGTTTCTATTTTTTTCAATATATTCAATATTACGATCATAATTTTTTTGTAGGTTCATTTTTTCTTTTAAATCTACCCGTAAACTATCTATTTCGACTTCTAATCTATCTCTACTTAACTCTAACTTATCTTTTTCGTCAGAAATATTTTTTAATTTAATTTGTCTATCTAAAGATTTAATTGTTACCCCTAAATCTTTTTGTATTTCCCTAATTAAATCCTTTATAAATTTTAAATTTTTCTTTTCAGATTTTATCTCTTCACTATGATCAACATCTTCTAACGCTCTTTTACATGTGTGACAGATTTCCCCTTCCTCCAAATTCTTTATTAATAATTCTTTTCTTTCTTTATTACTTTCTTCTTTACTTTCTTTTAATAATAATTCTTTTTCTTCTTCTCTAATATCTTCATGTTTATCTTCATCATAGTCTACATCCCCAATCTTACCAATACTTTTTATTATACCATCTAGTGATTTTTTCTTAGTAACACCCTCATTAGTTAATGTATTTATTTCTTCTTTTAATGTTTTAGGATTTACACTACTAACTTCATCATCAACTACATATTTTTCAGATAATAATATTTCTTTTTTAGAATTGGCTTCTGATATTTCACTATCTATATTTAATAATTTATTATTATTTTCTTTTATTAAATTTTTATTTTCTTTAATCTTTTCTAAATTGTCTTCGATCTCAAATTCTAATTCTTTAGTATTATGAACATTTGATTTCATTTTACTTTTGAAGTCGGACATTAATCCTTTATTTATTTCTTCTTTTTTTTCAATTATCTCCAACCCAATAAACTTAGTTAATAATCTCCCTCTTTGGGTAGGTTTTGTTTCTAATAAATCTTCTAAGTTTTTTGCAGTGGCAACAATAGTCAACATAAAATCATCGTAAGTACCTATAGTTTCTGTTATTAATTTATCAGTCTCTCTTCTTTGTTCACCTTCTAAATTTTCCTGAGAACCATCAGATAACGTTCTAAAAAAATTTAGTTCTGATGATGTTTTATATTTACCAGTTTTACTCTTTTTTCTAAATAATTTTCTTTCTATTATATATTCTTCACCATCAATATTAATTTCTCCACTAACTATTACTTCGTTTTTATCAGTAAAAGTATTAAATATTTCAGATGCAGTATCAGTTTTTGTTGTCTTACCAAAAAATAAAAACAGTAAAGAATCTATACTGAAAATAGTTTTACCGCCTTGATTTGCAGGTAAAGAATTAACTATTGTTAACCCCTTTAAGCTATTATATTCTATAATGTTATCATTACCAAAAGATAAAAAATTATCAATACTTAGTTTTTTAATACTCCATCTTCTATATCTAATATCTTCTTCCCCCAGATTTACTAATACATCATTAACCTTATCATCTAACCTACATAATCTATCGAAATTTACGTCTACACCATTATTCTCTATCCACTGAGAGAATAGTTTTCTTTGGTAGGCAGTGTCCATTATATTGTCTATTAACCCATCAGTAATATCTATTACTTTTCCAACACTATTTTTTAATATCGGAATAAAATTAATTTTTATAGAGGTTTTAGATATACCATACTTATCGGAAAAATATGTTTTAACCCTATTTATTGTTTCTATTGTCCTATTTTCAGGATAATCTTGCCAATCAACTCTAATTTGTGCGTTATTTGGTATTTCTATTATTTTTTTTGTTCTTACCACTTCGGTTTGGTTTTCCATATTATTATTTTTTATCTTTAAGGTTAGAACCCCAATGTCCACCTTTAGCCCAATCATCATCGTAAATATCTCTAAAAGGTCTTCCTTTTGTAGTTGAGTCATTGTTTTTTAATTCAGTATTTGACTTTTCAATTTCTATTACTTTATCCTTTAAGTTTTTAATTTCTATATTCTTTACATTGATGGACTTATTAAGTTTTTTAACTTCAGAATTATTTTGTAACCATTCACTGTTTTTGATATTGTACTCTTCTTCTTTTAATTTTAGTTTATTTTTTATGTCAACGTATTTTTGAGTATCCTCAATTAATTTACCTTTTAAAGATTCTATCTGTACTACTAAATCATTAATCTTTTCATCATCACTTATATATACTTCTTTTTCTATTACTATTTCTTTAATAATCTCTTTATCTACAGGTACTTCTTTAATAATTTCTTTAACCACTTCTACTACCACTTCTTTTTCTACGATAATTTCTTTTATTGTTTCAATAGGAATTTCTTTTTCCACTATAACTTCTTGTACAAATGGTGCATTACCATACTTTTCAACATTAAATCCGGATATAATATTATTAACTATAAACTTATCAATATCTTCAATATTGTTTAATTTACAGTACTCTTCTATTTCTGATTTTATTTTTTTTGGTATTTTCATTAAGAATTAGTTAAGTACTCTTTACCACTATCAATGTCTTCTAATGAATTAATTTTAAAAACATAATAACCATATTCTGTGTTTATATCGTGTTCTGTATAATCCAAATGTTCTACGTCCCATATTAAGTAACCGTGTTCAGATACTCTCTCACCAAAGTCTTGTTGAATAAAGCTACCACAGTATGTTATATTAATACCTTTATGTACAAAATTTTGTCTATGATGAATATCTCCCATAATTACCGCATCACATCCCTCAAACTGTTTTAGTTCTACTGACTCATCGAATTCAAAACCTACTGAAGTTATTGCCCCATTTACTGGTGCATGAAATAAACCAATATATTTTTTATCATTACCATATTCTTTTCGGTAAACTTCAATATCGGGTCTAATATTTTCTTCAAATATAGAATAACAACACCATACTATATTTTCATCTAAGTAACACTTACTTTCAGTTAAATAATTAACATAAGGATTATTCATTATTTCTATTATTGGTGTTAGGGAATCTATTCTATCTTTATTGTTTTCTAATAAGTCGTGATTTCCCGCAATTAATACCACAGGACATAACTCACTACACTTATTAAGAAACCAAGAAACTAACATTGTTAATTCATTTGATATAGTAATTTTCTGATGAACTATATCTCCAGCAATTACTATTCTACATTCTTCAAAAGATAAGTTATTATCTTCAATGTATTTTTTAACTTCGATGAGGAATTTACTACAGACTTCTTTACACTCACTATGTCTATTATAAGTTCTAAAATGTAAATCTGCAATGTGAAATAATTTTTTTATCATACCTTAAATATAATGATTTTTTATTAAAAAGACAACGCGATTACGCAGGAATAAGAGTGGACAACATATTATCAACATGTTCACTATAATCTGCACACTTAATAATTTTATAGTTTGGGTTGTCTTCATTAAACCAAACTAAGTTACACCTACCAACTTTTAAGTTAGTATTTTTCTCTATAATTTTTTTGTAAATATTGAGTTGTAATGAGTATGTGTTAAATTCACACTTATCCAACATCCATAAACACTCTTTCATTTTATTACCATAATCGTCTTTCATATTTAAACGAGTATTAGTCTTCCAATCCCATATTTCTAATGTACCATATCTTTCATTCCAAAATAACTGATCCACCATACCACATAACATTAAGTCTTTATCCCCAACTACTAATTCAGATTTAATTGGTATTAATTTACCTTTAGCTACTGTATCGTTATAGAAATTGTGAAAATATCCCTCCATAATCTCATACGTTTCCGATATCTCACTAAAATCTAACCCTTCAGGACTTTTAGTGGGGTAAGGCATTATTTTATTATTTAGATAATTCTCAATATAATCATGTAAAGTAGTACCTTCAAATGTTGCATGATTGTTTTTATACTTCCATAACTTTTTGATATCTTCTTCACTTGTACATTCTTCTGATGGTTTTGGTTTAGAGTAATCAGGTCTATCATACGGATCACCTTCCATAGGATAAAAGTTTTGTTTATGTGCAAACTTATCTGCCATACTTTTAGCCTTATATATATGTCCTTGTTTTTCTGCCCATTTATCTGGTTTATCTACATTAGACTCAAAGTCTTCTTCAAACTTATGAATGAAACCTGTACAAGATATTGTTTTTTCTCCATCAATGTAATACGTATGAGGTT
>JAAHTH010000385.1_pt1 | contig 42432 bp, 21 predicted proteins | sample 6116091 | NCBI WGS metagenome assembly JAAHTH01 (sample SAMN13939990, study PRJNA603662) | sponge metagenome | isolation source: marine sponge | host: Mycale hentscheli | place: New Zealand | collected 2006 | reverse complement strand
TACAGTGAAGTCATAGTTGTAACCCGATCTCAAAGGCAACTGGATATCCAGATCTAACGGAGGGATTCTCCAGATGGAGATAAATCTGCTCGGTGATGTTGAGCTACTACTATCTGGATCACCACCTTCAGAGCACTCCGCTGGCACAATTCCAGCTACAAGGCTGAAACACAATAAAACCCTTAAAAGAAAATAGTAAGCGTTCCCAGTCATAATCCCCTCCAACTGGAATGCCCTAAAGACGCTTAGAAAAAGCTAAGGGCACTCTTAATACAATACTATTTTAGTCAGAAATAAACGTCAATAAAAAAATTGATTGGTAATCACGCCATAGACTATAAGAAGAGATATGGGGAATTCAGTGAAGCATGGCTCGGTACTTAAGCTCCTAGTCTTGAGTTAAAAGGCAACGTGAGGTAGTTCTGACCCTGTATGTTACTCTTAGTGCCTCCCTTCGTTATACGTCTGCTGCTCTTCCATCTGCTTCTTCTATTCCTGCCCCTCCTATCCCTACCTCTCTTAGCAAATTTCAATGAACATGATAGCTCAGCTATTGAACGCTTTTTGCTCGACGTTTCCCAAAGCGCCATCGATTTAAAAATCATTGAAGCGCAAGCGGAGGCTGATTCATTACGCAATAAAATCGATCTTGGACAATTTGATGTGACAGCTCGCATTGGTGCAAAGTGGGCGAGCACAAAGGACCCACCGACCTCACCCTTCTCGTCCGAAAAAACTCTCAAAAGAAATTACTCTGCATCCTTATCGAAACTTTGGCAGAGCGGAATTTCTAGTAGTTTAAATTACGAATTGCTCGATAACTTTACTGGATTTCCGACCCGCACCGACCAAGACTACTACAACCCAGAACTTAGCCTAGGTCTTTCCACTAGCCTCTTTCGTGACCTCTTTTCATCTCGACACAACGCAGTCCCAGAACGGATTCAATTCAATGAAATTGCAATTCAAAGCGAATCAAAGATTAAACAGAAAGCTGTTCTCGTTCGCGCTTTGGTAACTCTCGCCGAAATTCTCGAATTGCAAGATGACCTTAAACTACAAACAGCCCTTTGTGAGAATATCCATGCGCAGAAAAATAAGCTCGCGGCCCGTTTTAAGCGTGGATCTATTCGGCGCCGTGACTATCTCCTGAGTCGGCAGGAAGATAATAATTGTGCCGTTTCAACGAAAAATCTGCGAAAACTAATAAAAAAACGTAAGGAAGAACTGAGTGTTACTTTTAAGGTAGACCCAGACTCATATAAATCTATTAATGTAGATGGATTTTTCCGGGAGTTTCGACAACTTTGTGAAAGCCCTGAATACTCCCCTTCCAAAGTCGACTTTGAAGCAAGCGACGACCTCATAGCCCTCAGAGCAAAGCGTGATGCATCAACAGCGAAACAGGTTGAGTTAGACGCTTTAAAGAAGCCCGACCTTGCTATTGAATTTAAAACAAGCCTCTCAGGCCTTAAAAACAATATTGGCAAGGCTCATAGCGATATTGCGGATACCGACTATAAGCTCCTCTACGGCTCCATCACACTCGCTTTCCCCTTCACTCCCCGTTCCGCAGAGATCAATGCTGCTGCCAATCGTATGAATACAGTCATTCTAGAAAACCGTGTGCAAAAACTAAAAGACGAGCGCCGTTCCCAATTTAAGAAATTACAGTTCGCTCTAGAGCAAGACATGTCGAGTTATCAGAACTATAAAGAGAATGTCGAGCTCTCACAAAAAATCCTGAAAGACGCACAAAGGGATTTCAATAACGGCCGCATTGATTTTTTTTCGCTAACAGAATTTCAAAAGAGCTTAATTCAAAGCCAACAGCGTTTAGCAAGCCTGCGACGATCTATAGTGCTACAAACTGTGGAATATATCGACTTCTTCCAATACTTCGATCGCTTTAATTTAGGAGCGGCGAAGTGAGATTTTTTGAAATTGTACAATCCAATAGACTATTCATTCATTATCTAACATTAGTAATTTCTATTGTCGGCTTGATAGCGATTTCTAAAATGCAGCGAGAAGCTCGCCCGAATGTAAACTTTAATCGTGTCGCAATTTCAGCTACCTTCCCAGGTGCTTCCCCATCGGATATTGAAGAACTTGTAATTGACCCTATCGAAGAAAAGATTTCGGAAATTGATGGGATTGAAGAATATCGATCTGTCTCTTTTTCCGGAGCTGGCGCCATTTCAATACGGATAGATGATGACTATCCAGAGCCCTCGGAAGCCGTGGATGAAATCCGTCGCAAAATGGCTGAAATCAATAGCTTGCCGGAGGAGGTTAGTAATCCAGCCATCCGTGAAATTAAGGCAGCAAACCGTCCTGTGTTGCGTCTAGCACTTTACGGCGAACTAGCCCCTTTTGACATGAGATTAGAAGTCGAAAAGTTAAAAGATTTTTTAAAAAATATCCAGAGTGTTCAAAGCATCGATTACTCCGGGTTAGAAGATTTACAGCTTAAAATTTTGCTCAACCCGGAGAAACTAAACGATTACGATATTACACTAGTCGAGATCATGTCCCGGCTTCGTAGCTGGTCGAAACAAAAACCAGGCGGACTCCTAGAGAATTCGAAACAAACTACAAATATTATAATTGGCGAAAATTATAACAAGCTCGATAAAATATCTGATTTTGTGGTCCAATCAAACGACTCTGGTCGAAAAGTAAAATTAGCAAACTTGGCTGAAATCAAATATGATACCGAGAACACCCAAGTCTCATCCTCCTTTGCAGGAGAAAGCGCGGTCCTGCTCACGATCGTCAAGAAACCTTTTGCCGATGCAGTAAAAACTGTAGACCTCATTAAATCAGAGATCAACCGCTATCAATCAAACCTCGATAAAAGGCTCAAATACAAGTTTTACACTGATGACTCTATTCGTGTTCGCAATCGAATGAGTATCGTCGTATCCAATGCAATTTTTGGCTTGGTCCTAGTTTTGATCATTTTGATGCTGTTATTGGATTGGCGTTCTGCCCTTGTCACTTCCATAGGAATTCCAGTAGCTATTCTCGGAGGTATTTTCTTTATCTACTACCTAGGGAATACACTAAACTCACTCACCATCGTCGGAATGATTATTGTCCTTGGAATGTTGGTGGATGACGCCATCGTAGTCACCGAAAATATCTACGTCCATATCGAGAAAGGACTAGCTCCGGTGCATGCGGCTTTGGTTGGCGTCCAGGAGATTGCTATACCAGTGATTGCTACTGTTTTAACAACTGTGCTCTCCTTTTTTCCGATTCTTTTTATGGAGGGTATCATGGGACAATTCCTGCGCGTGATCCCTGCTGCGGTTATTTGCTTACTAATGCTTTCCCTGTTCGAAGCTCTCATAATTTTACCAGTTCATTGTGCAGAACTCCTAAAACCGATAAAAAAGTCTAAGTCGATCTTTACCAAAATCAATGAAGTCTATGAACATTACCTACACTGGACGATGCGGAACAAATATATAGTCTTCGGAGCAGTGATTGTAATTTTTGGTGGGTCTTTTCTGCAAGGTCACCAACTCTTTAAGCGCTTCACTCTCTTCCCTGCAGAAGGACTGAATGGGCTAAGCATTCGCCTTGAGTTAGAAAAAAATACACCCCTTGCTCAAACGGAAACACGAATCAACGAACTTAGTAAACAATTGATTAGCGTTTCCCAGGAAAGCTTTGAAAGTATCTATGCCAAAGTTGGCTCGGTCCGAACCGGTGGCGCCGGGGGTTCACAACAGAACGGCTCTCATCTAGGGATTATTTCTATCATATTCACCAGTGCGGCATGGTGGCCAGACAAAGAAAAGGAAATAGTCCGTGATATTCGCAAAATCTCCCGGAACTTTAGCCAGGAGACCGGCACTAAGACTTCCATTACCCTCGATCGTCCTGGTCCGCCTATTGGAAAGCCAATTCAGCTCCAGGTCACTTCCCGCGATTTAGATTTTGGTAAAGAAATTGTCGACCGCATAAAGATCGAACTGAATAAAATTGATGGAGTTTATGGGCTGGAAACGGATCTCGATGGCGACGTTTTGAAATACCGTTTTTTAATTAATAATGACTTAGCTATTTCAGGAGGTATTAATCCAGATAATATTTCACAAACGATCTTCGCAGCGACAACCGGTCGAGTTACGACTGAGATATTAAAAAATTCAGAAAAAGTTGAAATCCTAGTCAGCATTGCCGATGCAAAAAAAGAAAAAGAGCTTAATGAAATTCTTAATTTACGCGTACGAAATAATGCCGGGCGAGCCGCCCCTATCCGTGCCTATGTTAAAGTGATGGAAGAAAAAGGACCTTCTTCCATTCAACGTATAAATGGATTACGCACCATTACTCTCTTTGCTGAAGTCAATGAAAAGATCATCTCGGGTAAAGAAGCCAATATGAAGATTCGCCCATTCATTGAAAAACTACAGAAGGACAACCCATCTATAAAAATTGAAGCCGGCGGCGGAGAGCGAGATCGCATGCACGCCCTCGCAGATACGATTCGACTCTATCTACTTGCCATTGTGTTAGTATTCATGACAATCAGCCTATCCTTTCGCTCCTTCACTTACCCGTTCTTTGTCTTGCTCACGATTCCAATGGGTTTATGTGGCGTCGTCTGGGCGCTCACCCTCCATGGGAAAGGTATGACATTGATGGGCCTTATTGGGGTCGTTGGACTTTCAGGAGTTGTGGTCAATGTATCCATCATTCTTCTAAAATATTTACAAGAACGCCTCAAAGAAGGGGTTGATTTTGAAGATGCTCTGATTGCCGCAAGCTCGAGACGTTTGCGACCGATCGTTATTACTACGATAACAACTCTCATTGGATTGACACCAACAATCTATGGCATTGGTGGAACCGATATGTTTGTGCAACCTATTGCACTTGTCTTAGGGTGGGGTATCTTTATGGCCTCACTGTTGACAATTTTTGCATTACCGGCTCTAGTGGCGATCGCTCCAAGGTTTATGTGGAAATGGTAAATAGAGCCTACTTCTTCTCCTTATCTCTTTCTACCCCTGTACCGAAGGGTGCGCTGAAAGAACAACGAAGCAGGATTTGAAAATCGCCCCACTGTTCGTTGCCAGCTAATCGGTATCACTCGAATCTGATAAACTCCCCAGCTCGGAAGTTGTCGCCCGGGAAGAAAGGTGTACTCACCGCGCAAAGCCCGAAGTGAAACTCCTTTGGGAGCCGCAGGATCTCTAGCCGTTCCGTTTGGATTGGAAAAACTACGATTTGGTCGCGAAGCTTCAATATAGACTCCGACTGCCCCTGCGTCTTTAAACTCAGAAACATCGAATCGAACCGTTACTGCCTGCCAAGGATTATTTATTGGAAGAGTTCTTTTTCTATTTAATAGCGGAGCTTTGGCAATCCCCTCCCCCCTGCTGTCATCATCATCGTCACTACCTCCTCCATCAATAGCAGGCTTAAACCAACAACTTGGACGTAACCCTGAGCTAAACCCTTCACGACGATTGCATGTACCTGTGTTTGGATTATTTGCATCCATTTCTATGGAGTCGTTCACTGTACAAAGTGCTCCTTGAAACCCAGTGTCTAAGCGACACTGTCCTGCTGGATGCGACTCAAAGGTTCGTGAGACTACGCGAGTATCAGGGGTAGAAATATTTGGTGCTGCGGCGCCACCACCAGCCAGAGAATGCATTAGACGCGCTAATGATTGCGCACCTAAGGTGCTAGCTACACAAATACGGATGTCTGTTTCGTCCGTGAAACTACGAGCACACTCTTCACCCACTCTTGGATCTATTGCCAATTCACTCATATCTACCGTGCGAAAGACCTTACGCAAGCATTTTAAGGTGGCAAAATAATCAGACTGACCTTCAGTAGATGCCCAGGAGTTTTCTGACTCCGAATAGAGAGGTGCTCCACCTAAGTGATGCCCAATTTCGTGGCAAGCCACTGCATATAGACCTTCCACAGTTACTTCTCTATGTCGAGCAAGACCTCCAAGCATTTCCACGCGCCAAATATTACCCTGCCGAGAAGCGTAGGCATTGACTTCTGAGCCCTGCCAATTCTTTATGAGCTGCAAGCGCGCACCCTTGGCTGCAATAATTGGAGCGTAGACTCGTTCCACATTGTCCAATATTTTATTGAATTGAGCTTGGTTCAAACCGGTAATCGGAAAAGAACCATTGGCAGTGACAGGAATCCGTTGATCTGTCTTTGGGAAACACTGAATCGTGTTAGAATTAGCTAAAGCAAATGAAGCTGGCGGCAGCGGCAGTAAAATTACTAATAAAAATATAAAATATAAATTTATCTTAACTTTCATTATTGGTATTACTCGGGCTGCATGAGAAAATGCTTTAGAAAATGCTTTAGAAAATAATGCTATTAGAAGGTAGTGCTACTAGAAGGTAACACTAGATAATTAACGCGCAGAGACTTGTAGGCTGTAATGTAATGCCCTATATGCTATATACCCTGAGAACTTCCTGGGACCAGGCTTGCACACGAGCCGCATCTTTTTCTATATCCGTAACTCGGAACGATTCACCAAGCTCGATCTCCGCCCGAATCTCCTTTTCCTGCAATAGGGCAAAGAAATGAAATAAGAATGTATCATCATCGATATAAGCGGACTTACGTAATGGATCAAACCGCAAGCGAAACGGTTGCACCGGAACATTATGCTCCTTCGCAATTTCGAAAGCACCAAAGCGCCAAGGCTTAGATTCATCGAGAGTCGTCGTACCAGAAGGAAAGATTACTACATTGCACTTACGCTCTAACACCTCTTCTGCCACTTGGCGCCTAGCTTTTCTGCGTGAATCCGCACTCTCACGCTTAAGCAGTAATGTGTCCGCTGCCTTAATGCAATGGCCAATAATTGGCCATGCGGCCAGCTCTTTTTTCGCCACAAACGTTACTGGAGCAATGGAAAACAATAATGGAATGTCGAGATAAGAAACATGATTCCCAACAAAGAGATGAGCTTCCTCCTGGCTTAGGTTTTCCTTACCCCTCACCTCTACCTGAACATTCATCAACTCGAAGATCTCTTTCGGCCACATAGTTTTTGCATCATCAACCACCTTCTGATCAATAATATTACCGTCTACATCTAAATTTGCCTTGAGCACACGTAGGTGAGCAAATGTGAAACGATAAAACGATAAGAGTTTACGAAGCGCCGACGCGTGGCTTCGAAACTGTCCTAAAGCCAAATCCATGGAAACCCACCCATCAATAAGATAAATTTATGTATGACGTGTGATATATAATTTGTGTGTCCGATTGTCAAAATCGATGCAGAATAATCCCGTATCGGTGTAGAATACATCTATGTCTACAAAGGCGTCAAACAAAGACAATTTGCTACATTCATATTTCTCCATATCCATGGACTTAATTCAAGTGGACATCAAACTCCCATATAACCTATTTGTTAACGCATCTTCAAACGAGGAACGCCTGCACTTCGTTCGCATCTTTCCTAAGGGCGAGACTTTACAAAAGATCGACATTGAAGAGTTTTGTAAGAAATACCCACGCCTCTACGTGCCGGAAGCCGAACGAGAAGAGTATTTGCAGAGTTTGGTTAAATCCCAAACCTGTACTCCAGAACAAAAATCAGAAGCAATTAAAGACACTGCAATTAAGCACTTAGATAATTTGTTTAATAAAGAATTTACGACAGAAGTGCTAAACGATGCGATTGAAGGATGTCGTAGCACTGTGGAATCGATGATCGAAGTGATTAACGAGTTTGATATTGTGCAACTACAAGAGCATATCTCTAAGCTTTTTTTCCATGATTTTTATACCTATGACCACTCAATTAACGTTTCAATGTATTGCATTTCCATTTACAAAATCATCAATCCGTCAGCTAGTCGCGAAATACTCTTAACCGCTGGCCTCGGTGGCATGCTCCATGATTTAGGTAAAATCAATATCCCAACCCACCTTCTAAACAAGCCGGGCAAGCTAGAACCGAAAGAATTTAAAATTCTTCAGGAGCACCCAGATCGCGGCAATACGCTTTTAGGTAATGACGATATTCAAATGCCCAACGAAGTGGATGCGGAAATTGTGTCAAAAATCATATTGCAACATCACGAAAACTACGATGGCACCGGCTATCCAAATGGCATAAGTGGTTCATCTATCCATATTTTGGCTCGTATTACGGCTATTGCCGATTTCTTTGACGCCATTACGACAAAGCGCTCCTATCATGAACCAATATCTATTGAAGAGGCAGTGGAAGCAATGCGCTCGACAGTGAACAAGAAATTAGACCCAAATCTTTTTGAAGTATTTGCTAGCCACATTAAAAAAATTTCTAACAGTGTAAAGACTCGGAAACTCTCTATCGACGATAGCTTCGATGCTTGTAGGCCATATCGGGAGTTACCACTCACAGTTGAAGAAAAGCCTATCAACAATGATACTCCGGAGAAGAAAAAATAATCAGCTGACTAGTCAGCATCTATATCTATATCTATTGGCCCTAATTGGACTTACGGTATCCGGTTCAGCTTTCGCTAACGGATTCTACCAAATTAAGGTCGGAGACATCGTTGTCGTGACTGCAGCCCAAGGAATTGAATTGCATTATTTTAATGAATCCGTAACGGCAAGAGGCCCACTGTTAAAAAAGCTTCCCTGCCCCTCTTGCGTGCCCGTTAAAGCGAGCACCCGCTTTGCCGTGCTCCGCAAAGTCGAACCACCTTGTTATGAAATCTCAGAAACTAATTCCCGCTGCGAATACAATCTTGTAGTAAAAGCTATCAATAAACTTTTTCCAATCCGTTCTACTGCCTTTGCAATCAATGCCCTTTCTCTCGAAGGAGCTACAACTGAAATTTCTAGCGCTTCTCCCTCTGGAAAGACATTACCCAATATTAAGAAATGGTTTCCTTTGAGTGCAGAAGATCAGGTAAAAGCCTGCGAGAAGAATATGGAGGATATCCGTACAGCAGCCCAGTTCTTAAGTAACGTTACCCAAGACAACCAGGACATCAATCGCAGTGTGCAAGGGATCCTCGACATCATAGAGACCTCGCTCAATATGATTCAAAGCGAAAGAGAGCTCAAAAAAAGCAAAAATAAAGCGCAAAAAAAGAACCAATAAATTATTAATTAAACTAATGACTCAATAGTAAAACAAATAATTTTTACTACTTATTTTTCTCGTGTACAACCGGACTCAATAATTTGGAGGGAAAACCTAATGAAACAATTTCTATTTTCTGTTGCAGCAACACTATTAATTTCAACACAAGCGTATGCTATTTTTATTCCAGGCCAAGAGCGTCCACGTTACCAAGCAAAAATGCTCGTTAGTGAAGCTAGTGGGACTCTGTCTCATGAAGAATTTGTTTACCTTGTGAATTTCACAGTGGACGATCAATCTCAAGCTGGCTTCTACCTAAGCTTGGATGAAGCGCAGGCGAAGAGATTATTCGTCGTCTCTGACCACACAATCGACTGCAGCTCTCAAGAAATCGTTGCCACAGATACTATATCAAAAGCAATCCAAGGCAACTACCTGCAGCTAACTGTGATTAACCACACTAATCGCCTTTGCACTGACCTACCAGCGAATCTCATCAAAGTTATCCTCGAAGAATTTAGAGCGCCATACCTTGAGCCAGTCGGCACATTAAAGGCTACTGGCACAACAGAAGTGATTTACATGATTCAATAAATTCTACTTTCTAACGCCCCAAGAGCAGCAATACCCCTTGGGGCGAGCGAGTCGGAGGCGAGCCAGCGAAATATCACTCATCAAATGTTTTGTTATGCCAGGCAACGCCTAAAGAAAGAATTTTTTCCAAAAGATCATTATATTTCCAATCCCCGGCTTTCGCTGAAAGCGCAAACTCATCATCGATAGAAATGTTGGGATTCGGGTTCACGTCCAGCACATAGATTTCATTTTCTTCGGTCAAGCGAATATCAATCCGAGCGTATCCACTTAGATTGAGTGCTCGACACGTGCGCTTGCAAACCTTGCCGAGTTCCTTTTCAACCTCATCATCAACAGTGGATTTTTTGGTTTTGATTCCGTGTTTGCGGCGATATTTCGGAGAGAATTTGGCGCGTGAAGTATAAATCTTTGACTCTGGATTATCTGATTCGTTAAACTGCAACTCCCAGGCGGGTAAGGTATGTAATTTATAATTGCCCAAAACACCCATATAGAGCTCACGCCCCTTCACAAACTCTTCCACAATTGCGTCGGCTCCAATGCTCTCATGCAGAAACTCTACACGCTCGAGTAATTTTTCTTCGCTATGAACTAGTGAGGCTTGTGAAATCCCAAGGGAGGCTTCTTCAAACAAACACTTTACGATCATCGGATAGCGCAGCTCCGGATCTACCTTTGCTTTACGATTGCGCATGAACACTTGAAATCGTGGAACCTTAACCCCCTCATAGTCTAAAATAATTTTTGAGATCGACTTATCGCGCGCAACAACTAGTCCTCGCGGATTGCAGCCGGTATAAGGGGCCTTGAGTAGCTCTAGGTAAGAAACGACGTTATGATCAAAGAGCGCTTCCTTGTGAAACTCAACCATTAGGTTATATGTTACTGCTGGGTTGAATTCTTCAATGGCTTCTCGGATAGAACTCGGGTCATTGCCTACCCCAAGCGGGAGGACTTCATGACCATTTTTGCGGAGAGTGGACACCACATCATACTCGCTTGTCCAGTCCACACTATCACGATCAAAACTCGTAGGGACGGACTCCGGTGGCACAAGTTCCTCATCCATGATCACAAGCACCCGGGACGGCTTCATATCGGTATCTGATGCTCCCTACCTTTATGATAGCGCCGACAGGCGCTCCTCGCCAAGCGATAGAGCTCGTTTGTTGCTATGCGATCACAGAAAACATATAAATTACGACGCTCATGGATCTGCGCACTTATGGGTTGTACAGCTGCTTTCACTTGGTATCGAGGAATTTGAAACTCTTTCTGCAATCGCTCTACCAGTTGCTTCTGCTCGGCTCGCCAAAGCTCGGAAATCCGCTTAGCTGAAAAGGAGTGTTTCTCCCCGATGATCCGATCTAATGAAAGCTCGTACTGGCGCTCTCGATGAAACTCTTCATGGCAACCGAGTTTACAAAGTCTTGCACGCAAAAACTGACCCAGGGTCTCTTTAGAACGATGCAAAGGCTCAAAACTACATCGAAAACCCCGAGGAGCACTCCCATAAACAAAGTGCTCTATCAAAGCCTCAATCGTTTTTAGTTTTAAATGAGGCACCCCACTCGCATACCTGTCCAACCAAATTTTTCGACCCGTCAGCCAAACAGCAAAGGTTTCAGCAAAGTCTTCCGTGGGATGTGCTTGAGCATATCCGGCTTCTAGGTGACGAACGTAGTTTCTTGAGTAAGGCTTAGGCGTATAGGTCTTGGGATAGGGTACAGAGTTTGAACCAAAGACCGATTCTCGCAGAGCCGATTTTGCTACTTTAGGATAAGCATTCTCTACTACATGCCCGAGTTCATGGCGCATTAACTTCAAGCACCATTCCCAATTAGCTCCTTCCGCTTCCCCCAACACCGCCTCTGTCAAAACCGCTAATCGAGGATGAACAAGGTAGAAAGGAACAGCAAAGCCCGCATGCTCATCAGGGCAAAACCAGTCCGTCGAGAGCCAAATAGAAGGGTTGAGCTTGCCAAGGCCACGGCCGGCCAATTGGGTTTTCACCTGAGTAAATGCTCGCTCGACCCAGGTCCCCTCTAAGTCCAAATCCAGCTCACAAAGCCGCACCTTAAGTAGCTCCTCGTCGGTTAGCTCTTCCCACCAAGGCTCTACCTCTACGGTCATAATCTGAAACGCTATATCCTTCTGCCGTGCCATGCTATTGCCATACCCTTCTGTATAGCAACCGTCAACCGCAGCGTTTAAGCAACCTAGAACTCAAAATCATTTGCCAGCATGCAATTAATGATCAGTCGTTGGCGATTACTTTCTGCCTTCTCCACTTCTATGCCCTCTCTACTTCTGTAGGAGGAGGACTGGAATTCTTGCATCCACACCAGGCCGATCTGTAGCCACAATAAACGTACCACTCGCCACAACCGCTGAATCATTCACAGTGGCTGCTGGCATCACACCATCCCAACCTAGGCTAACCGTAAATAAATTATCTGCTACTTTTTTGGAACGAATCCTCATCGCTCCAGTGCCTAACTTAAGTTGTGGAAGCTTCACGTCCATAACAACGCTATCTTTCACCCCTGGCAAGCCCCCCACCTCCGGAACGACCCCATAGGTCTCAAGCGCAAAATAGACAACTCTTAAATCCGCATCTGAAACACTGAGTTTAATATCTTTGAAGGTCTTAGAACCACGACTCACTCCTTGTGTACTAGCTTTTGCAATTTCTTGAAACTCCCCATCATCAGCGAGCTCAAAGAGTCTGTGGTCTAAGCGCCCAAAGAATCCGCCCCCTGCACCTGCGATTTGAACCACCAGATCAGACTGAGCTCTGCCATCCGTCTTAACTGGAAGCACCACCGGTTGATAGGACCAGAAGTTAGGCTTAACCTTCACATTTTGAAAGCGGAACGCCTGAGAAAGCCCCCACACGGTTGCATTTCGAATCGAATGCACTTGTTCTGCAGAATTAACAAAAGATACAATCTTTGACTTTCCAGAATTTGCAGAAAAAAGCTTAATAAGCTTGGTCTTTGTGCCAAAGCGATGCGCCTGCAAAAGCAAATCATAAGCCGTCGCTTGCATCCAGCGACCAGAGGCTGCAGAAATAACCACTTCATAAATGCCAGGTTTCAGCTCAGACAAAGACATCTCCGCAAGCGGCTTCTCTCGCGAAAGCTGCGGTGAAAGGGAAGCCCACTCGAAACCAAGCTGACGTCCATCTGGACTATACACTTGCATATAAAGCACACCTTCCTGGCCTGGATGGAAACCAAGCTTCAAGGAGAGTGCATGATCTGCTTCTGTGACTGCGATAAAATAGCGGTGGAAGCCATTTGCCTCAATTGCAGTATTTGATTTCACAAAGGCTAATTTTTTCTTATCTGTCGCTGGACCAATTCCCGGCACATGCACCCGACGTGCAAGAATAGAAAGCTCGATCGGCATATGTACTACGTCCACAAAGGAATATATTCGCTCCCGACCGCGGTCTACAGCGTAGTGAGCGATATACGTGTAGCCTGGCTCCATCTTGGAAAGGTTTCGAACCGAAAACAGGGACTTCTTCAAAGGATTACCGAGCACTAGTTCCTGAGAAATTTTCGGTGATCCCGATTGCCCCTGCTTTGCAATCGAAAATGGAACCTTAGCCAGATCACTTTCATGTTGAACTGCAGTGCGAACAACTTCTCCACTTGGGGCCTGGACCTCCACCTGCACTAAGCGAACGTTCGTTGCCTTCGAACGAATAGTCTGTCGATCGGAGATGCGCTCTTCTCCATCAACCTCCAGATCTAGCGTTATCTGTCGTACGGCTTGTACCTCAAGGTCACGGCGATAAAGTCGCCTATTCTTCGCAGAGCCATTCAACGAAATATCAAAATAGCGCCCACTACGAACGTTATCTTCCTGCAAACTCGCCATCTTGCTCTTCAGATTATTGTAAGCCCTATGCACGTCAATTAGACCATGTCCCTGCTGCGTAATCGTCAAGTGGTTCATTCGAGTAGCTGTAGACTCTAAACTCGATCGAACGGCCAGTGGGAAAAAGGACAGAGAGCCTAGCGTATTTTCCATACCTGCAAAGATTTCATCTCGCTTGGCCGCTTTTAACTCTTCAAAGAAAGCGTATTCCGAGTCTTGCTTAAGCAACGAAATCATCGCGGCTGTCGCACCGGCAGCTAGAGGAGAGCTCATGCTTGTTCCATTATACATGCTCGATAAATCATCAATGATGGCCGTGGAGGACTGAGAGGACCCAGGAGCCACAATATTCGGACGCAATTGACCCGTATAGGATGGACCGACCGATGAGAAAGATAGGAGGTTATCTGCTGGAACTTCTGTGCCTGGCTGCAAATTATAATGTTTCTCCATTGTTTCTTTTGAAACATGTGCACCAACCTGTACTACCGGCCCAAAGGATCCAAAGGAATTGATCGTGCGATAGCCCGGTCCAGAATTGGAGGCCGATATGAAAAAGACCGCCCCAAATTTAGCTGCCAGATCACGCATTAAATAATTAAAAACGTCTTGGCGATATTGTTCGGGTGAACCTAGAGAGATATTCACTACATCCGGGGTTAAGCCAGCATCATTATAAAACGTATCCACTAGTGCACGAAGAATTGCCGACTCCGTACATGAAACCCCAGAGCAAGCTCTTTGAGCCATGATTTTTGCTTTTGGTGCCGCACCCCTAATGTAAGCCCCGTTTGCCGCAATTGAGCCTGCTACGTGGGTACCATGAGAACCAAAATCCACGCCGAGTTGTAGATCCTTTGGCTTATTTTCCTCCATCGTCAGCAGAACTGGATAAGCAATCCTATTCGAACGGCCTGGAAGCTTCAACAGATCTACTAGATTTGTAACCGTATTTGTAGCCACGTTTCCATCTGCCCCAGCACGAGCTACGTTGAAATCAACCACACCCACTTCAGCTTCAGGCGTCGACAGTTCTCCATCCGCATCCGTATCGACAAATACCAACCAGTTTTCACCATCAAACCCAACTAGAGCCGCATAGGTATCGGTCAATACACCGTTGCGATTGAAATCTAGTCCTTCCAAACCTTGCACCCTATCAAGGTCATTAATTTGTGCAGCCATGGCTGCTTCCGAAATTATAGCAACAAACAAAGATTCTGAACTTGCAATAGCAGCTGGCACTTGCCACTGCTTACCGTTAACTTCCACTACACCTTTATTGGGCGGCCCTACTGGAGTGAGAGTAGTGCGTGTTTCTTGGGTTTGGTCGGCCCAATAAATCACTCGATTTTCAAAAACAGGGTGTGAGGCATCTACGCCAGTATCGATAACAGCAACGATGGTGCCTTCTCCAAGCGCCCGGCCGGAGCCAGCGGAACGCAGACGTTCCACACCAACCTCTTTGTATGGAATGAAATGATTCGGATTATCACCAAAAGGGGGAAGAGCTGAGGCATTAGGCACGATTCGACGAACACTCGGGTGATCTACCGACATAGCCAAAACACCTAGGTTACGCACAAACTCTACGTCGACGACTTTGTCCGGAGGCAAAGTTGCAATCAAGAATGGAATGTCAGACCCATTACCGTGGTTTGGGTCGTAGGTCACTACGCCCCCGACTTGGCGAATCTTCGCCGCAGAAAACTGCGCGTCCTTTACCGCGATTAAAAAAGTTAAATCTGGGTATTTAAAAAGTTCGTGTTCTTGCAAGATCGTTTTTAGGTCTTTGGCGATCACGGACGGATTATCTTCCGTACTTGCAGGTGAGTCTTCAGTAGCGCGATCTGCCGAAACCAAAACCGTCGAACCCGAGCCGGTGCTCTCTTGTGACTCTGAACACGCACTTAAAGTGACTAGCACTAGAACTAGAACTAGAACTAGAACTAGAAAATAAAATCTCCCTTTATACCGTGCTTCCACCAAGGCAGTCTTGATAATGATCCTCATAATAGCCCCCCCCCCCACGAAGATAATTCACAGATACAAATTTTCTTGTGAAAGCTACCAAGAAACGCTACTTTGTCAATTGATTAAAAATTTGGAGACAACCACTTTTCAACTTCAGTTATGCTCATGTTTTTACGCTCCGCATAGCTCTCGACTTGATCGCGCCCTATCTTGCCTAAGTGGAAATATTTCGATTCAGGGTGGGCAAAATAATACCCAGAGACCGACGACGGAGGGCTCATCGCGCAGTTTTCCGTCAGCTTTGCACCAATCTTCGACTCAACAGAAAGTAAATCCCAAATCTTGCGCTTTTCTGTGTGGTCTGGGCAAGAAGGATATCCCGGTGCCGGTCGAATTCCTCGGTAAGACTCTGTAACTAATTCTTCCTTGGATAAACTCTCCTTGGCCCCATAGGCCCAACGCTTGCGAATCTCCTCATGCGCCCATTCAGCCAAGGCTTCCGCAAGTCGATCTCCAATCGACTTTACTAAAATTGAATTATAGTCATCGCCCTTCTCCTCAAATTCAGCGGCAAAATCCTCCACTTGCGACCCAGCTGTGACAGCAAAAGCGCCCATATAATCCGTTTCTGAACCAGAAATATAATCCGCAAGCGAGCGGCAAGGCTTTTCCGCATTCACAGACTGCTGCCTCAAAAACTCAAAGCGTATTCTTTCTTTACTTTGCTCTGCATCGAAAAGCACAATCGTATCTTCGGTAACACGCTTGGCTTGCCATAGGCCCGACACGGCCTTGGGAAGCAGCCGCTTCTCTCTAATAATTCGATCGAGCATTAACTCCGCATCTTTATGCAGCTTCTTTGCCTCTTCACCATATTTAGGGTGCTCTAATATCTTAGGAAATAGCCCCTTCAGGTCCCAAGTCCAGAAAAACGGTGACCAATCGATATAAGGGACTAAGTCTGCTACGGGAACCAACATAGTTTTAGCCCCAAGCTCAATCGGCTGAGCAATTTTTCCGGGCGAAAAGTCTAAATTTAAACTGCGAACGGTTTTTGCCTCGCTATAGGGAGTAAGAGGTACTTGTTTTGCTTGACTCTCCTCAAAGCGTTTACGGGCTCTCTCCTGCGCGGCTCGTAAATCCCGAATATTGGCCTCATGCTTTGCCTTATCCTTCTCCAAGACCTTAGCGCAAGCCTCCACAACAAGGGAGGCATCCATCACGTGCATGATCGGCCCCGAGTAGTTTGGGGCAATTTTAATTGCGGTATGGGCTCGCGAGGTTGTTGCGCCGCCAATAAGAAGTGGGATTTTAAATTCAAGCCGCTCCATTTCGCGAGCGTTACGAACCATTTCATCTAAGGACGGTGTAATCAAACCACTTAAGCCAATTAAATCTGCATTGAATTCTTTCGCCTCTTTTAAAATTTGGTCGCAACTTACCATAACGCCCAAATCCTTCACTTCATAACCATTACAGCGCAACACAACGGCTACAATATTCTTGCCAATATCATGTACGTCGCCCTTCACTGTGGCTAGAACCATACGACCCGCTCTCACCTCCGTATCCTCTTCCTCTTCCATAAATGGAGTCAGGTGGGCTACCGCCTTCTTCATCACTCGCGCGGACTTTACTACTTGAGGCAAAAACATCTTTCCGGCACCAAATAATTCTCCGACCACTTTCATACCATCCATAAGTGGGCCTTCAATTACATGCAAAGGGCGCTCATGACTCTTCCGCGCTTCCTCCGTATCCTCTTCAATAAAAGAGTCTACCCCTTTCACCAATGCGTGCTTTAAGCGTTCGGCCACTGGAGCTTCTCGCCAAGAAAGATCCTGCGTGTTCTTGCGCTCCTTGGACTTATCTTTCACCGCTTCGGCAAGATCAACTAAACGCTCCGTCGCATCTTCTCGACGATTGAGCAAAACGTCTTCTACACATTCGAGTAATTTAGGATCAATCTCTTCGTAGACATCCAACATTCCTGCATTGACAATCCCCATATCGAGGCCCGCTTGAATCCCGTGGTGGAGAAATGCCGAATGCATTGCTTCCCGAACAATATTATTTCCTCGAAAAGAAAAGGATATATTACTTATGCCCCCCGAAGTCCGCACCCCTGGACATGTGGATTTAATTTCGCGCACTGCCTCCATAAAATTCACGGCGTAGTTATTGTGCTCCTCTATTCCCGTGGCAACCGTAAGAATATTTGGATCAAAAATAATGTCTGAGGCATCCATACCTACCGCTTCGGTGAGGATTTTAAATGTGCGCTGACAAATACGAACCTTATCGTCTTTTTCCGCCGCTTGCCCCTCTTCATCAAAAGCCATAACGATAACCGCCGCGCCGTACTGCAAAGCAAGTCTAGCCTGTCGTTTAAATTCCTCTTCTCCTTCCTTGAGTGAGATGGAATTAATAATTGCTTTTCCCTGAACACACTTCAGTCCGGCTTCGATCACCGACCACTTTGAAGAATCAATCATAATCGGAACGCGAGCGATGTCCGGCTCCGAGGCTATCAAATTCAAAAATCGAGTCATACAGGCTTCGCTATCGAGCAATCCTTCATCGAAATTTACATCTAGAATATTCGCACCATTTTCAACCTGTTGCTTTGCAACCTCTAAAGCAGCTTCGTAATTGTCTTCCCGAATAAGCCGTGCAAACTTTGGAGAGCCGGTAACATTTGTCCGCTCCCCAACCATCATGAACGGAACCTCCCTCTCATAAGGAAGCGTCAAAAGTTCTAGACCGGAATAGCGAGAAGCATTCCCTGGGCTGGGTATTTTCCTGGGCGCAAATGAGGCGACCGCCTGGGCTATATTGTAAATGTAGTCCGGCGTTGTGCCACAACAACCGCCAACAAAATTTAAAAAACCACTTTCTGCAAAGTCCTTAATACAACTGGCCATTGCTTCTGGCGTCTCATCATAGCCAGTTTCAGATAGAGGATTTGGCAAGCCCGCATTCGGGTAACAAGAAATTCTCGTATCAGCGATCTCCGACAGTGCTTCGATATAGGGGCGCATTTCCCCAGCACCGAGTGCACAATTAATTCCTACGGAAAGCGGTTCCGCATGTCGGATAGAATGCCAAAAGGCCTCTACCGTTTGCCCACTAAGCGTGCGACCGGAATTATCTGTAATTGTCACAGAGAGCATGAGCGGTAATCGTTCTCGCAATTCTGAGTGTAGTTTTTCAACCGCAAAAATTGCTGCCTTTAGATTGAGCGTATCGAAAGTAGTTTCCGGAAGTAAAGCATCCACGCCACCTTCAACCAAGGCTTTCGCCTGTTCATAGTAAGCATCAACCAGCTCATCGAAACTCACCGTACGAAAAGCTGGATTATTGACATCTGGAGAAATACTTGCCGTACGATTTGTAGGTCCCAATGCCCCTGCAACGTAACATTTTCGATTCGGATCCTTTGCCCTCATAGCCGCGCAGGCTTCCTTTGCTATCCTAGCCGCCGCAATATTGATATCGCGAACCGACGACTCCAAACCATAGTCTGCCTGGGCAATACGCGTTCCTGAAAATGTATTTGTTTCGATAATGTCCGCACCAGCATCTAAAAATTTTTCATGAATTTCACGGATGATCTCCGGTTTCGTGAGGCAGAGCAGGTCATTATTGCCCTTAAGATCCTTGTCGTGATCTGCAAATAAAGTCCCACAAAAATCAGCTTCTTCGAGCTTGTAGGACTGGACCATCGTACCCATTGCTCCATCCAGGATAACAATGCGCTGCGCTGCGAGTGCTTTGAGTTCTTTTCCAGCTGGGCTGAGAGGTTTGTCTCTTAGAACTTTATCCATAGAGCTTGATACTATAGAAGTAATCATATGACTCCAGTTATATTCGGACAACTCCTTCTTTCCTCGATCTCATGGACCGGCTTTGACCTTGCTCGCAAGGGCTTAGCCAATCGACTTCCTGCCACGGAAGTGGTCATCCTATTGATGATGGTGCAAGTACCCCTTTTTGCCGCTATCGCTAGTTGGGAAGGGTTTTCGATTGAATCGGTGGAGAACTATTGGCGGCCGGCAATCGCTTCGATCCTATTAAACCTTGTCGCCAATGTCCTCTTTTTAGAGTCCTTGCGTCGAGCACCGGTGTCACTCGCGATTCCCATGCTCTCCTTTACGCCAGTATTTTCCTCACTCAGCTCTTGGGTCATACTAAACGAATTACTCCTATGGCCACAGATGCTCGGGATCCTTGTCATTGTTGCCTCCACCTATCAAATCCAAAGACTAGATGAAGGAGACGGGGGGGCGGAACAAAAAGTGGTAAAGGTTGGACTATTAATGATGGTAGGCGTTGCGCTTCTTTGGTCCATCACTCCCGTCACCGATAAGCTTTGCATTCGCTATACTACCCCTTCGATGCATGCTGGAATACAATGCTTCTTCGTTGGATTACTTCTTCTTGGTCGTTTCTTTGTGAGCACTAGACCAGCAACGAACTCACTTTGGGCAATGGCGAAAGAAAATAGACGCCTCCTATTTATCGCGGGTGTAGCCGCCTGCTCTGCACTCTTCTTTCAGTTGCTCGTTATCCGCGTCTATGAAGTTGCATTGTTTGAGGCACTAAAACGATCTTTCGGATTAATTGGCGCCCTCGCCGGCGGTTTAATCTTCTTCCGAGAATCACTCACGCGGAAAAAGATCATAGGGACCGTCGGACTTATAATTGGAACTCTTCTAGTATTGCTAGCTGACCGCCTTTAGGACTAGCGCTGGGCAACTATGAGGTGTGTTCCAGGATAGATTGTTTTTGTCGTCATTTGATTCAAACGCATAATCCTTTTCACACTTTGGCCATATTTCTTTGCAATTCGAAAGAGACTCTCTCCTCGGCGAACAACATGAATTTTTGCCTGTTTGCTCACTCGAACTGATAACTGCTGTCCGGCATAAATTCGATTGGAGCGTAGACCATTCTTCGAGCGAATTTCGGTGATCGTCATATCATATTTCCGAGCAATCGAAGACAAAGTCTCCCCTCGGCGCACTCTATGTTTCGAGCCTTGGCTCCTCTGATATCCACTAGAGGCCACCCGCAATCGGGAGCCCGCAATAATTCGGTTCCCGTTCAAACGATTGGCCCGCTTTAATTCACTCAAGCTGATACGGTATTTACTTGCAATACTGGACAAGGACTCACCTCGCTTCACTCGGTGGTAATTCGGATTTCTGCGATTGAGTGCCAGCTTACTCAATTTGGCAATTCGGTGAGAAACTAAGCTTTTACGCACTTTCTTGACAGAAGCCACTAGCTTGGATGGAATCCACACATCGTAAGTCCGCTTATTCGGCGAAGTGACTCCACGAAGTAAATGGGCATTCACCTTCTTTAACTGATTCAGCGAAATATTAGATTCGCGAGCAATAGCCTTCAAGCTAATTGGAGAGGGTAGCTCTACTGCAGTAACATCCGGGTACGGCTCAGCCCTGGGCGTACGGAACCCAAACCGTTCCGGGTTCCGACCGATAATGGCCGCCGCCATAAACTTTGGTACATAACTTCTCGTCTCTCGCGGAAGCTTTTTCATTCGTACTAACTCCCAAAAGTCTCGGGTATTTCCACGCATTATTGCATTTAATACCCTACCTTCGCCTGCATTATATGCGGCCATCGCTAGGTACCAGGAGTTGAATACATTAAACAAGTCTGTCAAGTAGCGACTCGCGGCTTCTGTTGCTCGAATCGGGTCTCTTCTTTCATCCAAGTAACGATTTAAACCGAGTCCATAACGACGACCAGTACCAGGAATAAACTGCCAAGCACCCACAGCTGCCATCGGACTTCGAGCATGATTTGAGTATCCACTTTCAATCATCGCTAAATAATACAGTTCTGGTGGTAGGCCATGTTGCCTAAGAACCTCTTCCACCACGTCTCGATATTTTTCACCTCGATCCAAATGACGTTGAAACCGAGCTTTAGAGCGAACCGCAAAATAGCGAATCCACTTCTTCACATGATCATTGAACTCTAATTTGATTCCATCCACGGAGGCGGCACGCGAAGAGGCATGTTCTGGTCTATCCGCTGCGGAGTTTAGAGAAAGATCTTCTTTCTCCAAGCTATCTTCAATCTCTTCAAAACGCGCTTCCAAGCCCTGAAAATCTTTCTCAGAGCGAGACGAGATATCCTCAATCGCTTCTTCCGAATGCTTATGCGATAATTTGTGTATCTTCCCCTGTTTGCTTTGATTTGCGCATCCAGTTATAATGAATAAAAGAGTCAAGGCACCGGTAAATAGACTATTTCGTGACAAAATGGGCTCCCCTCCTGGCTATATTCGAGACTCTAACTATGTCTAACGTGTCTATGTGCAAAGCCTCACCCTGATATTGTATGTCTAACTGGAAACAGGCGAAAGTAGATTAGGATTTAATTTCACACGGAAGCAGATTAGGTTTAACTGCACACGGAAACGGATTTTTATAACTCTTATTTTTATAACTCTGAGCTTCTTCGATGACGTCGAAACCTGCAATGCCGGCCATCAAGAGGTTTGCCAAGGCAATCACGGCCTATCTTTTAGAGCCGGATGATCAGCTTGAGCGCGAAGATCTAGCCTTATTTATGATTGAGAAACTGGAAGAGTCCTATCCGTTCCACACGACGATCAAAACATCAGCCAGCTTCTCGTATTCATCGATCGTTTCTGCTTTGGATAATAGGTCAAAAACTGTTTTCAATACCTGGTACGGATCTTTACCATTAATTTTTGCCGCTACTCATAAAACCTTCGAGCTCAGGCCTGGGGAACCCCAAGAGCTCTTCTAGACGATACAGTGGTAAACCCTGAAAGAACTTCGAGAAGATAATGTAAGAGAGGAGTTCACTTGTTGCGATCGTCCCAGGCAAAATACTTTCAGCCCTCGCTTGCTTCATACATTCTGAACACGTAGGGCACGCATATTTTTTCTTTTTCCCCACCACCACAACATATTGTGTGTTTCATGATTCAAATGCGCGAAGAAATTCAGCAAGCCATTTGGGGTTAGGCAACACATGGTTTGCTTTCGCTAATTGGACACCCACCTTAGGAGCAAGTGTCACTTTTGCAAATTTTAATTTCTCCATTTGTTTCTTATGGTAGGAGAATCGAATGCGGATGAGCTGGGAGCCTGGGGCATAATGCTGAAAACCTTGATGGAGCTTTCACATTTCTAAGCTTTCATACTCCCTAAGCATTGTAAATATTGCCAGGTTATCTGGCGAGAACCTTAGAATTTTTTTGCATTGCATTAATTTTTATGGTATACATCCCCTCAGGTTTAAAACTGAAACTTGAAGCTTAAACGACTGATAGTCCGTGGCCACTAGAAAGTATGTGTAATGATTAGATTATTTAAGTCACTTTCTCCCTTACTCTTTATTACCCTAACCTTGGCAAGCTGTTCCTACATAACACCGCCGGAGGAGCAACCAGTTCCTACAGAGTTCGGTGTTGGTAAGAGCTTTTTCCAAACGATCATCACTCAAACTTTCTATACAAATGAAAATCAGGGCACGAAGGTTACAATCGATACGGCTCGAAAGCTTAATCTCCTTGTACGAGATAAAGGCAATTTATTGGCCCAAGAGCATGAACAACCAAAACTAAGCAAATTTGCTAAGAACAATGGCTGGAAAGAGGTTTCTAAGACAGTTCTCAAGCCCAGAACATTCCTCTGTGGTTGGTCACCAGAATCGACTGCGGGAAAGTGGGGTAACTACATATTTGACCACTACAACTATGCAGAACACTGTAATATCGAATTCACAATTACTGAAAATGAGCTAGTTGGCCGCATGGTCATTCCTTCAAAGGTAGATGATCGCTCTCTATGGCCTAATGTCATCACAATCCCAATCACGAAGCACTACCACTACGAGCACCCGAGAGATAAGTACGGCCGCGAACAGAAATCGAAGTATATTGAAAACACTAGCCAAGACCACTGGTCACAACGACCTTCTATGACACTAGACCTTCGCGGCATGAAAATCAAAGAATGGGCGATGGATCTGTTTTGGGGCGGCCATGATGTGGATAAAATTGAAGATATCGAATGGGACTATGAAAATAATTTCTTAGGTTTCACTCTGACTGCAACTCATGGCCTTTATGGGTCTCGCATGCAGGGTCGATTCCGTTTCAACTTCTTAGAGTTTAAGCATGACCCAAGCTTTAAACAAACACCGTATAATCAACGTAATGCCAAACACCTTAACGTGCTGCATATCATGGGTGAAAAGGTCAATGGTAATGACCAAATCCTATATGCGGCAAAATGGGACACGCGTAAAAAGCATACAATCCATTTAAATAATTTCCCTCGCGCCTATAAGCAAATTGGTAAAGACGTTATTAATCACTGGAATGACACCTTTGAGAAGATTGGCCACGGTCGTCCGTTCGAGATAGCTTATCGGGATGGCGCTAAATATACATTTGATTTGCGCTATCCAGGCATTACCTGGGTTGACGACATAGAAACCTCCATGTACGCACCACTTGGTGTGGGTATGATTGCTGCCGACGTTCGCAATGGCAAAGTCCTTTGGGGCGGCGTCACTGTTTGGGGTGGTTTGCTCGAAAAAATTGTTAACCGCTATAGCCCTGTAGAATCCACTTCTGCCATGGCAGAAGCCTACGGTCACAACAGTAAACCAATTGTACAATTGAGCTTGGCAGAGCCAGAAAGTCGCCAGTTTGGGCCGAACCACAGTGTGGTTCCGGAGCGTTTAATAGAAACTCCAAGTCGTGAGGATGCACGCGAAATGGTTCGTGAGGCCCTTCGCTCTAAGCGAGAATCCTTGCTCCATTATAAGAACTTGATGGAAGCGCTTCCGCAGGACATGACGGCTCGCTTGGAGGCGATGGAAAAGGTCTTTAACGACGCCTCTGATTTTGCTTCTCACAATCCAGTTCGTTCCTTGATCATGGAACACTCAGAAGCCGCAATTTTTGAGGATTTAGAGCGTTATCGTTTCGAAACTGGTTCTGGCAACAGTATTCCAGACGGAAGGCTCATGATTACAGTAGACGACCGCTCTGTCGATTTATCCATTGCTCAAGGTGGAAATAATCTGCTTGATAGACTTAACATTAACACTGACATTGCCCGTCAGCTTAGCGAAGTGACTCGTGCTCTAAACGGTGAAAATGGCTATGTGGACATCTTGGCCAAAGATTTTATCGCCCAAGCAAACAAATTTCACCACGAGCATAGAAATTATCCATCTCGACAGGAATTTTTCAATTTTGATAATTTCCAAAAATTAATTGGATTTCCTACGCTCAAAGAGTCTGCTGACAGTCTTCCATTCCGCTCGCCAAAGGAGAAAGAAGCATTTATTAGCAAAGGCCTACCCCTTACCAAAGCCGTTGCTGCTGAACATCTAGGTAAGACAATTGCTGGTACGGGAGTGAGTGCCGCCGCCTTTGATATGGACCGTAAAGCTAGCCAGGTAGCTCTACAATACCAAATGGGTTTTGAACGCTACGGCAAAAACAAAATTGAAGCACTTCGCCCATTTGCCAAAGACCTACTCCTCCACGAAGTGGGCCATATGATTGGCTTGGGTCACAACTTTAAGGAAAACATACTGCCAGAGCGCGGAACAGTTCCTAGTAAATACCTAGATGGCAAAGGCGGCCTTATCGATCGTGCCAAAAACCATGACATGATAAACTACACTACGGTTATGGGTTATAAGAACGGCGTCACAGACGTTATCACTGACTACGATGACCTCAAGCCCGGCCCGATGGATGAGTTAGTACTTCGTTACCTCTATAACCAGGAGTACCCGGCAATTCCAAATGATGCAGTAAAGGTAGCCGCTGCTGATACTGATTTCAAATTTGCCAAGCTTGGTGAGGACGGCATTATCCATAAGCAACTTGTACGAGTCACTTACAATGACTGTAGTTTAGATAAAGGTATAAATCCACAGTCTGCATCACTTACAGATTTTAATCAGTGCTCCCAGAGCGAAAAAGAAATGATCGTGCCGGACATGCGAACTGCAGAAGAAGAATTACGGGCACAAAATAAGATCATGATAAACGCTCAATCTGAACCATATAAGCTTTCCTATTTTCCTCACTGTAACGATTTCACGGCTTCAATGTCCTATGATCCATACTGTAATCGTTGGGATCGTGGCTATGATGCCTTGACGCTGACTCAGTCCTATTTAGATGACTATAAAGCACAGATCACAAAATCAATTTATGCCTTTACAGACGGAAAAGAGTCCGAACATCCATCTTGGCAGCAGTACCGTTTATGGGTGAACTCACTGCGCACTTTTGGTCGCGCACGAGTTTTTTACGATTACATGCGCCAAAAATTCGATTCTGAAATTGCTTACGTCCTCAACGGCGTAGGTGAAAATAAAAAGATTAAGACCTTCTTGCAATTCTCTAAAGCGTGCCAAGATGGTGTAGACCGCGCTGAAATTGATAACCCAGCACTTTACGAATTGTTCCACTCTGACACACCAGAATCGCAGGAAATTAAATCTCTCTGTCAGGCTTCAAAATTATTTATCAGCGAGTTAAATGATTATTTGCAGATGTCTGGTCCGGACTATAATTTCATCGACCGTTTTGATCGCTATATCTCCTACTCAATTTTCGGTGGTGAAGGCCGTATGAGCTGGGGCGCTGCCTTTGGTAAGTGGAAAGAGCTTTCACGTATGCCAATCAAGACTCCTGCACTCTATACTCTTACTCTTCCATTCCCATACGTATCTTGGGCAGGCTGGGTATTTCCGATTACGCAGTATACGAGTAACGACGGTATGTTCTTAATGAATACGCTTTACCCCAAGGAGTATACAGAGGCCCTTGCTGGTACGGTGGCACAAAACATAACATTCGCTAATATCGGCCAATCTAAGCGTACTGCTATTGGTAAAGCAGTTCAAACTCTTGGATTCCTACTCCCATTCAATTATTTTTCCAACGATGCCCTGGACGTGCCAACGCAATATACGAAGAACCTGCGTTCACAAGCGAATTATAAATACAATTGGGCAGCGGTTGAAATTAATGCACTACGAGACAAGACGAATGAGCAAAAAGTTCGTAAGTTCAAAGGCTCAATCTATAACCTCTGGGGTCGTGGTTCGGAGCAAATTCCCGAAATCTATATGTATCGGGAAAACCGAACGATTATAATCCCACCGTCTGGTTCTTTGATTCTGCCATATTCTGACATCCGTTGGTATTCAAAGTCTGGTGGTTACTACTGGATTATCAAACTGGATTACGAAGATGATTATTTCGATCGTCTGAAGACTCACTCCGTGCGAAGGACGCTCGAATCTCGTTACTATAAGACAATGAAGGCTTGCATTGAAGGCAAAGAACGTTCCGGCCTAAAGTACTACTTCAATGACAGTATCTCAAAGAAGAAATTCCCTGGATTCGACTTTCCAGATACGATTTATGAACACGAAACGTCTCGTAATGAATTCCATGAATCCGTACGTACATATTTCGATTTGTATGAGGCTAATGAAGGCGCCGATGGATTAAAAGTGCTCAACACGAAACCAGATCCAAACGCTTGTACAGCAGCTCTACGGGGTCAGAAAGTGCTGGTAATGGCAGCTTCCGCCATGAACGGCTACATGTTCCTAGACATGTTGGATTACATGGAAAAAGATCTACAGTAATTAGCGAGGACAACAAAACGATGCAATATCTTAATGCGAAACTAATCAAAGCAGTCGCAAGTGCTCTAGTCCTCACCTTTGGACTCGCCGCTTGTAATTCAAAAGAAGCTCACCGACCAAGGCATAAAGGCGCCTTGTCCATCGGTTCCTCGGGCGGACAAAATCTGAGTGCTCTATTGGAATCAGCGGCTACGGTTTCCGGTTCTCGCCTGACTCTGATAGAAAAATCAGGAATTGCTTCTATTCCGTATAAATCCCTATCTTTGAGACAGATTCGTGAGCAGCGATTTGAGATTTCTGCAAAAATCGAGACCATAAAGGCAAAACCTACTCTTGCGCTTTTGAACTCAGCATCCAGTGGAACCAACTCGGAATCCGATGCAGCCAGTTCGGAATCCGATGAAGCCAATCCGGATGATAACTATGACGATTTAGTCGCCGCACGTGAGGAAAATCGCAGAGGCCTAATTACCATGCTCCGGACAACTGCGCCTTATATTCTCAAGCAGCGATTTATTAGCAATCGCAGGTCAGCGAGTTCTCGTGAAATGGGAGATGCTTATCACCTATTTAATCAAGCATTGAATGTTATGGTTACGGAGTATCCAGAAGACTCAGCGACACTCTTTTATCTCAATCAACTAGAAGCACAAATTTTTCGCTATTGTGATGCTGAGCTAAAGGGTTGTACAAACGCTGATTTTTACCTTAGCGACAATATGGCGGTTAAGCTTATGACTGCTATGGCAGACAATCAGGAGAGGCGTCTCCTTGCTGCCAAGGCTCAGTTCCATGCAACCAGTCAGACTATATCGGATTTTACTTCTATAAAAAATGCTAATCCCAGTGAATGTACATATGAGTACACAATTGTCCGTACTCGTAAAAAAATTAGGAAAGACTGCATTAGCGCGCGCAAGGACGCGCAAGATCAATATTTTGCCGAGACAAATGCATATTTTAATTATTTCCTACTAGGCAATCGTGGTCTAAATGGTTCTCAATACCTTGACTACTACCTCAAGTATATTCGCTATACAAAAGACTATGCACTTTGGTTCCAATCTTTGAGTGCAACGGAGAAGGAAAAACGTGCCGCTGAATACCGCACTCGGCAGAATTTTCTTGGAGACGCACTTCGATTACTCAAGTCAGCAAACTCTGCGGAGTACTGTGATTACTTGATCGATGCTAAACCATATGCCTATTACACCGGTGGTGAAGAGGAGAACCCTAACCTTAACTTAATTATTAAAGACTTCATTAGCTGTGCAGACCAACGGAAAAATTTAGAAACTCTCATCTCTAACTATGTTAGAGATGAAGAGCCTCGCATCCAAAAAGAAGCACAAATTGAACTGGCCAAAATATCTCAGCTCACGAACACTGAGCTAATTGCGGTGCGCGACTTATCCTACGTCTATGCATTGGACTTTATTTCAACTAAGCCACATATCATGAAGAACTTAGGCATTCAGAATATAACTCGTTCTGACCTTGCTTATTATATCATTGACGGTATTTTCTACGAGCGCCTAGATATGGATCTTGCACGAGAATATTTTAACCGCATGGAAGGCATCACTCCTATGGAATTCATGCAGTTCATGGATAACTACGTAAAGGTGCAAATCGCATACCTATTACGTACAACGCAGATGAACCTAGGGCGATCGATTCGTTTCTTCTACAAGAAATATAATTCTTTGACTGGTGACCTCTTCCAAGATGTCGCCGATGACTTGCATACTTCTACTGATTCAGAGTGGAGAATTATGAAGAAGCGAATTAGCTTCCTCAATGACTTCTTGATTCAGGCGTATAACTCGAAATACGGACAAGGTGCTCGTAATGACGAAGAGAAAAAGGTCGCTGAATACTATAAAAAGCTGAAAACACAGCTTTCGACAGAAAAGCTAAACTCACATATCGATTACTTGGTAACTACTCCACTCATGCTAGCCATGTCTTATTATATGGCAAAGTCAGAAAACAATATTGTAGTGACATTTGCTTGGATGCCGGGGCAGGACCAAACCCTATCTATTGATAGCTCCAATGCACTATCTACCTTCTTTAACCCACGTTCGAAAATGATTCTATTCTTCCGCTATGGTTCTGACTGGTTTCGCATGGACGATTTCCAGAAGCAACAATCGTTTGATTTAGCTTTCCGTTCTGGTCTTTTTGAGTTTATCCCGTTTGATATCCGAAAAGAAGACCAGCAAATGCTTGCGAAGCTAAAGGCGAAGTACCCACACTTGGTAAATGCCGATCATCCAGAACTTGCCAATGAGTACCTCTTCTTTGAACGCTTATTCCACGACGTATTGAAGTTCTTTAAAGGATCTTTCCGAGATCAAATTACAGATCTGGATAAGTTACTCCAAGTACAGGATCACGTGGGTCGCTTCTCGGCAGCCTGTAAAAACCCTTATACTACGCCTATGGATTTCTCTGTAGATAAGCTCTACTCTAATACTCTTGTTGGTGATGATTCCTTCTTGGATCATATGACCAAAGTCTATGGTCGACTTGGCTATTTCCGTTACTGGCAGCAAGAAATTCGCTATGTCCGGGATTTAATGAAAATCGCGTATCGCCATTTAGATTCGGAAAAATATGAGCTTTCACCGGAAAAAGAGGCGGTCAAAAATTCCATCAAAAGCACTATTAATAATGAATTGGAGGAATACTACGATCTAACTCGTCAAGTCATGCGTCGTATTATCGATATTGATAAAATGATTGTCAGCCAGGAACGCGATTGTCTAGAGCGAATTCGTAAGGCAGAAGACCATCGAAAAAAGATATTGTATGATGCGAACCTTGATTATTATCGAGATGCACATGCGGCAATTTCTCTACTAAGCGTTGCACCTCAAAGTGGAAAGATTGAGGTCACACCCCTTGCAGAACCATTAGACGTTTTGAACGCAGGTAGAGCTCTTTTGGAAACGAAAGTGAATGAGTGGTATGCGGCTGCTATTGATGGTAAAGACCAAGCCTATATTGATGAGCATGGATTTGCCGATGCGAAAAGTCGTATGCTTGACATCACCCACGTCCTCTTCAATGCAGATATAACGCAGAATCCAGCAGTTACAATCTTCCATAAGGAAGAGCTGAAGGCGGATAATTTCACCCCGTGGCTGAGGAATGCGTTAAGTGCTTTCATTGGAATTCATAATCACCAAGAAATTATGACTACGCTTCCCGGTGGATTACAAAAGGAGCTTGGCTTCTTTGTTACAGGAACAGATCTCTATAGTTACGATAAGAGAGAAATTAAGCGCAAAAATAAGATTTACCCAGATCGTTTCGTACAATCAAGATGGGACACACTTGTAAGGATTCGTCGTCAGCTTCAAACTTTGGATATGGATGCAGCGGAAGCTGACTTTTCGGCTGACCTCATTTCTGAGGCAGAATACGAAGCCAGACGCACTTCAAATCAGCGAGTGCCTATTGCCCCCGATCTATATATTCCGATGCTGACAATTGACGAGTTAGCCAATGACCATCTTTATAAGGACACAGCTTCGAATGAAGTGTATTACCCAGAAAATGCTTCGCAAACTGCATTCCTTAAAGAGGCCATGGGTCAGTTCGCCGGTGACGAGCGTGAGGGCATACAGTATGTCTCATGGCATAGCCCATCCGGTTCGGACTTAAAGTATATTCCGAAGCGCTTAAGCTACCTAATTCGTATGTTCCAGCTAGGATCAATTGAGATCACACAAGGTGAGCGTTCGCTTTGCCCACTGGATGAATTTGGCTATCGCACAATGAAAGGTGCAGAGCCTGGTTGTGAAATCTTTGCAGTGAAAGCAAAAGATGTAGTCGACTATTTCATAAAATTTGCCGATTTCTTTCGTTTGGACGAAAACGATATTGAGATCTTGAACTGGATTAATCGTGAAGGTCGATTGCACCAGTACGTAGGAAGACAGTTTAAACTGGAAGATAAAGAAGATTCTCAAGATTGGACCTTCTTTGATAAATTCTTTCAAAGAAATTTTACCCGAACATGGGCCGTTGTGCGTAGAGGCTCAAAGCTAGAGTACGTTGAAAAAGACCGTCTCGACGGTTCTGCTTTCTTTGCTAGCGTTTTCCGTGGATCGATTAAAGATAATTTTAAGCCGGAGCACCACTTATTTGAGCTCAACGATTCAGTCCTACAAACGCAACGAGACCGTGTGCGTAGACCAATCTTGCAGCATTTACGTCGTGCAGAGTCAATTGAAGAACATATTATGGATCTTGAAGACTCGAAGACAGACCTGGGTCAAATTGTCTTTCAGCGCAAAGATAAGAATTCTCCAGACTCATCCTTCTATGATTTTGATAACAAACGTTTTGTTGAGGCCGATGTTAACAGTGATGGTCTAGAGAGACCTTCACTTTGGAGATATGTACCAATTAAAACTCGAAAAGAAGGAAATCAGGAATCACGCTTAGATTCATTCCTCTATCTTCGCGATGATCCAGAATCAGTGAAGGCTGGCTTCTATAATAAGGCCAGAAGCTTCTTCGTAGCGGAGTCTGCTTGTGAAGCCTTACCGACAGAAAATGATCCAGACTTCAAGCAGCTACAAGCTTCGACGCAAACAACTCTAAAAGACGCAGATCAAGATTGTGATGTTCGCTATGAGGCTTGGAAACTGGATTCAGATTTACGAAGAGCTCGCGAGCGTAATGCGCGCCGTACAGAAACAGTGAGAGCAGCAGAAAGAAGCGAGGAGTAGCCTTTCTCTCGCCCAGTGAAAGTGAACGAGATTTGGAGTATTAGTGCATGATTCGGCATAGTCCATTAAAATTTGCGATTAGCCTAGTGGTAGCATTAAGTCTCACCGCTTGTAGTTCTAAGCCAAACGACTCTGTACCGCCTCACCTCGGCCCAGTACCGACAGTAAAAGCTATTTCTAAGAAGACAACCTTATCTCCTGCAGAAATGCGTGCGAAGCTCTTAGCACTAGATCTCCAAGAACTTACGGCTGACGTTCAATTATTTAGCCTTGCAGATCACCAAGAAAAATCATTACTGCCTTTAAGCAAACTCTTTTTTAATATTCAATTCCTAGAAGACCCTTATAAAGGAAAGATCGAGCACGACTTACCTAAAGCGCTTTGGGCCTTTCAGTATTCAGCCATCCAGCTAATTGATTCCCAAGTGGACGCGACGGGTAACCTCTCCTCCACAGGCCGTGAACTGATAGACCAATTTATTTCAATTTACACATTTGGTTGTGAAACAGGAACTTGGAGAAACTGTAAGTTCTTGGAGTTTTTTTCTTCCGACAGTCAAACTTCGGATATTATTCGTCGATATGTAAAACACACAGATCTCGACGTAAAAAATTACTATCGCTATATCCAGTTAATTTTTAAGCCTCATTCAGGCCGTCAAAATCCAGAGCTCGCCTCTTTAATTATGTCGCGCGCGATTGAAAACATTCGCCGTTTTATAAATTTGGAATATGTGGGCGATACCTGCAAAACAGCACGAATGACTACGATTGACTTCACACCTGCTCGCAAGGAAGAACTTGGACAATTCATCAATTTTTTGATTATCACGATGCAAACTTCTACACATTATGAAAACCTTGGGCTCAGCCAGGAAATGCTCTTAGAGTTATTTACCTGGTTGCAATCTCGACAAATCGAAACTTTATTAGGATCACAATTCTCATTTGTAATCACAAAATTTATTTCTGTTCGACTGAAGGAAAAACAGCTATGGCCGTCTTTCCAGTCCGCATTGAAATGTCAAGAGCAGTTAGCGATTGATCGATTGACTGAGACAAGATCTACCGACCCTTCCCATTTAATGTTACAAACAGAACAAGCAGAGTCCTACACAGCGGCTATCTGGGACATTCTAAATTTTGACGAAAAAATACTAAATCGACTAAATATCAAGACTGTAGATTTAGCGAAGCTTGAGACGAAAGACGAGCAAATCTATTACTATGTCGCTTCTTTGCTCTACCAAAATACCTCCTTTGAAGAAGTCCTCCCTTATTGGGAATCGACTTCTAAAGATGGTAAGCGGATGATCGAAATACTTGATAGTATGATGCGTGTTCATTTGATTCATAATACGCTCATAACGAACGTTTCGATGTCTAACATCTATCGCAGTGAACAGTCGGAAAAACTACATCCTTCAGAATTTATGCATCAGATTCGTGGTTTATCGGACGGGAAAATTACTCCTCTATGGATGGAATACTGGCGCTCTGTCAATAACATCAGATCTTTCTTCGAAGGCGAAATTGACGGGCGCCTGAGTGGCGTAACGGGCGACAAAGAAATTGCTGCAGCAACTGCTGGCATGCGTGACTTCTTCGATTATCTCCCGCTAAATGTAAAATACCTTGTTACGTACCCGAACCTACTGATGTTTGCATATTACGCAAAAGTCTTAAACTATAAGGAAAAAATCTATATACCGTTTTTTCGCGATTCGATTGAAATTAATGCCGATATCATTCTGCAAGAGTATTTGAAAGGTACGCTTTCACCAATATTCCGCTTTACAAACTATGAGGGCGATAATGATGGCATTGATCAAGTGGAAGTGATGTACTCTATCTACTTCGCTATGCAATTGAATCTATTTGAACTCTATGGTGTAGACCCGCTGGATTGGTTCAAACGATTTGTTGATTCCTATCTCTTGCCAAAAAAAGAAGTGTTGCGTGATTGGTCGAAAAAATTACGCGGCAATTTAGGAAGGAGCGGCCCAAATAAGGAAAAAAGTGTAACACTCTATACAAGCACTATGGAAGAGTGTAAGCAAGTTAAGAATTTCCGCGAAGGGCGTACCTATCGACCAATTCTAACCAAAATATCGCCAAAGCAAGCTTTTAGGTGGACTTTCCGTGGGCGCTTAAGCCAAAGATCTTCAAATTTAGCAAAGCTCTCAGAGGTATTGGGAGGGAATGCAAACTATAAAAGTGCAGTTCCAGAGGCACTGGAGATTATTCGCTCCGACGTGGATCCACACCTTTCAGCTATTTTGTTAATTAAGAATATTATGTCGAAAGTATTCAAAGGTGCCAAGATTAAGGGCAAGCTCACTACGTTTAATGACATGCTTCCACTAATCAATGATGAAGTTGAAGCTATCACCTCCATTCGAAATGAAATCATACAAAGCTCCAATATTCTCGACAGTACGATAACTGACTGCTTACTAACTCTTGATCGCGAAGAGCATTTGCGCCAGGCAGAGCTACTTCAAATGGAACTCGAATTTATTCGGATTGTCTACATCGCTCTCGATGCATTAAATAACTTAGAGCATGAGAACAAACCTATCTTACAGCTACGCAATGAATACCCAGACGCAAGAATTTGGTCAGAGCCATTCTTTACTGAACTGCCAGACGCGGGCTATCTCTACTCGAGTATAAACGTACTCCTAAACGAAAAATCTCATTACACAAAAGCGTTTACTGCGATATCTGGATATGAGAAAAATTTTGAGCCACTCATTGGTATAGACAATCGTGGTTCCTACTTCCTTTCTTACTATGGCTATGATGTTGCCATTCGTTTTGCCAACTATCTCAAGCATGGCTTTAATGAAATGGGTGTGTCGCTTGAGGCTGATATGATTGAAGTGGAGTACCCTACTACCTATAAGGAATTCTATGCTGACTTTGTGAATTGGAGACGAGGAAAAGATGATTGGCAGCGCAAAATCGACTTTATGCCAAGCAGTGAGCTCTCTTTTGAACAAAATCTAAAGAATTTCCAGACCGGTGCTATTCTCTATATTACCAATAGTGATGGTTCAGAGCTTGGTATCTACAAATGGACGAGCTTCTACGATTGGCAATTCTCGGTAAGTCAACAGATACGCCGCCTAATTCAATCTAGAGTAGCAGCTCACCGCCTAAAATTCGAATCGGAAATCGACCCGAAGAAGCGTGCTCTCTGTGATGATGCTTGTATCGCCAAAGAGAAAAATCAAATGCGTATTCAGTCGAAAAGTATTTTAGATTTATCAAAGCGAGCCATTAAACATGTATCCATCAATGGTATGACTGATTTTGACTTAAAGCTCCTAGAACACTACGATGACAACACCTTCTATGGCCTTCGTAAGGGGCCTACTTATCTATTCTCTGAATATAATGCCTCAGGCGTCCCAATAATCATAGAAATGGCCGACGACGCTTATACTTACATGACTGCTTATCACTTAGGCAAGTACTCAGAGTACCGCGGGATTCGACCTGGCGCAGAAAAGAGCTCTAGTGACAAGCCAGAAGATGATTCAACAAATTTAACGAACTTGATATTCCACCAACGAATGAACTACTGGTCAAAAGCAAAAACGTTCTATAAGACTTTGGAGCGACAAGAACGCGAGTTACTTTTAGATATTGATCCTGAAGTCCTCTCCTATATTAACTTCTCTGTAACTTGGAGAATTCAAACGGAGATTCGTCTAATAGAGGCCTTTGAGGATGCGATCGAAGACTATGAAATCAATCATATGGCAGGTGCTAAACCTCTCTGGTTCCGTACATCGCTAGATCCGTATTTTAGTACCAGCATACTCCGAGGAAAAGTTCGCTCCGACTACCACTCAAAGATTCGTGACTTTAATGATAAGACTCGTGGTATATTCTTACCAAAAGAATTCGTGGGTGATTTTAACTGGGAAACAATTGAAATAGAGCGCTAAATTCAACCCAAACAAGCACTAACTCGATTGAGCCTCCTTTCCTTGATTGTTTAAATTAACTTGCATCATTTTCTAGCCGCCGCCGTGTACTTAACTCACCTTGGCTTATCTTGAGAGTTGTGACTGTGGCAAGATCGACGGAAAATAAGCTTGCGACTGCGGCAAGATCGACGGAAAATAGGTTCTCGACGTGGAATCAATTCTTGGTACGGACGAATGACTGAGTACAACCCCATTTCCGAACATGAATTGCTCACGAAAGCAGTGCTTGTTCTTTCGATCGGAGTTGTAGCACAATGGGCGGCTTGGCGCTTGCGTATGCCTTCCATCGTATTGCTTTCGGTCTTTGGCGTGTTGGCAGGCCCAGTCTTTGGCTTTGTGCACCCACCTTCAGAATTTGGGGAGATCTCTGGCGTACTTGTTAAGCTTGCGGTTGCAGTAATTCTTTTTGAGGGCGGGCTTAATCTACGCTTCTTTGAGTTAAAACGTGCGGGACAGGCCGTGCGCCGTTTGGTAATCTTTGGGCTGCCCATATCCTGGGTTCTCGGAACGGTCGCATGCTATTACGTCGCTGGATTATCACTTCCCGTATCCCTAGTACTCGCTTCAATTCTTGTAGTTACTGGTCCAACGGTGATTATGCCGCTCATCCGACAAACCAAACTAACTCCGCGGTCGGCAAGCTTACTTAAGTGGGAAGGTATCGTCAACGATCCACTTGGTGTGTTACTCGCTGTTTTTGTTTTCGAGTATATTATCTCCCGCGGTGGCACCACCTCACCTTCCTTCGGCATTATTTATCAAATTCTTCTAGTTTTTGCTGTGAGTAGTACTCTAGGCTTGGGAGCCGCCTATTTTGTAAAGTTCACATTCAATCGAGGTTATATTCCTGAATCTCTAAAAGTTCCTGTAGTTTTATGCATCGTTTTTGCAATTTTTGGGCTTTCAAATCAATTGCAAGACGAAGCAGGACTACTCGCAGTGACCGTATTTGGATTCACACTCGGCAATATCGGTCTCCTCATTATCGATGAACTCCGTCGATTTAAGGAATATATTACTGTCTTTTTGGTTTCCGCAGTATTCATCATTTTAACCGCCTCGCTCGAGCCAAAGCAGCTTGCCTATTTAAATTATCAAGCTGTGCTGTTTGTTCTAGCCCTACTTTTTCTGGTGCGCCCTATTTCCGTATTCATCGCTACAATGCGTACAAACCTTACCTGGCAAGAGAAAACACTCATTGGTTGGATTGCCCCTCGCGGAGTCGTCGCTGCCTCTATGGGAGGTCTCTTTGCCCCTAAGCTATTAGCTGCAGGCTATGACGATGCGGATACTTTAGTACCACTCATTTTCTTTGTCGTGTTTACCACTGTCATATGCCATGGGTTTTCTTTCCCATGGCTTGCCAAAAAACTAAATCTGGCTTCGAATCAAAGTGAAGGAATCGTGATTGTTGGTGGATCTCCATGGACGACAAATCTTGCGGTTTTGCTCAAAAAAATGAATATCCCGGTTTTAATTGTTGACTCCTCTTGGCATCACTTAAAAGACGCTCGTAACTCTAATATACCAGTCTATTATGGAGAAATTTTGTCCGAACGAGGCGAAGCTACCCTTGACTTTTCTCAAATGGGCTATATTCTCGCTGCAACCGATAATGATGCCTATAATGCCCTTACCTGTAATACCTTTGCAGCACATTTTGGGCGAGACCGCGTTTACCAACTACCCATGCACCGATCAACAGTAAAAGAAAGTAAAGTATTAAAGGTTTCCAATCGAGGACGTTTCGTGTTCAACGATGACCTGCAATTTGAAGGTTTAATGACCAACTATTATCGAGGCTGGCGCTTTAAACATACGCAAATCACCAAGGAGTTTGATTTCCAATCATTCGTGAAACAATCTGCTGACCGTGCGGTGCCAGTAATTCTTATTCGGAAAAACGGTCATTTGATTATTGAAATACCAGAAAAGCCCGTTGCGCCGGATCCAGATGACATATTGATTTCATTTTCTGCTCCGGAAAAATCTCTCGCGTGATTCATATTCTTCTCTTGCTCTAATAGTGAATTCGTTCCCAGGAAATACTTCTTCCATAAGCTCTACAGTTTGCTGTTCCTGCTCGTAGTCTTCCATTCCATAAAAGGCATAAGAGAGAAGGAACAAAGCTTCGGGCTTATGTTTTGAATTTGGGAATCTATTCAAAAAGCCATTGAATCGCAAAGCTGCCGCCCTATAGTTTATCTCGCCATCGAAAATCAAAGTCCCTGCTTGCTTATAGTGTAAATAATAACGACCAATTTCAATCTCTTTACGAGCAAGCCAATCATAAGCAAATATCGTTTTGTCTTTGAGAGTGCCGCCATACTTAAAAATATCCTCAAGCTCGATGAATAATTCCGAGCCCAGAACTTTTGTAAAGGTTTGTGCTGATACAGCTTGTACTGGCCAACCTTCTTCCTTTACAATTGGTGATTTTGGATAACCTTCCACAAGTTTGATCATATTCTCAAGGGCTTTTTCTGCTAATTTTGAACCTAAGGTGTTTGGATCTAGCTCAACAATTTTAAGCTTTGCTAATATACTTCTATTCTGTACATTTTCCGGTCTCGGAATCTGCATAAAGTAGGCTTGGGCTTCGAAGTATAGCGCCAAGTCGGCTAAAATTTTTTTCTTATCACCCTCACCCTTTTCTCGAATTTTTGCTTGATGCATTCGAATTAATTCTACTTGACGATATTTACGCGAGGCTGTTCTTACTTCGTTAAAGAATTCTCCACGAAAAAATGCGGCCAGTTGTAAGAACCGTGATTCACGCCACTTATTTGGGCGATTGATCGAAAAATGCGTACTTTCATTGATATCAAATGTCCCCAATGCCTTAGCCGCATCACAGAAATCACCTTCGCGATACAAGTCCCAAGCTTTTGACATAAGCGCGTCCATAGTCTTGTCGAGCTGTACCTTAGTGGGTGGCGCACTGCCCTTAGTAGCGTAAACATGCTCAATTCTGTAGTTGGCAATCCAATACAGAGCGTCTTCAAAGTGCTTGCCCTCAATCAATTTATTAATTCGCAATAGCTGCGCTGTAATTAGCTGCGAATGTGGATAAGTGGCCTTGCCCAATGCCGGTGGAATTATTGGAAAACGCATTTCAAACTCATGAACTAGGTTCACCATACGACAGGTGTCCGTAGTCGTGCGAGCCTCTGCCATGATCGCCTCATCAGGCATATTAAAGAATTTATCCATTTGCTGAACTGGGCACTTCAGCGTCTCTTTTAAGGCTGGGGGTGAACAAAAATCTGACCCGCCAAGCTCCATGCCTAGGATATTGAAGCCAGCTTCGGCTTTGGGAATAAAAACCACTGTCATAAGTGCGGAAACTATTAAAGCAAATTGTAGAGTGTACATAAAATTTTCCTATCGAGTTCATGTAGAACTCTGCCGGAAGCCACGTAGATCAAATTCATTTGCGACTTCCGGCATTTAATTTGTGAAAGTTTTGACTTGTAATGACACTTTTACATTTAATTCATTTTAGATTCTATTCAGATCGTAGAACGAACTAATAAGTAATTAGTTCGGAATTTGTGGCGTCCAACCGAATTTAGTCTTAACGTTTAAGCCCACTTCTGTGCTGTCTGCTCTAACTACTTCGTCGTTAAACCGATGCCTAACATATAGAGAGGTCCGGCCGAATTTAGTCTGAACGTTTAAGCCCACTTCTGTGCTGTCTGCTCTAACTACTTCGTCGTTAAACCGATACCTAACATATAGAGATAGTAGGGTCATCAGGTTAGCGCCCAATGGGATGTTGTTATAAGCAACCACCCACTGATTAGCCATGTCCTCAAAGTACTCGAATTCTACAACTACTTGTCCTGGACCAACCGCTACTTCTGCTCCCACTTGGGTAGCAAACCCTGTCTGTTCTGCGGAATCTAAGTACACACCGTTAGCATAAGCCTTCCAGATGCCGCTGCCATTGTCGTATACGAGGCCAACACGTGCGCGCTTTTCCCAATCATTAGACATAGGCGTAGGAGCTGGGTCAATAACAAGAACAAGAACTCCAGCATTAGCTGTCAAGTTATCGATAGGCGTAGAGATATCGTTCATCGCAGCAGCGAAGCCAACACAATCGGAGATCCGAAGAATCTCATCTTCTCCACACTCGGAAACAGATGCTTCGATATTCCGTGCAATTTCACCTGGATCTACCTCAAACGTAATACCTATAACGTCATCCTGATGGGCAACTTCATAGAGTAGTGAGTCCTTGTATACAGGGTTACTTGTTACGAGTTCGCGCAAGGCAGTTGTTCCCTTACCGAAAAGAACAGTCTTAAGCATTTTGTCTGTTTCCTGGTCGTGGGTATAAATGAGTTCTGCAAACTCTAGAGCCTCTTCTAGACTATCCATGGCACCCTTGTCGGCAGACATGTCCGCTAGCAAGTCTTCTATCCTACTATCCCCATCGTCGTCAGACTCTTCCAGTCCGAGCAAACGAGCAAGGCCAAGACGTAAGTTTGCACGAAGGCTCTTTGTTAGCTTAGCTGATACACCTAAGTGAATGTCTCGTCCCTTAAAGCCAGATACTTTATCGTCTCTGTTACCGGACCCATGCATATAGCGAATACTTTCGGCGTCTAGCGTTACAGTCAGTCGAGGTGAACTACTCTCACCAGGTTTTTGTGATTCAGCTGACACAGGCCCTGGACTAAAGGCAGCAGCTGCAAATACTACCGTAGCTGCAACCGCAGCCACAATATCTTTTGTTTTCATTTTTTCCTTTCATTCCGTTGAATTCAAGTAGGCCTCACCTTTAAAAGCAATACTTAAATTAAGGACTTTTTCTATCAATTATTTTTCGAGAGGTCAGTACCAAATTTAAAAAATCAGATAACATAAGGGGAGTCATTTTAACTGTTTAATTTCAGCTATTTAGTAATTTTTCAATTATCTTTTGACGATAGTCAAAAATTGTCCGGATATCATTACGAACGAATGCGCATGCTATGATTTCACCCATCCTACCAAGCGGCAATCGATATCGAATATAGTCCCGTATTAACGTACCTTCAGCTAATGGCTCAAACAAATGATGGTGGTGCCATTTCGCGTACGGGCCAGACTCCTGATTATCTACAAATTCTGCTGTTGGCGACCACTCAACAATTTTTGTGCGCCAGCGCAGTGGAATACCATGCACACGGAGAGAATAACGAATCTCTGTTCCTTTAGCTAACTCAGCTGTGGATTTATCTAAAACACGGAAATTTAACCACGGCGGAGTAATAGCTTCTAAATTCTTTTCATCGGCAAAAAAAAGAAAAATTTCCTCCCTAGGCTTTGGCACCCATTGCTCAGCAATATAGATTAAATCCCCTTCTTTCTCGCGGAAAATATTGTCGAACGCAGAGTCAATAGAAGAAAATTTGAAATGAAAACCCAACTGCTCTGCCTTAGACGGCAATACTCTTTGAGATGTCAAAATGAATTTGGCAAACTCCCCCTTTGCCACACGTAAAGCCAAATATGGGACGGGGAAAAGTGCTAATCGACCCAAAGCATCTGCCATTAATTTTGTAAATTGAGAATTTTTTTCCGGATTAGGGCTCACTCCGTTTATCGCGCCTACATACTCCGCTCGCTCAATCGCTGCTTTAAAAAGATTTACAAGATCTGTTAAATGAATCCAACTCATCCATTGCTTACCATTACCAAGCCTTCCACCCAGGCCCGCACGAAATATGGGACTAAGCTTTTCTAAAAGTCCGCCACTTTCACTGAGCACTAACCCTACTCGAACGGCACAAAAACGAATAGCTCCTGGCAGTGAGCTAGAAAACTCAGACTCCCAGGCTTGGCAAAGCTCCGCTAAATAGTCCTCACCAAGAGTGCTACTTTCATCAACCTTCGACTCACCACTATCTCCATAAATACCAATGGCGGATGCAGTAACCACTACTCTAGGACGTTTTACTTCCGGCAGCTCATTTATACTGTTCGTGATCGCCCTAGCTCCAGCCACTCGAGAATTCCATAATTTTTGCTTCCACTCTTTACTCCAGCGCTTGCCCACAATCGATTCGCCAGCCAAATGTACGAATGCATCCACCGGCCTATCCCATAGCTCTCTTGGAAGGGATGTATCTTTAGCCGCGTCCCAGGCCAAACACTCACAAGGAAAAGGAAAGCGAAAGGATTTGGCGTTACTGCTGGGACGGGCAAGGACGACAATCTCATGCCCGGCTTTTACCAGCTCTTTACCTAACTCCTTGCCCACGAGCCCGGAGGCCCCTGTAATAGCTATCCTCATAAATATCCTCTTCGCTTAGGTGAATGGATTGTCCCTAGTCACTTCTTTCTCTAGGATATAGGACATTAATTGCTGAGATACGCCCAAAAGTTGTGGGTCAGAGCCTAGGCAACCCCCTCTTGGTTG
>JAAHTH010000384.1_pt1 | contig 42457 bp, 58 predicted proteins | sample 6116091 | NCBI WGS metagenome assembly JAAHTH01 (sample SAMN13939990, study PRJNA603662) | sponge metagenome | isolation source: marine sponge | host: Mycale hentscheli | place: New Zealand | collected 2006 | reverse complement strand
GCTTACTATATTATCCAGACCAGAGGTGACATGGAGATCAAAGGTTACAATGTTGATACTCGTTATATCAAATCGGCTCTGAATGTTTTGGATTCGCTTGGTGTTGATACAAGTCACCTAAGTGAGAAGTTATTCTATGTAACTCCATCCAAAGCTAAGACTATGAAGCTCGAAGAACGGGATAACTGGCAAGACGGACTAGAATATATCCAAAACCAGATCAAGCGCCAGCTTGTCATCATGACTAACGATCTTATGTTGTTCCATAATTCATCCACTGGAAAGTGGTCTATCGGCAACGAACATACAGGGCGTGTAGCTACACTGCAAGAGTTACATCCACTGCTGAGTAGTCGTGGAGATTTCTACGAGTTTTCTAAGTTGTTCCATCCAGATTACAGCGTCGATAAGGACTTGCTGTCAAGGTTGAAAGAAACAGCTCAACGTCTGAAAGTATGGACAGATTTTGCAGATAATCTGGAAGAAAATTCAAGTGAGTCACTTGATACTGACGAATTATATGATAGTATGGTAGAGAAGTATCCGATGTTGCAGTTTGCTACAAGCTGGATGTCGGACGAACAGTTACAAGTTATTGCAAATTATATTGATAGTATGGAGGTGTGATATGAAATATATCATTAGTGATTCAGGTGTAGTAAATGCTTTTGTTGGTGGCGAGGCATATACTTTTGACAAGAACCACCACAATTATAACTCTCTCGTTCGTCATTTGAAGAGTGGCAATGTAGAACACTTTGAGGCAGCATACGATGTTGCATCTTCAGTAGAACATTTCTGTGATGGCTATGTGCATGTCAAGAATGGAACACTGAACTGGAACGGGATTCCAATGCCAGAACTATTTACTGATCGTATCTTAGATATGAAGAAGGAAGGCTTTGACTTTGATTCCATGCTTAACTTCATGTGCAATCTAAATGATAATCCATCAGACAAGTCTATCCTAGAGTTGTTTGACTTCATGCAGAATAAGAATCTGCCGATTACACAAGACGGTCACTTCTTGGCTTACAAAGCTGTACGTCCAGACTTCAAGGATATTTACAGTGGCTCGATTGACAATAGCGTTGGTGAAGTGGTTGAGGTTGATCGCTCTAAGGTTGATGGTAATCGTAATCGACATTGTAGTGCAGGTCTTCACGTTGGAGCTATCGACTATGTTACCAGCTACGGCGGTATCAGTTTGGACAATCATGATAACAATGACAGTGACGGTGGAAACCAGATTGTCATATGCAAAGTTAATCCTGCTGATGTTGTGAGTGTACCAAGTGACTCTCGCTTTCAGAAGCTCCGAGCTTGTCGCTACGAAGTAGTTGCAATCTTTGAAGATGTGTTTGATAAAGCTGTTGAAGTTTTGGGTTCTACGGTTGATAATGTTAGTGTCGTAAAGTATAATGATGCTTGGAAAGAAGATATTCGTGTTCGACTTGAGCGTTTATCAACAGTCCTTAAAGGACAGAGTGTAGGAGTTTAGAATGAAGTGTATCGTTACTGGTGGCGCAGGTTTTATTGGTAGTCATATTGTTGACAGATTAATCGAGGATGGTAACGAGGTAATCTCGTTGGATAATGAGTCGGCTACATCTAATGAAGAATTTTATTGGAATCCGCAGGCTCATAAAACTGTACTTGACATATGTGATTATGATAAAATCGAACCTCTTTTTAAGGGTGTTAATTGCGTCTTCCATCTGGCGGCTGAAGCTCGTATTCAGCCAGCCATTAAGAATCCCTGCAAGGCATCAGCTACCAATGTTTTGGGAACTTGTAACGTACTTCAGGCCGCTAGGGAGAACGGTGTAGATCGTGTGATTTACTCGTCTACATCGTCTGCCTACGGTTTAACCAACACTCCTCCTCTAACCGAGGACATGCCAAACGATTGTCTTAATCCTTATTCAGTCACTAAGGTTTCGGGTGAAGAGTTATGTAAAATGTATACTAAACTATTTGGACTGAAGACATTGACGCTGCGGTACTTTAATGTGTATGGAGAACGGCAGCCGATTAAAGGCCAGTACGCTCCCGTTGTTGGCATATTCTTGTGTCAGACCGAAGCTGGTGAACCAATGACTATTGTTGGAGATGGTCTACAGAGAAGAGACTTCACGTATATCTCTGATGTTGTTGATGCCAATATGTTAGCGATGAATAGCAAATCCGTTAGCATATGGGGTCAAACCTGTAACATTGGTACTGGCAAAAATCACTCTGTTTTAGAGCTTGCAAAAATGATTGGCACAAAGTATATTCATATACCTGAAAGGTTAGGTGAGGCTAGAGTAACTTTGGCAGACATAACCAAAGCAAGATCTGTATTAGATTGGGAACCTAAAGTACAACTTGAAGATTGGATAAAGGAATATACAAATGTTTAACAGTGAATTAGCTATGGTCTGGTCGCTGTTTTTTATGGCTCCATTCTTTATATTTATTCTTTCAAGACTAGGACTTTTCTCCTCAGTTTATGCCGTTAAAACTCCAGAGGTTCATCATGTATATGAACCTGAAATAACTATAAGTTATGATCCTCCTATGTCAAGACAGGAACAGTGGGAAGCTATAGTTAACTCAACAGTGCAGAGTGCAATGGAGGGAGACAAATCCGCTAGAGACTGGGTTACTAAAAATGTTTTTCAGGAGCCGGTATCGCCTCAGAACCCAAGCTCTGCGTTAATTAGAGAGGCTGTAGATGCCCTAAAAACTGTTGGTTATAAGGCTGGCAATGTAAAAAAAGTTGCCAACGAGCTATGTGCCACGAATAACTACACAGTTCTGGAAGATTTGATACAAGATATTATTAAAAACTGTTGATTTGTGTATAGAAGGTTGTACTATGAATAGACTTAAAAACTCGCTCTGCTACCTTTGTGGAGCTATGGATCGTGTTGAAGATGGTGGTGCTGGTTGGAGAGAAAACATAACCCCAAAATTAAAAGAAATGGGCGTTGGTGTTTTGAATCCATGTGACAAGCCAAGTGATTATGGTATCGAGAATAACGAGACCAGAGAATTGCTTGAGCAACTAAAACTATCTCAAAAGTACGATAAAGTTACTGACTACATGAAGCCTATTTGCGCGATTGATTTGCGTATGGTTGACATTGCTCACTTCATAGTCATGAGTATAGACGTAGATGCTCACCTTTGCGGGTCATATCACGAAGCGGCTGTTGCGATCAGTCAAAAGAAGCCAGTCGTCGTAATGTGTAAACAGGGAAAGAGTAAACTTCCAACTTGGATGTTTGGAGTAATACCACATGAGATGGTATTCTCGAACTGGAGTGAAGTTTTAGAATATTTGAATCATATAAACGAAGACGAAGATGCGAAGCATCAGAACAGATGGCGATTTTTTGACTGGGAGAAAGTATATGTTTAGTTTCTATTGTAAGGCTTGCGATCAGGAAGTGGACTCGGAAGCGTGCAGGCTTGCAGATATAATCGAAAACACAGGTGGCAGAGTATATGTTTTTGAATGTTGTGACTGTGGAGAAGTTTCATCAAGCGAATTAATAGAGGAATACGAATATGACTTCTAAAAATAATATTATAAAAGGTATCAATGAAGCTCTTGCGTCTGAGATAGATTCAATAACATTTGATAAACCTCCCACAGAAAAGCATTTGGATGTCATGAACAAGCCATCTAGTTTGGTGACGATTGACTGGAAGAACGTGTTACCGGAACCTCCAAAGAACAGTTCAAATATAACCCGTAGAGAACTAGAATATATATCATCTATGACTAATGATCTTTCAGAGGAAGAATATAATCTAGTCATTGAAGTTGACAAAGACCCTAACAATGTGTTTATGGGCTTACTAAAGAAATATGGCCTTGAGTTCCCAAAGGAAAAATTTGAAGAGTTCTACTTTGAACAGGTTGACCCTATAATCCTTAGCCTTAAACACAAATACAATAGAGCTAGACCATACCAGTTAGCTGAGAAGTATGGTATAGATATTAATATTACTGAGACTGACACTCACCACACACCGGCATATCCATCTGGTCACACAGCTTATGCCGCTTTCGCAGGCTCTATGCTTGCCACTCTTTATCCACAACACACATCAGAATTCTATGAGCTTATAAACCTAGCGGGGCGAGCTAGGATTCTACAAGGTGTACATTATCCTTCAGACAATGATGCTTCTATGGTTATAGCATCTGTACTATATGAAGATTTGAAATATAAGATGTTTCCAGATATTAAAATCAGGGGGTGAATTGGAATCGACCAGTAATAAAGTTATTGATCGCATGTAGTAGTTGAACGAATGGCTACTTAAAAAATCGTTCATATTTTTTTAAGTGTAGAAGAGAATTTCGCACTAGCCGCTTAATGCGGCAGGGGTATCACAGCCCTGTAAACCAAATAGTGATGATGCAGATAATTCCGCTAGAGTATATATACTTGAATTAAATATATATGATAACAATAATTTGTTTGACTCCGATAATTCGGATAGCCTAGTATAGTGGGTGATAATAATTATACTAAACATGTAGAAGTTAATAATAATATTATGTGGCACGCGGGTTCAAATCCCGCCACCTCCACTTTTTTATTTTGTCCTGTCCGAACAACCCCGATCATGGTGTATGCAATGGCAAAATTTTTTTTTCGTGTTTTTATAAAACTTACACACTAAAATATATGGTATTGATCGGAGGAAAAATGAGCAGAATAAAAGTCTTTATACTAAATTCAAATGACACAAATATAGAGAGTGACTCTTTACTATCTTGGTATGACTCACAAGACCCAAACGGTTTTGTTTTTGAGCCTTCACTCGAAGGAATTCTAAGGCAATCAAAAGATCTAGATATTTCGATAGATATTGACAAAGCAAATTACGAAGAGCTTCCATCTAAAACAGATTCTAATCTAGTGATTTTGTTAAATGAAAACAGCATGATCAGCTCTAAATATCTGCTGAATGTTGTATCACTGAATAACATGTATCCAGACTTTTCCATACTCTGCGGAAACATTGAAAACCATTACACTGGTGTGCGTGATGACTTTTTTATAAAAAAGATTAGCCCTTATTATCACTCGTACAATGTCTTCCCTTCTGAAGGTGTTGTGCTTTCGGATGTATCTAAAGATATTTCAAATCTACCTCCGTCTTATAATATATCATTGAATGGCCTAATTTATAACAAGCTGGGAGGAGTGTGTCCTCTAAGGACATCGAGGGGGAATATATTAGATAATCGTCAGTTTGTCTCTAAGGCTTCAAAGCTAGGAGATGTAATACACTCTAAGAATCTAGGGGTAAAGAATATATTTTCAGAAAAAGATTTATCAATGTCTTCGGTGGCAAAATATTTTTACGGACTAGGCTACCTTGCCTCAATATCCATAAAGAGTAGTGATGCTCCAGTCTATGAACATATATGGAAACAGTTTGTAGAAACCCCAGAATCTCTGGATCATAGGATCTTAGGAAGACTTACGTTTGAAAAAGAGATACCAGAAGGGCAGCACAAATTATACGGACAGAAGATGGCGATGATAAAGTGTAGTTATCAGTGCGGTTTGTTTGAAGGGCTTTCAGGTTTAGAAATATTATGATTTCCTTGGATATTTCAAAATGCTATGGCTTTGATAAACATAGGAGTGGTTGGGGATATTGTATAAATTCTCTTAGGCCGTTTCATTCCTACTCTGGAATACATGTTGATGGTTTCGTTGAACATAATTTTTGCTGGCATATTGAAGACTATTTTTATGGCGGAGCAAAATCTCACATACCATATAAAAAACCTTGGATTGGTTTTGTGCATAACCCTCCCAATCCCCCCAACTGGTTTGATATGTATAACTCTCCATTGGCTATGTTCTCCAGAGAGGTCTTTCAGCAATCTTTGAAGTGCTGTGAAGCGATTATTGTCTTATCTGACTACCTGAAAAGATGGGTTGAAGAAAGATGTAGTGTCCCCTGCATATCTGTTAAACATCCAACAGAAACAAATGTTCCTAAGTGGACTCCCGAAAACTACATAAACTGTGGTCGTCCTACATTGCTACAGATAGGTTACTGGTTAAGAAAATTAGAGTCTATTGTAGATATTAAAGTTCCATATCCATTCATAAAAAAGTGGCTACCTAGCCATAAAGGTTATGCAGAAGACTTGCTTTCAGTCTATAATAGAACTAAGCTGGATTTTTTTGAAGGTAGATACAAATGGTCTGGCGTAGAATTGTTAGACTGGGTTTCCCATGAAGATTATGATACAATGCTTACTTCTGGAATTGTGTTTCTTGACTTATATGATAGCTCAGCAAACAATGCTGTTATCGAATGTATAGCTAGGAATACACCTCTATTAGTAAACAGGCATCCAGCAGTCATCGAGTATTGCGGAGAAGATTATCCACTTTATTTTGACGACTTAGACCACGCATCTTCGATTCTCGTAGATACAGATAGAATAATTTCAGCACACGAATATTTTAAACGTATGGATAAGTCTTGGATAAAGGGCGACTACTTTGCTAATGACCTGATTTTAAAATTAGAAAGAATAAAAAATGGATGAGAGACATTATTGCACAAGACCGTTTGAGTTTTTTGAGACTTATGACGATGGCTCTATTGGTTTTTGCTGTCCTTCTTGGTATAACAACTATGAAATAGGAAACATAAATGATAACTCTGTTGAGGAAGTCTGGAACGGCGAAGCAGCACAGGAATTAAGGCGTTCTATTCTAGATGGATCTTTCAGATATTGCGATGAAAAAGTATGTCCACACCTGTCAACAAAAACTCACTGTGTACAAACATTACACCAAATAGAAGTTGCGGGAGAAAAGGGTTGGGACTTAGTTGCGGATGATATAAAAAATGATAGGACAATATTGAACCACAGTCCTCTTCAGATTCAGTTTGGGTACGATAGATCATGTCAGTTGGCATGTCCATCTTGCAGGCTAGAAGTGATTATGGAGGGTGGAGCGAGAAGAGAATTCATCATTGGACTACAAGATAAGTTAAGAAAAGAAGCATTTAAGGACGCTAAAACTTTTACAATCACAGGCTCTGGAGATCCTTTTGCCAGTCCGGTCTTTAGAGAATTGCTGATGACACTCAAGGAAGAAGAGGCTCCAAGTTTAGAGTACATTCAGCTTTTAACTAACGGGCTTTTGCTTGATACGTATTGGGATAAAATATCAGACTTTGCAAGGGAAAAAATAAAGCACATCTCAATCTCTATAGATGCGGCATCAGAAGAGATGTATAAAAAAGTCAGAAAGGGAGGCGACTGGAATCGCCTATTAGAGAATTTAAGTTTTACGAAGAAGCTAAAAGATGAAGGACAAATAATATCATTTAACACTAGTTTTGTTATACAAAACGAAAATGTTGAAGAGATGTTAGATTTTGTTGACTTGTGTGCAGGTTATGATGTCACCCTTGTCCAATTTCAAACATATGAACCAGACTTTCTAGACTTCACCGAAAACTTCTTGCCTATTTGGTATGAAAGAGCTGTGCAAGAAAAAACACATCCTAAACACGGAAAATTGATTGAGGCTTTACATCATCCAAATATAAAAGCTAGGTATTTAGACTACTTAAACTGGGAGACAACCCACGAAGAGTGGGAACATGGATATGCTACAAAGGTTATGGTTGGAGGTTTAGGCTCTGTTCTGCTTCACGGAGAAGACATATCTCAGTTAGAAGCTAATTTGTTGAAGTATGGATATAAAGATGTATACTATAATGGTAAGCTTAATATTATAGAAGATAAATATTTAGAAACTTTTGAAGATACAGAAAGGGTAAAGTTTGGAGAGATTGATGTTGTCTGGGATAACTCTCAAGACAAGTGGATATCACATCAACAGTGGAGTGACCTAGCAAAGTTAAGATCACATTTTAATAGAGAAACGCAAAACGAGAAAACATTTAATGAAGAAAAACAATTCAGCTTCGATAGAATTAACAGCGATGCAGACTCTAGTCAATTACCAATAGTTGACACGTCCGATCTTTTTTGCAAACAGCCATTCGATAATTTTGAAGTAGATCAAGTTGGTGATGTTAGAACATGCTGCGCTTACTGGATGAACCAAACCATAGGAAACGTAAATGAGTCTTCAATAGAAGATATACTTAATTCTGAAGAGGCTAAAAAAATAAGAGCCTCCATACTGGACGGTTCATTTTCATATTGTAATAAACAAACTTGTGCTAGGTTACAAAGCAAGTCTACCTACGATGACCAATCTGGTATGTATATAAAGGACAACGTAACAAATCCACGATACAGAAAAATAATAGATGAAAATATAACAGAGGTAGATCATATCAGACATGTTAATTTCCTCTGGGATGATTCATGTAATCTTAGGTGTCCTAGTTGCAGAATACAATCTATCATGCATACAAAGGGAAAGAAGTATGAAAATATACTAGAGATGCAAAACTCTATTTTGGATTTTGTCTTGGATAAGCAGCCAAAGGAAGAAGTCTTTTTAAATATAACAGGCTCTGGTGACCCCTTTGGGTCAAAGATATTCAGAGATTTTCTACTAGAGTTTGATGGGGAAAAGCATTCAAATGTAATACTAAATTTCCAAACAAATGGAGTAATGTTTACAGAAAAGATGTGGAAGTTACTGCATAAGTGCCATAATAACATAGGAGAAGTTATTGTCTCTATTGACGCGGCAACTGAAGAAACTTATGATATAGTTAGAGTTGGTGGCAACTGGAAGCTGTTGATGGAAAACATAGAGATGCTCGCTAAGCTACGCCTACAAGGTAAGATACAAACCACTTTAACTTTAGATTATGTTGTACAAAAACATAATTATAAAGAGATGCCAATGGCTGTTGAGCTTGCGAACTCAGTAGATGGTATTGATGTCATGAAGTTTTCTTTAGTCACAGACTGGGGAACTTGGAAAAGAGAAGTGTTTGAAGATCACGCTGTTTGGATGGATAACAATCCTTTGCATGGAGATTTCTTAGATGTTCTTAACAACGATATTTTCTCAGGACATAAGGTTAATTTAGGGTCAGTTTATCACTATTATGAAATAGCAAGAGGTAAAAATGATTAACATAACAGCACCGATCAACAACCTAGGGTATGGAGTAGCGTCTTTTAACATTGTCAAACAGCTGTTAAAGATGAACCATGACATACAGTTAAATGTTTTAGGTAGGATAGAAGACCCCCATCAGATGTCTATTGTCTATGATTGTATAGAAAAGTCGGTGAGCAACAATTCAACATCAGTCAAAATATGGCATCAGAATGATGTACATCACCACATTGGTAAAGGTATGCATGTAGCCTTTCCTATATTTGAACTCAATGAATTTACCAAAACTGAGAAGTGGAGCCTTGGGCATAACGACAGGATTATGGTCTGCTCTGATTGGGCTAAGGGTGTGGTGGAGAGTCAAGTTAGAGTGCCCACGAAAGTTGTTCCGCTTGGCGTTGATACTGAAATGTTTTCTCCTGCCAGTACATCAAGATCCCAGACAGTATTTTTTAACTGTGGCAAGTGGGAGGTGAGGAAAGGGCATGATGTTTTAGTTGAATGTTTCAACAAGGCTTTTGATTACAACGACGATGTTGAACTTTGGATGATGTGCGAGAATCCTTTTTATTCGGAGGCACAGCAGGCTGAATGGATAGGCATGTATAAAAATTCTCCGCTAGGCAACAAAATAAGAATCATACCTAGACAGACGGCACATGAAGATGTGTGCAATATTATGAGACAAACTGATTGCGGTGTGTTCCCAGCTAGGGCAGAAGGTTGGAACCTAGAGCTTTTAGAAATGATGGCATGTGGAAAACATGTTATAGCTACTGACTACTCTGGACACACAGAGTTCTGTACTCATCAAAACAGCAGGCTCATAGATGTAACTAGCCTTGAGAGAGCGTCTGATGGTGTATGGTTCAATGGTCAGGGCATGTGGGCGTCATTGGGAGAGAGTTCAAAAGATCAGATTATAAACCACATGAGGGACATTCATAATAAGAAACAGTCGGGAGATTTAGGTCAGAATCAAGATGGGATTATAACAGCTACGGAGTTTTCTTGGGAAAACTCAGCGAAAAAGTTCTTAGAAGCTATAGAATAAAGTTGCAAACATGGTCACGCCATGCTAAAATATTCCTAGTAACCAGTTATCTTTTTTAATAAGGAGAAGAAAATGGTAGATAAGCTAAAAAGCTTAGTGAGGTCAAAACGTTTTTGGACTGCTGTCGGTACTGTTGTTACCGTATGTCTTCAGGACGTTGTTGGCATCCCGCCAGAAACGGCAACGAGTATTGTTGCGGTTGCTGTCGCTTGGATTGTAGGTGATTCTCTTCGCGCAACGGAGTAGACATAAATAGAGAATCATGATTCAGGGTTCGGTGCATGATGCGCCGGACTCTTTTTATAAGGAGAAAAAAATTGGAATTAGATTTTATTACAGCCGCTGAATCTCACTATAAAGCAAAAATGGATGAGGCAGCTTTAACAATGAGGGTATATATGAGAAACGCTGCCGGTATTGGAGAACACCCTCAAATTTTTGATGAGTTCAGAAATGTTCTCGAAGACTTCCAAAGCGCTAGAGAAAACTATAAGCTGGTTCAGGAATTAAAAGCTCAGTTCATAAGCGCTCAGCAAGAAGAGAGTAGTCAGGAAGGCGCAAAAGTTGAAGACTAAGATAACACTACTTCCGGTAGCTTATGATATTTCAAAAGCTCCCCTAGACCCGAAAAGAAATGTTCTTCTTGTAGATGAGCAACCTCTTTTTAGGTACATGGCTAACGAGCAACCACAGGAAGTATTGAGAAAAATATGCGAAGAGTATATAGGCTATGCTTATAGCTGGCTTAAATTTGAGCTCGGTGATTTTCTCAGGCACTCAGATCATTTTGAGGTAGTCTATTATTGTAGCTTTCCCAATATGCTAGGCTGGAACAAAAAGGGAGCCATTTTACATATGTCGATTGATGAAGAGCTACAACAGATAGGAGAACATTATTTTGACACACTATCAAGATTCACCTCAAGAAGATACGGTTAAGTCCTGTTACTTTGAATGTTTTGTTGACAAAGAGACAGGCGCTGTAATGTTTGAATGTGGTTGGGGAGACTCAGATCTCGACCTTGATAACTTTGCTTTTATGCTAAAGATGCTCAACAAAGGCAAATATGAATCCATAGTCTTAGAAGAGATAGGAAACCAATGTGGTGATAACGAGACAAAACTACAACAGTATTTTACTCTTCTAAATAAATATGAGGCTTTATTTGCAGAAGAAGATTCTTCATCTGTAGCTATAAAACCTAGCAGAGTAACCCCCTAATAGTGTGTATAACACATTATACTATTGTCCTTTTTGGAGGCTAGGGAATGTTAAATAACAAGAAGATTGCTTGGCAAAGCTGGAATGCTATGGTAACTGAGTTCTACGAAAATGACGCAGAGCTAGCTTTACTTGAAGAATTGCTTTCAGCTAACTCACACGAAGAACCTACCGAAAACACACTCAAATTTCTAGACCCAATGCCTAGAGTTTTGTACACCCCTTATGGGCCATTTCCTACAGAGTCCTTTTTGAAACCGTCTGACAGATGGGATTGTTGGATTTGTTATACTAACTTCGACGTTACTATATCTATGATAGAGTCTATAGAGGGGATAGATGGTGTTGAAGCAATAAAAGCTATGGGAAGATACACTATTTTTATAGGAATTGCAAAACTTTTTAATTCTACTGAAGTTAAACTAAACATAGAGAACTTAGTAGCCGATACAAAACATATAAACAACATGGAAACCGCAGCAGAGGATCTAAAAGATGCTATAGAAGCAATAAAAGATCAGGTTTCAAATAAACCATATTGGTCTATTTTTGTTTCCTCTGTTGGCGATATTGATTATATCATGTCAGATTCCTTAGATGAGGATTATCTTCATGATTTAAATAAATTTGAAAACTTACGTAAAAAAGTTGGTGGTATTATTATTAGGAGTTCTAATGAACAGAAACATTGATGAAGCCGTTGTTAATATTGATTATAAGAAAATTATGGATAAGGTTTGCTCTAAGTACAACCGTTTTGTAGACGCTGATGACTTGTCGTCTATGAGAATGGTTACTTTGTGGCAGTGTCTTAATAAGTTTGATCCGAGTAGGAATGTTAAATTCACATCTTACTTGTATCAGCAACTGACATTTGCTATCAAAAACTTTCTCAAAAAGAAAAAACGAGAGTTCACTAATATCCCATTTGATGTAGCAAAAGAATCCATGGAAAACATGGAGGTTGTAATGCTAGATTTCCCAGATGAATATAAAAAGCTTTTGAGGCAGAAATATATTTATCGAATGACCATGAGTGAGATTGGTCAGATAAACGGATACAGCAGAGAAACAGCACGTCGTAGGTTCAACAAGGCTAAAGTCTACTATGAGGAAATGAATGAGAGTAGAGCTACTCTGTAATGAGTCTAAATACCCAGAGATATTGCAGTGTATATTTGAGGCATCTGAAAAGAGGTTAGATCAAATATGCACTCCTTCTGGGATTATACCTAGAATAGATGAAGTTTTTATACGGGAGCATTGCAACTTCTCAGCGATGGTAGATTTTCCGTATGGAATATCCGAGACTAGGATTAGAGTCCATGAGATATTACTATGCTCCAAAAGAGGCGTGAAGGATATTGATCTTGTTATAAATAGGAATGATATAGAGTCGTCTAACCTAAACGCAATAAGAAAAGATTTTAGAACCTGCTTCTCTGCCTGCAAGGAAAATGGCCTTAACATAAGACCTATCATAGAGTACAGATTCACTGATGATGAATTCCTTTATGAGCTTTGTAGCTCTTTAAAATACAACGGTGCGGTAGAGATCGTAATTGGTACTGGATCTATGGTTGATGATATACTAGATAACATAATTTCTTCAAAGCTAATAGAAGATAAGTTAAACCTTGATGTTGTTAGTTGCTCACCAATACTTTCTCAAGAGCATTATGACATATTTTATGATTCAAATATTCATGGAATTAGATTAAAGTCTTATAAAATACTAGATAATTTGTGTACAATATGGTAGGAACAGGACACTCTTATGGATAATTGAGGATTTATATATCTTTATTTTTGCATAGGAGTCATATATTATGGCAGTTCCCGGCGCTTTAACAAATTATTCCGTATCTACTACGGACAACACAGCCGCTTCCACCAACAAAGAAGGTGGAACAATCTTAGGTAATGATAACACTGGTGATGTTATCACTAAAGCTTTTGAATTACTCACCGCAACAAAAGATAACTACAACGCTATTGGTACAGGGCCTATCACAGGCAATGGTGTTAACGCTATGGTTGGCGCTCGAAAAGCTCTTTTTGGTGATGCTGACAGTACGTTCGCTTATCACGCAGCAGGCGAATACGTTATCGCTAGAGCTTCAGCTACCCTATCTGGTGTATCAAAAACTCAGCTCTTGAGTATGGGCGCTGGCGATCAGCGACCATCTATTCCTCAGTTCTATCGTCAGATTGGAGCTAAGACACTCACAGCCTTCCGCAACAACAGATTTAGCTGGACTAGCACCAAACGTGATGGTACTGCAATTAAGTCTAGACTTAACTGGCTTAATGTTGCTAGTGGTGGAATGGATACTGCAACTGCCCCAGCTACGCTTTCTGGCCAGCAGCTACGCGCTATTGGTGGAGCAACCAGAAATGGTGTTGCCGCAGACGCAGATTACACTGACGCAGCCGCAAATGGTTACGTTGGAGCTGCAGATGTCGATTCTGGCAATGGTCTTGCTCTTGCTGATACGGGACTTAGAAAAGTTCCGGGTCGCTTGGTAATCAAGTCTAACTTTGTTAACTTGAACCCTTGGACTTCAGTTAAGACTAGTGCTAGACCTGACTTCTACAATTACAAGCCAATCACTGGTTAGTAGTTTAAGAAGGGGGAGACACTCTCCCCCTTCTATTTTTTTTAAATATAACACGGGGAGAACCCAGATGGATTGGTCATCAATCAACGATATAGCACAAATTGTGGGGATGGTAGCACTTCCAGTAATAGGATGGGTTTTTCACACAGTGGTGAAGCATGGGAGTAAGCTTGTGATGTTAGAAGAAAAAGTTAACGATTCTATTCAAAGAAGATTGGATTCTTTAGAAAATAAGGTTGACGGATTAGAGACTAAGATTGATAATAAGATAGACAAACTCGAAGATTCGCTTCATGAAACACAGCTTACTATGGCAGAGAAAATCATAGAGGCTATAAACAAAAATTAGGATATAAGGAGAGATAGATGTTACTAAAAGATGTTATTGAAAAAGTAAGTTCCGCCAGTAGTGCTGAACAAAGTGGTTTATCTGGAGAAGATATTTTCAAAACTTTGAAATATTTGAGCGAAAAAATTACGGTTGCACATTATATTAATGTTAATGTCGATTTAGATGGGGCTCCTGAGCCTCCTGCACCCGCCCCAGAGCCTGAGCCACCAGCAGAAGACGGAGCCTCGGAGGTTAATGACGATGGAGGATCTGAATTTTTTAACGGATAATCATTTTAATTATAAATTTTTATCTTGTAAATCAACATAACGACACTATAATAAAACCGGGGAGTAAACAAGTCCAGCTTATATAAAGTGGGCTAAACGGCACTTTCCCCGACTAGCCGAAAGGCACAGTAGCTTATCAAGAATTACTTGTAGCGCTACTGTTTATTATAAGTGTCGTTTTTTTTTGTAAACAACTTTTGACGCAGTGAGATTATGAGCCAGAATATAAAAATCAAAAAGAGAAACGGTCGGTTAGAAGAAGTAAATCTAGACAAAGTAAATAAGTGCGTAGAAAGAGCTTGTGAGGACTTAGAGGACGTATCTGTTAGTGAAGTGGTATTGGATGCAAGTCTACAGCTCTACAACAAAATTCCGACATCTGAAATAAATCAGGCTCTTATACTGTCGGCAAGATCAAAGATAGAAAAAGAACCCAACTATGCCTATGTAGCAGCTCGAATGCTACTAAGCAATCTATACAAAGAGGTTTTTGGGGAGTCAGTTTGTTTAGAATCTCTTGAAGATCAGTACAAAAGGGCTTTTGTTAAAAACATAAAGAAGCTCATAAAAGAGGAAAGACTTAGCGAAAGACTTTCTTCTTATGACCTTGACTCGCTTGCGGATGCCATAGTTCCCTCTCGTGACAAACTCTTCAAGTATCTAGGTATTCAAACCCTATATGATAGATATTTTATTCACCTTGATGGAAGGAGAATGGAAACACCACAGGCGTTCTACATGCGTGTAGCTATGGGTTTATGCCTAGCCGAAGAAAACAAAGAACAGAAGGCAGTAGAAATATATAATATGATGTCTGAGTTTAGATACTCTCCATCAACACCAACCCTATTCAATAGCGGCACACGAAGATCTCAACTATCCTCATGCTACTTAAGTACGGTTGGAGACTCGATTGATGGCATTTTCGGTACACTACATGGACAGGCTAGGCTTTCTAAGTATGCTGGAGGCCTTGGTGTAGACTGGTCTGGAGTAAGAGCTACTGGGGGCTACATCAAGGGCACAAATGGAAACTCTACTGGCTTAGTTCCTTGGTTAAAAATATTCAATGACTTGCTGGTTGCGGTAAATCAGGGCGGCAAGAGAAAAGGCGCGGGATGCGCTTATATCGAACCTTGGCATTTAGATATAGAAGACTTTTTAGACTTGAGGAAAAACACAGGTGACGACAGAAGAAGATGTCACGATATGAATACTGCACTATGGATTCCAGATGACTTTATGTTATCCGTAAAGAAAAATCAGAACTGGTATTTGTTTAATCCGTCCGAGTGCCCAGAGCTACACGAGAGTTATGGCAAAGAATTTTCTAAACACTATAGAAAGTACAAGAAGTTAGCCGATGCCGGAGATATTAAAGACTATAGAGTCATAAATGCAAAAGATTTATGGAAAAAAATATTAACAGCCCTCTATGAAACTGGACATCCTTGGATTACGTTCAAAGATCCGTCAAATATTAGATACTCTAATAAACATGAGGGTATTGTACACTCTTCCAACCTATGTACAGAAATATTGCTACATACTTCTCCCACCCAATACGATGAAGGTAAAGTAATTGATGTTGGAGAAACAGCAGTATGCAATCTTGCTAGTATTAATTTGTCTTCGCACCTAAAAGTACGCACGATAGACTGGAAAAAACTGCAAAAAACCGTAGAGGTTGCCGTCAGAGGTCTTGATAATGTTATCAATTTGAATTTTTATCCGACAGAAGAGGCAAAGAGAGCTAACTTAAAACATAGACCTGTGGGTCTAGGCATCATGGGAACGCACGATGTTCTCCATAAGCTAGGAATACCCTATAATTCTAAGGATGCAGTAGTATTATGTGGGAAAATTCAGGAGTTTATATCTCTTCATGCAATCAAGACATCCTCACTTATAGCTAAAGAAAAGGGCTCATACCCCTCTTTTGAGGGTTCTGAATGGAGCAAGGGAAATTTTCCAATAGATACTTATTGCGATTTGATGAATCAGAGAGAGACTCTAAGGCCAGAAAATGTGTATAAAAGATTAGACTTTGAAAGCTTTGTAGATGAGTGGGAGGAAGTTAGAGAGCTTGTTAGAAAACACGGCATGAGAAATAGCAATGTTATGGCAATCGCTCCTACTGCAACCATCTCGTATATTCAAGGCTGTTCTCAGTCTATTGAGCCAGATTACTCGGTTCTTTATGTATATTCTACCCTGAGCGGAGAATTTACAATGGTTAATGAGCACTTTGTTGCGATGGCCAAAAAGAAGGGTATTTGGTGTCAAGAGTTAGTAGATGCCCTCAAAACTGCTGATGGAGACGTTATGGCAGTTGATCTAGATGAAGATATTCAGAGAGAGTTTCTCACTGCTTTTGATATAGAACCAGAGATTTTGATTGAGGCTGCGGCGGAGAGACAGAAGTGGATTGATATGGGACAATCACTGAATCTTTACAATAAACATGACAGCCTCAAATTTTTAAATGATCTTTACTTTAATGCTTGGGAAAACGGACTTAAAACAACTTATTATTTAAGAGGTAAGGCCGCAACCAGAGTTGAGAAGTCAACAGTTAGCTTTAAGTCTGCTGAAGAACCTGAAGGTGAAGAGATCAAAGCGTGTTCTATTTTAGATCCCGGATGTGAGAGTTGTCAATGAGATTTGTTGAGTTTAAACAGTCTGGAACATCGCCAGTAAAATATAGATTAGAGATTAATCCAGAAGAAGCCGAAAAAGTTAAGGACTTATTGCAGGAAATTATTGAGAGATTAAGTGAAAATGAAAAAAACTAAACAGATTATATCAGATAAAGTAGCGAGTGTAAATCAAATTCTTCCCCATGTGAATAAATGGGCTTGGGATTTATTTATAGATGGTGCGGCTAATAACTGGATGCCAACCGAAATTTCTATGGCTAAGGATATAGAGCAGTGGAAATCCAGCTCATTATCCGAAGATGAGAGATTGGTAGTAAAGAGGTGTCTAGGGTTCTTTGCCGGCTCAGAATCGCTGGTGGCTAATAACTTACTTCTTAGTGTGTTTAAGTTTGTTACAGACCCAGAGTGCAGACAGTACATCCTGCGTCAGGCATATGAAGAAAGCCTCCACAATCTAACTGTGGTATATGTTTGTGACTCACTGAACTTGGATATTAATGAAGTGTATCAGGCGTACAGTTCGATTCCAAGCATCAAAGCTAAAGATGAGTTCTTGATGAATATTACCAGCGACATAAATCGCCCTGACTTCAACATAAACACATTGGAAGGTAAGAGAGAGTTTCTTCGTAATATCATAACATATTATATTATATGCGAGGGGATATTCTTCTTCTCTGGTTTTGCTATGCTACTATCCTTTAATAGGCAGAACAAGCTTCCGGGAATTGGCGAACAAATCCAATACACTCTTCGTGATGAGAGTATACATATTGATTTTGGGACTACACTTATTAATAGATTAAGAGAAGACAATCCTAAAATTTGGACAAAAGCTATGGAAAAAGAAACCATTGAGCATATTGATACAGCTATGGAGCTTGAATTAGCTTACGCTAGAGATGTGTTGCCGAATGGTATTCTAGGACTGAACGCAGATATGTTTATTGACTATGTTCAATTTATTGCGAACAGAAGGCTTACTAACTTAGGTTTGCCGTCACCGTATACTAATGCACAGAATCCATTCCCTTGGATGAGCGAAATAATAGACTTAGAGAAGTGCAAAAACTTTTTTGAGACGAGAGTTACAGAGTATTCAGTGGGTAATTTAGTGGACGATTTTTAATAAGGTTTTAAAAAATGGCTAACAGAATATTTTATGCGTGTCAGGGTGTCTTTATAGATGGTTCTGAGTTGAAAAACGTGCAGAGCGTTGGTGTAAATTATTCTGCTGAAGCTGAAGGGGTGTCTGATCAAGGCAGACAACAACAGTTTAGAAGTCTTTACGCAAAGCCTGAAGTTGAGATAACTATAGAAAGAAATCTGAACCATGGTTTTACCCCATTCTATGCCGCCACAACTCCTTCTACATATGAAGGCGGTTTCTTGCTTGCTGATGGTAACTTGGGCCTGTGCGGTTGGGATAGCAGCTGTAATTTGAAAGAATACAAAGTTGAACTTGTATACATGGACGATCAGGACACAAGCGCTAGGGTTGCTAATATCCAATACAAATATTGTTTAATTACCAATATATCTTATTCTTTTCAGGTTGGCGGCCCAGCTACAGAGTCTATAACACTCAAAACAAATAACCTGATCAGAGAGGGAACCGCAACAGTTCCGGTTACCGGAGGCACTGACAGTGGCACAAATATAAAAAGACAAGCTTATATTAAACCGGAAGGCGCGGGCACTAATTCTACAGTTATTCCCACAGAGCTATCAAGTATAATCACTAAGGATACAGGTATTGGTAGCCATAACGGTCTTATTCAATCCATTGAGGCAAGCATGGATGTGTCTTATGGAGAGCTTTCAGATCAAGGAAACTGGAGAGGTGCTAATCAAGCAACGAATCCCTCAGAGCAAAACAAATGGAAGCATATCTCTGATATAGATATAGAGGCTTCGATAACTGCCAACTTGACAAAATCAATCCAGCAAGATATCTTAATGAAAGATACAAACTTTATGGCAGCATTTCCAAAACCAGATAGGGAGATTAAGTTAGCCTTTACCAATGGCGCCAGTAATTTCTTTGTATTAGATCTTGGTAAAAGAAACTATTTAACAAGTATAAGCTGGTCTGGAGGCGATACAGGAGGTGGCAACGTAACTGGTGCTTTTACATATAAGAATGATATGAAAGAATTTGTTCCATATGTCCACAGCGCTGTGTATAATATAGCGGCGCCAACAACAGTCGTCACTAATCCAGATGGCTCAGAAACAACATTTAATGTATATTATTAATAAAGGAGAAAACCGTGTTAGACTTTATTTTTGATCGCAGGAACTTTTTAAGAGTAGGAAGTATTGGTGCTGGACTTAGTGCAGTAGGGTTATCTGACTATGCTTTTGCTCAGGAAGCTCTGTCATACGAAGATAAAGCTGTTGTTTGGGTATGGCTTGGAGGAGGGCCAACTCAATTTGAGACGTTTCATGCTCCTAATGACACGGTTCCAACTGAATGGCAGCCAATTAATGGGGCAATTCATGACTCTAAAACTAATATCACGCTAGGCGCTGACTGGACTGAGTTAGCCAAACATACTAGCAAGATGAACGTAATCAATTCATTTAGCCATAGGGATTCTTCTCATCGCCAAGGTACTCACTTTATGATGACTGGACACTACAATCCAGAAAGAACAACTACATCTATGACAAAGTACCCATCATTTGGCTCTATAATCTCTGCCGTTTACGGGGCTAATCATCCTCAAAATGGAGTACCCACATATGTTAAACAAGGTAAAATCGAAGGTGATGAAGGTGCTTGGTTGGGCGGAGCATATAAACCTTTCGATCCATCCAATAAAGACAACCTTACCCCAAGAGTTGAACTTAATAGATTCTCAACAAGAAAAGAATTGCTCAGAGGACTCGACGCCGCCAGAGTAGCTGGACAAAGCGCAGATTCTGTGGACTTTTATAAGGGTCAGGCATATGATGTAATTCTAGGCTCAGCCAAAGATGCTTTTTCTACAGATAAAGAAACAGAAGCAACAAAAAAATTATACGGATCAGAGAAAGCCAACGACATCGGTGAACAATTAATACTAGCTCGACGGTTAGTAGAACATGGTACAAAATTTATTACACTACATTATGGCGGCTGGGATATGCACTCTAATATCTCTAACGCCCTAAAAGGCAAGGTTCCTCCTATTGACAAAGCACTATCCGGATTCATACAAGATGTGTCCGATAAGGGCTTGGGTGATAAAGTATTATTAGTGGTCACTGGTGAATTTGGCAGAACTAAGATTAATGCTAATGCTGGGCGTGATCATTGGCCATCAATCACACCAATGTTTATGTTTGGTGGGGATTACCAATCAGGTAGAACCATTGGAGAATCAGACAGATCATATAGTCCAGTAGAGAACCCAGTTGGGCCATTGGATTTACAGGCAACACTATTTAATCACTTCGGAATAGATAAAGGTATTCAGCGCGTAGATAACGGCGGAAGACCCAGATATTTACTGGAAGGCGAAGCAAAGGTAATATTATAATGAAAAAAGAAAACTATGCAAGTGCATTTAATGAATATTTAAATGAAACAGGTTACACCGAAGAGCTTACAGAGGAGAATTTCTATGTGCCTGCGGAAGCGGAGTATGTAGACTTTGGTGAAGATACTGAAGACTGGGATATTGCAGAGGCAAAACCCGGACTTTGGGAAAATATCCGTAAGAAGAAGGAAAGAGAAGGTAAAAATTATAGACCTGCTCGTACTGAAAAAGAAGGTAGGCCGAGTCAAGAAGAATTAAAGAAAGCTAAGTCTGATAAGCCCTCCAAGCGCGATCCTCGAAGGACTCCTGCTCCCAAGAAAGACCAGAAGAAAGGATCTAAAAAGAATAAGCCAGACAGCGCGAAGAACCCAAGTGGCAAGATTACTTTTAGCAAAGAGGTGACAAAGCAGTTATCAAATAAGGTTAAAGAGCATAACGCTAAAGGTAAAGGTTCAAAGGCCAGTCTTGGAATGTTAAAGGCTGTTTATAGAAGAGGTGCTGGTGCTTATTCTACAAGTCACGCTCCAAAGATGAGTCGCCATGGTTGGGCTATTGCTAGAGTAAATGCTTTCTTGACATTGCTCAGAACTGGTAAGCCATCTAATTCTGCATATAAACAAGACAATGATCTGTTGCCAAAAGGACATCCTAGAAAATCTAAGGCCGCAGAATATCAAGGCAGAAAAGTTACTTTGAACAAACCGTTCAGAACTCCTGATGGGCCAAAGAAATTTGCAGTATATACTAAGAATGGATCTGGGAAAGTTGTCATTGTAAGATTTGGCGATCCAAATATGGAAATTAAAAGAGACAATCCGAAGAGAAGAAAAAGTTTTAGAGCAAGACACAAATGTGATACAGCTCCGGGCCCAAAATGGAAAGCTCGGTACTGGTCTTGCAGAATGTGGTAAAGGAAATTTTATGAATTGTAAAGGTAATCGCAGATCTTTTCTGCACGTTGGTTTTTTGGGAGGTTTGGGTCTCACCCTGTCGGATTATTTCCGTATGCAGGAGGCTCGCGCTGACCAGAAATTTTATGAAAGCATTGAAGGCCCAGCAAAGTCTGTTATTTATATCTATTTGCCGGGAGGTTCAGCACATCAAGAGACATTTGATCCTAAACCCTTTGCTCCACTTGAGTATAGAGGGCCAATGTCTAGTATTGAAACCGTAGTTCCCGGAACTAGACTTAATGAGATGATGGCTAAAACAGCTAAAGTCACAGATAAGATGACTATTATTCGCAGTATGACTCATGGAGAAGCAGCTCATGAACGAGGCACACATAATATGTTTACTGGCTATAGACCTAGCCCAGCCCTTCAATACCCATCAATGGGTTCAGTTGTGGCGCATGAGTTTGGGCCTCGCCAAAACCTTCCTCCATATGTCTGCATCCCAAACCAGCCTAATGAATATGCAGGTACTGGATATCTAAGTAGTTCGTTTTCAGGCTTTAGTCTAGGCGCTGATCCAGCAAGCGATGGATTTCAAGTTCGAGATTTAAAACTACCTAACGGAGTCAATGATGGTAGATTTGGCAGTAGAAGAAAAATGCTTTCCGCAGTCAATGATTACTTTGCCACTAAAGAAAAGTCAGACTCTTTAGATGCTGTAGATAGTTTCTATGACAGAGCGTATAGTCTAATTAGCAGTGAAAAAGCTAGAGATGCTTTTGACATCAACAAAGAAAGCGATGCAATGCGAGATAAGTATGGTAGAAATACCGCTGGAGCCCGCATGCTTTTAGCTCGACGTTTAGTAGAAGCTGGAACACGTTTTGTCACGCTCACTTATGGTGGATGGGACATGCACAATAATATAGAAAATGGTATTCGTGGACAAGTACCTGCACTAGATCAAGGGCTTGCGGCTCTTATTGAAGATCTTAGTGATAGAGGTATGTTAGATTCCACATTGGTTTGCTTGGCTTCCGAGTTTGGGCGCACGCCAAAGATTAATGCTACTGCTGGGCGTGATCACTGGCCAAAGGTTTTCAGTGTAGTCATGGCTGGAGGCGGTATTAAAAACGGCATGGTTTACGGCAGCTCTAATGCTACTGCAAGCGAACCAGAAGATAACCCAATGACAGTAGAAGACTGGGCGGCTACAATCTACAATAGGATTGGCATTGTCTCAGACAAAGAGTTAATGGCTCCCGGTGACAGACCTATAGAAATTGTAGACGGTGGCGAAGTTAGACAAGATTTGATTATATAAGGAAAACCAAATGCCTTTACCAAAAAGAAATAAAGACGAAGAGGCTAAGAACTTCGTGAATCGCTGTATGTCTAGCGATGTTATGAAAGAAGAGTATCCAAGTCAGCAGCAAAGAATTGCTGTATGTATCAGCCAGTCACGAGCTGCTTCATGCTTGAAAGGCTTAGCCGCCGCTAGCGAAGAGCTTGTTTACGAAAATATCAAAAAGGAGATTAAGGAATGAAAATTAAAATACCGCTTATAGCAATTATGATAGTGGCAGCAATATGTTTCATTAACAAAGAGGAGATAAAAGATATGTTTAGTGGCGATCAACCGATTATTTGTGAGGTATGTGAACCAGAATGTCCGTGTCCAGAAGTAAACTGCATTTGTGATGTTAATGTATGCAAATGTGAGAAGTGTATCAGTTAAATATTAGGGGTGTATCATGCTTAATTTATCACGTAGAAGTTTTTTGTCTATAGGTGGTCTTGGTCTTCTTTCTATGCCACAAGTGTTGCGTGCCCAAGAGGAAAGTGGAACGTCTCATAAGGCTGTTATCAATATATTTCTTGGCGGTGGCCCACCGCACCAAGACATGTGGGATATAAAGACTGAAGCTCCATCGGAAATCCGTGGCCCATTTAAACCGATCTCGACCAGTGTGGCGGGAGTATACATCGGAGAGTGTTTTCCACAAATTGCCTCTATGTTTGATAAATTTACTGCGGTTCGTACCTTAGTTGGGTCTGATGGCTCACATGACGGATACCAATGTGTTACCGGATGGAGCCGGAAAGATATGGTTTCTGGAGTCAACTATCCTGCTATTGGCGCGTGCGCTTCTAAAATTTTGGGGTCTGTTGATCCTGCCGTACCAGTTGCGGTAGGATTGGCAGAACCTACACAACATAATCCTTGGTCAGAAGCTGGAGGCGCTGGCTACCTTGGAGATACACATAAGCCATTTAAACCAAATGGTGAGATGATGAAAGATCTTAAACTCAACATGCAAGTTGAAAGATTTAAGAATAGAAAAGATTTGTTGACAGGATTTGCAGAATTAAATAAAACCATAGACAAAGCTGTTAACGTAGACACTTTTACTGAAGAGGCTTTTGGTGTTTTGACATCAAGCTCTCTGGTAAACGCTTTGGACTTGTCAAAGGAAGACCCAAAGATTAGAGAAATGTATGGAGACGGTAAACCTTTTAAATTCCAATATGATGGAGCACCGACTGTTAATGAACATGTTCTCATGGCGCGAAGGCTTGTTGAAGCTGGAGCTCGTTCTGTTACTCTTTCTTATGGGCGTTGGGATAGTCACGGTTCTAACTTCGACTTGGTTAGAGATCATGGGGCAAAACTTGACCAGTGCGTATCAGCTCTTGTTCGAGACCTTGACCAACGCGGCATGCTTGACGACACACTTGTTGTAGTGTGGGGAGAGTTTGGTAGAACACCCAAGATCAATCCAAAGGGCGGTCGTGACCACTGGCCTCAAGTTTCCTGTGCTTTGCTCGCTGGAGGTGGATTCAATCACGGACAAACCATCGGAGAAACGAACAGGCTTGGTGAAATACCGGAATCTAGACCAGTGCATATTCAAGAGATATGTGCTACAATGTATAGAGGTTTGGGCATTGATACTATGTCTACAACATTACTAGATAATACAGGAAGACCACAATATCTTCTAGACCACAGAGAACCACTTAAGGAGTTAATATAATGAAATACTTGTCAGCATTACTCTGCCTGCTTTTCTTGCCATTATCTGCAAACGCAGATCAACCAGAGCGTAAGGTAATCAAACCTCCCCAAGTTGTCAGAAGCCAACCCAGAGAGTTTACAAGACCTCCTGCGGCAAAACCCGTACAGAACAAGCCTCTGCCAAAGGGATTCGGCGTACCGATTCAACGCCCACAAGGGTTTGGGAAACAGCAGTGGCAGAAACCACAGCCTCAACCTCAACAACCAAAAGTTCAGACTAAACATAGCTTTGGTTTTTATAATTACTATAGACCCGTGAACCCACATTTTAGATATTATAGAGTTCCCTCTTATTATCCCCCTGTGATTATTCAGCCTCCTGTGGTTATTCAGCCTCAGCCAATGCCGATTTATCCGGGCCCATTTCATGGTTTCTTTTTTCAATTCAGATGGTAAACCCAAGGAAATAATTCAATGGCAACAACTACACTTACAGTTAGTGAAAATAACGACAACGGGCGATTTTTAAAGGCTAATGTCAGCGTTTTTGGTGACCCTGCGACCTGTCCCGGTTCATTCAATGCAATTACTCAGAATTATACAAATCTTATTGGAGCTAACTATGACGATGAAGACATTGATCATGACTGGTCTTCTGTGTATTTTCGCTTCCAAAATGTTGCAATAGATCAAGGTACTACAATCTCAAGTGCTTTTCTTAAATCACATATTACCTCCCTGTCTGGGACAGGAGATTTCTTAATCGCGGCGATAGACACAGACGATGCTCCACAACCTAGTGCTGGCTTTCAGGGCAACAAAACAAGCTATACTACGGCACAAGTTACATACTCGTCTATAGCAGTAGCCGCTCCGCATACATCGCCTGACATCAAAACTGTTATACAAGAAATTTTAGATCGGACTGGATGGTCTTCAGGAAATGATATAACTATTGTAGTTTATGTTAATTCAGTAGGCGCTAGCAGTAGTCGGCTTGCCAACTTCGGAAGACTCGCAGACTCGAAAGCTGCACAACTGGAAATTGAAACTCCGGGAGGTGGTTCGACTAGGAAGCAAAGCCTAACAATGACAGATCCATCTATGGGTGTTCAGGGATTAGGAAATAACTTTAGTTTAGAATAAGAAATAGGTGTAATATGAAGAGACGCAACTTTTTAGCTTCTATAGCGAGCGTAATGTCGCTAGCGGAAACTGTCAAAGCGAATCAAGAAGAGCTGAAAAAAAATGGCAAATCCGCTATCCTATTGTGGATGGGCGGCGGCCCTTCAACGATGGACATCTGGGACTTAAAATCCGGCGCTCCAACAGGAGGCCCTTTCAGACCTATAGCCACTAGCGGAGATCTTCAGATTAGTGAGCATATGCCTTTAATGGCTAAACAAATGCATAACGCTGCTATTGTCAGAAGTATGAGTACTCGTGAAGCTGACCATATGCGTGGTCGTTATTATATGCACACCGGCTATGTTCCTAACCCATCTATTGACCACCCAAGCTATGGGTCTGTCTTATCCCATCAACTCCGACGAAAAGATTTGTCGATCCCCCAGTTCATCTCGGTGGGAGGAGGAAGTATGGGCGCAGGTTTTCTGGGAGCTAAATACAATCCATTCATGGTAAATAGTGATGGTAGAATTAGAAATCTAGACATGAAAGTAGATGAAAGATTTTATCAAAGAGCTTACGCTTTAGATGCAATTGAAAATAACTTTATAAACCAGAGAAGAGGATCATTAGCAAAAGAACATCAGGCGATCCTTAAAGAGACATTTAATGTTCTAACGAGCGCCCAAATGGATGCGCTTAAAGTAGCTGGTGAACCTGACAACATAAAAGAAAGATATGGAGATAACAACTTTGGAAAAGGGTGCTTAATGGCACGACGATTAGTCGAGGCGGGAGTACCATTTATTGAGGTTAATCTAGGTGGATGGGATAATCACCAAAACATTTTCCCGACCTTAAGAGACACGAAATTGCCCATGTTAGATCAAGGCATGAGCGCGCTGTATGAAGATTTAGAACAGCGTGGGTTATTACAAGATACAGCGATTATTTGGATGGGTGAGTTCAGTAGGACTCCTCGTATCAACGGTAATGCTGGTCGTGACCACTGGGCACGAAGCTGGAGTGTTGTCGTTGGCGGAGCCGGAATGAATGGCGGTATCGCTATTGGCGAAACAAACTCAGATGGTACTCGTGTGGAAACCGAACCGTATACATCTCAGGATGTCATGGCTTCCGTTTGCAAAGCGCTTGGTATTTCTTTGGGTACTACGTTTACTAGCAACAGTGGTAGACCTATGAAAATCGCTAACTCTGGTAAGGTCATAACCGAACTGTTTGGTTAATCTTATGAAATTTTTTAGAAACGCAGTTTATGTGCTATTTTCTTTATCTTTACTGAATTTAGCGGGCTCTTTCTATATGTATAGACATATAATGAGTAAGAGCAATATAATAGAGGTTAAGATTCCTATATCGGAAGACCTCAAGGATCTGCCTTTGCATACAAGACTCAGAGATTCACAGATTATGCAAGCGATCCTTATGACTCATCACCAACTCGGCATACATAAACCCGGCTCTCAGCCGATGTGTCCAATGTGTCAAGATTCAGAAATTAAAACTATAACAGTAGAGAATAATTAATGGCAAGACAACCAAAGAAGAAACCCGCAACTAGACAACGCCGTAAAATACTTCGACCAAAGACTAGAAATCAAGAAGACTATATGAGTCACATCCATAAGTCTGATGTGACATTCTGTTCAGGGCCAGCAGGCTCAGGAAAGACCAGTGTATCTGTAGGAATGGCCTGTGAATACTTGATCGAAAAGAAGGTAGATAAAATCATTATCACTAGACCTGTTGTAGAATCCGGCAGAGGTTTAGGTCACCTTCCGGGAACACTAGTTGAAAAAATAAATCCGTATCTAATACCTATATTAGAAGAGATGAATCACTATCTCACTAGAAATACCGTTGAGACTTACAGAAATAGAAATATTATTGAGTTATGTCCTTTGGAATATATGCGAGGTAGAAACTTTCATAATTGTTTTATGATACTTGACGAGGCTCAGAATGCTACATTTGAGCAGATTAAAATGTTTATTACTAGAATTGGCAAGGATTCTAAAGCTGTAATAAATGGAGACTTAAGACAGTCCGATCTAGGTAAACAACAAGGAGGTTTGCATACCTGTATGGAAAAATTAGTTGAGGTCTCCGGTGTAGGAGTCTGCGAACTTGACTATAGCGATATTGTGCGAAGCGATATTGTCTCCAAGATTCTTATAAGACTAAACAAGAAAGAAGATGACGATGAACCAGTTAAATATTTTTAGAGGTATATTCCTAGCAGCTATAGTAGTTATAGGGGTTAGATCGGAATATAATAATCAGCAACTCAATCGAAGACTCGGCATCTTAGAAGAGGGTATTTTCTACAATCAAGCAGTGCAGAACGACACGTCTATGAAACTTGAAACATTTTTACAGGCCCTTTCTAATGAGCTCCCCGTAGAGGTTGAAGCTTACGCTACTGAAACCGCAGAAAAAGTAGCCAGAGAAACAACTATAAGTACATTGCAACAATTCTCTGAAAATTTGAAAAAAATAGATGTCAAACTCGATAAGTGATCCTATAATATCATAGACTATTTATAGGAGTTACATATGCCAACTTACGATTATGAATGTAGCGAGTGCGGCTACTACGAAGAAGTGTTCCAGAAGTTTTCTGAAAAGCCTCTCGTAAGATGTCCTCAGTGTAAAAAGCATAAATTCAGAAGAGTTATTCTAAGCGCGCCTCACATTTCAGTGAAGGGTGAGCCAGCTACAATACAGCACTTAGCAGATAGAAATACCCAGAAAATGGGAAGATATGAGCTAGAATCTAAGATGCAGCAAGACAACATGGAGAAGGTCAAGAAAGACCGTGAGACTAATGTCTTGAGGGACAAAATTAATAAAATGACGCCAGCTCAGAAGAAAAAATATATAGAGAAAGGTTAATGATGCCTAAAGTTATAAGAGCAGAGCAGCCCCATAAGGCTAGGATTAGGTTTGCTATAGATGTATTCCCTATGAACCAAGATGGTTCATTGACGCCGATTCCCGTCAACTCAGAAGAACTAAGCGATTACGGTATAACCGACTTTGCAGAGATATTTATTGACGGAATTGATAGACATAATTGTATTAAAAATGTTATTTCTAAATTGGAGAGCTTAAATGGCTAGATGGGAACATGAAGATGTTAGCAATCTAAATCTTCCAGAACCAGACCGCATAACCCATACTTACTATGGTTCTGATGCATCTGAAACCCAAGAAGATTCGGCGTTTGCTAAATTGGCTAACAACAAAGGTTTTAAAACATACTATGTTAAGTATGGAAGGGGTGACCTGCTTGACCCATTAGGGGCAGATAAAGGCAAACATAACCGACCATACTTTACATTTAGAAAAGTAGATGAGAAAGTTTTTGGATATTACATGCAATATCTTTCTACATTGGATAGAATTTTTTTGACAAGAGCTCGCAGAGCATTAATGGAGAATAGTTAAATGACTAAAACAGGACCACTTTCTAAAGAAGAAAAGACTTATATCGAGGACAACAAAACCAAAAGTCCAGATTCTATCGCTAAAGATTTAGATAGGTCTGAGAGTATTGTTAATAAGCACCTCACAAAAATCAAGCCTGAACAGGAAGATTCTGGACAGGCGGGAGAATGGTCTCCACCAAAGGCTGGCGATCAGTTTGCTCGTAATGAAAAATATGGATCTACGGCAATGACCGAAGGGGCATCTATGGCGGGAGATGAAAACAAGAAAAAGACTGTCAGAGCTATGCCAGATAGAATGAAAGATTATATTTGTGAAATAAAGAGGGACGAAAAATGATATGTACTGTCAGAGATGACTATATCAGAAAGCTAATCATGGAGGACATTTCCATGACTTGGAAATGCACACTAGACGATGATACTGTTGTCTGGGGTGATTATGAGAGGCCCGGACTAGCCCTAAGCCCTTGGGCTAGATTGCAGGAATATTGCGAAGAGTCTGGCAGGAATATAGTTAAGATTCAATCCATAGTGATTGGAGCGCCAGAAGAAGTGGTATATGAAGATGAAGACGGCCTTGATGGTGTGTTTATTGCTAGAGGTTATTCAAAAGACATAGATATGACCACAGGAGATGGCCCTTCTTATCAGCACCTGACCTTTGGTCTATTGAATGAAAATTTAAAACAAGTTGACATTAAAAAATATAGCTGGCCTGAATGCGAATTTGTAGATTTTGTTCAGACTAGAAATATCACACAAGAAAATCTTTCTTTTATGATTTGGCGAAATGGCGAAACAAAAAAGTCAAACGAGCAAATTCAAGTCACCCTCAACGGGTGAGTATTGTACTACAGCTCAATACATTGCAGAAATACTTATACAGCGTAAAGCAGAGTCCGAAAACAAGGGCTCTCTTGCGTATAAGTTTTGGAACAAAGCCCAAAAATCAGCTTATACAAGACAAGTACAGTCTGTTAGTAAGTTGATGTCTGAGTTTGGCGAGCGTGCAGTTTTTGATTATATAATAAACAAAAATAAAAAAGTTTACTCTGCAATGCCAAAATGGGTTAAAGAAGCAATCCAAAAGCACGCATATTTTCTCAACAGAAAAAAAGAGGCTATAAAAGAGCCCAAGCAGATACGCAAGGAAAGCGTGAACTCTAAACCCAGAAAAACATACGGAAAGAAAACACTTTTTTCAAAATTAAGGAGCTCTAATGGCAAGAGTAAAGAAGAATGATCCTGCGTTCGTTAAGGATATTATTAAAAAATACGGAAATGTTATATCTACTGGAAATCAGATATTAGAAAAGAGGAAGGATTACAAAGTTATATCCGTAAGTCCTTCTATAGACTTATCTCTTAGCGGAGGTATTAAGGAAGGATCTTGGGTTATTCTTACAGGAGACCCTAAATGTGGCAAGACCACAACCGCCTTACAGATAGCAGCAAACTGCCAGAAAGAGGGAAGGCCTATTATATACCTTGATGCCGAAGGTAGGCTAAAGGAGATGAATTTACTTGGTGTTGATGGTCTTGATAAAGAAAAGATGCAGGTCATACACTCCGAAGATGAGCCGTTAAGTGCAGAAGTGTTTTTAGATATTGCAGTAAAGCTTGTTAGTGCCAAGGAAAATGAGGGATGTGTTTGTATTATTGATTCTACATCGTCACTTATGCCAGCCAAAGAGCTAGATGGAGACATGACTCCCGGACGAGCTGGACTACCAAAAATTTTGTCGGTGTTCTGTAAGAAGATGGGACAGATTGTGCCAAACCAGCGAGCAACTATAATCATCATTACCCACTTCATCGCCAACACCTCTGGTTATGGAGCATCAAGGATGCCAGACTGTGGACGAAAGATTCAGTATCAAGCTGATACACGTATGGAAGTTAAATCAATTAGCCCTTGGGTTCAAGCTGACCGTCAAGTTGGACAGGCTGTTAACTGGAAGGTTGTTTGCTCATCCATGGGTTCGCCCGGAACAGAGTGTCAAAGCTGGATCAAATATGGGCATGGCATAGATAAAATACAAGAACTCATTATGCTTGGTCTAGACTTAGGTCTTATTGGCAAGGCTGGAGCTTGGTTCACATGCGAGTTTATGGTAGCTCATACAGACATTGTAAAAGAAATAAAACCAGAAATTAATATAGAAGACACTGAAGCCGTGCTTAAATCTGTTAAATTTCAAGGGCAAGAAAAGCTATATAATTTCTTCTTATCAAATGATAAAGTGGTTAACAAACTAGAGAAAGAAATTAGGTTAATGCTTTAATGTATATACAACAGCACTGTAATATTAATCAGCAAAATAAGATATATAGTCCTATAGATATTCTAGACGACAAGACAACTAGATGCTTCTTTGGTTTGCGTGGTGGGCATGTGGCTGGAGATGGCGATGTTTTTCGCACATGTCTTACGAGAGTCTTGGGTTTTAGTTTACGAGGCCTAAAGAACGCCTGTGAGATAAATAATATCTCCTTTGCTGATCTTCCGAGAGAAAACTTGATAGTATTCTGCGATGATTTTTCAGCTCATTTTGATTACAGGGGATATAATAGAGCTTCTAAAAGTAGAAGAGGCACTAGACTAGAAAACCACTATTGGTTTGGTACTGACTTTGATAGATGGGCTCCTATTGACTTGGATTCGCTCTTCTCTCATTTTGGGAATATATTTATGACCAATCTAAAATCGCCAATAGTTTCTTCTTCTACAAATAAGCGCCTTTTCCCAATTCCTATTGGGCCATTTCCGGACACGGACTCGCATACTAATTTGGTGCCATCAGAAAATAAACACCATTTAGTGCTCTCAAGTTTTGATATTACACATTACAATAGAGAAGATCTAAATAATGTAATTCAACACCTTGATTACGTAACCCACTTCCCGCCAAACAGCCTCCCTAGCAGGACAGATTTTTATGCGATGTTATCAGAGCACCGATTTTCTATCTGCCCAGAAGGAAACGCTTGCGATACATTCAGGACTTGGGAGTCGATACTGTGCAACTGTGTGCCGATAGTGCAGAGCAGCTTTTGTATGGATATATTCTCCCGCATATGGCCAATGCTTAAAATGAATCCATATAAATTTGCTGAAAATCTTCCTGTGGAGATGTGCAAGTTTCTTCTTAAAAACCCTAACTACAAATATAAGGATGTAGAGCTTTTGAGACAAGAAAACATTGAGGGATTGTTAGAAAGGATAAAGTATGAATGTAGTAGGACTTGATGGCAAGACTTGGATTTGGAATCCAACAAGAAGTCAGGCCTCAGTTGATGAAAAAAATAGGTCTTCTTTTCATAAAAAAGCCAAAACCCTCTTGAAAAAGGTTTACCCGTATGATAGAATTCTACAAGAAGTCACCCTTCCGGGAACAAAAACAGGATCAAGAAAGACGCTTCTTTACGCAGACCTGTATATCCCCAATAGAGATTTGATAGTAGAGGTTCATGGCCAACAGCATTATGAATTTAACTCATTTTTTCACAAGGACAAAATGGCATTTTTCAAAGCCCAAGCTAGAGATAACGATAAGAAAGCTTGGTGTGAAATGAATGACATAACTCTTGTCGTGTTGTCATATAATGAATCTATAGAAGAATGGAGGAGCAAACTTGACTAACGAACAAAAACTTACAGAATTTTTGAAGAATGTAGATGATTGGATTGAAGATAGGCATGCGGAATTAGCCGATATAAATGAAGAGGTCGAGGGCATAATGCAGTTGACATCTGAGCAAGTGCAAGACTTAGACCCCCAGACAGCACTTTCTCATAGCTTTGTGCTTTTTGCCCATGCAGAATATATACAAACATTACATAATAAAGAGAGAACCGTTCTCGACTTCTGCTCCAATAGCATTTGGTTTATTGTTGCAGACAAGATGGACAACTATGGCGGCCAGTACTCAAAATGGGAAGTTAGATATCACTCTGCTGTTAAAGAAAATCCTTTGGCGTCAGAGTTGTATAGGCTTAAACTATCTGCAGAAGCTAGATTAAACCGCCTGCAATCAAAATCCGAAAATGTTAGAAGAATGGCGTCTGTTTTACAAGACATAGGCAAAAGAAGAGGATACTAATGAGTATTATAGATACCGCAAAAAAGCTATTACAAAAAGCTATTGAGCTAAATGACGACGACTTAATTAGAATGGCTAATGCTCTATTGGAAGATGAGGTTGATGCTGTAGTCAAAAACGTTTCATTGCCAGAGCCTGAACCACAAGTTGAGGTTTCAGATACACGAGTTGATCCGTCCCAGTTTACTGTAGAAAAAAGAGCTTCCAAGAAAAAGTCTCAAGCAGTAAATGAAGTATCTCGTGGAGAGAACCTTTTTGTTGACGACGGAACAGAGCATAGCGACATAGAAACTCCAGACTTTGTTCCAACACAAAGGAGGGGCGCGTCTAGAGACGTAACGCAAACATGCGAGGAGTGTGGGAAAAAATTTAAAGTACCCAAGGTTCACAGTAGAGAGTTTTTTGTGTGTGATACCTGCTTAAATAATAGGATTAGATAATATGATTAAAGTTAAGCTGTTAAGCGAAGAGGCTAAAGTGCCAACCAAATCACATAAGTCTGATGCTGGCTGGGACCTGTATGCTTCCGGCACATCGCAACCAGTTTATCCGCATAAAAGAAGACTGGTTTCTACAGATATATGCATAGCTATTCCTGATGGCTATTGTGGGTTAATTTGGCCAAGATCTGGTTTATCGGTTAACAATGGAATTGATGTTCTTGCTGGGGTGATTGACTCCGGATACAGGGGAGAAATAAAAGTGTGCCTGTTCAACACATCAGATACACTAGTACATATTCATCCGGGTGATAGAATCGCTCAATTAATTGTACAGAAAGTTGAAGATATTAATTTTTTAGAGGTTGACAGTCTTGACGATAGTGATCGTGGAGATGAAGGCTTCGGAAGCACGGGGAAGTAAATGCCTTTATTTAACAAAAAAGAATATAGTATTTTAGAAAAAAACGGACTATTCGTCGTCTACGAAAAAATAGAGAGTGAAGACGGTAGCTATACTAACAAAGAGGTGGCTAGCTACAATACAGAGGAGGATGCTGAAGACTCTATTAAATCAAAAAAGGAACTTAAAAAAGAAGACAGGAAGGAACGTAGAGAAGAAAAGGTCGGAGAAAGACGAGAATACCGATTAGAGAAGCTGAACGCACTAAAAGAAAAGTTTTATGCGGTTGCATCTAAAAGAAAATGGTTGTTTTTTATCATTGCAGGTGCTATAGTAGCATACCTAGTTATCTCCAAAAGCGGTTTTGGAGGCGGTGATATTCTAACTAAGATCAAAGGATTTTTTGGATAATGAAAAAAGCAATTACTTTAGAGTGGAAAGATTTTTTACTTGGTGTTTTTTTGAGTGCTACTATTTGTATGGGATTCTATATTTTTAGAGGTATGTAAATGACTTTTGGTATGACGGCTATCGCTGTCTCTGCAGTGATGTATGTTATTGTTGGGTTTTCTTGTATTAGGCAAAAAGATCAACCACATGCGCTTATGTGGTTTTCTTATGCTATGGCTAACATTGGATTATTATGGTACGAAATAAAGAAAATAAGCGGAGGCTAGAAGACGTAGCTGCAGAAAGAGCTGTGCTTGCAGGCCTTTGTCAATATGGGATAGATGTCCTTCTTGATATTGATTACATTGACACTGATTACTTCGTAGATGATAAGAATCAGATTATATTTAATTGTGTTAAGAAGGCTTTAAAGGATACGCAGAGAGCTGAGTTAGCTTCAATCCTATCTGCAGCGAACCAACTCGACTTATACGCTAATATCAGCAATCAGGAAGAGATAGGCTTTTTGCGGTCTTTATTTAATTTTCCAATACATCAAGAAAATGTCAGAGTTCACGCCGAGAAGCTAGCTAAACTTAAAGTGGCTAGGGATGTCAAGCAAACACTTAGCATCTGCTCCTCTAGAATTGAAAAGATAACTGGAGATGAAGATATAAACGACATTATCTCAATCGTAGAGACTCCCGTTCTTGATGCCACGGCTAAAATATATCAAACATCTGACAACAAACCGGAAATTATCGGAGGAGAACTGGAAGAGTATATCGAGTTCTTGAAAGACAACCAGAGCGAGATGATGGGAATCAGTACTGGCTTCCCTACCTATGATGAGGCAATCGGCGGTGGCCTAAGAAGAAAGTGCGTGGATCTTGTTGCTGCCCGCCCGAAGGTTGGTAAGTCTATGTTTGGTGACGCTGTGGCCATGCATGTCGCTAAGAACCTAAATATCCCTGTGTTAATGCTAGATACAGAAATGTCAAAGGAAGACCACCTCAATCGTATGTTGGCAAACATTAGCGGTGTTGAAATAAATAATATCGCCAGCGGAAATTTTGCAAGCAACAATCTTAATACTGAAAAAATTGAGTGTGCTGCGGATGAACTTTCTGAAATACCCTATCATTATGTAAGCATTGCGGGACAACCTTTCGAGAATATATTGAGTATAATGCGTAAATGGATTTACCAAGAGGTTGGATTCGATGAGAATGGCAGAACAAAAGATTGTTTAATTATTTATGACTACCTGAAACTAATGAACTCTTCCAGTATTTCTAACTCTATGCAGGAGTTCCAAGTGTTGGGGTTTCAAATAACACAACTTCATAACTTCTGTGTTAAGTATGATGTACCCTGCCTAAGCTTTGTGCAGTTAAATAGAGATGGAATTACAAAAGAGTCAACAGATGTTGTTTCGGGATCTGACAGGCTTATATGGCTATGTACCAGCTTTACTATCTTTAAGATGAAGTCCGACGAAGAAATCGCTGATGACGATGAAGACAATGGTAATCGAAAACTTGTTCCGATTGTTGCTAGACATGGGGCAGGGCTTGATGACGGTGATTACATAAATATGAATATGTTTGGAAAGTTTGGCAAGCTAGTAGAAGGTCAGACAAGAAATCAATTGAAAACTAGATCTAGGATTAGGGATAATGGATTCGACTCAGCAGGTGAACAACCAGCAGATATTGAAGCTGTCTAACCAGCTATTTACAAAATTGGACGCGCTGTTAAAATACTTTGATATAGACTATATTGAGTATCCAAATAGGTATGCGTTTGCATGTCCTATACATGGTGGAGATAACCCAGAGGGGTGCAGTATCTTTACTGACGGAAATACAGCTAAAGGAAACTGGAATTGTTGGACTAACAACTGTCAAGAAGATTTCGGCAGGAATCTATTTGGTTTTGTTCGAGGTGTGCTTTCTAATGACAGAGCCACAACAGTCAGTATTCAAGAGACGGTAAAATTTTGTTTGCAATTTCTTGGGCTAAGTAGTGATGACTTACAATTCATCAAAGACGTAGAAACCAACAATGACATTAAACTCTTGGATATTTTTGATAGAAGCCCACAAAGAACAGAATCCTCTATAGATAGAGCAACTGTAATAGAGAGCATTGACATTCCTGCAAAATATTATATTAACCGAGGTTACACGCAAGAGATCCTTAAGACATTTGATATAGGAACCTGCAACAAAAAAAGCAGACCAATGTCCGGAAGAGTTGTTGTCCCAATCTATGATGAAGGATATAATTACATTGGCTGCATAGGAAGGGCGAAGTATGATAACATGAAACCAAAGTGGTTGCATAGTAAAGGCTTTAAGAAAAGCTCATATCTATATGGCCTCAATGTGGCGAAAGACAAGATACTTTCTACATCAACAGCAGTTTTAGTTGAAGGTCAAGGTGATGTATGGCGTATGCACGAGGCTGGAATTACAAATACAGTCGGTATATTCGGAGCTAACCTGAGTGATGATCAACTAGTACTTTTGGAGAGAAGTGGGGCACTTAATCTAGTTATATTAACTGATTACGACGATGCCGGCTGTAGAGCCGCTGAACAGATAATTGCTAAATGCGGAAGAAGATTCAATTACTACCGTCCTGAAATCACAGAAAAAGATGTTGGAGACATGACGGTAGAACAAATACAAACACAAATTATAGATGAACTGGACGGAGTAATATAATGACAAAAATCATTGCCTTTGCCGGCAAGAAACAATCTGGCAAGAATACATGCTGCTCGTTTTTACATGGGTATCAGTTAAGGTCATACCATTTGGTCGAAGACTTTGGTCTGGATGAGGAAGGTTGCTTAGTTGTAGACACTATGATGCTCGACGCCTCTGGACAAGCTCAAAAAACAATGGGCGCCCTAGATGTCACTAGAACAGACCACGATTTTAGTTTGTGGGCAGCGTCAAACATGTGGCCCTTTGTTAAGCATTACTCTTTCGCATCGGCGCTTAAAGAAATATGCGTTGGTTTATTTGGTCTCAGTAAAGATCAGTGTTATGGCTCTGATATAGACAAGAATCAGCTTACTTGGTTTAGGTGGTCAGACATGCCCGGATATAAAGGCAAGAAAAAAGATAAGATGACAGCTAGAGAGTTTATGCAGTATGTTGGAACAGATGTATTTAGACATATACATCCAAGCATATGGACTGATAGAACATTATCTAGCGTTAGCAGTGAATCTCCAGCTTTGGCACTCATCTCAGATTGTCGATTCCAAAATGAGGTAGAGGCCGTACAGAGGGCGGGCGGAAAAGTAATTAAGCTTACTAGAGGTTTAGATTCCGATGGTCACTCTAGTGAAACCTCTGTGGATAAACTTAAGGGGTGTGATGCGACCATCGACAACTCTAAATTAACCATCGAAGAGACAAACGGTGAGATTGTAGAACTTATGAACTCTTGGGGTTGGCTCGGTAGTGTAATCGAGAAGCCTAAAGAAAAAGACCCAGACAATTTAGTCGGCGGCATACAAAAGATTAAGGAATAAAATGTTAGTAACATATATACGTAGCTCTAGCTACAACAATTTTGAGTACTGTGAGATGCAGTATTTTATGACTTATGTTTTGGGCCACCAGACAGTATCTGGTAAGAAAGCCCAGTTAGGTACAGTTGTTCATAAGGTTATGGAAGTCCTTGCTGGATGCAAAAAGATTTTACAGGATAAAGGCGAGCTATTGCTTAAGGATGACGCTATCGGAGAGGTCGAGTTTACAAAACGTAGACTCGGAACAAAGAAATTTGTAAACGAAATCCTTAAGCGTAGCTACGACCACTATACCGGAAGTTGTAGCCATCACTACACAAATGCTGACTACAAGTTTTGTGATAAGACAACTTGGGAAGGCTTGACTTATGACGATGGCAATTTTGATCCCCGTAAAAGAAATATAGTAGCCGCAGAGCCGCAGTTCGACATCCTTATTGAGGAAGACTGGGCTAAGTATGAATACAAAATGCCTGACGGACAAGTCATAGAAGGGCAACTAGCAATAAAGGGCACTATTGACCTTGTAACCGAAGTCGATGACGGCGTTATAGAGGTTATTGACTGGAAGACTGGAAGACGATTAAATTGGGCTACAGGTGAAGAGAAGACATATGAGAAGCTATGCAAAGACCCGCAATTAATGCTCTATCATTATGCTATTTCTAAGCTTTTTCCTGAATATCAAGATGCAATCATGTCGATATATTTTATTAGAGACGGCGGTCCATTTAGCATTTGTTTTGAGGAAAGTGACAGACAAAAGTTTTTAGGTATGCTTAAAGATAGGTTTGAACAAATTAAGAAAACAACACGGCCAAAAATGTTATCTAGGAATCAGGCCCATTGGAAGTGTCAGAAGCTTTGTGATTTCTGCAAAAAAGATTGGCCCGGAACTAATGAGAGTATGTGTAAACATGTTAGTGACCACCTAGATCAATTTGGAATGTTAGATACAGTACAAAATTGCACAAGAGAAGGATTTGATGTTGGATATTATGAGGCTCCCGGATAATGATAGAAGTACAAATTACAGACGATATGAAGAAAAGAGCTTGGGCAAAATCCAGAGAGATGGGAGTGATTAAGAACTCCATCATGAAGGGCGATGGAAATATCGCAGGCTTTTTAGGTGAAGAGGTTGCAAATGTTGTTATCAATGGTACAATAAACAACACATATGATTACGACTTGGTTGCACAAGATGGGACTAAGTATGATGTAAAAACAAAGAGATGTACCTCAGCACCTAAACCGTTTTACGATTGTTCAGTAGCAAATTTTAACACCAAACAAAAGTGTGACCGTTATGTATTTGTCCGAATCGAGAACAAAAACAAGAGATGGGGCAGAGCTTGGGTTTTAGGTTGGATGGGACACGACGAGTATTTTGAAAAGGCTCGCAAATTGACTAAGGGACAAACAGATCCGTCAAACGGCTTTGTTGTTAGAGCAGACTGCCATAATGTGGCTATCTCAGAATTGAATGAATTTTAACATTAGGACATATTGACATGAATTGGGTTCCATTAAATGTGAAGACGCATTTTAGTCTTCAGAGAGGATTCTCTAAACCTGACAAGCTAGCTAAAAAGTGCAAAGAACTTGGGTACACAGCTTGTGCTATTACAGACATTAACACTATTTCTGGAGCTGTTACATTCTACAAAGAGTGCAAAAAGAATGGCATAAAACCTATAATTGGTTGCACGTTAGAGTTTGATAACGGCAAGAAGAAGACCCTCATTTCTAAGAACAAAAGAGGCTGGTATGCGTTAATTGACTTGGTGTCAAAAAAGAATATGTATGAAGACGATGTGGTATATAAACTTATACAGTCTTCGCTTGACGAGAATCTAATATGCGTTGATGGACTTAAACAATATTCTACATACTATGTTGAGACTTCCGAAGCGGAGGTACACAGAATACTATTGTGTTCAGGTATGAAGACAACAATGTCTAAAGCCAAATCCAAACTAGACTCGTTCAAACATCTAAAACCGTTCTTTTCCTCAGACGGTTTTTATTTGCCAGACATGCAAGAAGTTGAAGAAAAATATACAAGTGAGCAGATTGCTCTTAGTGTAGAGATAGCGGATCAATGTGAAGAGTATAACATCTTAGGCGCTCCAATGTTGCCAGAATTTGACTGTCCCGATGATTACACAGAAGACGAATATCTGAAGCAGTTATGTAGGGACGGTTGGCGTAAATTACTTACTGAGACTGGTAAGGTTGACGACGAAACTAGAAAGCAACAGTATCTCGACAGAATCAAAAATGAGATGGATGTTATATTTGAAGCTAAGCTTTCTGGATACTTTCTGATTGTTCAGGATATTGTTAACCATGTAAGGTCTCAGAATTGGCTTCCGGGCCCCGGAAGAGGCTCCGCTGCAGGATGTCTGATTTCTTACCTGATTGGGATTACTGAAATTGACCCGATTGAGTATGATCTAATTTTTGAGCGGTTCTACAATGCTGGACGTAATACTGAAGATCACGTATCGCTCCCTGATATTGACTTGGACGTACCTGCAGAGAACAGGGATGAGGTAATAGCCTACATCAAATCAAAGTATGGGCAAGACAACGTATCACAAATGATTACATTTAATAAGTTGCAGGGTAGAGCTGCACTTAAAGAAATCATGCGTATAAACAGCACTGTCTCTTTCGGAGAGATGAACGATGTAACCAAAAACATTCCTAATGAAGCCGATGTTTCTGACCTGATTGAGCAAAGCGGAGAGAAATCCTTGATAAAGTGGACACTAAAATATCAGCCTGAAGTTTTGGATAGATGGTGTAAGCTAAACAGCGAAGACGATCTTGTGGGTCCTTTGTCGTTGGTTTTTGAGCAGGCTATGGATATAGAGGGAACGATCAAGTCGCAGGGTAAACACGCGGCTGGAGTAATCATATCATCGAATAAACTAACTCAAGTTTGTCCGATGGTGCAAGATAAAAACAATAACCTTGTTGCTGGTTTTGAAATGGGAGACCTTGAAGAACAGGGACATGTTAAATTTGATATATTGGGCATTGACCTACTTAGTAAAATAATGGAGATAAAAGAATAATGGATGTTACAGCTGACTATAAGTCTGTCCTGTTTTCAGGATGCGCTATTGAATACAAAGATATTAGCCTATGCAATTTAGGCTCATATTTACCTTCAAGACTTGGTATGTCTCGGACATATCAGGTTCACTCAAAGAAACATAAGTTCAGTAAAATATACAAAAATGTTGATGATGCTGTCCGTATGTTTCTAGAACTAAAGAGGAGATCTTAATGAATTACAGAGATATAATTGTTTTTGACTTTGAAACCGGATCTAGAAACCCACACAAGACACAGCCAACGCAAATCGCAGCTATCGCCCTTCATGGTCGTAAGCTGACGGTTCAACCCGGAGGAGTCTTTAACAGCGAAATCCGCCCCATTCTAGATGACAAAAAAGCGATTGAGGCAGGCTTTGATCCTATAGAAGACGAAGCTCTTGACATCACAGGCAAGACACGTAAAGCATTAGCCAAGGCGCCCCTACCTAAAACGGTATGGCAGAAGTTTGAAGACTTTTGTAATAAGTTTAATTTTAGAGGCACATCTTATACTGCTCCTATTGCTGCCGGTTACAATATCATTGGTTTTGACCTACCAATCGTTCAGCGCATGTGCGACATGCACGGGACTACTGACTCAAGAGGTCGCCAAACTGTGTTCAATCCGATCTTTAAGTTGGACTTGATGGATATGGTATTCTCTTGGACTGAGAACAACAAGGACTTCAAGAGCCTCAGCATGGACTTTCTAAGAGACTATATGGGCTTCCCTGAAGAAAGCAAGGAGAACGCTCACGACGCGCTACAGGACGTTAAAGACACAGCTAATATACTTATTAAGTTTTTAAAGTTCCAGAGAAACATTTCGGAAAAAACCAAATTTGAGAAAGCATTTGCAAATGGCGAATTCTACGTTTAATATTGATGACTATAGTGACTCCGATGTTTGGGATTTAATTTGTGAGGGACAAACAAAAGGAGTCTTTCAGCTAGAGTCACAGCTTGGCAGATCATGGGCTAAAAGAGTGCGTCCTCGTAACATTGAAGAATTAGCGGCGTTAATATCTTTGATTAGGCCCGGATGTCTGAAGGCTTTTACCGAAGGCAAATCAATGACACAGCATTATGTTGATCGTAAAGCTGGTATTGATGAAGTCAAATATTTACATGAAAG
>JAAHTH010000205.1_pt2 | contig 42576 bp, 32 predicted proteins | sample 6116091 | NCBI WGS metagenome assembly JAAHTH01 (sample SAMN13939990, study PRJNA603662) | sponge metagenome | isolation source: marine sponge | host: Mycale hentscheli | place: New Zealand | collected 2006 | reverse complement strand
ATTTGCACCTGTTTCTCCTTTTTCACCAGTTGTTCCTGTGGCTCCTTTTTCTCCAGTGACTCCTTTTTCTCCAGTGGCTCCTGTATCACCCTTGGATCCATTTGCACCTGTTTCTCCTTTTTCACCAGTTGTTCCTGTGGCTCCTTTTTCTCCATTTGTTCCATTGGTTCCAGCGGCTCCTGTATCGCCTTTCTCTCCAGTTTCTCCTTTCTCACCCTTGCTACCTACACCAATTTCTCCTTTTGCACCTTCATCACCTTTCACTCCTTTTTCACCTTTTTCTCCAGTGCCTCCTGTATCGCCTTTCTCACCCTTAATTCCGATTCCAGTATCGCCTTTAATTCCTTGGTCTCCTTTTTGTCCTTTTTCACCTTTGGGTCCCGAACCTAGTGCACCTTTTGGATTATAAACCCTATACCAGAAGGCTAAATCTTCATTTTTAACATCTACTTCTATTACGCCTGGAAATGCCCCTGAGGTAAATCCTCCATTATCACGGACGGCAAGTCTGAAGTCCTGTCCATAATCCACATGATTTGATACCCAAATATTATCGTTGCTATTCCTGGATATGGCTACCCAATACTTCTCATGAGACTGTAAAGTGGCTGCTGTAGTAAATGTGAATGTCGTGAACCTACGTCTCATATCTATATTAGCGAGATCTAGGACAGCACTAGATATAAGCTTGTCGGGATGTCCAACACTGTTGTCAGAATCAGTGTCGTCTTTATTTGTATAAATAGCGCAGCCTACCTTCCCAGTAAATTTGGATGAAGAACTCTGTGTTGTGAATATAGTCATATTGGAATAATTGCCAGTGGTAGGACATATAAACTGATTAAGATAAATATGGTCATCAATAAGCTCTTTCTGTGCTAAACCAACGTTCACATTGTATGGTTCATAAGGTATAACTCCTCCACCGTCCACTGCAGGACCCTGTTCGCCTTTAAGGCCATTATCCCCTTTATCGCCACTAGGTCCAACATCACCTTTTTCTCCAACTCCGGTAGCACCTGTATCGCCTTTTTCACCTGTTATACTATCTCCTCTATCTCCTTTTATCCCACCTGGGCCAACATCACCTTTTTCTCCAACTCCAGTAGCTCCTGTATCTCCCTTTACACCAATATCACCCTTAATACCAATATCTCCTTTTATCCCACCTGGTCCAACATCACCTTTTTCTCCAACTCCAGTAGCTCCTGTATCTCCCTTTACTCCAATTTCTCCTTTTTCTCCAATATCTCCTTTTATCCCACCTGGTCCAACATCACCTTTTTCTCCAACTCCAGTAGCACCTGTATCACCTTTATCACCAGTGTCTCCTTTATCGCCGGTTGGACCAATTTCTCCTTTTGTTCCACCTGGTCCAACATCGCCTTTTTCTCCAACTCCAGTAGCACCAGTATTACCTTTATCACCAGTGTCTCCTTTATCACCGGTTGGACCAATTTCTCCTTTTGTTCCATCATTACCTGTATCTCCTTTATCACCAGTAATGCCCTCGCCTTTAAGTCCGGTAACACCAATTTCTCCTTTTTCTCCCTTTTCTCCGCGTCCAAATGGAATTGCACTAGACCATTTCTCGCCTTGTGATATATATAGATTACCATCATCAGTATCCAAAAAGCTATGTCCCTTGGGATGTTTTATGTTATCAAAATCAGGAAGGGTTAGACCCGTTTCGTCAACATTGAATGCTGTCCCACTTTGTCCTGGCTCACCTTTTATACCAATTTCACCTTTTTCTCCATCTTCGCCTCTTAATCCAGTATCATCACCTTTTTGGCCAGTAGGTCCGACATCCCCTTTTTCGCCTTTAGGACCGGGGGCGCCAGTGAAACCAGTTTCACCTCTGGCACCTTTGTCGCCTATTATTCCAGTATCATTACCTTTGTCACCTTTTGTTCCATCATCTCCTTTATCACCTTTTGTTGCAATACCACCAGTACGGGGTCGCTGAAACCCTCTTTGTGCTGACATTATATATATATATGAAATATAAGAATTATGAATAAAATATTTCATACTGATATTTAAATCATATTTTTATAAGGACTATCAAGTGATTCAATTTCTAAACTGATTGTAATATCACCATTATTAAGATTAACCGTTTTACCATTTTCGTCTAACAGTCTGAAATGTAGTTTATTAATCTTAACTGGTCCAAAATATTGTCTAGATTTAAAAATCCTATCTGATGAATCTTCAAACAAAAGATTTGTTTGTCTAGCATTATTAGGCACCTTGGCTAAAATATCATGAATGTTAAAACTGTAAATATGCGAGGTATTATATTTCAATACCTCTGATACATTTCTATTATAATCATTTACTTCCAAAAGATAGTATGTAGATCCTCTTGTATTTATAAATGCCTCGGGATTATATCCTATTTCAAATTGCACATCTGCAATGAACTTATAATCCTCAAAAAATGTGTATTTTTCCTCCCTGAATCCCATTAGCCATCCAAAATTGTTATATAGTTCTCTATTATTACATGGTTCAATAACATTGAAATCTAAATCAAAGCCCCAACTTAATCCAGGGCCCGGAGGTAGACTTGCAGGATTAATTCTAAAATAGATTTTACCTTTTGCAGTATTATAAACTGCTTGAACAGCAGCAAGTGCTGGTGGTCCAGCAACAAAAATATTATTTAATAATGTAACTAGATCTGTAGGTGAATAATTGCCTTCAGTAAATTCAATTGAATGTGTGGTTACAGTTGCGGCTGTAATTACTTGTGTTGCAGTGTTATATTCGTATGTTATTATTTTAAAAGTGTTGGTCATTAAGTATTTTGAAAACGTATAATATGAATTAAAAAACTCCAAAGAAGCTAATTTTATTGAAACAACATTATTATACACATCATTTAATTCTACATTAAAATCAGTGGTTAATTGATCAATATCGTCCCTAAACTTGCTATTAACTGTAAGTAGATTTTTGATAGTTTCTCTCTTTATTGGGTTAACAGTTCCTCTTGGATATTGAGTTATTGTTGTATTAACACATAGATCATCGGGAATTACTTCAGGAACAGCACCGGGATAGTTCTTTGGGTTAACTATTTTTTGATCTTTTGAAGTATTATTAACATTATTTACTTCAGGGAGTTTACTATCAAGTTTTATGATGCCTAACTCTTTATAAATATAATCGGGGACTGTGTATCCTTGCTTTAATGCTATTCGTTTAAAACATTCTCTAAAAAAATGTTTATATTCATATATATTAGGTTTATTACTTGAATCTAATTTATTCATAGTATGTTTGATTATATCATAAACATGCTCTAATTTACAGTCTTTATCAATTTTAATAATTTTAAAAATTTCATCAATATTATAATTATTAATATTTGTATCCATAACCTATTACTATATAAGAATAATAATTTTTACCTATATTTAACAAAGTGGTAAAAGATTAAATAAAGCTAAATTGTAATTTACTAAATATTTAAAATATTAAGTATAAAAATATATGTCTTAGTATTAATATATGACTATAAGTCTTTATGGAGAGGAAGATTTTAAGGGTATTTTTGATATATCGCAAAAATGCAAATTTCCAGTTTGCAATACTAATAAAGAAGTTAATAAGTTTTTACTAGGAATATATCGTAAACTTTTAAAACTAAAGAGTCAAAAAATGACTATAAGTCCAATAGATATAATAAAAATAGAAACAATAGAACAAATATCACAGTTATTTGTAGATCAGGGTGGATTTGCAATGAGTCAAGATATCCAAGATTATATAAAGGAAAATGCATTATATTTATTAAATTATGCAAAAACAATACGTGGAAGAGATATAACAGTATCTATTATAGTAACCGAATTGAGAGATATATCTGATTTTGCAAAATTTGATGAATATGTATTATTGATGTATTGGTGGTTAGATATAGCATATGGTTTAATAAATAATAGTAATTGTTCAAAAAAACTTACTATAAATTTAATACTAACTGATCTTAATAAATACTTACCAGATAATATAATAGATGTAATTAGCAATAAACATGTAAATACAGGATATACTTGGTCATGTAAAGATAATAATAAAATAATTATTTATCGTAGGGAAGAATGGTTTCGTGTATTTATACATGAATCATTTCACGCATTAGGTTTAGATAACATTAATTCATTGAATAGGGTAAATAAAAAAATAAAAGATTTATTTCCATTAAATATAAATATTTTGGTAGGAGAGGCTTATTGTGAATTTTGGGCAAGGATAATTAAATCAGCTATATTTTCATTTGTAATAAATCAAGAAAAATTATCAGAGACAAAATATTTAAGCATGACATATGATTTAATTAATATTGAAAGAGTATTCTCACTTTTCCAAGGTATAAAGGTCTTGAGATATATGAATCTAACATATGAAGATTTGATAGGAACAGACGACCGAAGTAAAATTAAGAGAATGAGATTTTATAAAGAAGAAACAAATGTATTTGCTTATTATGTATTAACTATGATTTTAATGAGTAATTATAGTAATTTTTTAGAATGGTGTATAACAAACAATATGAATACGATCAAATTAAGTAGTTCAACAAATAGTCAAGATAGTTTGATGAATTATTTTAAAGAAATATATAAAAGTAAACAGTTTTTAGATATACTAACATGTATGACATCTATATATAATTTAAAATTATTAGAAAAAAAGAATAAACGATTAATGAATACAACTCGAATGACAATAGTAGATATTTCATAAAAAATTGATGTAATAAATTAGACAAAATATAATGCACAATGGGGGTCCCCTACCTAAACCGATTTTTAAAGCAAAATGCAACTGGAGGTATGTCACGCGTTAGTTTAAGTAAATATAGAGGAAAAAAAATAGCTATTGATACAAGTATATATCTTTATAGATTCATGTCAGAGGGGTTGTTTGTGGAAAACTTTTACTTGATGATGACAATATTTATCAAATATGAAATAACGCCTATTTTCATATTTGATGGAATTCCGCCACAGGAAAAAAAGGCAGAAATTGATCTTCGTTATGCAAGAAAAGAAAAGGCTCATGAAGAATATCATAAAAAAATGCTTGAATATGAAGGGTCGGTAGGACATCGCAGGAAAACTTTAAAAAAGGAACTGGATAATTTGAAAAGACAGTTTATAAAGGTAGAAAAAGACGATATACAAATAATAAAAAACCTAATTCAGGCATATGGTCTATCATATTATACGGCAATTGGAGAGGCAGATGTAGTTTGCGCTGATCTGATAATCCGCGGAGTTGTAGATGCTTGTATGAGTGATGATATGGATTTATTTGTTTATGGTTGTAATAAAGTGCTGAGATATTTAAGTATTTTAAATTCAACCGTGATAGAGTATGATTTGGATATAATACTGAAAGAATTGGATATAACATTTACAGGATTTAAACAAATGTGTATAGCTAGTGGAACAGACTATAATAAAAATGCAAATAATAATGAAAATTATCTTGAAGAAATATACAAATATTATAAAATGTATATAGAAATAGATAGTCCTGATAGAAAGGACTTTTATAGTTGGATTATAGAAAAAAAAATAATACAGAAAAAAAGTGAAGAATTGTATAAAATTGAGTTATTGTTTGATGTTGATAATTATAATGAAAATGTAGAAAATATTACGATAATGAATGGTATAATTAACTCATATATTCTAAAAAATATATTGTCTCAACATGGGTTTATATTTATTTAACAGTGATTTTAATACATTTATCAATGCATTTTTTATATTCTATATCAGTTAGATTAAAAAGTTGTTTCATTATTGTGCATTTAACCCTGCAAACGTCAACATTAAAAGCATTTGAATGTTGTCTACTTGAAATAATAGGAATCATATTATTATTATTATTAATAATATGATTTTTTGTTTTATACTGTTTATTTTTTTTTGTTTTTAATTTTTTTATTTGTTTGTTTATGTTTTTTTTGTTTTGTTTTTATTTGTTTGTTTATGTTTTTTTTGTTTTTATTTGTTTTTATTTGTTTGTTTATTTATGTTTATGTTTTTATTTTTTTACTGTTGTTTGATGCAAAGAACTAACTAAGTTAGTTAGAGGCCTCAAGCTCAATAGCGGCCTTAGAGGCTCCCGCCTTGGCGAAGTGGGGGCTCATGTAGCGCTGAAGGTTGAAGTAGGTGAGCTCATCAGTCTTCTTAAGCTTCAGGAGCTTGGCAAGCTTGGCGTCGGGGTTGATCTTGCGACCATTGCTCTTATCCTGGAGATCATGGGAGCGGATATACTTGTTGATCTCGCGGGTTACCTCAGTGCGAGCCATCTCACTGCCCTCCGCCTTGCCGAGGAACTGAGCAAGCTCAGCGCTGATGAGGGTGGGCTTTACAAAACCACTGGGAGAACGGTTGCCCTTGGCACGGCGCTTCTTAGCACCAGCCTTCTGAGCAGTCTTCATCTCACGGGTCCAACGCTTCTCAAGAGAACGGAACTCGGTCTTGAGGGCCGTAAGGCCAGCACAGGCAGCCTGAAGCTTGCTCAGGAAAGCCTGAGAATCGTTAGCAAGGGATACATCAGCAGATGGGGTAGTCTCCAATACCTCGTTTACAACAGCCTCCTGGACGGGCTCGGGGGTGGGGGTAGCATCTACCTTCTTCTCGGTAGCCTTAGCAGTGGTAGTCGTCTTAGCGTTCTTCGTTCTAGCCATTATATACTACTGTAGCGAGTCTCTTTTAAGTGTTTTAACGCAAATATATATATTGAGATGGTAATATGCTCCAAAAAATTTTAAAAATTCCTAAATATGAACGACAGATTCATACAACCATGGAAGTGTAGTAGCAGCATTTTGATTAACTAAAGTTAAAGCTGCTAAAACATAATATGCTCCCAATGATTTCCATTGATTAGAAGCACCACTATTTACTAAATTTTCCATAATTGTCAAACAAAATCTCTGTAATTCTATAAATCCCATATTTTGAATATTATTTAAATTTGTGTTTCTAAATGGGTCGCCATTAGGAGGACAAATCTGGATTTTAACATCGTTTGTTAATTGTGCCCTATACATCCAAATATCTGATAATTCTCTCATATATCTTATCAGCAACCCCCTGTTTAGGGAGGAAAACCATTGTGATTGTGAATAATTGCCTAAAGAATCTATTGACTGGAATAATGCAATAATTCTCATCTGCGTTCTTTGTGCAGGAGTGTGCACATTTTCGTTTTTAATTTTGATCTCTATATTAATTTTTAAAATTTTGGATATTCTTACAACATTTCGTATATTATTGATGGTATCATTCGGGATTGATTGTCTGTTATAAGGATTTTTCGTTGTATTACCATCCTTTAGGATCAAATTATAGAGAGAAATTATGTCAAATCCATATATTTTCTTATCAGTATCAGTAAAACTGAAAAATTGTGATACGGGTATTTCTTTTAAATCATCTAGTGTATAAAAATCGGTTTCATTAACACATAAATCTCTCTTTAATAACCCGTCACCCTTTAATTTATTTAATCGTCTTACAATAACACCCCTTACACGTCTCTGGAGAGAAATAACCTTTGTAGATAAAAATAAAAATGAATACAATTTGATTAACAAATCATTTTTGCAACCAGTTGATTGAACCTTATATTTTTTGCAAATCTCTTTGAGCTGTTTTAAATTGTAATTAAATGTTGTGAGCCAATCATACTCATGAAAATCTGGAATGATAAAATCTTCAGGAGAGATTTTTTTCTTATTTTTTGAAAACATTTCATTATTTATTAAATGTTTATAATTTGTTAGATAATCATTATCTTTTGCTTTATTTCTAATATTTCCAGTGTTAATAACTTTATTCATACTCATGGTGATTCTTTATATATCATTCCTAAAACAATATTATTAAATAGTTTTTAGGAATGATAAAATATTAATTAGTATTTGAATTTAGTGTTGCGTTTAGTGTTGCGTTTATTATTGCGTTTATTATTGCGTTTATTATTGCGTTTAGTATTATGTTTTATTTTGCGTTTCTTGCGAGTCTTGTTGTATTTTTTCCCTCCCATCATGGAACACCCTATGTTACCGGGGGAACATCTTTTAGATTGAGGAGGGTATTTTTCCCGGTATTCTGTCCTCCATCTCATCTTTTCTTCAAGCTTTTTCTGTTCCTTTTTCTGTTGACGTTCAGATACTGCCTTCTTATGGTTTGATACTTGTTTATTATACATTTTTTTTTTATAATCTTCACTTTTTAGTTTATTCTCTTCATCTTTCATGTGTTTATCTAAATGAAAAAATATTGGAGAGGCTGGTCCATCCTTTCCTTCTATAAGACCGGTATTTTGTGGATTAGAATATATATTAAGTCTATCTGTATTGATACCTTCATTAGATATTTTTTGCGCAATAATCTCTGCTATAATTTTTCTAGTTTCTAACTCATTATAACGTCGTTTTTTTTCTTCTTCTTTTATTTCCTTAGTAGCGCTCTTTAAATATTTCCTAATTTGTTTTAAACTAGGTCCTTTTTCACGCGTATTCATAATATATATATATACTTATAAATAATTATAATAGTGTAATAAATATGATTATATCACCTAATAATTCATTATTATAAATTACCTCCTGATTAATTAACGGAATACCCTTATTTTTGATAATATATATCTGATGTTCTTTTATTTTAAGATCATGAGCATTAATTTCAAATGTTTTTTCTCCTACATTAAATGTTATAATTTTTTTTTGCAATAATGATGTTATACTTGTAGTTATATTGACCATGAGATTGTTATTATTATCAATTGAAATATGGTTAGGTAGTTCAGGAATACATTTTACTATCAATTGAATATTTTCTATATCAAAAATAACCTCAGAATGCCATAATGGAACATAATAATATTCATCATTATAATTAATTTTGGAAATATTACTTTTATAAATATCATCTAATGATGGATACAATAACATTAAATTACAATTTTCCTTTTTAGTATTTAATACATCTCTTATAACAGTCAAATACTTATCTGACACACAAAATACATCTCTATAATCAGATATAAAATTATAAATGTCCAAAATGGTATTAAAATCCATTGCATTGATGAATTTATGTAACTGCTTTTCCCCAGCAGATATGGCTAATTTAAATATATTTATTATATCACTATCTGATATATTTGCAGGTTTATAGTCATTTACAAAATCTTCAAATAAATTATTATAATTTTTAAATTTTATTTCTTCCATATCATCATTTGTATAACCTTGTAATAATTGATATGCTGAAGTTACATCTTGAAAAGCTTTTGTTGCATTTGGATCATTTTTATTTTTATCTGGATGCATTTTCAATGCCATTTTCCTATATTGCTTTTTAAGTTCTTCACTTGTAAAATTTTTATTTGATAGTTTGAGAATATGAAGAGCACATTCTATGTCCATGAATTAGATTTAATAAATAAAAGATATAACTCTCTAAATGATATATTGGTCTATAATTATTATTATATTGTTGCAAAAATGAAAATATTTTAATTAAACAGTTTGAAACCTTATCTGGTGGTATTTTTTTCCGTTTATTTAATGCAGAAAATACATACCATACAAATTCGGTAACATCCAAATTCATAATAAATATATTATACAATTTATCTCTCAAATCTAAAAATTTTAAATCTTTTATATTTATCATATAATCAATAATATTATCATAAAGAGGTTCGGGGTTGGTATTTGTTACTCCTAAAGATTTGATGTTTGAAATTTGATCTAAAGAGAGATTTGAAATGTTTTTTTGTTCAATGCAATTTGTATAGCTTTTTTTTGTTGGTCTAGAAAATGTGATTAATTCGCAACAATTTATAATGTTTTCAGGAATAAAGCTAATATGTTCTGTTATTATTATAAATTTTAATGTAATTGGTGATGCATTAAATGATTGAATATAACTATAAAATATTTCCAATAATTCGCTATGAATAGCATGGAAATTTTTACATACAATGATACCTGATTTATTTGTTTTTGCAGCAATTGCATCACTAATTTGAACATATATTTCATGCCATAATGGTTTTGATGTACATCCTAATAACGATAAGTCTACTTCATAATGTGTATCACTTATTTTAATTATATAAGAAGATTGTTTATCCTTTGGTATTGTCATTTTTTTTTCATATTTTAATTCACTTGGACTGAATCTATTAATTAAGGATAATACTTGCGTATATTTTCCCACACCAGATGGTCCATAAAAAATAAAATTAGGCATTTTTGTTATATCTTTGTTGACAGAATTATAAATTTTACATTGTTTAGGATGTAAATCAAATCTTTTATTGCTTTGTATATATTCATCAAATAATGTCTCTTTGAATCTCATAATATAATTATAATACTTTTTTCTTTATTTTAAAACTTAAAATAATAAATAAATGTTAATAATATGGAAGAAATAACTCAAGATATTAGTGGAAATTCAAACCATTTAAATTCTACGGATGATCTTTATGATGAAATTATGAATAATATAAATAATAAAGAAGAAACCTATCCTAATTTAATATCTGTCTGGAAAACTCATATAATTAATAGACGTAATAAATTTTTGAGTGAACTACAGCGCTGTAAATTATTATTAGATTCAATGGAAAATGGCACAATGAATGACTTATCATTATCACAAATTACACGATTAGTATGTTTAATGCAGATAATAAATACAGGAAATAACACTTAGATATATATCATAAAATATAATATGTATCTAGCACTGAATTTTAATCAAATTAATTATAATCGTTTTTTTATTACTGATATCACTAGAAATACTGTGATGGATAATAGTGTATTCAAACGATTAACATATTCTAATGAAGATATTACATTTAATGGTCTATGTGTTATTACAGACTTTGATGCATATAATATTGAAAAATATTATCAAAAGTATAAATGTGTATTTGATACAGTAATAAATAGAAATATTGTGCATAATATTACTCTTCTAGAGAAAAACATTCTAAGTAAAAATAATATTAATGGAAAAAATCCGAAGTATTCTATTGCAGAGCAACTTCAATATGGATTTGTAAAAGTTTTTTTAGAAAATAATTCTATTTGCAGAGAAAAACAACACATTTTACTTAAAATATCCGGTATTTGGGAAAGTAATCATGAATATGGTGTTACATTCAAATTTATTGTTCTTAACCGTCAGTTGTGAAATAACTTAATATTACCTGCATAAAACCTGCTATAATATAGTTAAATATCATGAATCCATAAAGAATAGCAGAGTCTTGTGCCTGAAGATTGGATAATACATGATTTGCCATTGTTCTATTCTTTTTTTTAAGATTTAATTTTGTCCCCTTCTTTGCTGATGAACTTTCAGCTGCAGCAATCGCTGGTGGTAAAAACATTTCCATGATTATATTCCTTAGCGCAATGAATTCAAAAATTAACAATGTTAATGATGCAGTAGCAAATGAATTATATTCTGCAGGAACACGGTTAAATTTAATTTTATCACCATATGTTACATTCATTTTAGTATACCAATACAACAATACTATTAACATGATAATTGGCCAGGTTCTAGCTAAATACTTTTGTATTATTTCCAGAAAATTATTACCTTCGTTTGCGCTTTTTGCCTGTTGTGATATACGAGCAAAAACTAAAAACAGTAGACTTATTAAGGAAAATGTTAACCAACCATACCCCCATACCACAGATGCACTACCTGACCATAATAACATAACACCTATAAATATAAATCCAAAAACTATATTAATATTATATTTCATTTTTCCATCACTTGTAGCCATTATTTATATTTTATAATGTTATTATTTTTTCAAATCATCTATCTGTTCTTGTAAGTCTTGTATTTTCAATAGCAATAAAGGGATTATGTCTAAATAGTTAACAGTTCTAGGTTCTTCAGGTTCTTCAGGTATTGAAACTAAATTTGGAAATACTTTTTCTATCTCTTGTGCAATAAATCCGTATCTCAAAAGTTTTTTATCATCATTTTTAAAATTATATTGTTTTGGTTGTATTTGCATTAATTTATCTAAACTTGAATTTGGTATATCTTCTATATTACCTTTTAATCTCTCATCTGATGTAATTTCAAGGATATTTGCAACAGTGAGATTATTGGGACAGTAAACATTTTGATATAAAGGCAATAATGGTTCAATTTCATTGACTCCACGTTTTTTCCATAAACCACCAATTCCCGATGAACCACTATTTAACATTGAAAAAGTTCTAACAGCTGACATATATACATTAAAATACTAAATTAATTATCTATTAATTTATTATAATGAATAATTTAATAAGAAATAGTTCACATCCTTTAATTCCTAGAGAACAAACTTATAATATAGATAGAAAGTTGGTTACAATTCATAGTGAAGATAGAGATATTAATAAATGGCCTGAAGCAAACCATTTTGAAATAAGAATGCCTGAGCCGTTACAAAATGTTGAATCTATTAGATTAGTTGAAATTATGTTGCCTGCAAACTATCATACCTTTAGTAATCGTAATCAAAATACAAAATTTTGGCTTACATGTAATGGTTTTACTAATGAAGTCGTTATATCTGATGGTTTCTATTCAAATCCTGAGGAATTAGCTGCTGAATTAGCTGGAAGTATAAACGATCAACCATGGGGTGGACCTGTTTTTGACGTCATTTATAATTCAGTAACACAAAAATTTTGGTTTACTGAAAGCACTGGCGTTGGTTTCTCATTAGATTTTGATAGACAGTCATTTTATGATATATCAAATTGTCATTATTTTACAGAAAATGTTGTTTTTGGTAATTATACAAAATGGGGGTTACCATATTATTTAGGATTTGATAAAGAAACATATACAGCTGAACAGACAATAGGGGCTATTGTTTTTAATTATAATGGTATTAGTGCTGTTCAGGCAGGAAATTTTTATATTACCGCACCATTTACTCTCTCTATATTAGGTGAAAGTGCTATTTATATGGAAATTGATAAGTATAATTCTATGGATGAAATTATGCCTTATTCCTTTGCTACAAATCAATTATACAATAATGATTATAGTGCTCGTGTAAACAGTGCGTTTGCAAAAATCCCCGTTATTGCTACACCTCATTCACAATTCTTTGACTCCAGAAATGCATTTTTACAAAATATCTCTCATTATCATCCTCCATTAGAAAAAATTCAAAAATTAAAGTTTAAATTTAGATATCATGATGGAAGATTAGTAGATTTTAATAATACTAATTTCAATTTTACAATTGGTTTTAATTTATTACAAAATGAGCAACTTCGTGATTACACCATAAATATTCCTGAAACATATTTTATACCATAATTTATACCATAATTTATTCTACCTTATATGTTTTTTTAATCCATTCTTTAATAACACCTTCTTTGCATATAATTGGATCATCTGCAAAACCTTTTAGTTTGAGAAATTGTGGACGCTTCATCTTTTCATTTTGATAGTAGATATATTTTCCATATTTACCATCCCTAATTGAAATATCTTTTGTTACTTGTCTAAGTATACCACTCTGTTTAGGCTTATTCAATACTTGTGTTACATCTTCAAGTGTAATTTCATGTTCCTTCTTTTTAATATGACTCAGTGATTTTGATTCACCTCCGTAACAAACATACAAACCATATTTACCATTTTTCAGTATGACATCTTTTTCTTGATATTTTCCAAGTGATCTTCCAGATCCTGTATTCTCTTGGATAATATCTTCCAATTTATATTCACCTTTTTTCAGTTTGACCATTGAAATATCCTTTTTAACGCTTTTAAATGTAATATCATCACCATTTTTGCATTTTATAACCGGACCATGTTTTCCAATAATGTATGTATGTCGCGCATCAATAACATATTCTTCCTTTGCACCTCTACCTAAGGGCTCCATTTGTTTTGTAATATCATCATAACATGTTTTACAAAGAGTGTGCCATACTACTTCACCTTTTGCAATTTCATCAAGTCTGTTTTCCATCTCTCGCGTATATTCATATTCAAAGAAGCTAATAAAGTGCTTTAGTAGAAATTCCAAGACCATCATTCCCAGTGGCTGAATAACAAGCTTATTCTTCTCATTTCCAAATTCCTTTTCATTATCAATTTCCTCAAGTTCATTGCCTTCCAGCTCAAAATCTATACATTTAATTTTTTTACCTTTTACATTTTCTTTTGTAACATATCCTCTTTCTTGGATCTTGTCAACAAGCGCCGAAAATGTTGATGGTCTGCCAATGCCTTTCTGCTCAAGGAGCTGAACAAGCTTTGCCTCAGTATAGTGACTTTTAAGATCCTTCAGCGTCACCTTACTATTTATCTTATTATAATGTATCTCACTTTTGGCTTTTAGTGTCTGAATAAATGTATATAGTTGATTTGTTTCTTCAACACCTTTGACAATCTTCCAACCAGCGAATACAACCTGTTCCGCTGTATATCTATATTCGGTCTCCTCAGGCGCTGTAATCTTAGCAGTAACTGAAGAATATTTCGCTGGAGACATGCAACTCTCTACAGTATTTCTCCAAATAAGAATATACATTTTTTTCTCTTTTGGAGTCATAGAATCATTGACCTGAGTTACCTCAATTTTTGTAGGACGGATAGCTTCGTGTGCTTCTTGTGCATTGTCGTCCTTTTTTTCTTTGTCCTTCTTCTTTTTTGACTTTTTTGCGCCATCATTTCCACGAAGTGCCAGTTTATCTACTTCTTCATGTAGATATTTTTCGCCCCATTTATTAGTGATATATGGTTTTGCAGTTTTCAAAAACTCTTCACTGTATGTTGTGCTATCAGTTCTCATATAAGTAATATAACCACCTTCATATAGTTTCTGCAAGATTGTCATGGTCTCCTTTGGAGAAATATGCATTTCATTACTCGCTGTCTGCTGAATAGTGCTTGTTGTAAATGGAGTGGGAGGATTTTTCGTTACAGATTTGGGTTTTGTATAATCATAAATATGTTTAAGACTTACTGATTCTGTAAGAAATTCATCCATTTTCTCCTCAGAATCATGATGCTTTTGCAATACAAATGGGATATTCTTGCTTGTAAATATCCCTGTTGTATTATAAACCTTCTTACCTGGAGATTGTTCTATCTCCTTTTCATTATCATAAATAATGCGCAATGCCGGAGTCTGACACCTACCAGCTGACAAACCCGTCTTAGATTTACGCGAGATATTTTCCCACAGCAATGGTGATAGCTTAAATCCTACAATTAGATCCAATACTTGTCTGCCCTGCTGAGCATGAACAATGTCCATATTTACAATCGTAGGTGAATTTACCGCCGATACAATGGCCGGTTTTGTAATTTCATGAAAGATAATGCGCTTCGTTGTAGCAATAGGCAAATTAAAATGAACACAAACATGCCATGCAATGGCTTCACCCTCTCTATCATCATCTGTAGCTAAGTAGATTTCATCAGACTCTTTAATAGCTTTATCTAGCTTGAAAATTTGAGAAGATTTTGTAGAAATTTCCTGAAAATGTGGTGTAAAATTATTATTAACATCAATACATTTAAGATCTGATAGTTGCTTGAAATGACCAAACGTTGCAATACATTTAAATCCGGCTCCCAGAAATCCTTCAATCTTACCGCATTTTGCAGGTGATTCAACAATTACCAGACTTTGAGACAGTTTGGGTTTTGCGGGCATTTTTATTTAATATATAACTAATTTTTTTAATTCAATTATATATTAAATTTGGCTTTGTTATTTTGTCTAAATGCATATTCTCCTACTAAACCTTCTAATTTTCTAACTACACCATTTTTATTACAATGCAATAATACGGTCCTATTATCTAGAGTATATTTGGTTAAATTCACACCTACCAACGGTAGACTATTATTAATTTGATAAACAACTTCTTTAATGATATTTTCTTCATTATAAATTATTATTTTAATATGACTTGTCTGACCAATGGGCAATCTTGTTATATTCGGTGTTTGTCCATTAAAATTAATCTCACAATCGCTAATAGGACATTTTGGATGATAATAAGCTGTTCCAGTATAAGTTTTTAAACATGTCCAACAAAAATCTTTTTTACATGAACCACATGTTACATGATGACATTCTTGTGTACCACCTGCCAGACCTGTTATTTTTTCATGTCTCTCTTGTTCAGCAGTTTGTAATTTTTGAACTGTTACTTTACAACATGGACATTTTTTACAGTAATTGTTAATATAAGCATTAGTTTCCTCATTACCATCTTTTCTGCGTGTTTGAAATTGTTTACATGTTATATTAGGATGCCAAAAATCATTGCAAAATATACAAACCTGTGTTTCACATTCTAAGCAAGTGCTAAAATATTTAAAATTTTGTAATTTAGGTGGCGAATTTGGAAGATCCATTTCTATCTCAAATGGAGCACCACATTGTGAATTTGGGCAATATCTTAATTTGTCACTAGGAACTACCGATTTAATAATATGATATTTTTCAAATTTATTATAATCACTTTTTAATATTAACTTATCTATTTTTTTAGTATATGGTGTGATAAATGCATTGCAACCTGATGTAAACATAGGGCAACGTATAGGAATATTATCAGTAACATTGCCTAATGCGACTTTTAACATATTCTTTGTGCATTCATAACAAATTAAATGATCGCATCCAGGATTAATTGTATTTCCCTCATAGATATTTTCCATACATATTGGGCAGTCAACCTTGGGACCTGTGTTTACTGTTGGATAATTAATCACAATATTTGTAACATATCTATCTTCAACTGGTCCTAACTGAACACCTCCATTTCTTCCAGGAAGCACACGATTACCAGTAGGTAATATAATTCGGTTATTTTGATAAACCTGTCTTATACGAGGATCTTGAAATTGATGTTCTAAATCTCTTAAATGTTGTGCCAAATTATTTTCTCGTGGCTCGGGTTCAGTATTTCTTACTTGTATAACAGGCCTATGAGTAATTGGATTGATTTCTGTATTTCTCACAGGTGTTCGTGCACGACCTCTTAAAACTGGTGTTATTGGTGGTGTTGTAGCAGGTGGTGGTGGTGTTCTCCTCAGATTTCTAATTCTCTCTCTTATTCTTTCACGTTCAGCCTCATTTGCCCTTTCTCTTTCTCTCATTCTATTACGTGTTCGTTCTTGTATTGTTGGCGTGATTACACGGTTTGCCCTAGTTGGAGTTGCTATTGTATTAGGAAGTAAATATGGTGTATTTAAAATAGCAGGTGTTCGTGCAGGTAATCTTATTCGTGTAGTTTCTGGTTGTAGTCTATTTGCAGGTAACATATTATTTATATCATTTCTAATATCTCGTAATCTATTATTTACTGATTCTAATGTTGGTGCAACCGGTGTGCGTGGTGGCGGTGTTCGTGTAGGAGTTATTGGTTCATTTCTTGCTATGCGAACCGGTGTAGGAATTCGTGATCGTGGTCTACTTAAACTACGCGCTCTTTCACGCTGTTGTTGGATAATTTTGTTATGACGAAACCTTCTTATATATTTTGAAAGAGAGATATTAATCAAAATTTTTTTCAGATTTTTATTAATTTTTTGAAGTTTATATTTTTTTATAATTGGAACATTCTTTACAAATTTGATAATTTTATTTGCTGCATAATTTTTTTCTTTCAAGATTTTATTTTCTTTATACTTTCTATAAAAATCTTGAATTAAATAAGCAGCATAATTATGCTCTTCATTTTTTAAACGGTTGACCTTTTTTTTAGCCAAAAATCCACGAATTATTCTTTGAATTAATATAATTTTTGGCATGTTCCCAAGATAATTATATGTCAGATTACGTTTTCGTTTTTTTCTTAGTAACTCACGAAATTTGTTTGACATAGAATATATAAAGAAATTAATTATTTTTCAATTAGTTTTGTTTCTTTGAATTGTTTCCAACTTATATTTTTTACGCGCTTTTTTTCAACCTTTTTTGAATGCTTATCATCTAATTTTTCAGACTTTTTGAGTGCACTATCAATATATAGCTTCTTAAGAATACTACCTACCTTAAATGATCCTTCATGTTGGTCAATCTTACCTTGTTCAATTTCTTCCAGCACACCTAGAAATGTGTTTAATATTTTGAGATCTAGTTCATCCTTCTTTACCTTATTAAAAATATCGGTGTAACGCGTGAAAAGAAAATTGCATCTATTTATACACATTTGATCAAATTCAGATGGATTAGTTTTTGCTAATCTACTATACTGTTTTTTAATATTTAAAAGCTGGTGAACTTCATTACGTATATCTTTACTATGTTTTACTTCCTTTATTAATTCAGTTGTATCTACAGATTCATTAGTATTTATCATTTTCTGTAGATTTAGCCTATCCGTATCAGACATTTTAATGCTCATTTTTATATATTATCAATATATAGTTTTTAATAATATATATTGATAATATATAAATGGTATGCCAAAAAATATTTGATTCAACAATTCCAGGGTTTAAAATTAGTGGTCCTGCAGACTGCAAAATGCAAACCTCGTCCTCAATCAAACGATCAGCTAATAAAAAAGCAATAGAAAATACTAAGTTAAGAACTAGACAAAAAGGAGGAAATGGGAAAACTCGTACTGCATGCCCTGCAACATCTAAGGTTAATCCACAAAAAACTACAATTATTAGGCCGAGTAATCCAGCTAGTGGTTCAGTTATGAACTCACTCCAGCAGGCTAAAAAGGCCAAACAAATGGCTAGCGCTGCAACCGCAGGATCACGTCCGTGCTCTCAGAAAGGCGGAAGAAGAAAGACCAGAAAAAGGCACTATAAGACCAGAAAAAATAATAATAAAAATAAAAGAAGAAAATCTAAATCAAGAAAAACAAGAAAATAAAAATAACAACATAATTTATTATGAGAGCAAGCGATGTTTTATTGTCAATATTAATAATGATAGTATTTTTCTCTCTAGCAATATTTGGTTTAGTGGGCGCTTATCAGAAACAGATCAAAGAAAATTGGCCTGAGTATAAATGTAATCCAATGGTAATTCCTTTAGCCGGCCAATTGGGACCAACAGTAAATGGTAAACCAGTCAGTGTCGCAGCTAATTTTATGGAGTGCATTCAAAGTATCCAATCAGATTATACTAAATATCTCATGCAGCCTATTTACATGTTATTCCAAATGCTTATGACGATTACAGCATCCATAGCAGAAATGATAGGAGGTTTATTAAGTTTTTTTGGAAATTTTAGAGGCATGATTGCAGGATATATAGGAAAAATTTATGGATCTTTTCAAACTGTTATAATCATGGTTCAAAAGATGATTTTGAAATTGATGGATATTATTAGACGTATTTATGGTATTGGAGGAGCATTAATGTATATCGGAACAAGTTTTAAATATACTGTAATGTCTTTAACAAATAATGCAACCGATATAATTGTTAATATGGATCCATTTAATGTTAGCGGACAAGGTGCATTTACGGGATTGGGACCACTAAAAAAAGATGTAATGGATAAATGGGACGATAAACGAACCGATAATACGATGTGCTTTCATCCGCATACAAAAGTAACCTTAAAAGATGGAAGTATTAAAATGATGAAGGATATCAAGTTAGGGGATATATTAGAAGATGATAGTGTAGTAGAAGCTACAATGCGCATCAAGAATACAGATAGTGATAACAAACAAAGAGAGAAATTATATGAAATAGATAATGGGTGTAATGGTGATAAAATACATATTACTGGATCACATTATATTTATGATAGTACTGTAGGAAAATTCGTTAAGGTGGAAAATTATTCCGGTGCAAAAATTACAAAGAAAAAATCTAAAATATTATCATGTTTAATAACTAGCACACATAAAATTCCTGTTGGTGAACATACTTTCTGGGATTGGGAAGATGACAAAATTCCAAAATAATTAGTTTACAATATTATTAATTATTAATTTTAATATTGTAAAAAATATTTGTTTAATATCAAATTTATATATATGAACAAAGGAGATTTTTATAAGAAAATAAATGATTTGTATGATAAAGGAACTTATTTAGAAAAATATGGATTACAAGCTATATTAGCCGCTGTTATTATTATTTTGGTATTTTCTGCAATATCTTATTTAACATTAAGGAAAAATGAAAGCGAGATAGTTCATAACTGGGGTCGTGGTAATGTTAAAACTGAAAATGGTGAATATTTAGATAGACAACAAACTGGACCAGACTATAAATGCGATCCCCGTTATGCACCATTAGCAGGGTTCATGTCTGGTAAAATCCAAAATAAGACACAGGAAGAAACATATGATGCAGCGTTTGCTGCAGAAAATTTTACAGAATGTGTAACTGATACTCTAGAGGATTTCACACTTTCATTGTTTAATCCATTCTTGTTAATTGCATCTATGACACATGCGAATCTTGGAAACTTTACAATGTCTATGGGAGGTATTATGGACGTAGTTCCAAAAATTAGAAAACAAGTTGCGTTGTTTATACAGTCTGTTTTTAATAAATTAGGTATGTTTGTATCATACATGAGAAAATTCATTTATAAAATTAGTGACATGTATCAACGTGGTATGGGCATTGCTGGTATTACATTATATATTTTTCAAGTAATATTTTTCCAGATAATTGGAATGGCCCAATTAATTGTTTCTGTTATTAATAATTGGCTTGAAGCAGTTGTTGTTATTCTTATAAATATATTAATTGTAGCTGTTATTGCTTTAATTGCCCTAGTTATTGTTATAGGGGCTGGATATATAATATGGTTAGCAGGTTTTGCTTTAGCGGCAACCTTCCCCCCATGGACTCTCCCATTTGGTATATTGTTAGTTATAGTTGGAGCAATAATGTGGGTCGGCAGCATTATAGCTTCTGTAGTGGTTTTTCTAGTAATTCCTATTACTTTAATAGCCCTATTATTTTATGCATTGTTTATCTTAATACCTGTTGAACATTTAGTAGCACTTTTTCCTAATTATATTCAACCTGATCCTGGCGCTGCACTAGCTCTTTCAAAAGGAAAGGAGAAAAATAATAAAGTGGGATTATTGAAGTATTTATTCCCAGCGCCGCCCAAACCAGGCTTAAGCAAACCAAATAAACCCCCTAGCCCTGGTGAGACATTTACTGGAAAAATGGCAGAAAAATTAAGACATTGTTTTGATAAAAATACAATATTATCTCTCAATAATGGTAAGAACATAGAAATATCAAAGATTAAATTAGGTGACATTTTGAAAGATGGTGGTGTTGTTACAGCTATATATAAAGCAAAATATGATAAACAACATGAAATATATTCGTTGAAAGAAACACTTGTTACTGGCGAACACCTTGTTTTATACAATAATAATTATATTGCTGTTAAGAATCATCCAGAAAGTATTAGAATTAATAAATATAATAAAAAACACATATATTGCGTAAGCACAAGCAATAAAACTATTAAAATTAATGAAACAATTTTTTCTGATTGGGATGAATTAACAAATGAAGAAATTCATAGATTGAATGTTGTAGATATTCATAAAGAATTAGAAGGCGGATTTTCCGGTGATACAAAAATCAAATTAAATAACCAGGAGGTATCAATTGAAAATATTAAATTAGGAGACAAATTAAGCACCGGTGAAACAGTTTTAGGTATAATGCAAATTGATAGTAAGAATACAAATTGTTTTGAATATAATATTAAAGGTAATAAAATTGTGGGTGGACCAAATATTATGTATCAAAATGAGAGTTTAGGAATTAACTCTACTAAAAATGAAATTAATAAAAGGCGCGTAGATATAAATACGCCATTATATCATATAATTACTGATACAACTATGGTTCCAATTGGAAATACATTATTTTTTGACTACCAATCTTGTTTAGACAATTTGTTATAAATTTTTATATATCAATTATTTATATATGGCTGTTAAGTTATTTGGTATGAAATGTCGGTTAGAATTACTGGTTCTAGTGGCATTATTATGTTTGTATATTGGTAGCACTCTTATGTGCAATTGCACGCGTATAGAACCATTTGCACCTGCCCAGAGTTCGTATGCTATGGGTGGCGGTGAATCTGCGTATGAATTTGATTTAAAAAAGGCCACAGGTGGACATCAAGGCACTCCAGTTCCTCTTGCCCCTGGCCAATTAGATTTCTTTGCTGACAATCAATTTAAGCCTGAATGTTGCCCTAGCACTTATAGCTCAGGTGGTGGTTGCGCGTGTATGTCTGCTGAGCAAGTTTCTTACCTTAATCAGCGCGGAAGTAACAATTCTTGCAGAAGCGGATGTGGCGGTGATAGTATCTAAGGTGTTTTATTAATATAACATTTATTACAATATGTTATGTTATGTGTAGTCATTCCAATATCAAAATCATCCGATACCCAATCATGTTCGCATGTTTTTTTCATTTGATTGGATATCTCGGTATCTAATTCTGTTAATATGGCCTTGTGTTCTTCAATTATAGCTATGTATTTTAAATAAAGATCGCTTATTTCTTTATTTTCAAAATTAGTTATAGGTAGATTTTTAAGATTAAATAAGAGATTATTATTATAAGATTTATTTGTAATCATCATATCATTTAATTTACATAATACTTCGGTATCTTTTATTAAATATGCCATGGTATAATATACAATATATAAGTTATATTGTATATTATATTTAACCTGTTTATCAGTTGTTTTTAACAAAAAAATTTTTTATTATGATAGTCATTTGATTGGAATTACATAAACATAGACATGTGTGAAGTTGCATTATCATCCTTTTTAAGAAGTTTATTTACAATTTGAGTTGTAACAGTGAATGGGAATGTTACCTCAAGAGACATATCTTCTTCAAATAGATTCGTCCCTGGTTTCATTAGCCTATAAAGATTCAACTTAGTATAGATAATTTCAAGGCAACGTTTAAGATTCCTTACACCATCTTCTGCCATTGTATAATTTTCATTAATATAATCAATTGTTTCATCAGGAATAATTACATCGTCGCTCGTAAAGTCTACAGTTTGTTTAATTGTAGGTAGAAGATAATCTCGTGCAATAATATTTTTCTGTTTCTTATCATAACCCTTTGTTTGAATACGATACATTCTGTCCTTCAAGATTGGATTAACTTTAGACTCATCATTATAACTAAAGATGAATAGACACTTACTTAGATCAAAATCAATCTCTGCAAAATATTTATCGTGAAACTTATCATTTTGTGATGTATCAGTCAAATGTGTAAGGATACTGATAATTTCCTCACCCTTGGGTGTGTCACTAACCTTATCCAATTCATCAAAATATATAACAGGATTCATTGAACCGCTCTGAATAATAATATCTACGATTTTGCCCCACGTTGATCCTTCATAAGTATAACCATGTCCTTCAAGAAAGCTGGAATCTGTTGCTCCACCGAGAGCTATGAATGCAAAATCGCGTTTCAAAATCTTGCTGATTCCTTCTTTAATCAGTGTAGTTTTACCCGTTCCCATCGGACCTTTAATAGCAATTGCTGTCCCAATTGCATTGGGATTTGAAATCCATTGACCAACCATTTGCATAATTTGTAGTTTTGCATCATTTAGACCATAGACTGCCGAGTCAAGATCTTTCTTTGCCGCCTCCATAAAATTATGACATTCTTCAATTGTATTTACCTTGCGATTAACAGGCAGACTAGTATGTATATTAAAAGGGATTCTCATAAATGTATCAACCCACAACTTAGACTTATAATACTCTCCAGCGCCTGGTTCCATAAAACGCAGACTGTTGATTTTTTTCATAGCAACACCTTTAAACTCAACTGGAATATTACACTCAAGAAGCTTCAGTCTGTATGGTTTTTCAACCCTTGAATTTTTATTAATTTCGTCCAATTCCTTCAATAGTTTTTTCTGCTTAGCCAAATCCATTTTAGTGAATACTGCATAGTCATTCATAACATTTTTTTCTGTTACTCCCTTTCTGAAGGCCTTAAGATTAGCGAGTTTTTCTTTTTTATCTTTTGCAGATTCCTTTTTTTCAATAGCTTTTAGTTTCTCTTCGCCAATTTCAAGAAGTTCCTTTACCATTTTACTCTTTTTATTTACACCTTTGCATTTTTTGGCCATATCAATAAATTGTTGAATAATTACCTTATCGGTCAGTTCTTCGCTAATTACCTCATTTTTCTCCTTTACATCCATTTCCAAAGCAGTTACCAATTCACTAAGCTCTTTATTAACTGTTTTAAGTTCATCTTCTAGCATTTTTCCAGCACATTTAGACTCCTTTTTTGATTTTTTTTCTACTTCCTCTTCTTCCTCTTCCTCCTCCTCTTCTTCCTCTTCTTCCTCCTCCTCTTCTTCGTCATATTCCTCTTCCTCATCATAATAATCATCATCTTCGTCCTCCTCATCATAGTCATAGTTTCCATAACTTACTGACGGTTGTCCAAGTGTAAATATAATATTGATTTGTTGATCTTCTTCCTCTTCCTCCTCTTCTTCATCATAATATTCTTCTTCCTCTTCACTTTCAGACTCACTAATTACCTTTTTCTTATGTTTTTTCTTACCTTTATCTTTTTTCTTTGAAGATTTCTTAGATTTTTTAACAGATTTTTTAGTAGGAGGTTCATACTCCTCGTCATCTTCATCTTCATCTTCATCTTCATCTTCTTCTTGAACATCTTCCAGTTCTTTTACACGACGATTAATAAATCGTGATGGAAATAATTTTGCAAGAAATTTACGATATTGAACCCGATTAAGCTCTTCCTCTTCTTCATCATAATCATCTTCTTCAGAAGATGAGGACGAACTGTCAGAAGACTGTTTCTTTTTATTTTGATTTCTAGTATCACGCTTTTTAGAACGAAGACTGTATCTATCCTTTTTAGGAGAATTGTGTGTGCTATCGATCGTGGGCATCTTACTATAACTTTATTTTATTATATTTAAATATTATTTATAATCAATTTTATGACTTATAATAAAATATAATTGTGAATGAATATGTGATAAAATTCATAAAATTGAAATTAAAACTATCTAAATAATATGTTATATTTATAAGAAGATGCCAGGCAACCAAACTGCCTCAACAATCCCAAGAGATAATGTTTCTAGAATTATTGGTATTCATCTCAGTCTTCTAACCCTAAATGAAATTTGCAAGAGTTCCGTTGCAGAAATTACAAGTCGTGACACCTATATTGGTAATAAACCTGTAATTGGTGGACTCTTTGATCCGCGAATGGGTGTATCTGAACCAGGTCTTATTTGTCCAACGGATGGATTGGATTATATGCAAACTCCAGGTTATTTTGGACACTTGAATCTTGCACGTCCGGTTTTCTACATTCAATATTTGCAAACAATTATTAAAATTTTGCGATGTGTATGTGTTAAATGTAGTAAATTGCTTATGAACAAAGAAAGGCATAAACATCTGTTGGAAAAATCAAATGAACATCGCTGGAATTCTGTATTTGCCATTAGTAGTAAGATCAAACACTGTGGTGATGAAAATGAATGTGGCTGTGGATGCAGACAGCCCAACAAAATTAAAAAGGAAGGTCTTGCAACACTCTTTGCTGAATGGGAAAATATTGATAATCTTGGTCCCGAAGATAGTGATAAGCTTAATATGAAACTTACGCCTGAAAATGTCCTGAAAATATTTAGGCGTATTTCAGATGAAGATGTTAATTTTATGGGATTCAGTCCTACATGGTCTAGGCCGGATTGGATGGTTTGTCAGGTTTTGGCTGTCCCTCCGCCTGCTGTCCGACCATCTGTAAAACATGATGCTCAGCAGAGGAGTGAAGATGATCTGAGTCATATTATTGTCAATATGATTAAGGCAAACAAAACTCTTGAGGAGAAAATTCAACAAAATGCACCTGCAAATGTGATTGATGATTGGACATCTGTTTTGCAGTATTATATTGCAACTGCAATTGATAACAAAATTCCAGGCGTTGCTTCTGTTGCACAACGATCTGGTAGACCGCTCAAGTCTATTAGGGAACGTATGAATGGCAAGATTGGACGTGTTCGTGGAAACCTTATGGGAAAGCGTGTAGATTTTAGTTCACGTTCTGTTATCACACCTGATCCTAGGCTTTCTATTCGTGAGCTGGGTATTCCTATGAAAATTGCTAAAAATATTACTAAACCGGTTGTTGTAAATGATAAAAATCGTGATTTCCTAATGCAATTGATTATTAATGGTCCTGAGGTTCATCCAGGTGCTAAAATCCTGGAAAGGAAAAATGGTGAGAATATTTCACTTAGATACATTGACCGAGAATCTGTCAGACTTGAAAATGGTGATATTGTTCATCGTCATGTGATGGATGGGGATGGTGTTCTATTTAATCGTCAGCCAACACTTCACAGAATGTCTATGATGTGTCATATTGCTAAAATTATGAAACAGGGCGATACCTTCCGCATGAATGTAGGTGATACAAAACCTTATAATGCTGACTTTGATGGTGATGAGATGAACATGCATATGCCTCAAGATCCTGAGTCAGAAGCTGAACTTAAAAATTTGGCTGCTGTTCCATATCAAATTATCAGTCCTCAGAACAATCAATCCATTGTTGGTATTTTCCAAGATTCACTTCTTGGTGCATATCAGTTCACAAGAAAGGATATTAATTTCTCTGTAAAAGATGCAATGAACCTTCTAATGCGTTATGATAATGTGAATCCTGATATTTTCAAAGATGCTGATAAAAGAATTTCTAGTTTTGAAATCCTTTCACAAATTCTACCCCCACTGTCTATTAACTATAAAAGTAAGTTGTTTGAAAATGATGAAGATTATCATAATTCCAATAATGTTCTTGAAATTAGAGACGGTGAATATATTCGTGGACATATTGAAAAAGGCATTCTTGGTGCAGGAAGTAAAGGTCTAATTCATCGTATTTGTAATGATTTTGGAAATATGGCATCAGCTGACTTTATTGATAACTTTCAACATATTATTACTGACTACATGACTTCAAGTGCATATAGTGTTGGAATTAGCGACTTGCTTGCAGATAGCGATACTAACAATAAAATTGTTGATACTATTAATGGTAAAAAAGATAAAGTTAAAGATCTTATTGATCAAACGCGCCTTGGAATCTTTGAGAACAATACGGGCAAGAGTAACGATCAGGAATTTGAGACACAGGTCAATAAGATTCTTAATGATGCTGCATCACTTGCCGGTAAAATTGGTAAAACTTCTTTGAGTAAGGACAATAGGTTTGTTATTATGGTAAAAGCTGGCTCTAAGGGTAGCGATTTGAATATTTCACAAATGATTTCTTGTCTTGGTCAGCAGAATGTTGATGGAAAGCGCATCCCATATGGCTTTGACAATCGCACACTTCCTCATTATAATCAGTATGATGATGGTCCTAGCGCACGCGGTTTTGTAGAAAATTCGTTTATTGGTGGTCTAACCCCACAAGAACTATTCTTCCATGCTATGGGTGGTCGTGTTGGTCTTATTGATACTGCTGTTAAAACTTCTCAAACAGGTTATATTCAGAGGCGGCTTATCAAGGGTCTTGAGGACTTGAATGTTGCATACGACATGACAGTAAGAAACAATAAAGGCAAAATTATTCAGTTCAGATATGGTGATGATAATATTGATCCCGTAAAGGTTGAAAATCAACAGATTCCTATTGCACATATGAGTGTTGAAGACATTTATACACACTTTCATATTCTTAAAGATGTAAGAAATAGGGGAACTACTCCTTTTACACCATCTACCCTCAAAAAGGTCAATCAACAAGAGGCACAGTTTAATGCAAGGATTAAAAAGGTTGTTGATGAAATGATTGATGGTCGTGATGAAATTGTAAAATATGTTTTCAAGGGTAAGGATGATAATCGTGTATATCTACCCATTAACTTTATCTACATTATTAACAATATTCAAGGTCAGCAGAAAATTTCTGCAAATTCAATGGTAGATATTACACCTCTTGAAGCAATGGATATGATTGATAAGGCATGGAATAAGCTTAATAAGATGTTGCATTATGCCTATCCAACAGAATTATTTAAATACATGTATTCTTATTATCTATCACCTAAAGAAATTCTTGTTGTCATAAGATTCAATAAAGTTGCTCTTACAACACTTCTTGAGGTTATCATTCTTAATTACAAAAAGGCTATTATTGCACCAGGTGAGACTGTTGGTATGATTGCCGCACAGTCTATTGGTGAACCAACCACACAGATGACTCTTAATACTTTCCACTTTGCTGGTGTAGCATCTAAATCAAATGTAACACGTGGTGTGCCTCGTATTGAGGAAATTCTTGCGCTTTCAGAAAACCCTAAAAATCCTTCACTTACCATCTATTTGAAGAATCAAGATAAATATGACATGGAAAGAGCAGTTAGTATTATGCATACAGTTGAACATACTAGTTTGGCTGATTTGGTAGAAAGTATTGAGATTTGTTTTGATCCTGATGATACAAATACACTCATCAAGGCTGATACCGAATTGATGCAGCAATATGTTGATTTTGAAAAAATGATGGACGAATGTCTTGACACTGAGTCAGAAGATGATAAAAATAAATCTAAATGGATCTTGAGAATTAGCATTGATAAAGAAAGTATGCTTGAGAAAAATATATCTATGTCTGATATTAATTTTGCAATTAAAAATTCATATGGAAATGAAATTCAGTGCATCTATTCTGATTACAACTCTGATAATTTGATCTTTAGATTGCGACTTAATAATGTTATTTCATCAAATAAGAAAAAGGCTGCAAAACAGCAGTCACTTGATCAATCAGACGAAATTTATCTGCTTAAAAACTTCCAAGATCAGCTATTGAATACTGTTATCCTAAGAGGTATCAAAGGATTGAACAAGGTCATTCTACGAAAAATCCAAGATAATCTTGAGTTTGCCAATGGATCATATTCTACAAAGGAACAATGGGTCCTTGATACTGTTGGAACAAATCTTCTTAAGATTCTTGCACAAGATTATATTGACAACACTAAAACTATTAGTAATGATATCGCTGAAGTTTATAAGACATTGGGTATTGAAGCAGCTCGTCAGGCAATTTATGATGAAATTACTGATGTGATGGAATTTGATGGTGCTTATATCAATTCACATCATCTTACTGTTCTTGTTGATCGTATGACTTGTTCATCTAAAATGATCTCCATTTTCAGACATGGCATCAACAATGATAATATTGGTCCAATTGCAAAGGCATCTTTTGAAGAAACACCAGAAATGTTTATAAAAGCGGCCCGACATGGCGAGCTAGATATTATGCGTGGTATTTCAGCAAATGTTATGTGTGGTCAAGAGGGATATATCGGAACAAACAGTTTCCAATTATATCTTAACCTCCAAGAAATGGCAAAACTTGAGGTTGAGACACTTAAAGAAAGTAAAACATCCGATATTATTGAAAGCCTGTTTGGAGAAATTCAAGATACAGAAGGACCATGCAGTAAAGATGCTCTTACAATTAATAGTAATGTTTCAAATATTAAAACGACCAATCTGGGTAATGATTCAATTTATAATCCTGGATTTTAATCCATGATAAGTTAAACTAATATAAATATAAATTTTTTATATTAGTTATGTCCATTAATAAACACATATTAATGTCTGATCATAAATGTATGAAAAATTTTTCTATTTTTGAAAAAATAAGCAAGTTTATTAATAAGCAGGATAATAATCAAGATGATATTAAATCGTTTTATATTAATCATATCAATAAATGTATTTCCCTACAAAGTTATATCTCTTGCAAAAAAAAGAGAGATTTATATAATGGAATTATCAAACATAAGTCGTCATTTTTTATTCTTAAAAGCATTTTAGATAATAAGTTTTTAACTGAAGAACAGCACATTTATTTTATTGCTTATTGGGGAAAGATTCAACGTTTATATTTTATCATGCATAAATTTGTTAACAAAATAAAATATATATATTGTAATAAAAGTATAACCGATACTGATATGTGTTTAGAACCACTTAATGACCTTCCAATCCATACAGTAATCAACATAATTGATAATAATACCTTTTATAGATTCCGAATTTCCGATTTAATTAATCTTATTAATACAAAATTATCACATTCACCTAATTTTTTTGCTGATCCATTACCTATAACTAATCCATATACTAATGAATGTTTTAACGATTCTCAATTATATAATATTTATTTTAAAATTAAAAATAGCACATATGTGATGCCTACATTACTTCATCTATTTTTTATTTCTGCATTTGATATTGATACATTTTTAAATGATAATGAATGCACCTTGAGAGATTTCAGTATTAACAAGTATTATAAAACATTAACATCAGAGCAAAAATTTAAGCATATTAAAAATATTATTATTAAAAATAGATCTACAATACCTAGTGTTAATACATGTTTAAGAATTGCTCCTAATATGTGCAGGGATAACATATTATTGCATATGACTCCTTTCTTACATGATTATTTACATTGCACTTTCTCTCTAAATCCAAGCAAAAAATTTCTCTGTCAGGAAAAATTAAGAAAGGGCTTAAGACGCTTACAGCGATCTATTATAAAAAATGAAATTGATATTATCAAAAAGGATAAACCATTTGCAAAAAATAATGGATTTTATACATGTTTGAGTGTTTTACGTAATATTAACTCACAAATCAATCAACCATCGTCTAATGACAGTCATTTTGTATTTGGTCAAGAAAATAACCCTTTTAATGCTCAAACATATCATTCTAATACGCTAAGAAGAAATTTGGTATCAGCTTTTAATAATGCACTAAATACTGCTCCACATAATCCGAGTGATTTACAGATATATAATCATGAGGAGGATGATGATGAGGATGATTATTCAGATGCATCTGAAGGAGATCAGGTTTTACCTACAAATACGGATGATGAGAGTTTTGATTCTATGCCTGAATTAATACCGCCTCTTACTGCCGACTATTATGATGATGATGATGATGATGATACACATGACGTTAATCAAGATGTGAGTGGAAATATTATTGTAACAGGAATTGGAATTACAATTCAAAGTAATTTATAAAATTGAATAAAACATCTACAATATTTTAGCCATATTATGATACGACGTATCCCGCGTTATCAAAAAATAAAAATTAAATTGCCGCATACTATGATGAATCAATCGCAAAGTTCTGGGTTTATCTTTGAAAATGAAGTAAGAAAAAAACTATTTGATTTACCATCACAGTCAAACGATACGCTACCAGGAATTGATATCACAGCAGAAGATAATATGTATAATACTGGAAACATTTCTATAAAATCTGTTGGGAATGGTTCCTTATGTATGGGATCTATACAGCACTTCCGCAGAGAGATCTACAACGATGACAACAATACAAGTGCTCTTGTAATAAAGTATAAACAAAGTGGTGATTACAAAGAAGTTAAGAACATCTATGAAATTGATTTGACATCAGCACGTGATTGTTTATTCTCTACTCTTACAGCCGATCAAATAGATGAATATTGTAATTTGGTAAAAAAGATCCCAGCAGGTAAACCCTCTGCTGATTGTAAATTGTCGTATAAGACTCAAAAAAATGCACTAGAAAAATCATATCCATGCGCAATTAATATTAATCCTAAGGTTGATAGTAAAACACAAAGAAGGGTCCAGTGTTCAGTTACTAATTTTGAAGACAAACTACGTGAGTATATTATATATGAGTCTATGAGAGACACGGGTAAACCAAATCTATATAAAGGTAAGGAGATATCGTCGCAGATATATAGTCCTCCGCGTGTAAGGAAGAAGGCTAATACTGAGCAACTACCTTGTTAAATTCAGTAATTATATCTGCCTTAGAAATAGAACGAGGTCCAACTGTATTGTCTTTCGTGGGATAATTAATTTTGGACAGTTCTTTGAATAATGACGAATATATATCTTTTTTGTCTTGCATCGTGAATCTAATAAAGTAATGAGACTGTGAAGATTTCTCAGTTGTCTCTTCGTATATATTGCCTGCATATACACCCACTCTTCTGATAGCTATATCAGGGCTATCATTTTGTTTTACGAAGATATAATTTGTAGGTTCTGGTTTATTGACTACTGTTCGTGTAGTATCTTGTTTTTGCCATACTTGAAATACACAAGGCACATCGTGTGTCTTATTTTCTATTGTAAATGAATTACTTGGCATGTCTATATCACACAAAAGATGGAATTTTGCAGGAAAGTGTTTCTTCATGCTATCCTTTCTAAAACTTTTTGGTAATATGAAACTTATTGTATCTGCAAAATTTGCAGAATATTTTATGAATTTGATTGCCAATGATGACTGGCGTCCAAATGGTGGATTCCCAAGAATATGGATTTTACCATATTTATTCTGGAACAAATTAGTATCTAGTTCAAGAAAGTTTTGCGCAATGATCTCTTCATGATCAGGTTTGATATCATAAAATGCATAATTGTTGAATATATCTTTGATACATTTCACGAATGCACCCCCTCCAGCACTAGGTTCAATACATACATCATCTTTGCTTATATCTAATGCACAACTAAGTGCCTTTATGCATAATTGAACACTTTTGTCGCATGTGTAGAATTTGTCTATAGTATCTCTTGATAGGCCGCTTTTATTCATTGAATATTTACTTTATATAATTTAGATATTCAATTTTATACTGTTTAATTTAATTTATTTATTCAGTTTCCTCCATTGGATTTTCGGTTATTAAATTATCTAATGATAATGGACTTTTCGGTGAAATAGCGCTTTTAATTTGAATTTTTTTAAAAGGTTTTTTTGTTTTTTTAGGTTTGTCTGAAGGTTCTATATCTTCCGTTATTCTACTTTTTGGCTTGATCATTATACTTTTAAATGGAGGACTTGACCTAACCTCAGATCTTTCTTCTATGGGTTGTTCTTCTATGGGTTGTTCTTCTATGGGTTGTTCTTCTATGGGTTCTTCTGGTTTTTCTCTCTCAGCTATTGTTTGTGGTAGCGATGAAACCGGATTAATTCTTATTTTAGAAAAGGTAGGCTTTCTAGAAATTTCGGTGGGAGGTTTAATTAATGCCTTAGATAATAATAACTCTTCTTGATCCTCTGGTGTCATTAGTTTTAATTCACCTTCATCTATAAACCTAGGTTGAGAATCCTCCTCTTGTATATCTTGCATATCAGGTAAGTTTGACCTTTCTAATAACTCACTGCCTATAGATTCAGGAGCAGATGGTTCCTGTTGTTCGGGTTGAGATTCAATTGGAACACTGCTAGTAACGCTTTTAGGTAAAAGCTTTATTCTACCTACCTTTTTTGATTTTTTGGCTATGGGTAACTGCACAGCAACTTCTTCTGGAGGTTGAATCTGTGATATTACCTCGTCTACTTTATCTGGCTTTTCTGATTTACTTAAAATTTTAATTTTCTTAGGCGCCTTCTTCTTAGGCTTATCAAATTTAAAGTTGGTTAAATATTCGTCTAGTGATACAATCTTGTTATGTGAAGTATTGGTATCATTTACTATATCTGTTATTAACTGTATCATATTTGCAGGGAAATCAGATAATTCTATCTGTATTTCCAATCCTGGTAAGCTTATTAATCGGTATTTGCTCGCAATATTTGATTGAATACCTGGACTTTTAATTACATAATATTTATTTGTTTCACTTCTCATTGTTATTAGTATATTATCATTGTATTCTTTCAACATAGTGCTTGAAAGTAGAATAATGGGCAATTTATACACATCACTTAATAGCCAAATATCAAAGTTGGTTAGATAGTAAGATTCTGATATAATAAGTGTTTCTAATGTTAGTTGATTATAATATATTTGATGTGTAAATAATTTCTTACCTTCATTTGATAAGATATTCATTATTTCATCCTTATACTTTTTAATATATTTATAGTATTGTTCAAGAAGGATTTTTTTGAGTAGAAAGCTATCAACATTTGTATCAGTATGTTTATTTATTAACATGACCATTAATTCAAACGAACAAGCAGGTGTTGCACCAAAAATGAGCTCATGTGCATTACTAGGTAACATAGTTTTCCATTTGCCTGATATTGTAGGTTTTTTACTGGGAGCACAAACCTGTGATGTATCGTCAAACTCTTTTACTGATTTTTTATCATATGCTTGAGTAATGAAAGGTTGTGCAGTATCATATGTATTAAATGATACATATGGATTTTTAATTACTGGTATCATATTATCAAAATATTCTTGTGTTAATAAAGATTGTAATAAGATTATCTCTGTTGGTAATAAATTATACCCAATATTTGTAAAGGTTAAGAAATCATTAGGATTAAACATAAAATGTTTAATTCTGTTGTATCTTATTAATTCATCAGATATTCTACCAAAATATATTGTTTCATTATAATTATTTGTTATAAGATTTCTCTTTGGTATTAATAATTGACAATTACCTTCCTTGCTTACTAAACAGAATTTTTTAGTGGAACATGTTTCTTTGCTATTATTAATACAACCTGTGATATTATCAATTTCTTCCAATATCTCACTTTTATATTCAGTAAAAAATATTACTCCGGCTGTTAATTCCTTAAGTATTTGTATTACTGTTGTTAACTTATTTGTATATAGCAATTCTTCGTCGTCTATAATATTTTGAATTTTTTCTCTTATTATCATATTTTTTGCATCAGATATTAAAACTTTAATGCTGTTTCTAAAAACATTGTAAAAGTTACTTTCTAATTTAATATGTTTTATTACTTTTTCTCTCTCTACATCCTTTTCTTGGTTAAATGCTATTTCACTATCTGCTACTATGTAATTGCTATTTGACTGAACTATTAATTCATCATCATAAATGTTTTCTTCTGGTGGCATAATTTGAACAAACTGATTTGTTTCAGTAATAATTCCTACTATAAGACCATCGTCTATTACCTTGATTACGGGTAATGATAAAATTTTTCCATTACTATTAATTGATAATTGTTTTAATCCTGATACAGTATTTGTATAATTATTCCATTCTAATGATGGATCATCCATATAAATATATGTCATTGATGTAAGAATTGCTGATGGAAAACATGGAACAAATATATCTCCAGACATACTTGGACCATTAATAATAACACCAATAACTTTATTTTGATAGTTTACTATCTGTTTTTTAATTAGAAAATCAATAGCTCCTAATTCATTTATCAATTTTTCTAACAGAACGTTAGTTTTAAATTCATACACTCTTGGTAAACTCGCTAATGGTGAACAATTTTTTTCATATATTGCTTTTACAGTATGCAAAACCTCTCTTATGTTAGGAATCAATTGATTACTGTATTCATTGAATGTTTTTGTTATTTTAATACTCTTTTCTTCATCGCGGTAGGCATAAATAGGTTCATAATATTGTCCATATTTTAACAGAAACACCGTGTTCCCACCAACTTTGTAGAATTTGGTAGCATAATGATTTGATGGACAAATTAGTTCAATATTATCTGTTATATCGGTATCCATTTGATTTAAAATTACCAAATTTAACCCCTTTGGGAATAGTTTATCATTTGCTGTGCATACTATATCCCACAGATAGGTGTAATCAATTTCTATTTCATTATTTAATAAAAATTGCATGAAATTTTCATATGACGCAACAAGTTGTTTCATGTATTTTAGATCTGTTTGCTTCTTTATAAAACTCTGATATATTTTGCTCTCTTTATAACGTGTTATATCTATAAGATTTATATCAAATTTATCATCTAATCTAAACTCTGTAAAAAGATTACCATTTTGATATACTATAAATTTATCAATTGTAAGTGATTTAATTATTACATTCTTCATATCTTTAATACTAAGAATTATTCCATCATTATAATCAGCATATAAATCTGCTAAGCAACCAATAAATGACTGTTTTTCATCTAATTCTACACCCTTACGTAATATACATGTATGATAAGGCTTAAGATTTTGATTAACATTTGATATTTGACATTTTTGATTGTCTGTCAAAAGGAATTTTTGAACTGTAAGCGGAAGATAGCCCCAGCGTTGAGGATCTAATGGGAATTTATCTGCTCCTTTGATATAATTATCTACAGCATCTGTTCTTGCTTGTTTTGATAACTTTTTAATCTCTTCAGCACTTTTATTACATAATGTGCGTCTAGATATTTGATCTGGTGAATTGAAATTTTTAAAACAACATGGAACACATTTACCATCAGGATGTTGAGAAGGCTTTAAAAATCCTGGTGAATGATCTATATATTTTCCATCTTCTGTAATATGTTCTGTTGGATGTGTGAATTCCAATATATACGCACCTGGTGGAACCTTCTTTGCATTATGCGGTATGATTTTGCCACCACATGCTCCTGCTTTTACTTCTTCTTCTGTTAAAGAAGTGTTATTTAATAAACACCAATATCTAGGACATATATACCAATTTTGATTTTCAGGAGAACTACCGTATTTAATAGCCTCTTTATATGATCCTGGATGATGTCTATCAATTCTTTCCTTTTCCTTATCAGATAATACTATTGGTTGACGTCTCACATTCCAACCACACATTCTAGAATATTGTTTAAAATTTCCCTTATCTTGTGTTAAAAATAGCGCAGGATCTCGTGAATGTAATCTTTCAAAAATAGGGTTAGGATGTGTCATGCTCATTCCATCTATATTTTTAAATTCTTCAGGTTCGTCCTCTAATGTATCTAATTCCTCGATTGTTTCTTGCTCTTTTAATCCTGTTTCCTTTTCATCATCTTCTATTTCTTTTTCCTCTTCCTGTTGCTCCGGTGTTTGTTGTTCTTCTTCTACAGCTATATCAACTCTTGGCATTTCAACATCCATCTCAGATACTCCAGATAAACCCTCAGTAGATTCTATCCGTGATGAAGGTGATTTCTGAGGACTTGTTACAGGTTTAGTCAAGGCAGCTTGTTCTGATTCTTGTTCAGGTTCTTGTTCTGGTTCTTGTTCTGATTCTTGTTCTGGTTCTTGTTCTGATTCTTGTTCTGGTTCTTGTTCTGGTTCTGTTGACAAATTAACTACTGGTGAAGGGGTTTTTATTTGCAAAGGCTCAGCAACTGACTCTTCAGATTCATCTGATAAGCCTACTGCGGGTGAAGGAGTTTTTGTTTGCAAAGGCTCAGCAACTGACTCTTCAGACTCATCTGATAAGCCTACTACTGGTGAAGGGGTTTTTATTTGCAAAGGCTCAGCAACTGACTCATCAGACTCATCTGATAAGCCTACTGCGGGGGATTGAGAATCATCTAACGGATTATCTACAACAGATTCATCAGACTCATCGGACAGACCCATAGGTATAGAACCAAGTGATTCTTCGGAATCTTCCGTTGCGCCTCCTTTACTTAGTTTTTTTCCTTCTGCAAGTCCTTCCTCTTCATCTTCATCTTCATCTTCATCTTCTTCTTCCTCATCTTCTTCGCCAAGAAGAGCCAATATATCATCCATATCGCTAGGTTCTTCCTGAAAAAATTGGAGTTCTTTTATTGTATCACTTCTTGGTTGTAAATCTTTTACATCAACACCTTGTTCTTGCTTTGCGACAACATCTTTTATAACCTCTGCCTCTTCAGTTTCAGTCTTACCTAAGCATAATTTATTAATAATTGCTCTAGGTATATTGGTTGAATCTATATTTTGCGTCAATCTAATAATTGTATCTAAATATACATGTATTGAATCTAAATAATTGATATTATCAATAGAATCAACTGTAATAACGATATTACTTTTAAACTGGTCTTGTATAATTTTAGTTAAGAACCCAGGATTATTTTTAATTTTAAGTCTTTTATTTTGTCTTGCTCCTTCTTCTGTTTGTAATTCACTTAATACGTTTGCTATAAATTTCCTTGACTCGTCCACAGACATAGAGAAATTTTCCTGTAATAGTGGTATAATATCAGGACTTCTTAGACCGGATTTAAATTGTTCCATAACAAATGCTGTCTGACTATCTACTTCATTATAGTTTGCAACTCTTTTATACCTTAATGATATACCCTTGTTAAGTGTTCCTCCTATAAGATTAAAAATTGACGATACACATTTAATAAATGGTTGTAATTTAACATCCTTAGTAATAGTAATATGTGCAAAATATTGTAAATTCAAAATATCAACATTTTCATCATCAATGGACTCAAAGAGAGAAATTGTATAACCACTTTGTTCTAAAAAGTTTTTGATATCAACTATTAGAGGATTAACAGTTGTTTGTATAATATCATTAATAATTTTAATGTCATATCCTTGATCAAATTCCAAATCTACTTTTATTCCAGCATTATCATCAATTTCACAAATAATTGGAATAAGTTTACCATCAATAAAATGTTGAATATAAAAACTAACGACTTTAGATTTTGCAATATTTTTTGCGACTTTAAATATAGTCCCTTTGCTTAAATATGGTATCTTTTTTCCATCTTTAGCTGTTTTATTTGTGTAAAGTCTATAAATATTTTCCTGACGTGATCCTGGATTAAATTTAATAAGGGGGATATTTTTAGTGGAATGTATTAATTTAAATATCATATCTAATGGAAGTTTAAATGTATAAAGTGGGTTTATTAATATTGAGAGATTTTTAATACCTCTATCTAAGTATTGTAAATCACTCGTCCTTTCATTATATATATTATTAAGTAATTGAATATTTTCATATTTGACTTCGGTTTTATCATTAATATATTTATTATCGGTTTCTATTAATCTTTGTTGTGAACCCTTTAATTGTTCAAGACTTGTAATATTCTCTCTTGATAACATTGGATAATATACTTTAATCGTTGTTTCTTCATCCAAATCATTTTCAATACTATATTCAAGCGCATCTTCAGCTGTGCAGAAATAAATAATATTATTCATGAATGGATAAGAATCAATTAATAAATCACCATTTAGTGTTGTAATATAATTATCTATATGTTTTTCTTGAAAATCATCATAAAAAGTTGTATCTGTAGGATTTGTAGTAAATATTAATTTTCCCTTTTCTAAAAAGATTTTTTGACCAAATGGTTCTTTAATATAATATTCATTGCCCTCCAGATTCAGAGCAAGTATGTCATTAAATGAATATGAATCCTTTTCTTCAATTGCATCCATATCAATTGAGGATGTGTTTGTAATATTTGAGAGAAATTGTATAATATGCTCTTTTGTAAGATCCATTTTTCCATTCTGAGTCAATATTTCATATATTTCAATAGGATTTATCTCTCTTTTCTTAACAATAAATGTATATAACTCACTAAAAGAAATTTGTCTATTTAAGGCTAATAATAATTTATTTTTAATTGTAGAAATACTATCGTCAGGATAAATAAAATTTTCATTTACAAATACAACATCAATATTTGTTCCAGTTATTAATGTAATTTCTTTATCAGAAAAAATATCCTTAAAATTTCCTTTTTGAGGTTCTTTAGAAAATAATTCATTTAGTGGCGTCTCTTTAAATTTGTTTCCTGTAAAGACATAATACCTATTAATTTCATTTTTGGAATTTATTTGACATAATTTATATATTTGAGACATATATATAAAGTAATCATAATATTTTATATATATGAACATTAATCTAATAGTTGCAATATGCAATGGGAGAGGAATGGGACTAAACAACAGTATTCCATGGTATTATCCAACAGACCTCAAGTATTTTTCTAAACTAACAAAAGGGTCAGGAAACAATGCTATTATAATGGGACGTAAAACATGGGATAGTTTACCAAAAAAGCCTTTACCAAAGAGAGAAAATATAATTCTTTCTAGGGATACATCTGAAATAACACTACAAGGCGATGAACTATATTTTAATTCTTTGCAAAAAGCAATAGAACATTGTAAAGAACGTAAAAAAGATGAGGTATGGATAATAGGAGGGTTAGAAATATATAAATTAGCAATGAATAGTAATATAATAGATCATATCTACATAACAGAGATAAATGATGATTTTAACTGTGACATTTTTTTCCCAGAAATACCACAAGAATACACATGTATAAAAAAAAATCAAGAAATTATCAAAGACAAAACATTAACTTATAAAACATATATTAAAAATAAAAATTAAAATTAGTAATCATATAATGGATTATCTGATATTTCCATACCACAATAGTTCTTTGGTTTTTCTTTATAATCCACAGGGTCATATAAATCAATTTGACTTCCTTCCGCTAATAAAAATTTAAAGTTCTTCCAATATTCATCAGTATGACCAACAGAAAGAGTCATTATATGTGCAAGTTCATGCAATGCAACAAATGTCAATGTATTAATATCAATTAATTTACCACCTTCTTTAGTTTCTGTTAAACAAAAAGCTAATTTCTCTCCTTTATTTTCACTATAAGCTGTATGTTCACTTGAAGGCAATATTTCTACTATTTTATTAGGTTTAAATTTAGTGACTAATCGTTTAATACCTCCTTTAATATTAGAATCTTTTTCATCAAATGTATCTACATCATATTTATCATCTAAATGATCCTTAATTTTAACACATCTTTCAACTACTAATGCAAGCAAATCTGTTGAACCTACTAAATTTTCTCTATCTCTAACACAATATTTATGACCATCTTTCTCTGATACTACACATTTTAAATTAAAATAGTCCGATTCACTATAAATTTTTAAACTTATAGCACAAATCATAAATATTAATATATACGATAAAATATCTGTTTTTTCCATTAGTATAATATATATTAGATCAATATATTATAATAATTTACTGATGTTTTAATAACTTATAAACGATATATGAAACAACAATATTTACACTGGTAACATTCATAATAATTAAATTAGAATAAAAATCTTGTAAACTTAAACTAGACCATTTATAAAGCATTAATACAGGAGAACTTAATAGTAATAAACTAAATATTAGACTTGATTTAATATGTATTTTTACAAGATAGTTATTTAAATCAAATGGTATATTTTTTTTATTAATTGTCAACTTCATAGTGAAAAAAAGAAGAACTAATGTAAAAAGACCATACATTATATAATAACTTTTAGCTTGTAATTCATCTGCTATTTGTCTAATATACTGATACTGTGTTTGGGTACATTTCATATCTATTGCTCCAATAACTCCGTGTTTCTTTGCATGACCAGGCACATTTTTTGATGTATCAAAACACATGCCAAAATCAGGAGGAATAAATGGTGAATTATCAGATGAATTCTGCAAGTATATATTAACAATTTTATATACTATGCAAGTAAATGGAACAAATAGTAATGACATAAAAATAATGAAGTATTGTTTATCATTTACTTGATTTGTTGACATTTTATTATGTGTATAAAATGCACTGTAATAAATCCATGAAAATATTATCCAAATTACAATAGATATAATTTCAATATAATATTTTTGATTTGTCAAATCTATAGGTTTAAAATACTTATAATTTTCTGGAGCAATACCAGAGTCTTTATAAAATTTATCAAAATGCTTTTCCTTTTTTGTTTTGTTATTATTTTTATGAATCTCCATATATATATATATTATAGAGAGATTTTATGACATAAAAACAGCTGTCGCTGTTACTGAAATAGCAAAAGTCAGTAATTTACGTTTTAAGAATAAAATATAGTTTGCATTTGAAACATTATTTGCATTTCCCATAAGTGTACCTCCAGTAATTGAAATAATAATGCTCAATAATATCCAGTATAAAACCTCTACCTTATAATATCTTGTTTGCACTAAATATAATCCTAATGTTAACGCTAAAATTGATATATAAAAACTATTCTCACCCAAGCGGTTATTACGATCGCTGAAGAAACCAATATCATCTTGCGATCCATAATTTATATATTTTTTAAAGTATCCATCAAAAATAACATTAAGTGGAATAAGATCTGTTATACCTTTATTTATATAATCTTTTAATTTATCATATGGTATTAAATATGAATAACGTTTTGAATCTGGAAATAAATTATCATTTGTATATACCATCCAGTCAGATGCTGGTAGATCTGGATCACTAGATCCCTCAGTATTAAGTCCATACATACGGCCATTATTGTTATTTATTATTATCCAAGATGGCTTATTATATATATAAAATTCTAAGCCTAAAATTACAAGACCAATTAAAAATCCTCCTAATTTTGCATATACTATTTTTTTTGTTTTATAATTGAGATAAAATAGAAGACCCCAAAATGAAATATAAACTATAAACCACAACCCCTGTTCAAAATATGTAATTTGTAAATCTTGTAACATTGGATAATATTTTAGTTCTTTGTAGAAAATGTTACCTAAAATATTTTTATTCTTTTTATCTTCGCTCATAAATTATATTCTTATTTAATTTTTTT
>JAAHTH010000376.1_pt1 | contig 42696 bp, 52 predicted proteins | sample 6116091 | NCBI WGS metagenome assembly JAAHTH01 (sample SAMN13939990, study PRJNA603662) | sponge metagenome | isolation source: marine sponge | host: Mycale hentscheli | place: New Zealand | collected 2006 | reverse complement strand
GATAAGGTCAACACACGATCGGGATTCAAAGGCCGCGGGCAGCATTTAACGAACGACTTGCGTCGATCGCAAATACACGTCGTAGCATGACTCACCCGCTGCGGGCATGTCGGGGGTGCCGTCAGCTAATTGCAACATTGTATTGTCTGATGCCGATCTAAAGCTGGCTGTATAGATACGCACGTCGCAAAACCCTAGCGGGAATTCTTGCGAACTGGCTATTGCTACTGCTATGTTTGCTTCAGTGTTCGCGATACGCGCGAGCGCAAATTTAGCGTCTACATGGCCGGGGTGCAACGACAACACCGTTATGCGATCGCCGCCCCCGCTCTCACTTCCTCCACTGCTGCCAGCTTCAGCTACACGTATTGCGCGATCGGCAAGCAGCACCGCGTAGCAATCGTGGTTGCTGATCGCCTGAAAGCCCGAGCCTTCAAATAGCAGTACGCAAAACCCTGTCGATACGTTGTCGGTGTGGTTGTCGAAGTCTTCGGGGTAGCTCGCCGCGAAGGTTGGTGCTGCTAACAGCAGCATTAAGGTGGTTAAGTATTTCATTTTGTGTTTCCTCAGACGGGTTGCGGCATATCTATGCCAGAAATATTGCATGGGGGTTTCCTCAAGTGCGAAAAAAAGGGGGCCATCGTGGCCCCCATCAAACTAAACCCTTAGCTTGCCGCGCGGCTTCGGCGTCTGCCGGCTGTGCGCTGCGGTGCTGGGGGTTCGGGCGCAGCGTCTTGCTGCGGTGCTTCAGCTTCAGCTGGTGCGGGCGTCGGTGCCGCGCTCGGTGCTGCGTCTGATTGCTCTTGCACTTCTGCTGCGTACTCGTCCAGCTCAGCGCGGCTCATCCATCCCGTTACCTTAAAGGTGGCTTCGTAAATTTCTTTACTCTGCTTGTTGGAATAGTAGCTGTGCATGCCAAATTCGCCGCGTGGGTAAATGCGTGCGGGGTCCACGTCTAGTTGCCTTTCTATCGAAGGCATTAACACGTCCCTGAACATTTTAACCACGCCGCCAGAGTCGCCGCCGTGCTCACATACCTGCCCCAAGTCTTCACCTGTGACGCAGACAAGCTGCGATTTATAGGCTTCTTTCCACTGCTCGCCGCCCTGAGTAGGGCGCAAGTCGCGGGGCTTAGGTCGATAGATCGTGCCGTAGGCTTCGGCGTTTACCCGCGCGCCATCGCGCAAAAGGTAACCGTGCTCTATTGACTCGACGTTAAAAACCCACTCGCTGCCTTCCTGCACTTCGGTGCCTTCGGCGCCGTAGTACAAAATACCAGCCATGTGCTCGCCTGCCACTTCCATGCCAACTTGTCCCATTTTCAGGAACGCAACGCCGGTTGAAGATGTGGGGGCTTCGCTGCGCGCGTTTTGCAACGCTTGCTTAAGCTCAGATGGGTCTGCGGGTAGTCCAGCGTTTTGAAACGCTACAAGATCGTTCATACTCTTATCCTCTAACTTTTAATTTAATCGGACTTTGCGGCTTTAGGTAAGCCGTGGCCGTCCTGCTCTAATGTGGCCGTTAGCTTGTTAGCCAAGCTTGCACTTGGGTCGCTCACGTCGGGCCGGTTGTCGGTATCTCTCGCAAGAGTGGTACCAGACGAAACCATACTAACATGTTCAGGCGCGAACGCACCATATTTTTTCTTGCCTATCGCTTTTTCTAACTGCGCAGGTGTCTTGAGAGTCTGCGTCATAATGTCGCCCACTTTCACGCCGGGCATTTTGCGCAGTGCCGCTTCGGCCTCGTCTTTGTTGTTGTAGGCACGCGACGCACGCTTGGGTACCACCTTCCAGCCGGGCACTTTTAAACCGCGCTCAGCCTCGTGGTGTGCGAATGCGCGCAGGTTCTTAATGGTTACCTCGGCCTTGTCGGCTTCTTCCAGCCAGTGCGCCAGCGTAACGGGGTCCATGGCGCCCGGCTCCACGTGGCCGCTGCTCAACCGCACAATGTTATTGCCTTTCTGGGGGCATATGCCTGGCTTGTTGGCTCGGCACCAGCGGCACCAATCACCTTCAGCGGTGGGCGCGTCGGGCTGCTGCATCTTGTCGTACGCCTCAACAGCGAGGCTTAGGAACTGCTCTACCCACATGTCGTTGGTTTCCCACTTGAACCAATCCGGTTCGTCTGGGTGGCCTACGCGCGGCTGTACGATTACAAAAACAATCTCTAGGCTGCGCTCGTCGTCGCCACCCCATACCAATTCTTTAACCTCGGGGTCCTCGTCGTACATGGCAGCGCTGCCATAGAATGCGCACTGATAGTTGTTGTCAGGTCGCACGGGTACGCCGTCGCCGAATTTCCAATCCAGTACCCACAACCGACCGTCGGCACCTTTGCCCAGTATGTCGATCGTGCCGAAGGCGCCAGGTATTACCACGTCGAGCGACGCTTGCACTTCTATCATAAAGTCCATGTCGCCGCCGGCCTGCTGAATGACTTCACTAAACGCGGCTAGCGCGGGTTCTAGTTTTGTCTCGACTAACTCGTGTGTAATGGTCCACTTGTTATACACCTTGCCGACAAGGCAACTCATAGGCTCGCCGTCGTGGTTCAATAGGTAGTCTTCCATTGCCTCGTGCAGCGCCGTGCCGCGTTCGGCGTGGTCGCTGGCTTCTTCTTTGGCTACTAGGCTTTCCAGCTGGTAGCTGCCGGGGCAGTGAATACGTTTTGCGGCACTGCTGCCACCCATCAAGTCGCTATGGTCGCTCATTTTTGTACCTTTTTCGGTAGTTGGTATTGGTTAGGTTTCTGTGTACCGCAGCGCACGATCTGCACCGCCGGTTGTAACGGTCAGTTTCTGCGCGCGCTTTAATTTCGCGCTCGGCGCCGCAGTCTGGGCAGGTGCTGTTCACACAAGCACCCGCAACGCTACACATATGCGGGGGCGTTTACTGTGGGAAGTAGGCACGCCGTGCGGCTCGCCCGGCCCAAGTATCAGCGTTTCCCCTCGTTCTGGGGTGTAGGGGCCGTCGCGCAGCAGGATAGGCACCGGCGGGTCGCCGAGGTCCACGTAGAAAATTACGGTGTGCTCGGGGTGGGTGTGCTCGTGCACGCCTTGCCCACGTTGCCACACCACCGGCACCACGCTGTGAATGTCGTGCCCTGGCTTGTCTATGCATCCACGCATGGCGCCGATTAACCCCCAGTTGCCGGGGCAGTCTGCCAGGCCGTTGGTGGGGAATGCTTCGATATATTCCCAATCCCATGCGCGCACGCTGGTTGCGAAATGCTCAAGCGCCATCGTCGATTGCATTGCCGTCTCCTACTGGTATTTGCGCCACGTTGGTGTCGTCTTCTAGGAAGTCGTCGGGCCGGCACATCATGCAATAGGCAGTAATTACCTGCATAAAGCTGTCGCTCATCTTCTCACCTGGCGGGAAGCCGAGGCACAGGCTCATTACGTCGTTCACGGTGGGCGACGTGATCACGCACATTTCGAGCGCGTACATGGTGCCTTTTTGTGCACCCTCACGTTCTAAACCTTTGCGCAGCTGGGTTACCGATCGGCCTAAGCTAATCTCGTTGCCGTCGTTTATGTTGAGCATTTTCATGCCCACGGGTACGCGCGTCTTGAAGCCGGCGTAAGGTCCACCGATCAATAAACAGTTGACCATATCAACGTTGCGCAGGTCGTCTGTCGGGTTAGTCATGTGTGCGGGGCTCCAAATCTGCGAGGCGCAACTCCAAATCTGCGAGGCGCAACTCGTGCAGCTGCGCTAAAGGTTCCGACTCGTGGTGCAAAGTTACCCCGTCGTCGGTGCCGTCTAGCTGCTGGCTTAATTGTGCTGCGCGTTGCATGTTAGGGTCGGAAAACTCGCGCTGCTCGCCTAACACTTCAACGTGCAAGCGTATCGCCTGGCGCGTGCCCGCTGGCATGCTGTGCCCGGTCCATGTGACAAACTCATCACACCAGCCGCCGGTTATGCGCTGGCCGCCGTTGCGCTCAAGGTGATAGGCGCCGCTGTGATCGCGCACGAGAAAGCAGCGCCGGGCGCGCTCGTCGGCTACTGCTTCGGTGGCGTTAGCTCGCATTTCGCGGCCTGTAATTTGCGCCTGCACGCCAATGTCGGGGCCGCGTGCCAGGTCCACACCACCCACCACCGAGCCAAACGGCGGCGTGTGGGCGACTATACTTAGGCCGGCACTCTCAGTGCGGCGCGTGTCGTTGTCGTTGCTTATTTCGTTGTCGCTCATAGTGGGTTGATCCTGTCGTTAGGGTTTTCGGTGTACACGCCGTGCGCTTCGTCTACCAGTATCTCTATGATTTCGCGGCGTGACCGTTTGTTGACGGTGCACAACTCGTCGAGTCTTTCTATGCTACCGTTCAGCATTCGAAAACTCACTTGCGTGCGCGTCGGTTCTGTGGTTGGGTTCGATTTCTTTGCCATATCCTGTTTGCTTTTAGTTGGTGTGAGGTGGTACCATACAGCACCACTTGAGAAATGCAAGGCAAAACATGCGAGGTTTGATCACAATAGCTGCTTGGTCAGCTGTCATATTAGTAGAAGGTTTGGTGTTCACGGGCGTGGCTATCTGGCTCGCCATTATCTGGTGCTCGGTAGCGTACGACGGTGCTTAGCCCCGAAGACTTCCGCCCACAGCAACCGCCGGCGATCGACTTTCTATATCAAGGCGACCAATCGTTGTTGCTCGGCGACGTGGGCACAGGCAAGACGCTCATTGCGCAAACGGTACTGCAAGACTGGATTGTAGAAGGTATCTGCGATCGCGCCCTGGCGCTCTGTCCTAAGCGCGTGGCCACTGAGGTGTGGCCAACTGAGCATGAAGACTGGACGCACCTAGACCCCGGCATACTCGCGATCGGCGTGCTGGCCGGCACCGCCTTGAAGAAGCGCATTAAACTGATTGAGGACCCCGACGTTAAGATACTAGTGTGCAACTATGAGTTGCTGCCGTGGCTTATGGAATGGTACCCCGAGGGTTTGCCCGGCGTGAACGTGCTTGTTGCAGACGAGATAGACAAGCTCAAAGACCACAAAACCAAGCGTTTTAAAGGGGTTCCGCGTCGTCGCGACAAGAAGACAAAACAACAGCTGCCGCCTATACCTGGCATGAACACCTGGCGCGAGGTGTTCGAGATACACATAGGCATGACAGGCACCCCCGTGCCCCGGCACCTGCTGAACCTTTGGGCGCAGGTGTTTGTGATCGACGGCGGCAAGCGCCTCGGCGACAACTTCTACGAATTCAGGCAGCGCCACTTCATGCAGACCGACTGGGCCGGCTACAAGTTTGAGCCACTGCCAGGGCGCGAAGCATGGATATACGAACAGATTGCCGACATTTGCCACCGCGTCACCAGCACGCAGGGTGTAGACACACCTAACGTTATCGAGCTGCCCGTACGCTGGCTGGACATGCCGCGATCGGCAGACGCCAAGTACAAGGAACTTGAGCGCAACTACATCATATGGCTGCGGCAGAAAATTGAGGGTCGCGAAGACGACGGCGAGGAAGTGATAGCCGAGGGCGAAGCGGCGCTGTATGGAAAGCTGCGGCAGATATGCCAGGGGTTTGCGTACCTCGGCGACGCCGACGACAAGGTGCGCGATTCTGAGTGGTTGTTTAAAGACAAGTACAACGAGCTTGACAGTCTCATTAGCGAACTACAGGGGCAGCAGCTAATGATCGTCTACCACTTCAAAGAACAGCTGGCCGAGTTGCAGCGACGTTACCCACACTTGAAGTACCTAGGCGGCGGTGTAAGCGACGCTCAGGCGCGTGCGACCATGAAGGAATGGAACGACGGCGACTTGCAGTTGCTCGCGCTGCACCCCATGAGCGCCGGCCACGGCTTGAATTTGCAGAAGTCTGCGGCGCACCATATTGTCCTACTAACGCTGCCAGAAACCGCTGGATTATATCAGCAAGTTATTGGACGCTTAGCCCGAGGCGGCAACCTGGCCGACGCGGTGTACGTGCATCGCATCCTAATGAGAGGTACCACAGAAGAAGAACGCGACGCGATCGTGCACGGCATGATCACAACGCAGGACGAGCTACTAGCAGCAATGGAGGTTCGCACACATGCCCGTTAATTGCCCCACACCGTGGAAGACCGTACACGGTGATCGAACCCGAGCCAAGCGCGCCGCGCGGCGCAGCCTCAAGTGGGGGCGCAAGCTGAAAGCATACAAATGCCCTGGCTGCGGGTTTTTCCACCTCACCAGCACCACCACCTACCAGCCCCAAAGTGAGCGCGTCGGCGAGAAGCTGCGCGGCCTGCTACCGGCAAAGGTTCCACGTGAAACACCAGACTGAAGCCGACATAGAAAGCGAGTGCATGGGCATTGTCACCGAGCACGGCGGCGAATACCGCAAGCTCGACGTGGGGATAGGTGCGAAGGGGTGGCTAGACGACGCGGTGTGGCTGCCTAACTGGCATTTCGTCGTGGAGTTTAAGAAACCTGGCGAGAAACCCACCGCCCTGCAACGACGCCGTATACGGCGACTGAGGGCGCTAGGGGTAGAGGTTCATGTGATCGACGACGTTGCTACTTTTTCTTCGCTCGTCGCTTGGGGGCTGGACCGTGCGCGCGGGCACGCTGCTTTGGCGCCGGCTCCTGGCTCGCCTCGAACTGCCCAATGATAGCGTTTAGATTATCCCGCAGCATTATCGCGTCATGCGCGGCTAGATTCATCACCTGGCCGTTCGGCAGGGGTACGTTGAAGTGCACCGCGATCGCTGGAAGCGTCGGCTGTTCTGGTGTCTGTTGTTCTGTCATTTTCCATTTTCCTGATAAGGTTAGAGTGTGCTTTAGTAATGAGCGCCCGCAGTATGTCGCTGCGCGACAAGCCCGACCACTCGATAAGGTCGGCCAGTTGGTCGTGCGTATCGCGGTCCATGCGCATATTTAGTGGGAATCTCTTTGCCATGGTGCGAACTGTATCACATAAATGATTTGTATTGCACGCACAGTTAGGTATAATGGTTTTATTCAATAGCAACTGGTAACACAATATGGACCTGAAAGAATTCATCTTTAGCGCAATGCTCACCGTCTTAGGTGAAGGCGCCGAGGTGCCGCACATCGTGATTGCTGAAATGCCCGACCCGTACCGTGGACTCACCGAGTGCGCCGTGTACGAGCAAAGCGGCACGACAGCCTGCAAGGTGACGTTTGACAAGGGCACCATGAGCGACGAGCGCAAGGCGCACAGCCGCGACCGTTTCACGCAACGCGAGAACACCATAGTGCACGAGTTGTGCCACGTCGAGGTGTACTACGCGGCTGCTGAGGAAGGCAAAGAGCACGTTGCTGGTGTGTGGACGTACGACGCCGCAGGGCACGACGGCGGCAAGCACCACGGCAAAGACTGGCGCAAGTGCATGCGCAAAATGGGCGCACGCATCGACAAGAAAGTGCGCCACCCTTAAAACTTGAGATAGGAAAACGACAAAGGACCGCCCCACCGAGGGGTTCATACTACCGACAGGCTACGGCCATGTGCGGTTAATACAACACCCAATGAGGAAGCAAGAGAATGACGCTCAAATTGACCAACGAACAGCAGAAGCTGCTAGACGAGAACCGCCACCGACTGGTGCGCCGGATCATTGAACCTGCCAAAGAGGGCACGCCGTTGTGCAGTCTGGTGTACCACATCGCAGCACCTGACTGGCGTGAATTCACCCTTGAGGCGTGGTCTAGTCTGATCGAGGAACTGGAAAGCGAGAAGCGCAAGCTAGGTGAGTGGGCCGACGCACAAGCCAGTGCAGCGGCTGAAGACGCCGGCGTGCCGTATATCGGCGATCGCGATTTAGGGTACCAATACTAGGATCAACACCGCAGCGCCCGGCTCAAGGATTAGCCGGCCCGCTTGGGGTTCAGGAATGAACTGCTGCATGTCCCTTTCAAGCGCGTGGCCTATCCGGCACCGCGCTTGACCTTTTAACAACACCGCCCAGTTTTTACCCGCGTCGTCGCCTAGTGCAGCAACCCAATAGTCGAGCTTCTTATTGTTGAGCCTCGATACGTTGTAATAGAGCACGTCCGTTTCAGCAGTAGCTACCGCATCTTCCGCAGGGTAGGTTCGCGGCTCGACAGTGACAGGGCAGCTGTGGGTAAACCCTTCGTTGGTGTAGTCTTCCCAGTTAGGGAAGTCCACGAACATGCGGCCTTCAACAAGCCCGGCTACATGGCAATCGCACAACAGTGTGCCGTCGCCCTGGTCCTCGCCCACCACCTCGAACGGCTGTTGCTCGCCAGCCTTGCCGGTGAGCGTGGTTACTTGTAACTCGGCGTCCCAGTCACGAAAGCGCACAGTGCGTCGCCATGTGTAGTCGTCAAAATTCATTACTTAGGTACGTCCGTTGCTGATAGTGTGATACGTCTGGTTACTGATATGTTGTTGTCAGCGATCAACCGTATGGTGAAGTCGGCAGTAACCGACCCCAAAGCGTTGCGGGTGTAGCTGCGGCTAGTGGTTAAAGCAAGCGGCCCCGTACCGGCGCTGGTAGAGAAAGACCCAGACACCACCGACATGAGCAATTCCCAGTCGCTCACGTTGGTGTTGGGGTTGGCTACGTGCCATTCTAACGTACCGGGGGTCGCCCCAGTGCGCGACCCCACGCTACCGCTTTCGTCTAAGTCGCCGTTGTTCCGAAACCGCAACGCTTGAATGGTGCCCGTCGTAGCCTCTCGCGAGTAAGTGGCCGCCCCGAAATTTACAATTTCTGACAGCCGGTTTAAGTGGCATACACTCGCTGTGGCCATGCATGAAGATACGCTCATTAGCTTAACCCGTTACCCCACACGTACCACGAGGTGCTGGTCGCGTGGTATACCGTGCATATGCCGCCAGGGGCTAGCGTGATCTGTCCGCTGGCTTGTGCCGTTGGAACGGAACCCCCGCCGTCGTACCAAAAGAGCGACCCCGCCGCGTCAATGGTTAGGTTTTCGGAGTCCTGGTTAGTGAGCATCATCATAGCCCCCAACGGCGGGTCGTTCACCGTTGTGCCCGACGGTAGGGTTACGGTGGCCGCGCCACCCGAACTCTTGTGACGCAGCATACCTACGTCGGCTTCGGTCATTGAAAAGCTGGCGCTGTAGGTTTGCAGCGGCATAACGTTCATGCCGATGTCATATTCGCTGTTGTCGTGGTGCCGGATCGTGGCGCCTGTAGTATGCCCATTGCCGGTAACAGACTGCGTGCGAATCATGCGCGTGGCGGCGTGGCGTAGTTCCACATAGCCGTCGCGTTCCATTTCTATCCAGATATCTTCACTGCTGCCTGCGCTGTTGATTTGTTGGATGTTAGTTAAACCCGTAGTGGCGGCTACGCTTATTTGCACCCCACCTATCGAATTGCGCGTTTCATTCTGCATAAGCACGTTGGTGGTGCTCACCAATTCGAACTGGCTGCCCAACACCTCGGCACCTAGCGCCGCTGTCTGGAAGTGCGCCACCCCGTTGTGGAACATTTGCGAAGCGCCGTCGGGGTCGGCTACAAATACATCTTGCACCGCGCCCACGGCGTCTTCGCCGTCTATGCGCACCACGCCGCCGTGAAGATTCGAGCGTACCGTTAGCCCATCGCCACCGTTATTGGTGAATATGGTGCCTTCCTGGTTGCCTGAGCTGTCCTGAAAAGTAACTGCGGCAGTGTCGCCTGCGGTGTCGCGAACAATAATGCCCGCCGTATCGGTCAGCATGGCGATAAGGCCATTGTGGTGCAGCGCGGTATTACTGTTGCGAGTAAAACTTAGCAGTACGTCTTCGGCAACGCCATTAGCTGCTGTTTGAATCAAACGAGAATTGCCACCTGCGAGCACATCCATTTGGATGCCGCCGCTAAGGTTTCTCACCTGTATTTCGGTTTGAGTATCTGCACCGCTGTTGTCTACGTCTACCAGCGTACCCGACACCGCAATGCCGCTTGCCGCCGTAGACAGCTTCACCACGTTATTGTGGTACAGCTGAACCTCTGCGTTATTGGCAAAGCGTATCCACGTGTCTTCGTCGGTGCCGGCGTTGTCAGTCTGGAGGAACTGCGCGCTGTCGCCGTCGGCCAGGATCATAAACCCGCCTTCGGAGTTGAATATCCGTATGCGCGTCGCGCCTGAGCCGGTGTTGTCTAGTCGCAGATCATCACCGAGGACTGTGGCGCCGTCGGAGTCTGTCTGAAATCTAAGCACCCCCGTGTTGTACATTTCGGCTGCGCCGTCAGGGTCAAATTCAAAGCCGGTATTGTCGGCAGTGTTACCGACGTTGCGGCCACTAAGTCGAACCCCGTGCCCTACTGTATTTTTGTGTATAACAAGAGGGCCAGCCGAGTTAGAAGTGATCGTAGCCGACGCCGTGGCGTCGTCTTCCTGCATTTGCAGTATGGGCGTGTCGCCGCTGCCGTCGCGGATAGCCCAACCCGACGCACTGGACGCGGCCACTATGGATGCGTCGTGGTAAATGATTATCTGGCCGGTGCCTGACTGTGGGCCAAGGCTCACATTGCCGCCAAGGCGGTTAATGTTGATCGACGCAGCGGTGGTCGCGTCAGTCTTGCGCTGGATATCGTCGCCGTCAATTTCAATGTGAGACCCCGCGCCGGGGCCGATCACTAACGTTGCGTTTGAATCGACTAGATCAACACTGAGTGCGCCGCTTAAGCTCAGGGTGCTGGCTGCGATCGCCTGCGGCGTGCTCGTAGTGCGCAGTCTAAACTGCGTGCCGTCGTGTATAATTTGATAGATGCCGCCGGCAACAATCTCACCGCCAGCTAGTGCGCTGCCGTCTTGATCCACAATTGCGATTGCGCCGAGTGCGCTAACGTTGACCGTAACCGCGCCGGTGTTGGTTAGCCCAGCAGTGAAGCCGAGCTGCATGCCAGCAAAGTACGCGGCGTATGTGCCGACAGGCGTAAGGGTGATTGCGTCAGCGGTGCCTCCGGTAGCTAAGGTGCCCCGAGTGTCGCGCTCGTAGCGCGCCAGTACGGCCATGACTTCACGCGCGGCATTGTTCACCTCGCTGTAGTTCATGTTTTCGGGGAAGCCATTTGGCGGGGCGTTGTTGTTATTCGCCGCCGCTGTGTCCCACTCTCTTAATTCTGCCATGTCTGCCCTTTAGTTGTTCTGCCGTATTACCTGGCGCTCTGCTGTGCGCTCGGTAACACCATAGGTGGTGAAGGTTAAAGCATCGGCCACGGAACTGCGAACGCCTATGCTGTCGCTGCTGTCCATCTGTAACCCTGCGCCCTGGCTTTCGCCTATGATTTCTGCAAACTCGCCGGCGGCTAAACTTACGTCGTACCGCAGTGCGTTTGATTGATCGAACGTTGTGCCCGCTACGTCGTGGTGAATTCGAAACGTGGCCGGACTGGCCGACGTGTTGCACACGACAATGCGGGTAATTTCTGTGCCCAGCTGGGCAGTGAACAAGGTTGCATTGTTCGTGTCACCTGGCCTAGACTGCCCGAGTAATGCGCCACTTGCTAACATTGATTCTTGCCCTCACCTTTATGGGTGCCCTTTACTGGGCGCTCACCACATACGAATGGCCTTTTATAATCGGTTTCTTTACCGGCGTTGCTGTGGGCTGTTGGTGGGGCTATCAACATGCTATTGACCGCCAGGGTTTAACAGCAAGTCCAGCTGTTGTTGCGGGTCGATCGCGGCGGGTGCGGCCAGGGCGCCGGTAGCCTGCCCCGGTAAGTTCGGGCGTACTGGCGCAATCGGCTGTTGTCCTAGCAGCATCTGCCCCATAGCATTTCTATTCGCTTGAATCGACGGCGCACGCAATGCCTGATTGGCATTTTGTATTTGCTGCCCCATCGCTTGGGTAAGACTCTCAGGTACCTGGCCAGGATCACCAAACGCCATACGCTTGGCAGTCTGACTGCCGCCGATCGCTTCGGACATGGTGCGAAACATCGCGCCTTCGTCGTCTACCTGGCGCATGAACTTTCTAAATTTATCCATACTGCCGAACGCAACCCGCACAGCTTCGCGTGCATCGGGGCTGCTGAACAACTTCGACACGTCGGCTTGGTCGCCTTTGCGCCCGATCTTTTTGCGTACCTGCGCGAACACACCTAAGCGGAAGTGTTCAAGCTCCGACGTTGACATATCCTTAACAATGTTCTTCACGTCCACAATGTCGTCTGTGAATACCTTCTGCCCGAGCTGCATAGCGTCGTCGTCGGCGAATTGATCTGCCGCGATGCGTCGCGCGTTTCTCAACGTTGGGGCTATAGGGTCCAGCGTGTCGATGATATCTTGGCGCAGTTTCTCAAAGCTGGCACCTTCTTGGGCGTCGCCTCGTGATCTGGACGCCCTACCTCTGCCACCTAGATAACTGGTGATCTTGTCCACGGTGCGCACGTTTAGCGGCCCGTCTAAGTCGATATCTTCACCGCGCCGCCTGAGCAGACGCGCGGCGCTGTTCATGGCACCTCTGTCTCGCTCAATCAATGCACGCAAACGTGTCTGCGCTTGGGGAGGTATCACCATTTCGTAGGCGCGCTCGTACAGGGGGCCGGCTTCGGTGCGCGTACGTTGCACCACAGCGGTGGCCGCTTCAGCTACTGGCGTGTCGCCCAGTTCCTCGCGAAATGTTTTTACAAATCTATCTGCCTGGCCGGTGGTGCGCTCGGTCAGTTGATCGCGTGCAGCTTGAGGCGTGGAGCCTGGCCGCTGAGATAACGCACCCAACTGAAACCGCAGATTTTCAGAAACATCTGCGGGTATCAAATTTTGGTTGTCGCCTAACAACTCGTCTAAGTCGTCTAGGGTTCGGCCTTCGTCTGCTAGCAGTTCCTCGATCGCGTCGTAAGCTTTCTGCTGTGCTTTGTCTTGAGCAACCCCGCCCCGATCGAAGATACGACGCACGGTACCTATGGCTGCGTTCGTGGCTGCGGGTGCCGCGATACCTAATGCACCGCCGATCGCTGAGCTTTGGCCCACGTCGCCGGCGAAGTCGCCGAACTCCCGAGCGTCTGAAGTAGTGCCGCCGATCGCGGCACCCTCAGCTGCACCGACACCTAGCAAACCTTTGGCGGCATTCAATTTGCCGGGGCTGAGATTAGCCAACGCCTTGGCGCCGATCGCGCCGCCGGTGGCCAGGCCACCTACTACGCTACCCGTCACCGCAGACTTGGGGTTTTCCTGTGCCGCTGCATCTAGCCTGCCGGCGAAGTCGTCGCGGTAGTCTAGGTACCGTTCGCCTACGCTTTTGTCTTCGGGTATGTCTAGCCCCATTTGGCGGCCACGTGCTTTCGCGCTGTCGGTCAGTTGCACTTGGTTACTCTGTGGACCTATGCCCAACATGTCGCCGATGATTGAACCGGCAGCATTGATATGCCGAGACAACCCAAAGCCGCCGGCGTCGATCGCGTGTGCAGCACCTGTTGCTATTCTGCCGGGGGCGTTCCCCTCAGCGTATGGGCTGCCGCCGTCAAAATCGTTGCCTTTAATTTTACCCGCAAACAGTTCGGCGGCTCGGGTATCCCCCGCCTGGTGTGCCTGCACTAAGGCTTGCTGTAATTGTTCACGTGTGGCCACTAGTTAGCACCGTATTGTTTTAGTATGTCTTCGTCGCTGCGCCCCGCCCCCCGCGCTTGCTGTAGCTGTTGCTCTAACGCCGCCACGTGCTGCATGGCTATGGGGTCTTTAACTCGGCCTGAACCCATCGCTTTTTTATAAGCGTCAAGCTCGGCAGATATTCGACGCTCGTTTTTTAACCGTATCGTTTCGTCGGCATCGCCAGGCTGGGGGAAAAAGTTTCTAAACGCGCTGTCTTTTTCTTCCTGCCGTGCTGTCGCGCCCGATCGTAAGAACACCAGATTAGAAGCCCATTCGTCGGCCCCTGTTCTAAACTGTTGGTACTCGGGGCTAACCAGATAGTTGCCCACGCCTGGCACTTGGCCGGCGTGGTTCGCTGCACTGGCTGGGTTAAAGTTCGGGTTGTTGGCAATCACGTTAGACAGTTCCCGCCCTCGGTTAAACATGTTGCTGGCCACGTATAAGTCGGTGCGCTCGCGCTCGCTTGCGGGCTTGGTTACAAAAGTGCCATCGGGGTTTTGCTCACCGACGCCTGTAGCTTCCGCACCTTCTGGCGGCGGGCTGCTCACACCGCTTTGCGTCAAACCTTGCAAGTCGTAGCCTGGGCGAATGAACGTGCCCTGCGGTGTCACTGTAGTAACGTCGCGGCCTAGCCGCTGCCGCACTAGCTGGCCCTCAGTAGACTGCAACCACTCAGGGTTGTCTTTGTTGTCTATCCACTTGTTGAGCATTTGGTTTTCAATGCCGGTGCCTTCGAACGGCGCGGCGCTGTCTTTAGTGATCGTCTCTAGCAATTCAGCTGAGCCGGCCTCACGTCCAGACGCCCGCAGTATGTTGCGCTCTGGTTTGCTTAGGCTGGGGTTAGCCAGTACCTGCTGCCAAGCGTCGGCCTCGGCATCGTCCTGCATGGCGAGCTGTTGCGCGCGGTCAAAATCGTACGCCGCTGCTTGGTTGCCCTGCTGCTGCGCTTTGAGCTGTGCTGCATACATGGGGTCGGTTTGGCTGAGGTAGTTATCTAACCCAGACGTGCCGCCTTTGGCTTCCTGAATTGCGCGCGATCGCGCCGCAATATCTTGCAACCCTTGGTCGGGTTGGCCTGTCGGTATCGGCGACTGCTGCGGGTTAGGCTGCTGCTGTCCACCGCTGAGCATTTGCAGCATGGGGTCTAGCTGCCGCTGCAACTCTTGCTGCTGCTGAGGTGACGGCGACGGGCCGGTATTGCCTAACGCACGCTCTAACAATGCCTCTAAGCTTTCGGCACCTTTGCGCGTTTTCTTGCGTCGTCGGCTGCTGCCTATCAGGTCGTTTAACCCATTTAATAAAAACCCTGCGGGCATTGCTTAACCTCCTCTTTTGCCAGCACCGCCGCCGCCTGAGTGCGTATATCCTCGGCCATGCCCACGGCTTTGGTTGAGCTGCTGTGCCAATATGATATTGGCGTAATCGCTCAGCTGATCGCGTGGTGCGTTCTGGTAATAGTTAAATCTGTTTATGTCGTCGCCTAATGCTTGATCACTCAGCCCCCGCACTTGATCGCCGACACCTTGTATGCGGTCTATGTTGCCGTACTGCAAGTCGTTAAGTGTTTGCACCTGATTGGCGCCCGCTTGCTGCTGTTGGCCTACACTGTTGTATAGGTTGTTTACCCCGCTAATGCCGCTCAGCCCGCCGTCGAGCAAACCTTGGCTGCCCCGCAGGCTGCGGTTTTGGCCTTGGTTGAATAGGTCAGCCGCGAGCCGGTTCTGATCTAGCGAGTTGTTCAGGCCAAACTGCGTTGCCTGCTGGCCTAGCCCGCGCTCACTCAGGTAGCTGTCGAGCGCCTGGCCCGATCGGCCCAGTTGATCTGCGTTCTGTGCGCTCGCAATGTCGCTGCCCAAGCCGGCACCTTGTAGGCGTCGCTGCTCTTGGTTCTGGAAATTCTCACTACCCAAACCTGCGGCACTTAGCCCAAGCTGTCCGCCGGCTATGCCGAGGTCGCCCAGCTGCCCTGCTGCACTGAGCTGGTTGCTTCTCTCTTGCCCGTACGCGTTGCCGTAGATATCGGAAGCCACACCGCCGAGTGTGTCGCCTAGTTCTCCCGCAGCGTCGCTCAAGGCTTCTTGGTGGATACCTGAGCCGGTGCGCCCTGCGCTACCGAACGTCGCATTGATACCGGGGGTTACCGTATCTTGGAACTGCTCACGCACTCGGCGGGTCGCTTGATCGAATTGATCATCTAGGAAAGGGTTACCGCCTACGAAGTCACCGCGTGCAGTTTGCTGTAGTGCGTTAGCTGCGGTGGGGTCTACCCCACTACCAGCGGCGTCCTGCGCTTGTCCAATGCTCTGCCCGAGGCTTTGGCCTGGCTGGGTAGACTGCTGCGCAAACTGACTGAAAGGGTCATAGTTGCCCTGTGGGCCGCCTATGAAGCTTTGAGCGTCTTGCGGGCTGCCATACCCTTGGTTGGCCTGCAAATTGGCTGAGAATGGATTAGAGCCGCCCTGTGCGAACCTGCTAGCCGCACCAATGCCTGGCCCACCTGCTTGAGCCAAACCCTGCTGGCCGGCCTGTACGCCCCCGGCAGCGGCGTTAGCTTGCATGCCTGCGTTGGATAGGTCGAACTGTGGCTGCCCCAGCGACTGGCTGATATAGTCGCCTAGCTGCTGCTGTTGCGGCGTACCCTGCGCTTGGTTCAACGTCTGGCCCATAGCCTGTTGCTGAATGTCGTTAAAATTCGTGTACGTCTGGCCGGGGTAGTAGCCAGGCGTGCCCTGGTTGTACAGCCCCTGCGCTTGGCTGAATACGTCAGTTAAGAACGGCTGTTGCCCGATCCACGGGGCCGCTTGGTTCTTATTTTCGTTGCGTTTATATGTTGCTGAGCCGCTCATAAATCCTGCCTGTAAACTGTTCGTATGGCCCTAAAGCCGGTGTTGGGCATGTACTTGCGTGCATACCCTTTGCGCCCTGCAAACTCGATCGCTACGCACCCCATGTGCCTGGCGAACGCTTCCTGTACTCTCATCCAGTCGGCTATCCACTCGTCCATGTCTTCGCCGGCTAGCCATGTGTTCCACAGCACCCGGCCCGTCTCACGCTCTTGCACTTCGGTGCAGGTGAGCGCTTTAAAGTCGCCGATAACCCACGTTGCTAAAACACCCTCAGCCATTAGCTGTAGGATCGTTTCAGGTGTGTGGCCTGTCTCGGGCTTCACCACCTTGCGCAGTAGTGGCAGCAATCGGTCTGCTACTTGCGGAATCTGTGTGGGCATCAACCCCCATATGTGGGTGTCTATCTCGTCTAAAACTTTGGCGTTGGCTTCCATGTTAAAACCTCATAACTGCTCTGCGGTAGGGGCCCAAGCCGCCACTACGATATCCGCCGCCGATACCTTGCTGCCCAAATCTCATAAATGGATTGTGGCCGCCGTAGCCGCCTTGCTGTTGCAGCGGCTGGCCGCCGAACTGGAACGCCTGGTTAAACTGCGGCGAAGCCCCTTGCCCATATCCACCTTGCTGCTGCTGGCCATAACCGCCGTGGAATGCTTGGGGCTGGAATGGGTTTTGCTGTTGGTACAGCCCGCCATATCCACCAAAGCCACCGAAGCCACCGAAGCCGCCGCCGGGTCGATACGTTGAGCTGTTGCCGCCGCGATTGAATGCGCGGCCGGTGGTGCTGCCGAAGGGGCTAAAACTGCCCCCGTACTGGGGCGTCTGGAAAAAGCTACCGTATGGGTTTTGCTGTTGGCCCCACGGTGTACCGCCGTACGCTTGCTGGTTAAAGAAACCCTGACCGCTGAAGTTCGGGCGCGCAGTTGGGTTGTCCTGTGTAGAACCGGGGGTGCCGTGTATGGCTGTCCGGTTCCACGGGTTCTGCTGCTGTTGTTGAGGCTGAAAGCCCCCGCCGTATCCACCCATTATCGTGTTCCTGTTTCGCGTTGATGCGCTTCGACGCCATGCGCATGGTTAAAGCCGCCTTCGATCTGCAAACGGTATCTACAGTATCGGTGGTCGCTGCGTATGCGCGTCACGCCATTTCTGTTCAGCGACTGAAAGGCGCCGAATGTTACATTTTCTGTTTGTAGATCGCGCGTGCCTTTTGCGATCGACACTACCGTAGTAGGTGCGCCGTCCACGATCGGGCGCTGCGCTTGTGAGCGTATGCGCTTGCCGTTGCTGCCTCGGTACTCGGCGGTATCTATGAGCGCCGTTAGTGGCGTACCGCTGAACGTGGCCGACTGGTTAGAAGTGTCGAATGCTTGAAGCCCGAGCGCGCCGCCCTTAAAGGCGTCTGAGTCTACGTTTATGCTGTCCATGTCGATACCTGCGGGTAGCGGCGTGTCGAGCTGATCAAGCGAAAAGCCGGAACTCACAAACTCAGCGAGCACCTGCGTATCTATGCGTGCATATGCCCAGCGGTTCGTGGTCCAGTTGTACAAAATAACGCGGTCGTTATGGGGCAGCGAACTGCTGGTGCGGAAAGCCCACATAGCGATTCTGTTCTGCCGGTCGATAACCCCACGCATGGAAGACAAGCCCGATACGTCGGCCTCGTTTGCAAACCATTGGTTAACACGGTTGGCGCCGATAGGTTCGGAGCTTTGACCGTTGAACAGGTAGAAGCCGTCGTGCCCATAGTAGAACACTTGGTTACCTGTCCAAATAACAGAGTTAGGTGCGGGGGTGCCGCGTCCTCGTTCGACTTCATCGAACTGGAATATAACAGGCGGTCCCACGTAATCCATGCGGTGTATGCTGTGCTCTTGAATGATCACCCCGTATTCGCCGGGTACGATCTTCTGCACGCGTCCACCGCGCCCGAACAGTTCCTGCCGGTCTGATTGAGTGGCGCGGCTGGGTGCCCATAACTCGGAGCTGTTGAACGCCGACCAACCCACGAAGTTGGGGCCGAAGTCTTGCAAGTCGCCAAGCACGACAAAGTCACGAACAACAGCAACACGGGTTGCGATCGGCGGCGAGCCTGCCAGGTCGGCAAACAGTGTGCTAACGCCCGCGTCGTAGAATTGGGGCGCCTCACCGTCGGCCACGGCTATGGCTCGATCGCCAAACTTGGCAAACTCCCAATTAGCGACAGCGGTGTAGCCGCCGCCTTTGCTAACGTTGGCCCATGTGGTGTTGCCGTCGAGACGGTACAGTGCGGTTACGTCGCCAGCAAAGTTAAATACGGTGTTGTCGCTGGCTTGGAACCACAACGCGCCTAGCGCGGGGTTGCCTAGGGCATTGGTGAACGACGCTAACGAATTCAGACTGCGGTAGCTTTTCAGCTGAGGTATGCAGTTGCGTGCCTCCAACGCGCCGGGGTTTTCCAGCGGCGGCAGGTCAGGTAGCCACTCGCCTAAATCTATGGGAATACCGGGCTGCATTAAACTACCCGCCGTGGGTTGCCGGTGGCTATCAAACCCTTAGCCGAAGGTATGCGCGCTCGGTTCTCTTGCTTGTCGAGCTGAGCTATCGCGCGGTCTAGGTGGCGTTCAAACTTAGCCTCTACCATTTCGTCGTCGTCCCATATGCCTACCTGCATCAAACAAGCAAACAGGTATATGTCGTAGTTGTTCACCAGTAACCAGTTCGTATCGGTGTCGCCTACCAATGCAGGGAACGTGCGAAAGTAGCCTATGTTCAAAGTGATAGGCGCAAGCGCGGTTGGTGTGGGGGCCAAGGTCACAACAAGATTGCCGGCCCCGACGGCGTCGCTGTCGCCCTCGATCGTCATTGCGGTAGCGGTGTTGTCGGTGAGTCCGCCGCCCTGGTTGTTCCATATGGGTGCCTCGCGGATACGCTCAGGCGTCATAAATTCAACGTCGCGGCCTAGGTCCGATTCGAGGGTAGCAAAACGAAAGGTAAGAAAGCCGGTAGGCACTGCTGTAGATCGCCCGCTGCACACCAGTGTAGAAACTACTTCTTGGGCGCGCGTACGTAGGCGGCGGTTTATTTCAGCTTCAGCCATGCGCAAGATTGTGCCGGCGTCCGCGTCGGACTCTATGTCATCACGGGCTAGCCATGCGTCGAGGTCCTGTAATAATTCTATGCGTGTGGTCACTCACTGCCCCGTAGTCCGTACGTTTTCTGGCACGTGGATTTTGCCAGGGATACACCGAAAGCCTGCAAACTCTCGACTGTTTAATTTCATTACTTCAAAGGTTTGCCACGTGAAGTAGTCGCGGTATTTCTCTTGCCACTCTTTGCGCCAATTCGTCCAAATGGTAATCGGCACGCGGGCGGCAATGTACCCGTGTCCGTCTTCCGCACCCCACATGCTTGGGGGCATGTTGTCGTGAGCTGTACGCATTTCTTTGCAGCTGTCCAAGATAACTTGAACAACGGCCCCGCTTTGAATATCGCGGGAGACTATCTCGCCGCCGCCTTCGCCCCCAATACTGACGACGTTCTGCACGCCGCCTTCATTGGTGCCAAAATCGAAGTGGCGAAAGGTGCTCATACGTTAGCTGCTCTACGTCGTCGTGGTGCAGGTGCGCTGCGTTCCACCGCCGGGGTTTCCACCTCGCCAACTTCTACACCAGCTTCCTGCGCTAGCTCAGCCGCTGCGGCTTTCTGCTGTTGGTCTAGCTCGGCAGGGCTTAACATGTTGTTGGCTGCCGGCACGTTTGCTAGCTCGGCGTCTAACTCTTGCTCGAACGCGTCGGGGTCTTCGATTAAACCTAACTCAATTTCGCGTTCACGTATGCGCGCCTCGCGGCTTGCATGGTCGTTAATATCTGCCATCTTCGCTTGGCTCTCAGGCGATTGCGCGTCTTCGAGCATTCGCGTCATAGCCTTAGCCGCTTCGTCTGCTCGGCCTGCTGAGCCTGGCGCGTAAAACTGAGACGTTAACCGCGCCTCGTCTGTGTTCTTGAAGTACAGGGGCCGCGTTGGGGCGTCCATTGTTACTTCTAGCTCGAACGGTAAAGCCCGCAATGCTCGCTGTGCAAACTCATCATCTAGCGCAACCACTTCGTTAGGTTCAAGTGCCCGGCATACGCTGCCGTCTTCCCTAGGCGTTTCCGACTCAAGGAATATTTTAGGCGTCACTGCGCGAGGGTCTTCACCGTCAACACGAGGGGGCATCAATTTAATGCGAACGTTGGTAGTCATGTTATCTCCACGATTTAAATATAGAGTTTGCCGCCCGAAGGCGGCAAACATCTGCGTATCGCGGGATTACACTACCACGGCTTGCGCGTTGTCAACGTCGGCGATGATGCCGCTAGCCGCTTCGTTCAAGCTGCATAGGCTCCAATCAACCAACAGCATGCGCCGTTCGTGGTCACCAATCTTCGCGATGGTTTCAGTTTTGTACCCGTCAAGGTAGGACACTTCCCAATACTCGGTGTCGAGTATCATCACCTCGGTGTCTGTCGCGCTGTCCAGCTGGAAGCGGTTAGGCACAATGTCGAGGATAGAAAAGTCAGACACGTATACGTCTACCGCACCCACAACCGTGATACCGCCCCGAGGGTTGGCACCTTGATCTTGGTACTGGGTAGAGATACGCGCCGCCGCTGTAAACAGGTAGTTAGACAGCGCCTGCTTAAGAGTTGGCGGAATCATAATCATGTTGGGGTTTCCGCCCTGCTCATAGCAGTTGCGTACTACCGTCAAAATGAGAGTTTCCGTTAGCTGTAGATCGGTGCCGCCTGTGCCGTTACCGTTGGGGAAACCTTCGGTAGTGCTCGACAACGTAGGCGCTGTGCCGAGTGGGCCGCGCTGAAGGTTGGTGCGAATCCAAGTTGGGATACCCGCCGATTGCATGGCCAAGGTGGCGTTACCTTCAACCGCCACTTTACGAGCGGTAATGGCTACCTCTACGTCGCGACGAAGTGACTTACCTTGCTTGGCGATCTGGTAGGCAATCTCAGACTTGCGGCCAGCCTTGTTAACGATATTCGCGCGTCGAGACACGACGATATCTTTGCGGCTGATTTGGTGGTAGTTCCCCAGGCGTTCCGCTTTGTCGAGCGCGATGCCTGTGAACTCGTCGCCGTCGATCGCTGCGTTATTCGCGGCAGTAGCGAGCGCGTCTACCTGCCATTCCTTGAACGTCTGCATTGAAGTGCCGCGCCCAAAGTTCGACTGTGCCGGTACTTCGGTGGGTGAAATGTTGTAGATAACGTCGCTCAAATCCTCGCGAACGTTGTTACCTGTGTCGTATCTGTCTTGTGTGTTTGCTGTCTGGGCCATGGGGCTCTCTCCTAGTTCATTAAAGATTCGATTACATTGGCTGCATCTTGCACAGAATTCGTTTGAGCTGCACGGCGTCGCAATTTGCTTACCGCACTTTTATCAGGACCACGGCCAGTTTTTCTAGCCGCTGCTTTGCCGGGTTTAATACCCTTTGGCACAGTCTTCTTAACCGTGCCAGCCGCCTTCTCACCTTTACTAATCCGCGACTTAAGCGCGGCGTTCTCGGTGCGTAAAGACGCAAGCTCAAGAGCCCCTTTTATCAAACGTGAATCCACAATACTGGGCACCTCGGCGTCGGAAAAACCCAACGTCTTAATGGTGTCCACCGACGCACGCAGTTTGTCTTCGCCCCAATCTTCAATGTCGTTAGAAAGCTTTTCGCCTTCTGCCTTCATAAAGTCGGTGCGCTCTTGCTGCATGAATTGGTCGTACTGTTGTGCTGCTTGCTGTCGAGCTGCACGCAGGTTATTTAGCTGCGTGTCGATCTCGCGTTGTCGCATAACAAACTGCGCCGGGTCGTCGGCCTGCATCTGCATCAACCTAGGGTCGTGCAGCTGCGCCGCTATGGTGTTCTCTACCAGCTGAAACTGGTTAGATAGCACGTGTGCGTTAGTTTGGTATTGCTCTACACGAGCCGTTTGCTCTGCCTCAAAAACACGTCGCTGTTCGGCGACTGCTGTTTTATCGCGGTCGTAATCGGCTTGGAGTTGGTAGCCCGCAACAAGGTCCGCTAGGGTAGCCGTGCGTTCTTCACCCGCTGCATTGAACGTGTGGCTGAACGCTGCAAGTAGAGCCTCTGGCTCCATTTCCAACGCTTCCGCAAGTTCAGTGAGCGTTTCAATTTGCCCGCCTTCTTCGTCCTCATTGTCGGCCTGGTCGTCTTGGCCTGTCGTTTCTTCCGCGTCGTCGGCCCCGTCGTCGCCTACCTTGCTATCGGTGTCGCCGTCTTCGGTGCCCCGGTCCTCACCAGAATTTTGATCATCGCTCTGCTGATCATCTTCTAAGCGATCATCAACATTCTGGTTTTCTTCTTGGTCGCGCGCCTCGCCCAAATCTTTATGGTCTTCGGTGCGCCCGTCTTCGTCTAACAACCCAGCTATGGCGTTTTGTGCCTCGCTTGCTGACATACCACGCGCTGCGGGTACGTCACCCTGCGCTGCCATTCTTTCTTGTAATGGGTTGAAAGCCATTATTTAAACCTCTCAGTTTTTGCTATGCCCGACTTGTAGGGTTCGGGTGCTTTTTCGTCGGTTTCCTCAGTGTCGGTAACGCTTCGGTATTCAGCCTCGCGCAACGTCTGAAGCTGGGGGGTAAGCTGTAGCCCGGTTCTGAGCCGGCGCATGGTGCGAAGCTGTCTACATAGCTCGCGTTCCATTTCTATGCTTTCGTCGGTACCGTCGGGAGCAACTACGATTTGCTCGATTATCTCCCGTTCCATCTGTTCGAACTCCCGCACTACTGCGGGGTCGCTGACTATCCGCAGTGCATCGTTCGCCTTAACGTCTGGGTCGTTGCGGCGAAGATGCGGCTTGCGGGTGAAGTCTTCACTCACTTGTAGCGGTCCGCCACCTGCTTAGTACGCTTGTTGCCTTTGGCTTTCATACCTTTGTCGCCTGCACTGAACGTGCCGCCGGACATGCCATCGTTGCCCTTACCTTTCATTTTCTTGCCGCCGTAACCTTTACCCATAGGCATGATTGTCTTCTCCTAACATTGAATAAAACCGAAAAGTTACCCCGTGGGGCTACTCGCAGTCGGAATATACCGCCAACAGCATGGCAATTGCCAGTATTTCTTGCGATTGATTTTGCGCGGTTTTGTGCTCTCGGGGCGGCAGTATGACGCGTGGGGGTCGTTTGCCAGACTGCGAGGGGCCGCCGCTGCCGCCGCCGTCGCCTTTAGTAATGTCGGCTTCGTCCCAAAACGCTTCATCTAACCCTAAAAAAGCCACGGGTATGCCTTCCGGCAAAAACGCTTGGTCTTCGTCTGGCATCGAAAACGAAACGTCGCCCACATTGACCGGCGGGCCGGGCATTAGATTGCTGCAACCTCGACGTTATCTAGCAGCAAGCGAGTTGCTGCGGTGGTAAACGTGCCGGTGACGTTCCAGCGAATATGCGCGTTTGGTGGAAGGTTTCCGCTCAGCGCCGCCAAACTGACATGGCCGACGGCAGTTGCTGCGGTGCCTATTGGAATCCACACGGCGCCGTTTTCGCTAGGCATGAGCAATTCAAGTTGCAACGACGGCGTGCCGGTTACTTCGGTCACTTCCGCAAACACGGTGCCCGCCTTGCCGACCGTGTGACTTGCGCCGGTTCCCGCTTCGGTAAAACTGTCGGTAACTTCGCGCATGGTCTACCCCGTCAGCAATGCAACTTCAATGTTTCCACCGGTAACGGTTGTCGCTTGGAAGCGCATACGTGTGCCCGGTGGAAACTGGTTCAGCATGTTGTCGGCGCTCGCTTCGCCGTTCGACCAATCACCAAACATCGGCACACCGCCTGCGTCGGTCAAGTTGGCGATAACGCGAACCCAAAGGCCCCCTATAAGCGCTTCAGCGAAGCACGTAAAGGTGGTCGCGGTGGCTGCGTTGATAGACGCTAACATGCGACCAGACGCGCCTACGGTTAATTCGGGCGACTGCCCGGCTGCACTAAATGTATGTGTCATTGTTGACATAAAAACTCCTATACCTTCGGGGTGATTTGAATTTGTAAATAGCTTTCGCCGGTCGCAAGGATAACCGTACTGTCAGCGGTCGGCCACGCGGCTGTTGTACCGGCCAATAATCTATGGCCGGTAACCGCGACACGATACCGCGCGCCCGCTTTAAAGTTTACGGCTGTCGTGAACTCGCGGCGTATCAACGGGTCGGCGGTGTTTGTGGCTTCGGGCCGTTCGGTGCCAACGAAAAACGAGCGCGGTATTTCGTCGTAGAGTCTCGGGCCGTCTACATCTTTGAAAGTGTCGCTTGGCAACATTTCTTGAAACTTCGCCTCTAACAACAGATAGGCACGCTGCGCAAGGTTAGCCGTGTTGATTGAGGATTGGTCGAACTGCAAGCCGATCGACACCGTGCAGTAGCCACTAAAATTAGTTTCTGCTAACAGTTCGTCAGACGTGCTTGTAACCGAAAGCTCGGGTACTTCCTCGTCAACTCGCCAATTGATGTGTACCGCGGTTGCGTTTTTCAAACTTTCCGGCGAAACGTTGTTGAACTTCACCGCACGATAAGCTGGCGAAAATGTTTCGTGGTAGGTGCCGCCAACATGACGAAGCAAGCCGCCAGCGTCCGTGCGGTTGCGTTGTGACGGCGTAGTTAAATCATTTAGCACTGCCGGTCGAAGTGGGTTTTTCGGCTTGAAAATCGCAAAGCGGTTAAACCCTAAGTCGCCCGATATGTTGCCAAACGTAACCGGGATTTTTCCGGTCGGCGCAACCTCGGCGCTGTCTATCTCGTCTGCCGTTGAGCCGTTCACCGCAACTTGATAGCGAAGCGTTCGACCAACAGCAAGGCCGGGTTGGTCCCGCGAGCGCACATAAAAACTAAGCTCATATTGACGATCCGACGTGTCGTAGCCCCAAACGCCGTTTGAATCGAAATGCCCGTTGAGCGTAGAAACCACTTCAACGTCGCGCGTTGTGCCTGCCGGAACGGTAATAACCTGAGTCGTCACCGCGAACATGTGAATTTCTGCGTACACCGCTGGATTGGTAAGGCCGTTTAGTGTTAACCGCAATGTCCTTTCGCCTGGTGACGGGTTCGCGCCGTCGGACGGTCCCCAATACTGCATCGTTGCAGAAAAGCCCGTAGGCGGGCTAACAATGTCGAACGTGAAGGGGGTTAGATCAATGGTAAAATTAGTTGCAGCGATAGACGATATAAAAGTTGCCATTGATTGGAACGCCGCCGGGATCGAGCCAGATACGTCAACCTCGCCTAGATCGTTGTCGTTGTCCCACAAACGCAAAAACATTTGGTACTGAACTTCGTTACCAACGCCGGTTTGCAGATTGCTAGCAATCTCCCAATCGTGAGGTACGTTTAGCGGCGACGGGTCGGCTGCTTGCCGTCGGTATATCTGAGATACCGCACCATTCGGCGCTTCTAGTGGGTCGCGCACTTCAACCTGACGGCTGGTGTTTGATGGGGTTGCGGTGTACTCGCGAACCAGCAACGCGATATTGCCGGCTAGCTTGCGCAGCACCAAACCGTGCGCAGCATTCGCCCCGGCGTTGCCAATGTTCATAATTTCGTAGCTGCCATCAGGCAGCCCGTGGTTAACGTGCAACGTCATAACCGCACAAACGCCGTCGTCGTCGTCAATGCGCAGTCGCGGCGCCGAGTTATTATCTTCGGCCATAAGCGTGCCGCCGATAAGGCCAGCGCAGCCAGCGGTATCGGTCGCAACGACTAGGTGGCCCAACCAGTTGTGGCCGGACATTGAGGGCGACGGATCGTTTAAAGATATATTCGCGTTGGTGATTAGATTGAAAAAGTCGGGGCGGCCTTCGCCTAACCCGTTCTCACGAATCCCGGTAAAGGCTGATCGTTGGCCCAAAACCGCGCCTTGCCCTTCGGTGGTGTAGTCAATGAGCGGATCGGGCCAACCTGACGCCAACAAAACGTCGTAGTCTGCGTTTGGAACGCCGATTGTCGCCGCCTGTTGAACGTATGTTTTAACGTTTAGGTTTCGCAGCTTTTCTTGCTGAATCTGCGACAACACCGTGTTGGGCAGTTTGATTTCTATATTGTTGTCGGTAACTTTGAAAATCGAACTCATGTCGATACGGTCTACGTTACCGTCGGTAATGTCGCCCGCCTCGATACGCTGCCCGGTACGCGCTGAGCTGGCCGCATTCCACGGCGGCATCGTGAAGCTAAACGCCGCAAAGCCATCGGGCACGCGCTGGCCGTCTACTTCCTCAAACTGCCCGCGTGTCAGTGTTGATATGCTCGGCTGCGCTCCGCTTGGCGTCGGCTGCGAATTGTCGGAATCCCAAAGAATACGGTTGGGGTACTTGTCAGAAAGCAACACCACGTAGCGCGTTGGCACAGTAAGTACCGGCTGCGGAAATACGCTGTTGGTTATGTGCGTCCAACTCGACAATGTGCGCTGCGGCAATGATGAAAACGGCAACACGTAAAAGTCGGCAACGTTGGCCAGGTTGGTGAGCTGGCCGCTAACTTGTACGTGATCGAAAAACGCCGAGTGCCCTGCTTTCACCAGTTGCTTTTGCAGCGACGCCGACAAATTTTGCAATTGAATTTCGACTTTATCGCTAAACACAACTTTGATATTGGTGGGCACGCCGCCTTTAACAGTTAGCACGCTCGACGTGGCCGTTTGCGTGGCTGCGCTGTAAGCACGGAAACCCGGTACCGCGTGGCCTAGATACTCGAACGTGTAAACCTCAACCGGCGAATTGCCAATGACGCTTAACACTTCCGTATTTTCTGGCACTAGAAAATAGGTGAGCCCGCCCTGGTTAACCGTCACGTTCGCGCCGACTTGCACCGTGTAGTCGTTGGCGTTGTTCGATAGCACGTTGTTTTGCGCGTTTCGAATTTCGCCAAAGATATTATCGGGCACCGTTCGCGTTACGGTGATTTGGTCTTGGTAAACCTCGTCGTTTAGCGAAAACGTGGTGTCTTCCAAGTCGTTGAGGATCGCTTGCAGCGACGGGTCGAGCTGCGCTTGGCTAATCGCGCCGATAAGCCCCGACACATTCACGCGGTACTTAGTCGAAAGCGTGTAGGTGTCGTATTGAATTACCTTGTTTTGCAGGCGCAGCGTGTCGGTGTGCAGCAACGCAATTGCGGTCGAAGTAACGTAGCGATCAAAGCCCGAGTTAGCGCCGGTCGTTGCAACTAAGCTGGATACGTCAAACTCGGCGGTGGGGTCGCCTGCCGAATTGAACCGACGCAAAATAGCGTTTGCCAGACTCGTGCCCGTGGGTACCTCGAAAAATATTTCTATGTTGAGCGTTAAGCCAGTAAGCGGCTGCGCCGTGAAAGCACCGAGCGGCATGGGTATCGTTTCACCGTCCGAAAACACCATGGTGGTGCCGGCAATGTCGCTGTAGTTAAACGAACTGCCTTCGGTGATTTCTGCAAGCCCGCGACGATCGGCGGCGGTGAGTGTGCCTTGCGTGTCCATGCTGTCGATATCGGTTTGCAGCTCTTGCAATGCAAGCTGCACATTGGCCGACGTTAGGTTGCCGCTAGCGGCGACCGACACACCCGCCGCATTCGCGGGAATGTCGTTTTTAAGCTCGGCAAGCGCGGTTTGCACGTTCGTAGCCGAAAGCCCGGTGATTGCTGAAACCGCCGCATTAACCGCGTCGATGATGGGTTGGTTAGGTTGCGAGCGTGCAACCTTATCAGGTACGAAAATTGTAGCCATTAACTTGTGTCCTCAACTCTTAAACTGAACTGTCCGTTAAACGTCGGGACCAATTCAACACCGACATAGACATTGTACGCCTCGGCGGGCGAACCAATGTTTCTGCTTGCCGGTGACGTGAAATTACTAAAGTACGACGCGGCATCGAACGTGCCAAGCGCGGTTACTTGCTGCAACCTCACTGCGTCGAAGCTGGCCGGTATCATCATGTGCAGGTAAACCGGGTCGGTGTTCGCTGCGATTGTGGGCACGTTAAAGGTTAGCGTTGCGGGGTTGTTGGTCGCCATGATCGCCGTGAAGCTCGACACGTCGTTGTCTATCGGCGTGGCGTCGGTCGAAAGCTGGTAGTAAAGCGTTTCTGGCTGCGCGGCCACGCCTATGGTTAGCGTCGTTGTCGCGCGTGCAACTTCTTCATTCGACGCGTTGTAGCCAATCAATGCTAGCTCTACCGTCGTGCGCCCTTCGCTGTCGGTGCCGCCGTGTGTCGCTACTGCGGTATTCCAATTTGTCGAGCCGTTCGTGGCAGCCTCGAACAGTTGGTTAATTGTGGTGCCTGGTAATTTGGGTATGTTTGACAGTAACAAATTGCCCGACGCTCGCAGCTCGAACCGCGTAAAGCTGTCGGGCGCCGCAATGGTGGCGTTGAACGATCGCTGCAACTCCGTAAGGCTGGTAAACAGGTTAAAGCCATTCGGCTGCACCGTCGCAAAGTTAACGCGAAACCCGCTAATGCTTGGCACGACCGTAATTAGTGGCTGCAACGCGTTGTCGCAATATTCCATAAACGACTGCACGTTTTTGGCGCCCGCTTGCGTGCGGAAACCGTCTAGCGTGTTGTTAAGATCGGACACGTTAAGCGATAGGTTGGAGCCGTTGCGGTCGTCGATAGCGTTAGCCAGTTGTTGCAGGTTAAGCGTGTCGCCCGCGCCTGTCAGAAACCCACTAAACGCCGAGCCGTTTACGCTCAAGTCTTCGGGGTTGATTGCGCCGGGTTGAATGGTGTTGATCGCGGTAGCCAACAGCAATATGTCTTGCCGTATGCGGTTGAAGTTGGGCGCAAGAATCGTACGCGGTGCGGGTAGCGTGTTTTGCGCGTCTACCTGTTCTAGTTCGAGTAGGTCTATGTCGATAGGCATTAGTGCATTGCCTCGTACTCGGGTATCAGGCGCTCGGGCTGGCCGGTTATGTCGTCGTATTCAATACGAAAAGAAGCGGCGCGAGGTGGTATATGTACGTCCACGTCGCCCGCTTTAATATCAAGCTGCGAAAGACTTTTAGCGAGTTGAGCGCTCTGCTCTTGGACCACCGCCAGGGTTGCCAGCATTGCATCGTAGCTTTGCTGCATCATTTGCGCCGTTTGCAGAATCGCCGCCGTGGGGTCGGCGTCAACAGTTACGTTGACCGGGGGAGGTGTCTTGTCAGCCGCCGCCCGCGTCTTCTCCCTCGCTTCCTTCTGAAGTTGTTTGAGACTCTTGACCATCAATTATTTCCCGCGCAGTGCGTACCTCGTCGCTAGTTTCTACTTGAGCCTTTTGCGTATCCGCAGAAGACTTACCCGCATCGGCCACCGTTTTGATGGTCTGTGCACCCTTCAGTTCCGTGTCGGCATCCGTGTTACGAATACCTGCTGCCGCTTCTAGTTCACGTACATCTAGCTCGCGGTCTTTCTGCTCAATCTCGCGTGCTTTCATCATGCGATCTTGTTGCTTGTCTTCCAGCTCGGCCATTTTAATTTGCGTCTCGGTGCTTGTCTTCTGCACGTCGTTTTGCATTTTTTGCTGTTCAAGTGGAATTTTAGACTGTGCCTCAAAGTCTTTGCGCTGCTGCTCTTTGCCCAACGCCTCGGCCTGAGCGTTCGCCAGGATCGTTTGCGGGTCGGGCTGAGGTTCGGGCGCCTGAAAGCTGGGGTCTGTTGGATCGTTAAAGAATTGCTCGACGGCACCAATACCTGCGGACTCCACCAGCTTCTGTAGCGTGTTGTACAGCTTGGTTACGTCGGCCAGGCCGCTGGGCATAGCTTCCTTCTGCATTTCCAACATTTGGGTGAGCAATCCCACCATCATTTGCTTGTTGTTGTTGCCTAGCCCGACGTTCACCGTCATGTCGGTACGATCTTCCCAACTGCTTGGGTCTACGTCGATCCACTCGCCGCGAAGCTTCACAGTGGTGGCAATGTCGGGGTATTGGCGGCACAGCTGGTGTACTTTTCTGAATAGCTGCTTAAAGCCTGTCTCAGCCATAATGCGCGCGATCATTTCTAACCGCTCGCCGGCTTTCTCCATAGCGCCCATGAATGCGCCCATGGTGGACTGCTGAAGCACGTCGGGGTCTACGTTGTTCTCGGGTGCAATTCCCGATCGCAGCGACGTGGCTTGCCTGGCGTCTTGAATTACAGGCAGTAGCTCGGCAACGATCGACTGCATTTGCTCGGGCATGATTGCATTAGCTGCGGGGCCGCGTACGGGTATCCACTCAGACTGCACGTTTAGCATGGCGTCCATGGTGGTGCCGTCTTCTAGCAGTGAGTCTTCGCTAATGATCTTGCGCCGCACGTTGATGCGGTAAATGTTGTCCAGCAGCTGCCGGGTGAGTGTGGTTAGCAGTTCTTGCAGGTCGTCTACCAGCTGAGCGATCGACAGACCGTTGTGCTTGTGAGGCACGAGGATGGAAGACATAGCCACGAGCGGCTGGTAGTCGCATTCCTCGTTCTCGAAAATCTTTGCGCCGATTAGCACAACCTTGCGGTACTGAGCAACGCCGGCGCCGTCGTAGTCGAACCACGCGTAACACTCGTGCACCCAAAAGCGGCGCATGCTGTCGTCGTCTTCGTCTTCCGCGTCTGGGTCTTCGTCTTCATAGAACAGGCGATTAGTTCGCTCGTCGTTCCATTGATAATCTTCGTAGGTACCAACGTCGTCTAGTTCCTCGGGGTCGAAACCTTCGCGCACCAACTCGCTGTACGCCTTACGCACGCGGTGGCAAACAAAATCGCCGTGGTCTAGGTTCAGCGTAACCAAGTCGTTATCTACTAACGCTTCCTCGCCTGGCACACCGAGTATGCGCAGCACGTTTTGCTTGACCGTCTTTTGATACTTAAGGTCGAACACCTCGACGGGTGTTATCTGCGTCATGGTCTGGGTAGGGTCTTGCGGGTGCGGCACTTCCATCGGTATTTGGATGATGCGGCTTTCCTGCTCTACTATCTCTAACCCGTCCTGTTCCATCAACATAGCTATGCCCTCGGCGGGCACATTTTTTACCATGTGGCTGGTAGTCTTTTCTTCTTCTTCAACCCACGCCTTGGCGTAACTGGTTGGGAACATGAGCGCGTCTTTCACGAACTCATACAGCGCAATAAACCCATCGCCGCCGTTAGATTTCAGAATCTTGTGGTTAACAATATCTGTATCTTGCGCCGCTTGGTCTTCGTCCTCGGGGCCGGTGGCGTCAAATGACACGACGCGATCGGAGCCGACAAAAATACGCATGAGGGTGGGCATCGCCCATTCGATCGCTTCCAACACCTCGCGGGTGGTGAACTTCGAATAGCCGTCACGTTCTGAGCCGTAGAGGTCGCCGTAGTAGCGGTTGAAGATTTGGGCGCGAGTGTCCGACAGGTCGCCGTCCTCGTCGTTCATTGCCTGGTAGATTTTGCGACCAAGGAAGCCAGTTACCTGGCGGTCGCTCATTGGGCTATCGTCGTTGCGTCCCGTCCTGTCGGTAGCTGCGTTGCGTACTGGCACTAGCGGCGCTTACTCTTGTGGCGGCCATTGCCCCGTTGTAAATTCTTAGGCACGCGGTTGGTACCGCGCGGTACCGGCTGGCCATCTGAGGGCGGCATAGTTTTCTTGCTACGGTGTTCCATATAGGTATTCTCCTAAACCACGTGCGAGTTGTCGGGGTTAGTAATCGCGTTCTGGGTATTCCGGCCCCGAAGATACTTGCGCCCGCCCGTCCCGTCAATGTTTTCTAGCTGTTGCTTAAACGTGCCTTCTTCACCTTTGTAGCCGTAGCCGAACGTCTGAAAGGCGTCTGCGCCGTTGGATGCGTAGTTATGCTCGGGTGTTTTTAGGAACGTTTCGCCCTTCTCGTCCCACTTCCATCTGTACCCTTCAAGCGTTTTTATGCCCGTTTCGCACAATGTTCGATCAAACCGGCAATTGCTAAACGCGCGGCGGGTGTCCTCAATACTGATCATCTTCTGCGGGGTTCGGTTGACCACTCGCACCTTGTAGCCATGGCTGCGCAGTATGTCACTGACCGAGCCGGCCACGGCTTCAATGTGCTTAGTCTTGCCGTCGTGCGGCAGAAACATCGTGCCCCACTGGTAGCCTAGTTCCTTCTCCATTTCATCCATGATCAACATGTAATGGGTAATGTCTACCTGGCTGTGCTCGTAGTAGTTTATAAAATTATTCCATGCCCCATCGCGCTGCTGAAACCACATGCTGTTGGTGTCGTTGTGGCCGAGGTCCCAAAACACGTTGACCGGCTGGCCGCGTTTGTGTGGCAGGTGCTTTTGAAAGCGCCCCTCTTTGCGCGCGGTGCGTATCTGTTGAGCGAACACCACACCCGTTAACATTTTCTCGAACGCTTCGGCAGAAGTAGCAGGGTACTCCTGTTTCATGTCGTCGCCCTGCTCGTTCTCTTTCTTCACATACCAGTTCATCTGCGGCACGGTTAGGTAAATGTCTTCCTCGCGCTGCAACTCCACGAAGTAGTCGCGCAGGTGCTCGGGCACGTCCACTTGTTCGCCTTCTAGTTTGTAGTCTGGGTGCTGCCACCACGGGAAGAAATAAAACTTGTAGTCCATCATGGTGAGCTTGATTTTATTTAGCATCATCTGTTCAGCTGTCTGGCACAGCTCATAGAACCTGCCCTGCCGACCCTCGGCTGTGGACTCAATGAAGATGAATTGCCCCGGCGCTACAGTGTTGAGCGCGCCGCTTATAATCTCTTTGGCCTTCTCGGGGTACTTCGCGCATATCTTGCCGAACTCTGAAATGTGCAGATATTGCAGCGTGCCCGAGCGCATCGACGTGCCTACCCGTATCTTGCTGCCGTTGCCAAACTTCAATTCTTTTTTGCTGTCGGTCTTGGCTTCGCCGATCGCTTCGCGCAGCTCGCTGGGTAGATTGTCCCATGCAAACTTAATCTTGTCGTCGAAGAATGCCTGCGCGTCGTCGGTGGTGTGCGCAATAACGCCGGCGTTGGTGTTGTCGTTGAACAAGCAGCGGTCGAGCATGAATATCTGAATGAAGGTAGTCATGCCCAGCTGTCTGGCTTTGAGGATAATGCACAGGTACCACATGCCGTTGTACACAAGACGCTGCGCCCAATTCATATTGAATCGAACCTTGTTGCCTTGCTTGTCTTTGATGTAGTAGAGGTTGTTTAGCCGCCATTCTTCGTCGGCTAACAGGTTCTCATCAAGCGGTTGTTCTGCCGTATCTGCCGACATATTGCTGCCTCTCGTTCAAATAGAGAATATCTAAGTTAGGTTTGAGCAGCGAGCTATCGGGGTGAATCCAAACATCAATGCCACGGCCTACGGCCTGGCCTATCAGATACTCATTGCATGCGCGCTCTTTCTCCCATTCCTCGCCGGCTGCGTTGTCCACGCCGTAAATTTCTATGCGTTCGAAATGCTCAGCGATGGCCAAAGCTAACATGTACGCTATGCTGCTGTTGAAGTAGTCGCCGCACTGGCTGATCACTGATTGAAAAGGGTAGGGCACCGCTGCCGGCATATCGTCGTGGCATTGGTGCATGTAGATCGGTACGTATTCCTCGTGCACCAGCTGATCGACGTAGCCTTGGCCGCGCTTCTCGAACAGGCAGCGGTCGTGCATTTCAAACAGGCGCGTATAGCGTGGGTACATTGGGTCCCAAGGTAAACCCCACATTTCTTCTGGTGCATCTTTGCTCGCACCTCGTGCACTCGGCGCTAGGCCGACAATTCTAACTGCTCGCATCTGGCAGCCTATGCCCTTGGTTCTTAGCGCCTGCCAACATGGCCGACAGCTCGCCGGTTACGTTTAGTGCGTGCTCCACTCGATCGCCCCATGTGCTTGGCTCAAGCTTGGCCAACATCTTAAAGCGGGTGTCGAGGCGGATTCGATCGCGTTGCGTTGAGTAGCCGTCTTTGCCGTCAGCTATGTCGAGCAGGTTGCCCGACTCAACAAGCACGCGCACACGTTGGCACTCAGTATAGCGTTGCTTAAACGCTGCATCTGAATTCAACCAGCGCACAATTTGCAGCTGGCTGGGCATCAAATCATCTTGGCAAGCCTCGCGCATAGACTTGCCAAGCATGATCTGTTCGCACAGATAGTCGAGGGCGTCGGGGCGGTACTCGTCAGGCACCACCGTTTCGCCTTGCACAATAGGCACCGCCAGTTCAGGCGGTACCACACTGCGTCTAACTCTGCCTCGGTGCTTAGTCGTTTGCATCGAGTCGCGCGCCGCCTGCTGTATCTTCAGCTGCTGGCACTGGGTCAGGTGTTACTTGATCTGCTGCTGCCGCAGGCACTGGCTCGGGCACGCCGGCTTCGGCATCGTCAACCGCACCCATTAGTCGGTCGATCGCATCTTGCGCACCGCCTGCAATCTCGGCGTATTGAATGTCGGTTAGGTCGCCGTCGTCGCCTACCTCGTCGAGTAGCGCCAACAGTTCGTCGCGCTTCATACCGCGATCACGAAACCACGCAATACCTTCACGTAGTCCATTGAGTACAGTGCGCGCTTGGTTTGCTGCTATGGCTATGTCTTTTAAATCAGGCATGTTGGCCCTCCCATTGGGTTAAGAAACTGGCTGTTGCTGGCCCTGCGATGGTCGTTAGCAAGTCAAGCACAATAGCTAACGATTGGTCTACGGCGTCCAATGTACTCTGCGCCTGGCTCGGGTCGCCGCTTCGCGAGATAGCCGCTTGCGTTTCGTTCAGCGTGTTAAGCGACTTCTGCAAGATTCCGCCCACCTGCCTACCCTGTAAGGCACTAATGGTCCGCGTCTGCACTAGCCGTGTCGCAAACTCTGCCATTGACTCAACGAACAACACCTTGTCGGCCAGCTGCTTGTTGGCAGTGTTCAGTCTGTCGTTGTTAATGCCGAGCGTGGATACGCAGCCGCCTAATGTCAGCACGGCTAACAGTACGGCGGCAATGCCGACTATAGGCGGACTGTTGAGCGTGGCGCCATCGTCGGCGGGCTTGTTGGGGAAGAACCATACAGCGGCGAGGCCAACACCCATGGTTAAGAATTCGAGGATGCGCGCCGTAGTCGCGTCGTCGGTCAACCCCAAGCCTTCCGGCCCGATAAGTAGCCCGATCATTGCCACTGCTGCGGCAATCAGTTTTTGATAGTTTTTCATGCTTCACCTTTGTTGATTGCGTCTATCTCAGATTGTACTGCGTTCGCCATCGCCTTAGCCGGTCGGCTTTGGTCAGTTGCAGACGTTGCAGCTCGTAGCTCAGCCAACTGCGGTTGCGTTGGCCTGTTGCTTATGTGCGCCAGTATGGCGTCGTCTTGCCAGCCGGCAGCCTTACACTTCTTAATGGTCAGGCGTACGGCGTCCACTATGTTAGCTCGGCGCCAACTGTGGGTGTTCCATCGTCGTCAATACTGAGCGCAAACACGCGCGTGCCGAGCACTCGGTGATCGCCCATACCGATCTGTTTAACAAGCACGTCCACGTTCTCGGTTACGTTGGCGTCGGTGCGCGAGCTGGACTCTACCAACTCGTCGTCTACCATGTCGTACTGCTTTACGACTCGTGTTACTAGATGCATTACCTTCTCCTAGGTTGTAGCTCAATGTGTATATGGTCGCCTTCGAATAGCACATCAAAGTCTAAACCTAGTCTGTGCTTGATACTATCAGCGATAGCCCGGCGTTTGTCCTCGGGCACGTTGTGTGTGCGTAGGTCCACAGCGGCGCCGGCTTCATGCAGCGATGTTAGTGAATGATGGCCGTCTCTACCACTAGTAATCACCATGTCGTCTACGCCGTGGCGCTCGTATACGTCTTCGGCAATGCGCAACGCGAGATACATTGCGGGTTGCAGCGCATCAATGCGTACGCTGTCGTCTTTAACTCTAATCCCCATCGCCGCGTTCCTCGGTGGTGCCGCGATCGTCGGTGCGCTCCTGGTCCACAGTGTGCGTGCTGCCGACTAGGTGCTGCAATCTCAGGTGCGTGCTTGCCTCGCGCGCATCGACCGCCGCCCAAAACTCTTTGGGTCGATTCTTGTGTACCTTCAGGTGCAAGCCGTCCTCGTCCAGACTGTTGTTGAATGTAATGCTCGTCTTCTTCTCAGGGTAGCCGTCACGAAAGTACGTGACGCTAACAGCGCCGGGCACGATTGCGTCTATCGAGTATCCGTATTTCATTTGTCTGCCTTCAGTTCAGTTTGTAGTTGATCTATCAACACCTCGACTTGTGCCAGCTCATCGCGCACGAAGGGCGTCTGCTCTTGGTCGCGCAGCTGGCGCCGGCGGCGCAGTTGGTCTTGAAGTAGTGAGGTGGTAACGATCGTGCCGAGTCGCGCTATCGCTGCGTCGGTCTGTTGGTGGTGTGCTTGGTCGTCGGCGTGCTCGGCTGCATGTACGAGGCGTGTCATGTAAGCCACACCACCAATGCCAACGAATGCAATTAGTGCGAGCAGCGTCTGCCACGTGCGTTTGTATTCAACTAATGGTTTCATTCTGTTAGCGCCTTCAGTACTGGGACGAACTGAGGCATAGCAGACAGCAGCAAGCCCACGAGTATGAAGCCGAACATCTTAACCTTGTCCAAGGTTTCCATGCGGTCCACTCGTCGCTCTAGCCTCTCGCGCAGCTCGCGTTCATGTCTTAGCGCCTGTTCTAACGTCTCTAACGTTGCCATGCGCTAAGCGGAACGCTGAGGTGTTGTTGTCTTCTTCTTCGTTATCACCGTAGCTCAGTCCTTCGTCGGGGTTTTCAATACGCAGCCGCCAAAGCAAGGCGATCTGCACCCAAGTGAACACGTCGAGTACATCAACTGGACCTACCAGTTTATACGCATCAACATGCATCAAACCTCCAACCATGTTCACTGCAAACAATGCAGCGAACACCCAGACAGTTGCGCTTAGCTTGGAGGGGTAGAACACCCACACCGCGGAGCACATCGCAATTACCGCTGGCGTGGCATACCACCAAAACCAATTTAACCCCACGCCGAGGTTAAACGCTGCGGTCGATGCACAAAAGGCGAGGAACATACCCCACCATGCTTTATGCACACATGTGCAAATCGAGTCTGCACGTACGTACCACCAGCTTACTAGCAAGCCGGCGACCGTGATTAGGCCAGGTATGCTGGCACTCATTTGCCGGGTTCGTTCGTACCGTCGGCAATCATAATCAGCAGTTCGTCCTGTACATCTTGAGGTGCGAGCTTGAAGAAGCGCCCCAACAGTTCAGTGTCCATGCGGTAGTAGTGTGCGATCGCAGCGTGCGGGTTGCCCGCTTCTAGCGCGTCTCGGGCGAGTTGCGCTTGGTGGATGATCTGGCACCCCAGCCTCAGCACGCGTCGGCGTGGAGCTTCAAGGGTTATCAGGTCGTCGGATTGTTCGGCCACGTTCGTCACCTTTCAGTTGTGTTGTGTTGAAGATGGCGAATCTATCAGCTAATTCTAGGAAAGCCAAGCATAAAGTGCGTAGGCAATCAACCAAAAGACACCCCCGAACAATGACGCCCAGCCTATGGCTCGGGTAAAGGCGTCGTCTGCTGACTCGTTGGTATCACCTCGCACGTACGCTTCATGCTGTCGGCGTTGCTGCTCTCGGTATTCGGTGTTGTCTTCGCGTCTCATAGCTCATCGTCTCCCATCAATGAAACCATACGCTATCATGTGGTATATGTGGGTGTCTACAAGCCTTTTACAATCGTCTTACAAGCTCACAGCTGCAAGGTAAAACGTGGGCCGCCTCAACCCAAAAACGTTAATGTTAAAGCGATTTCTTACATATTACCCCAGAAAAAATATCTATTTCTGTACTGTTTATATATGTTTTTACTTTAACGCTTTAACACTATAGTCGTAAGCTGTTGGTTTTATTCCTTATTCTCGTCGCTATCTATGTGAAACCGTGTGTTAATGCCTGACGGCTGCGTTTTATCGTTTAACGCCGAAATGTAAGAAGTCTTGCGGTTCGTCGGAATTGCCCACCCATTCTGCACACCTTGCAGCTGTCGGCGCGGTTTGCCTAGGTGCCGTCTTAACACCGCAAGCACGGTGCTCAGATTCTGATTTGAAGGGGTAATATTCAGCTTCTCGCGACAGAACGTTGCGCGGTTCATTGGCTCCACTGTGCCGTCGTCGTGATCACTAAACCACTGCTCGGCGACCATTTCAGCCTCACCGATCGAGCGGAACTCATCGGACTGTGTATTGCGCAATGCGTCCTCGTCCACGGTCAGCCACCACTGCTCACCTGCGGCCCACCACGTGTACACCTCAGCCCACATCTGCTGCATGTCTATGCCATGGTCGGCGTTGATCCAGTCGCACCACACGGGCCAGAATCGCGTGCTACCTGTCGCGTCCACGAGGAAGTCGGGCCGGTTCACGCTCGCCCCAAAGCTGGTAGCTCGGGGCCACTTCATGGTGCGACGGTCATACGGTGCGCGGTACACGTCGTGCGAGGCGCTTAGAAATGCCTTCAAAGCACCGCTGTCGGCCATCTTAAAGGTGGTGTCTAGCTCGCCCAGCTCAGCCAAGGGCGTCATGGTGGCCTTGGCTATGCTGTCTTTGCTCGCGTGGCCGCGCAGGTCCATCTGCACCCCTTCTTGGAAAAACTCAGCCGGCACCAGACTTTCGAACCAACGTGTTTTACCTAGATTCTGATCACCTGCCAACACGAGCACACCGCGCATTTGCTTGGGGTCCTTCCACCCAAAGCACGCCTGCACGCCCTGTATGAGCCACCTACGCAGATAGAGAGGCAACACCGGCGCGTACTCATCTGACACGCCTAGCGTGCCGCACAGCTGATCGAAGCGGCTCACACCGTCCCACTTGGCGTCTTGTACCCAACGCTGCATGGGGTGGTACTGACGCCTAGCGCCCATTTCGTTGAGTATCGCTACTGGGTCCTCTTTGCCGCTGATACCCATGCGGTGCGCACCATCCATCACCGTGCGGTGCACGTGGGCGTCGTTGGTGGCTAGATCGTCCATGCGCTCATCGTGAAAGAACAGCTCAAGGTCGCGCGACTGCATGTTGTATTCCAACTCAATGCCGTAGGTGTTCACAATGTATTGCACGTTGGCGAAGGTCGGTTTTTGTGCTGCTGCCGCGTTGCCGCCTTGGGTCCAAGCGCAGTCAGGTAGCAGTTCCTTGCGTATCGCAGGTAGGCTTGTGCGCAGCAGTTCGATACGCTCGTTGTCGGTCAGTTCCTTGGTGTATTTCGACAGCTCGTGCGCTTGAATCTCTCGCACGCCGTGCATTTCCACCGCCGGCCCACCATTCTGCGCTACCCATTGCAGGTATTGGTCGCCGGTCATGCCTTGGCAGTGTTCATGGAAGCAATGGAAGGTGCGATAAAGCGGGTACTCACCGTGCCCAAGTGGACTGTAGCCCGCTGCTGGGTTGCCATCGGTGTGCAAGTGTGCGTTAGGGCAGCGTATCGACGTGAAATATTCATCAAACCCGTACACAAAGCCTTTTTCTTCTAGCCAGGCCAGCACGGCGTCGTCTATATCGTCGGGCACTTCGATTGAATCTAGTTCGCGATAGCTCGTGCCCTTGTGCTCAGGCTCAAGCCCCAGCGCGTCCATGATCCCATCCAGGTCATAGACGCGCCGGGGGTGCCATTCCACAATGCGCGTAGCATACCCATCTTTGCCAGGCTTGTGGTTGATCGAACCAGGGAGACGGAACACACGGGACACACCGCCGGCGCCTGCGTCGCCATACCCTGCCGAAGTAATGGCGCGGTTGCATGCTTCGAAATGTGCGCCGTCTTCCTCCGGTTCAATCAGATACAGATATTGATAGTTTCCTTCGCTGGTTTCAAGCACCGCGCTCGGGTCGATCGGCGGCGCCTCGGCCTTGGTGCCTATGTCGTCGAGCATCAACACCCACGTGGCCAGGCAATCCGCCTTGCGCCGTCGTATCTTCTCACCTGCGGGCACTGATTTAACCGTGCTCACGCACACGTACCAAGCGTCGGGTTTGCGCGCTATGGTGGCAGCTAACTGCTCAGAATAGGGGTATTGGCGGTAGCTCGACTGCTGTTTGCCGTCGTAATTGGTCCACTGTATGGCCTGAGCTATGCAAGCGGTTTCACCTTCTCCCAAATCGGGAAACAAGGTATTTACAAATGTCGGTGTGTCTATGTTAGTATCGTTCATACATCCTCAGTCATTCTCAAATGCAACGGGTGTGCTCCCCGGCGGTCCAACTGTTTATGCAGTTGGGCCGCTTTTATTTCCGGTATCTGTCGCCGGTCCAAATTTCCGCCGCTAGCGGCAATCCTGCGGCCCACTCGGGGCCAGTAACCATAACATCGTTCAGTATCGCTGCCCACTTTTCTGCGTCGTTTAACAGCACCTCTAGCAACGCCTCGTCGTGCGTGTGGCCGCACACTGGTGCGTCGTACTCGTAGACCAACTCGTAGAGCATATCGCGCAGCACGTCAGCTGCTGCTGCTTGGGTCACGTTCTCGCACAGTAGGCCAGGCCACAAGTACACGCGCGGCCACTCGGTTTCGTCGGCCTTGGGTTTCCATGCTGCCTTCGCTGCACTCAACTGCCACGCCAATTCACCAAATTTGTTTTCTTTCCACTCGGCGCGTGCCTGTGGATAACTCAGCAGTCTGCCGCCCGGTAACAAGCACCACAGCGTGCCGCCTAGAAACTCAGGTGTGAACAGATACTTAACCCGGCCTGCTGCGTAGGGCACGTTGGGTTCGTGTATTGCCTTCACTGCGCTGTCGAATAGTTTGTACCAGAATGGCTGCGCCCACCTGTTGGATGCGCGCCAGCTTTTAACAATGCGGTCTACCTCGGCGCGCTCTAAGCTCACGCCGTAGTTGTGGGCCATGCCCAAAAAGGCACCAGCCCCACCACCAAACCCTAAGCTAAGCTCGGGCACTTTACCGTAGCCTTGGCGTTCGCTGTCTTGTTTGGTAATGGGGCGGTGCAAAATATCACTGGCAGTTTCGCAGTACACGTCTCGGGAAGGATCGGCGTAAATTGCAAGTTTAGCCAGCGCGTGTTGGTCAACGTCGCTGCGAAAGCCCATGGCCAGCCAGGGGTTAACCCGGCCCTCGATCTGTTCAAGATCACCACAGACAAACGTATTGCCGTTTGCCGCACGTACTGCGTAACGCAGCAAACCTTTGAGCGTCTGCATAACACTGTCGCCTGACGCCTCACTGAGTTGTTCACGTGTGGCGCCTGTTAGCATGCGACGCCGTATCTCGTCGGCTATCTCACGTTCGTAGCCTTTGCGCGGTAGGTTGTGCGTCTGTAGCCCACGCGCTGAGTACCGGCCCGTCGAGCCTGCACCGTTCAATATGTACGAACAGCGCACGCGGTCGTCGTCAGGATCGGCGCGCTTTTCCATGGCCAGAAACTTACCCGTGCTGGATGCCTGTGCAAAGTCGCTGCACTCGATCACTTCACGCACGTGGGGCACAATCTCAGGCTCGGATAGCAGGCGCTCGCGTGCATTCTTATCAAACGTTAGCTTCTGCTCGCCGCCTTTGTAGACGTGCATGTGCCGGCGTACGTCGTCGTCTGGCAGACTTTCGTACACCCATTGGGTTATGAATTTGCCGCGTGCTTTGAGTATCTGCCTGTTGGTCAGCTGCTTTATGCGCTCGATTAGGTCGGACTGCTCAGCGTTGGCGTACTGCTGTGCAGCTACTGCCAGGTCGCGGTCGACCAACAGACCACGTTCGTTAATGTGTTCATTGGCCCAATAGTCTTCTTGTTCTGACTGGGTAAGGGGGCGCATGTGCTTGGATATGTCGCGCTCGGCCTCGGTGTCGTCGATGCAGTATTGGCAAAACTCTGCCCACTCAGCTGGGTGCGTGGTGCCGTCGTTGAACGTACCGTGCGCGGTGGGTATGCAAAATAGCTTAATCAGTTCCTTGCCTCGGCGGTCCTTCTGGTGTCTGCCGCCGATGAATCGCGCGCAGTCTTCAAGGTTGCCGGGTAGGTTATTGGCGCGAGATTGGGCCGCGACACAATAGAATTGTTCAAGCTTAGGCACTGGCACGTCGAAGTCGTTGCACAGGACATACCAGAAAATCAGGCGCTCGAATTGAGCGTTAAAAGCGGCGATCATCCCGCCGCTGTGTATGTGGTCTTTGATGTAGCTGGGGAACGGCTGCTCAGGTGTCCACAATTCTATGGGCGTATCTTCTAACCCGTGCGACAGCATCAACACTTCGGTGGTGGGGTCGGTCGCGTAAACGTGGGCGCCCTGACTAATCAGGTCAACCCACGATCGCGTTTCAAAATCCGCGTGCAGCATTTAACGAACGACTTGCGGCGATCGCATATGGGTTGCGGCATATCTATGCCAGAAATATTGCATGGGGGTTTCCTCAAGTGCGAA
>JAAHTH010000375.1_pt1 | contig 42699 bp, 33 predicted proteins | sample 6116091 | NCBI WGS metagenome assembly JAAHTH01 (sample SAMN13939990, study PRJNA603662) | sponge metagenome | isolation source: marine sponge | host: Mycale hentscheli | place: New Zealand | collected 2006 | reverse complement strand
TATATGAGGTAAATACTTTTGCTTTGATCTCTTTTTCCATTATCTTACTCTCCTGCTGTTAGTTGTTTGGCTGCTTTTAAACCTTCTTCTAAAGCTTCAAAATCATCTGAATTTCCTGTTTTTAGGGCGTTTCGTAATCGGTTAGTAAACATTACAAGAAATGTTTCCTTATGGTCTTCTAGTCTATCATTGTTTGTCATCATACTTCCTTTTGTTAAAAATACCTTTTTACCTATAGTGTATACGTATCTAGATGCATAATAGTTGGTCTTTATTGTGTTATTTTAGTAACTTTCTTAATATTCTTATAGTTTTTTTCGTAGTTTTTGTAGAAAGCCGACTTAGAGTAGAAGTCGTTCTGTATTACAGGGTGAATGATTAAGGTTGGCTTGCCTCTAAACTCCCTACCTGCTCTTCCTATAAGTTGTAGGCTATTCTTAGTAGGGTAGGCTACTATTACGGTGTTTAGAGGGTCTAGCGCTTTGGACTCTTCATCTCCTAAGAACTTGGAAATATCAAATCCTAGGTTGGATTTAGTCCAGCAGATTACCGGCTTCTTGGCTGCTTCTTCCAATTCAGCAGGTTTCATTCCGCCCATAAACTTACCGCAAATATCCTCTCCTAACATTTCTTGTATAATAGTTGCTTGCTCTACTCTTTTCATTCCTACTAAGATTCTGCGTCCTCCTGTCTTAAGAACTTCCTTGATTACGGATACTAGTTGCTTATTGTATACAGGACTAGCTGCTAGTTTGGTTAAATACTCTACGTGGGAGAACTCCCCTAGCCTATCTAAACACTGCATCGGGTTTATAGACTTTGTAAAAGTAGGCGTGTACAAGAGCCGCTCTAGGGTCTTCGTCTTATCTTTCTTACCTATAGCCGCTATCTCTCCTAGATAAATACTGTAGACCCCTTCTAGCTTGTCTGCTCGATAAAAGTCTGCGGACACTGACAGTCTGTACCGGCTGTTGATGCTGTGTAGGATTCTTCTAAAACTGTCACACCCACATAGATGGGCTTCGTCAATAACTAACAAGCCGAAATTATCTTCATAACCTAGGGTCTCTAATTTATTATGGGCTTTCTTCAACCTACCGGATAGCGTCTGGTAAGTAGTAACAACTACTAGTTTATCTAGTTCCTGTTTCTTTCCCTTAATTACTCCAGGTTCTATGCCGAAGATATCAGTAGCCGTAGCTTTAAACTGCTCTAGAATCTCGTTAGTAGGGACTACGATTAAGCAGTTAGTCTTTAATTGCATCGCCATAGCGATAGCTACAACGGACTTACCAAACCCTGTACCTGCTTTAATTCTAGAACATCTATTCTTAAGAATATGCTCTACTGTCTTTTCTACTACTTCTTTTTGATTGTGTCTATACTTTAGATCTGTCTCAGGCCAGTCTGCGTGTGGGTACGGCGTTTTGTCCTCTCCTTCTAGGCCTTTTTTTAAAGCCCATGGAATAGGAACCCGTACCATGCCTTTTTTCTTATCTACGTCATAGCACTTCTCTGAAAGAATAGATCCTCTGAATCCTTTGTTAGAGGTCACTACTAACTCTCTTCTAAGAACCTCGTGACTAACATCTTCTCTAGGCATGTTAAACATAGCATCTATGTAATTCATTTTTGTTATTTCCTTTTTAGACTCTGTCTAAATTATAATTCTTAAGTATTTTATACATCTCATATGTAACATAGTCAGGAGAATTACGTACTGTCTGGATTGTGAACCGTATAGTAACCAGTCCTTCTAGTAGAAACTGTACATTCTTTTTCCTATCCCGCTCGGCTCCTGCTCCTTGGTGGGAGAAGCGGCCTCCTGATCCGTCTAGTTCTACCACCAATCCCCATACTATTGTTCCTTCTGAATCAAGGTGAGTCCAGTCTGGGTATTTTTTGTAATCCTCGAACATAGAAGCGTTTAGCAGTGCGAAATCTGCTCTATAGTCTGCTTTTCCTTCTCTTTTTAAATACTCTCTGAACTTAATATCAGAGTTAGTATTCGAGCGGATCGCTTCGTATTTATATTTTTGTGGTCTGAACTCTTTTACAAGTACGGTTTTTACTTCTTGTAAATCGAACTCTTCACTCTGCTCCCATATATCTTGTAACTCTAATGCCATTACTTGGCCTCCGCGTATGTCTTAGCGATATCGCCTTCTACGTTAAACGGCACAGCGCATGTAATCGCGTTACCCATGCAGTCTTTAGTAATCTCTAGCACTTCTTCTGCTATCTCACTAGGAGCGTGTAGGACTAATTCATCGTGAACCATAGATATGATTCTTCCTCCTTTACGGCCATCAGGCATATCCCACAGTCCTTTATTTTTTAAAGTTTGGCGAGTCTTACGAAGGCCTATTTGACAAATAATACAACCAGGAGATTGGCACTCAAAGTTGATGAGCTCGTTCTTAGCTTTGTTTCTTACATTGTTTGCGTTGCCATACTTGTCTTCTTTTAGCCGCTTGGCAATATCAACCTTACGGCGTCTCCCAAATATATCTCTGGTTTCTGGGTTCATTGATTTTCTTACCTTTAGTTCCATGTTCTGTTGCCACTTTTCGATCCCGGAAAATTCATCCAACAATGCTCTAATAATCTTTTCACAAACATGCTCAGATAAGCCTAACATCTGGCTCAGCTTCCACGCCCCTCCTCCAAAGACGATACAGAAACTAACTCCTTTAGCTTGGCTCCTATCAATACCTGCTCCATACTTGTTGGCTACATCTCTCATAAAAGAGTGCAGATCTTCTCCGTGTTTGAACTCCGTTACTGCATTGCACTTAGGGCAGCAGTACATGGGTTTGTTTGACTTTCCAGAGTCACCGCATGCTGAGCATTTGTAGGTTTGATACATGTTTATTAGTTTTTGATCGTTAGCTGCTACAGCCGCGGTTCGGTACTCCAAAGATGAGTAATCTACTACGATAAGCTCGTGTCCTTCTTCTGCTTTTACCATCTTTCTTAGTTTTAAATCCGAGAAGGCTGCTTTGACGGTCGTGTTATGTTTTATATTCTTTCCCAATCCATTTGGTATTAACTGAAATCTTTTTGTCTTAGTCCGCCCAGTTGTACTTGTTAATAACCAGTTATCAAAGATCCTACCGTACCTCTCTGCTTGCTCACAGAAAGGATCAATATATGTGGACTTCATCTTAGAGCAAGTACGCCAGGCAACTAATAACTCTGCTGCTTCATACTTCTCTGCTAATATTTTGAGATTATCAATGCCTGTAGAATATCCTGTTTTGGTCTTCTTCATCTTATCCATCTTATGAGAATACCTAAGTTGTTTAAAAAGCCGGTTAGCAAGTTGGGCACTAGATCCTAAATCAATGTACCCGATAGCTCCGTAGATCGCATTTTCCAACTCTTCTTCTAGTGTTGTGAGTTTATGATATAGCTCCTCTGCATTCTCCATAGAGAAGGGCATCCCTTCATATATCATATCTGAGAAAGGTACGATGCTGCGTGTCACTACTTTAAATACTTCATATAGGTTATTCTCTTTTAACGCTTTTTCTGCGATTAGGTAGAGCTCTAGTTGATCGTATACGTCGTCTTTCGCATACTCAATAAATACATCTGTATTAGGTCCATTAGCCGCGCACTCCATAAAACCAGCCCTAGTTCTACCTAGTATTCTAGGAAGAAGGCCTCCTTTTAATCCTAATTCAGATTGAGATCTGTTCTCATCTAACAGATTGTAAGCTATTCCCGTACACCTAACATCTGGGTCTTTTTTAAAAGTATAGTTAGCGCCTAGGAACATAGTGATATCTGCTTGCCCGAAATGACAAACCATTTTTAAATCGTGGTCACAAACAACATCTAATGCTTTTTGAATATCATCCCGTTCGGTAAGCCAGTGTGTTACGATCTTATCTTCTACCAAATAAGATAGACCAGCACCCCATAGGTCAAAGTCACTATCTTGAATAAAAGCGGTAGGACTGTGCTCTGCATCTATAGAGCATACTCCTGATTTGATTAGGTCGTTAGTTACTTCTTCTGTCATTATATTCATTGTATCACCTTATTGCATAAAAAAAACTCGTATCCTATATTAGATACGAGTCTTAGAGTTATTTGGTTCTGTTAAAAGCTAAATTAATCTGGAGTATTTGAAGCCCCCCAGAGAGCCAATACTCTACATTTTGAAAAGTCAGATAAGCAAACTGATACTACTTTAACACCGTAAGGCCGTAAAAAGACTCGCATCTCTTTAGTAAGATGTTTGTCTACTAAATCTCCATTCTCTTGTAGGTATTTAAAATCATAAGTTATTACAACTTTCTTAATAGCTGCTAAAGCTATCTCGGGGATAGTTTCTTCGTAATTATAACAAGCTGTTAGTGTTTTTTCCACATCAGATATCTCGTATACTAACACGCCAGACAGTCCTATTGTAGTGTTATCTTTAGTGCTTAAATACTGAGAGTGTAAATCTGCGGTCTGTCTTCTTATAGGTATAACCTCTACCTCTGTAACTAACGGCCAGTAGATATGTATTCCTGTTTTTTTATACAAACCTAAACCGTTATTTGATGTTATCTTAACTACAGTAGAGCCATATTTGAATTTTATCCCCTCATGCGTGGTTCTTACTATAAGTAACTTTGGCACTACTTTTAAAAGAGAGCGCAGGATCTCGCCTATTATTGAGAAAACATCCATAATCTATCTCCGTTAAGTATTACTCGGAATGGAAATGGCTTTGTCTAGCTATATAGTCGTTTAATAATCTTATTATAAGAGAAGCGGTCGACCCTTGTCCTATTGGGGTGTATGTTATATTGTTTACCTGCTTAAATCTAGAATTACCGTGGGCTATAATACCAATCAACTGCCCTTTCTGATTAAATATACCGCCTCCGCTGTCTCCTGGCACTACATCTTCATTTATTAATATTGAGTCATTGATATCATGATTAAGAACCTCAGCTTGGAAATACCTAGGTTTAGTTACGTCTGTGATTCCCCCATATCCGAAACACCTAACCAATTCTCCTCTTTTAACAGGTAGGATATTTAAAGAAGCTGGAACAGTCCCTGCTTTGACCCATGTTTTTAATATAGCAATGTCTGTTTTAGTGTCTCTAGCTATTACCAACGCTCTGCTCGTAGTTCCGTCCTGCCACTTTACGTTGACCATATGTGATCTCTCAGGTGTGACGTGGTTGCAAGTTACAACTATAGCCTCTACTAAACACTTATTCTTAGGATGTTTTTTATTATTATTTACAGATATTAAAGTGCCGCTGCCGTGGCCTACATATTTTCCTTGATTTGAAAGCTCTATAAAACACCCTTTACTTGATATATTGTCTTTTTCCAAAAAGACCCATTTTGCGGCTTCTGTTTTGTCGTCTCCGTAGGCATTATTTGAAGTGCCTATATTAAAAGAGGGGAATAACAAAACAATAGTCAATGCGATTACTGTTAATTTGTTCATGATTGAATCTCGTACATAAGATAAGATAAGATAAGATACGGTACGTCTCTAAATCATGTTTCTTGTTCTGTTTAAAAAACACCCACTCCCTATTTGTAGTAAGGAGCGGGCTCTTTTTTCTTAGATCATATTAGAAAGCGTCATTAATCTGAACGCCTGAGCTTCCTTGCGAGGAGGCCATGCCTGGGATAGGGTACTCTGCCGCAACTTTTGCAATTTCAGCAGGATCAGTTACAAACTGAGCCAGGATCTCGTCAAAAGTAAATGGCTTTAGGTAGTCTTCCTCATAATCATCTACATTTAGATCATCTAGGATTTGACCGATAATACCTACCGCTGCTGCTTTATCTACATCGGACGGACGTGTGCATTCTACCCATAACTGATGGAGACCTTTTTTCCCCATCTTTTTGATGGCAGTCTCTCTTAGTTTTCTAATAGTTGCGTCGTCTGTTTTAGTGGACAATCTAAGCCTCTTTCTAGGCATTACTGCTTCTCCATTGTCTTTTGTGATCATTCGATCATCTAGAATGGTGTAGCAATACTCCTCTTTTTTCTCTGTTTTCCATTGTTGGTTAGCTGGTTGTAGTTTTGAATACTCGCAGAAATGGCAGTAACCGCCTAAGTGTTCTGCTGCTGTACATGCTACTCTAGTCACCTTGCCTTCAAACATTACTTTATGATAATGAATAGGAGGGATTGAGTCATCGTCTCCATTTAGGAAAGTAATCTTAGCTTCTTCTCCTACTTTCAAATTAAACGGCCAGTTATTAGCTGCGTCGTCTACTGAAAACTTCTTAGAAGATTTTGTGACTTCTGATTGGAACCATTGTGAACTCATAATTTAAACCTCTTAAAAAAAATGTGCCTTATTAGGCGTTGCAAAAAACCGATCCGTCTCGGTTACTTAAAAATCTGTTGGAACTCATCGTACGATAAGTCTCCAATATCTTTGATACCTCCGTCATCATTCCTGAAATCCCATTTACAATCGAATAAGTAATATGCGTCTTTTACTTTCGATAGACTTACTTCTCTCTTGCTGTTAGCTGCTGCGTCCTGATCCCAGCACATGTATAATGGTTTGGATGTATCTATTAGCTCTGTTGCTTGCCAGTCTGACATAGAACAGGTTAATGTTGCGTATACGTTATAGTCTAATTCTAATTTTGTTATTTTGTCATAGGCATTGAGGAAATCTGTCATCCCTTCAACAATTATTGCCTTACTCGCGTCTTGTCTCTCTAACCCTAATAGAGTCTTTGCTGTCTGAACCCCGAAGTAGTGATGATGTTTGAAATTAGAACTTGTGTCTAAGTTTCTACCAGTAGCACCTACTAGTGTTCCATCTGCATTTCTGATGGCAGAAACTACCATGTTCATCTTATCATCGTAGTATATTTGAAAAGGTATGTTGTCTGAATCTATCGGATTCTTTCTAGACATTAATCCTTTTCTAATTTCTTCTTGCTTGTCCATGTGTAGGAACTGAAGAATATTATCATTTAAAGGCCAGTTCTCGTCTTTTTCTTCTACGGCTAAGATGCAATCGAAATCTATGAAAGCATCTAAGTAATCTAAATTTAGATCCTTATTTTTCATATTAGATAGGTTCTCAAATAAATCTGTAAGATTCATTTTAGTACCACATCCATAACACACCGCAAAATCACTATCAGGGTATATTACAAAGGAGGGGTTTTTATCTCCTCCTCTATGTGATGTCTGGGGTAGGTGTGCGAAAGGACATGATAATGTTATATAGTCCTTACTCTTATTATGGTAGATATTTAAAATATCTAAAAGGCGCTTGGTCTCACCCATTCTTCCTGACATTTACTTCTCCTATAATCATAATCATACTGGGCAAAAAAGCCCTTCTATATACATTATATACCTTGTATACCGAAAAGTCAAGGAATACCCCTAGTTTCCTAAGGATATTCCTTCGACATTTGTTAATATTTACGGGTTTTTAGACGTCTAAGCGGCGTAAAATCTCTTGAATATTCTTAGATCTGACGCTTTTTGATAGCTCAACCCAGTCAAAACAGGACATCCCATCCAACCTTTCGCACACGTCCTCAAAGTCTGTTTTTACTTTTTCGGTATCGTTTTGACGGTAGTCTCCCATCATTATGAGTTTACTAGAATCAGCTACTCTAGTTAAGAGTGCTTTAAGGATCTCTGAGCTAACATTCTGACATTCGTCTACCAGAACAATGCAGTTCTCAAAACTCATCCCTCTAACCATAGCTAAAGGTGCTACTTCTATTTTCTTACAGCTGTATAAGTCCTCGTATCGTCCGTTAGAAAACTTCTTTAGATTAGCAATCATTGGTTGCAGAAAGAACTGTAGTTTTTCTTCTACCGATCCTGGGAGAAATCCCATGTCCTCACCGGCTACTTGTGTCACAGATCTTAGTAATACTATCTTATTGACCTTATTAGCGAGTAACTGCTGCATTGAGTAGTGGCACGCCAAAAAGGTTTTGCCACTACCTGCTATTCCAGTAGCTGCGATGTATCGTATTCTATCGTCATTTAAAGAGTCCACTAGGTCTTGTTGTTCTTGGTTCTTTGGAGTGACTCTAACTTGTAGGTCTCTTCTTTTCTCTCTGCTTCTCTTTTGTTCTGGTCTTTGTTTGCGTCCTCTAACGTTTTTAGGCATTTTTAGTTTCCGTAGATTTGGGTAGGGATAGTTATGCTTCTCTAATTCCTAATCTAGTATATCGAGCTCATAAGTTCTTCGTCTAAGTTCTCATCTACTTGTTCTGTAAAATCCATTAGGATTTTGTTCTGATTGATGTAAAACGGATCTTGGTTTACATCGCCTCCGGATTCCCTATTCTTACAAACCATAGCTTGGACTCTGTTAAACATTAAGTCGTCATCGCTCTGAAGAAGAGCCACTACTGTTGATGGGTTAAGCAACCACTCTTGGTTGAATCTAGCTTCGAAGCCCGTCTCTCTCCCTCCTTTTGTTTTCATAGCTGTTTTGTTTAGCTGAGAAGTCAGCAGGTAAGGGACGTTTGTTTGTTTAGCGGCGTCTTCTAGCTCTTGTAGTGTTCTAGATGATTTCTCGTAATTACTACCATGCTCTCTAGTTGTTATTTTATAAGCACCGTCTACAATAACAAAAGAAGGTCGTATAGATTCTTGGAGTCTTAAAATATCTTCTGTGTATTTTACTTCTCTAGAATCTACGGTGATAATATCTCCCTTCTCTACATTCTTTAATTTAGGAATGTCGTCGTACCATTGCTTTTGAACTCGCATATCTAGCATGAATCTTTTAAGATCTTTGAACGGGAGTTTATGGTAAAGGGCATCTAATCTAGCGTCGATAGATTTCTTAGGGTTCTCACAAGAGACAAGAAGTACTACCTCTCCTTGGGCGTACGCTGAAAAAATAGCCTGAGTAGCTGAATACCACGTCTTGCCCGCGCCAGTAACACCTAGTATGGCATTTATTGTCCCATCCTCATATGTTCCAAAGTCTCGTTGTAATGTAGGGTAAGCAGGTACTGCTCCTATCTTTTCCTTCTTCTGATCTTCCACATATTCCATAAAGCGATCTTCAGATGCTTCACTAAATGATTTAGTGGTGTTCTCTACTTCTACTTTATTTAGATTCTTTTTTAGATCAGCTAGGCACTGGAATGGATCGGAGATGGCGTTATCTTTTACAGATAAGACTGCTCTTTGTATTTCTTTCGTAGCTTTATACTTAATAAAATCATTAATAGCGTACTGTCTAGCTACTTCGCTAGGGAACTTTACATTAACCTCCTGCTCTACTAAGTCTACAGGGGGTAGTTCTTGATATTGTGCTTGGTACTTTCGAATAAAATTAAGACAGACCTTGCTATCTGCATAGAAATAATCGTCTCGAATCTTATTCTCTGTAAGAATATCCCATGATTTTTCTTGTAGAATAAATTTTACTAATCGTAGTCCTTGTGTGTGTCTTTTTACTGGTGCATTCATATTTTCTATCTTTCTTATTTCTTATCTTTTTAAACCTCTAAAGTCTTTTCCAGAAATCATCAAAGAAGAAACTGCTTCTCTTAGAAAATCTGCCAAAGACCCACACATCTCTTTTTTCACTAAATCCGCAGGGCTGACGTTAGATGCTATCACTGTAGTTAGCTCGTTTTGGAATCGTTGACGTATGATGTCGTCTAGCTTATCTACCGACCAGTGTTGGTTATTCTTTATTTGAAACTCATCTACAAACAAAAAATCTACTGTTAGAATCCGGTCTATCATAGTCATATCTTTAGTGAACATATGTTCTTTTACGTTGATAGTGATAGATTGTAGTTCTTTGTAATTAAGCCATAAGCCTGGTATTTTATTAGCAGCAGCGGCTCGTAACAACATAGAACCTATTGCTGATTTGCCAGTACCATAAGGCCCATACAAATACAGCCCTTTTGCTTTTTCCATTTTGCTTTTAAAATTATAAACCCAGTCTTCTATCTCTTTTTTATATTCAGAGTCAGGCAGTTCGCTTAGGCGTACGTCCCAGTGTTTCTTAGGAATACCATAATGTTTAAATAATTCTATATGTTGCTTAGATATATTCATATGCTTCTTTCTTAAAAAGGTTGCTGATCTCCGTAGTCTGCTCTCTTAACCCTATCTGAATGTTTGTCAGATTTAGGTGCTCTTTCTTGATTTCTACTTGCTTTCAAATACAATTCAAAACCTTTTTTAGACATTAAAGACTGCAGCGTAACATCTACTTCGTTCTTCTTTATATACGTAGCTACTTCGATTATGGTTTCCTCTTTTTCTCTTCTTTTTAGAGAAGAAAGTAACTTCATGTATTTTCCTCTAGCTGAAAGCCAGTCTATAGGGTATCCTGTAGCTTCTGCTAGTTTTTCTAGTACAGGGTTTGTGTACACCTCTTTCTCCGTAGGTGGTTTCTTTTCTTTTCTAATACGCTCAGGTGGTTGATAAAAGTATCGAACCCCGTCTCCTAGCTCAATTACTTTGTTCTTTTTGTCTACCTTAACAAGTCCTGATCTTTCTAAATCCTGAAAATGGGCTTCGGTGATCCATTTACACTCTTTAGATATATCTTCGTACTTAAGTCGCATAATTTTACCCCTCTTGGTGCTAATAGCAATTAACATCAAGAGGGGCATTGCTGCTTCTCCGTTTTCCAATAATAAATCTGCCAAACTCTTATCCATCTTTTAATACCTTATCTTCTAGAATAATGTAGAGACTGGCTGAGTTCCCTATTACTATAAAAGGGAGTAACCAAGTAAAAGGCAGTAAAACCAAGCCCCATGCCGCGAACCCTAACCATACTGAGAAACAAGCCGTGCAGGTGAAGATGCCTGTTATAGTATTTGCTGGGTACTTATCCTCATCTACTCCGATGAGTTTTCTTATCTTATACAAGATCTCATAGGGCCCGTCTTCAAATCTTAACAAAGAACTTAGACGCCATAAAGGTAAGGATAAACATACCACTAGAAATAAGTAGTACCCTATAATTTGAATATTCTCTAACATTTACTCTTCTCCTTTGTTATCTGCTTTTCCTAAGTCGTTTAAATATTTTAAGTATGCTTCTGCTTTAGGTGTTCCAGGTATTGTCATCTCTTGGCATGTAGCACAAATTCCGTTTGGTAGTTTTTGACCTCTGCTACAAGGTACTTTTATTTTAATAGCAGTCTCATGAATTTGACACTCAAATTCGCTTTCCTTATGACGTCAACCTCCCAATCTAGTGCCGGTGTTTTTTCCTTTATGCATACACCTTAGATAATCATTTGGCTTATTCTGCGTATTAGACATTAAATTTTTTCCTTCTTGCATCGTTTGAAGTGTTGGTTCTGTTTCTGCTCATATCTAATGATAGTCTTACTAATCGCTTTTCTTCAAAAATTACTTTTAATGTTCTTTTAAAGTTTCGCGTCTTAGCCTTTAGTGCTTTTCCTTTTATAACAGACCATGTGTGCTTTGTTAAAACGAAGCCATCCCATTCATCTTCCTCTACTGAGACCGCGGCTGGGTCTTTAGAGCTCTTTCTAGAGAAGCCCTGTACCGCTCCGACTTTGGTATTTTCGGCAAAAGCATCAGACATATTAATCATTAGTGAAACAAAAGAATCAAAGTTGATAGGTGGGTTTTGTACATAAAGTACCTTATCGAATCCTTTTTGAAACAGATTATCTATTTCTGTTATTGTATCTGGGTTTCTTTTTATACCGATACTATTATACTTCTTTGCCTCTTTTAGGTCAGAAATAATGCCTAGGCCGGTATCGTTAAGAGAGAACTCTACTGGCTCAATGTATAATGGGCGTACTCGTTCTGGTTTCCAAAATCTGTCAAATCTCGATCTACTACTAGGTGTGGGTTCTAGAATAGTCTCGCCGCCTCTTGTATCAGTGCCTACCATCTTCCCTTTTACATGAGCTAGTTCGCATACTTTATCTTCTTTAATAAAGAAAGAAATAGTATGTTCGCTTATCTCAAATTTATCGAACTCTACGTCGTTAAATTCTGGGGTTAGGGCAATCTCTCTGCTAGGGTTAATAGGGGTTTGCATCTTGAAGAACCTCTCTTCTAGCATAAAAGTCGATAATTTCATATCTTATTTTCCTTGTTTATAGTACGTGGTTTATATCTTTAATATTATACGTGTTGGCTTTTACTTTGGTTCAATTCTTTTTTTAACCTATTACTGTTTTTTTGACTTCAAAATTTTGAATAGAATAGTAATTGGCCGCTCCTGTGGCTATTAGTTGCCACACAAAATCAGTACTAGTAGACGCTGTGGGTGGTGATATAGATCCTGAGGCTGTTCCAGAACCTCCTAAAGTCATACTACCAGTCCCGTATCCGACAGGCATCGTAAGAAATAAACTTGCTGTTCCTTGAAGCCTGTAATAGTCAAAAGACCAATCATAAGAAGTAGCAGAGGTATCTATAGTATCTAATGAATATCCCATAAAAGCCAGGGAGGTGCCTGGTGTGGTGAATAGGAAGCCGTGATTATAGCTCATACCTGCTTGCTGGTCTAAACCTAACGCACTTGTTTGCCACGGGGATAAGCTATTAGAATTGTCTCCTGCGCATTTAGAATTAACTAAATTACTTGAAGTGTATGTGTCATTTCCTAAACAATCTGTTGACAATATCGTTAGGCTCATAGTTGTTTGAGGTCCTTCGTCTGTCTCTGTATGCTCCAAAGAGATACCACCTACTACGCCTTTTATGACTCTCGATGGCGCTTCTTCTGTATCTAAAGTCTCAAAAGTTACTACTTGGTTTATCTTAATACAAGGTAGGTATCCTGTTTTAACGTTCCAAGTATTCTCTGCCATTTTTATTTCTTGGAATCGCCTAACCGCTAAGTCAAATAGTTTGTCTTTTTTGTATACGTATTTGTTTCCTATTTCTTCTAACTCGGGACCTCTTAGAGCTTCCTCAGGAGATGTTGCTACTATTTCTAGCTGTTGGAAGGTTGGTTGATCTTGTTGATATTTCCCGTCTTTACTGTCTGAGTCGTCTTCTTTATTGTTAAAAAGAGAGCTACCGAAAGCGCCTTTTCCAAAAGAAGAAAAAGGAACCGGAAACATGCCTGCTAGCCATTTCAATTGTGAGTTTTCAAATGAACCATTATGGGAGTAAGCTTTATGATATTTAGGTCCGAAGTAGTCACCGTAAAATCCTTCTGATTGTTTGGATTGTTTGGTTCCGTATATTAGAAAATCAATAGAAGCAGGGTTTGGTCCGAAAAACGTAGTTAGGCTTTTAGGTGTGTATCTTGCTGTGTATGTTCCGTTTCCTATGTTCTTTTTGCTACCTATCCTTTCTACGCTAGGCGATACCTCTAAGGCGTTTCTTATGTCATCTTGTGTTCCTGTTAGGTTATTATGTGTTATTTTCACTGATTTAGTTTTTATACCAGAAACCGCTACTTTCTTCATGTTGCCTTTTTTACTAGAACCGTCAGTGTCATCATTATTAGTTAATACTTGTTCTCCGCAATCCAGCATGCCTAGAGAAGCGCCTCTGGCTCTAATTACTGTAGTTCTTCCTTTAGAGTAGCCTGCGGGCTCTGCTGATATAGTCATCCTACTTGGGATAGCATATTCTACTGGATCATTATGATCTTTCCACTTTTCAATAGTTAATTTACCATCTGTTTGGACAAACAGATTAGCCCCTACTGCTGTACATAATGCTTGTAGTTCTGCGTAAGTATCAGCGCCTTCAATAGGACCTAATATAGTATCCTCCTCCCACACATTACCGTTATACCCTACTATGTTAACTAAGAAGGACGGAACACCTAAGTAGTAGCTAAATAAAGTATCGAATACGTTCTTTATGTATTCTCCTTTAAACTGCTGAGTAGATATTGCTTTCCCTTTTAGATGCTCGAAAAAAGAAGCTACAGATATATTTGCTGATCCGTTTTCTATACTTTTATCATACGACATCTTCAATCCATATACCCATCTAGGGGGGACTAAACCATCGGTCAGGCAATTATCTAGTAGAGCTCCTTCGTTTGCGATCGAGTCTATACCATAGGCTAAAGGAGATTCAGGGTTGCTTTGGTTTAATACATCTAGGTTGACTAGGATAGGCGATATACCAGACCCGCACGGTTGATCTTCGGCCACATTAGTAGGGTCGTCTAATCTAGTTGGATCCATAAGAACTAGAGATGCGGAGTACTCCCCATTCAACACATGTTCTGATTGAAATGAAATTATTCTATGGTCTAGATTATAATTAGTGGGACATGTCATAAATGCTGCCTTATAATAATATTATGTTCTTGTTTTTGTTTTGAGTTTCTAAGAACTTTAGTTCTTTTTCACATTCGAGCCTTTCATTTTTGTACTCAGCCCCGTAGTATGTTGTAGGATGTAGCTCTTTGTTGTTTTGGTCGAAATGTCCAGCTAGGTTTACTGTTTTGTAGAACAGTAACAACCAGTTAATTATTATGAATTCAGAAGTCACTCTTCTTGATGAGTTTTTGCTTATAGTATTGGTTATGTATTGGAACATAGATATAGGAAGTGTTAGCATCCCTATATTATCAACCTCAGGATCTGGTTTTAATAGTATAGAGCTTACGTTATCTCTCTTAGAGGATCTAAAATTATGTGTAGTTTTAGATCCTATTAAATCTTCATACCCTTGTAGTAGATAATAGTCACACCTTATTACGTTGTCGAATGAATCTACTTTTTCTATTTTTGTTTTTGCGAATTTACTAACTACTAAAACACTCTCGTCACTTCTATTATCTTCTTCTATTGTTTCTTTTTTTATTATCTTTGAATGTTTTTCTTTAAGTTCTTCTAGCTTTCTTTTGAAGGTTAAGTTGCCTCTTATTTGTCTTACGTCATTTTTAGTATAAGACCTATACTTTACATAACTATTATAATCAGAGCCAGTAGGATTGATATACTCCTTGTGGGAAATCTCGCTAGGATGCCATTGATGTTTTATTCCCTTAAGTAGGTATCTTTTTTTATTAGGTAGGAACATATTATTGAAAAAAACATCATCCTCTCCGCCCCAAGAATAGAATTCAGGCCATTCTCCTGTATTTGCTAAATCATCTTTAGATATAAAACAGATCCCACTTCCGTTGCTTAGATTAGCCCCTTCTGTGATTTTGCCTTTTTTATCTAAGTAATTTATGTAAGGGAATAATACATATCCTTTTTTTACTTCTTTAATTCCGTGGTCTATCGCGTGTGCGTTTATAAGACAATCTGCGTCTAAAAAAAGTAAGGTATCGTGCTTAGCGTGATATGCTGCTTCATTTCTTCCTTTTCCTGCGGAAAATGGGCCTTCCTGTTTTATTACCTTAACGTCTAATTCTCCTTTAAAGTCGTCTATCCACTCTTCTAAAGGCCAGTCAGTAGAATTAAAATCAACAATAATTACCTCTATCTCTTTTGGAGAGTGATAGTTGCTTATTGCTTTAATATTATTGGGTAGTAAAAATAAGTACCCATCTTCGACGGGTACTTTAGATCTATTTTTAACAGGTATGCATATAGATAAAGGCATTACTTCTTTCTCTTATTTAACTTACGTTTTTTTCTAGTGGATAAAGCGCAAGCTGTTTTCACTAACAGCTTAGCTCCTATTCTAGTAAATAGTTTGGAACCAGCGTCTCCTCTTCTTTTAGACTCATATTCTAACCAATCTACTATTAAGTCTAAGTTATCTAGACACCACTCTTCTCCTCTTAAATTCATATCATCAGCCCTAGCATTGCAAGAGCAATCAGGGGTAGCTTCTATTCCTATTCTTTTTAATAGTTTTTTCATTTCGGTGCCTGGCCCCTCTTGAGGCACCCATGCTAGTATTTCTTTTTCTACAGGCTTATTTGTTAATACTGTGAATCCGAACTGTGCATTACTGTGATATGCTACATTCCATTCTGTTGTGTCTATGAATTCTTTAAGGGCTGAGCCTAGGTTCTTTTTCATATTAAATCTAGTATCGTGTATAGCTATGAATTTATTAGAAGCTTTGCTTAGTTCATTAAGAATAGCCAAACCTGCGTCGGCTTCATGTGGTAGTTTAACAAATACCATATCATACTTAGCTTTAGACTCTACTATTTTAGATAATCCAGATTCGAAACTAGGAACAGAATCTACAGTTACATTATCAAAAGACTCAGTAAGAACGACGTCTAAAGGAGCTGCGTTATATAGGTAAGATACTACAGGAATATCTGCTGCTGCTGCGGGTAGTAGACTGTGTGGTCTTCTAGAAATCTCTGCATAGGACTCAGAGTTCTCTGCGAATTGTCTAAATATATTAAAATGATCGGAAATATCGGATATGTCTTTTGACTCTCTGATTCCTCTAAATATATTTTCTTTTGGCTCGTCTAGTTTTTCTACGTTATCTATTGGATTAGAGACCAACCATTCCCATTGTTTTTGGGTTATTTTTTGTTGGCTATGTTTTGCTTCTAACTCTTGTTGTGTTAGTTTTTCTAAGGAACGTTCATCTAGGCTATGTTCTTCAACTAAATGCTGGATCAAGCTATCGTGTTCTTTCCACTCTAGACTGACAAAATGATCATAAATACCTGTAAGCTCTAATCCTAATTCTAAATTACCTATTACATAGTTTCTAATCTTAGAGTATAGTGAGATATTATAGTGTCTAGTGTCTGGATTGCCGAAGCGATGCCACCAAATCAATTTAGGAATTGTTAGTACTCTTCGTCCTGCTTTACGGTACTTTTCGTGTATGTATACTTCCTCTCCTCCGAAGCCATTGAAGTTCTTATTAAAGCCCAACCAACTGTCTTTTCTGCAAAGAATTAGACCGCAACCATTTGCAGGGATATCTTTAGGAGTGTCATCTTTTAGTAAGTCCGTATCTGTACCCCATGTTCCTAACATCTGCCCTCTCCATCTAATATCCCAGTGGGTTGTTAGCATCCCATTACTGTGTCGTAGAGGTCCTGTGTAAAAATGATCTCTATCTTCTCCTTTTAAATTCTTAAGAAAACTAATCAACTCTTGCACTGACTCTCTTTGAAGCAGGACATGGCTATCAATACACATGACATACTCTCCTGTGGCTTTTTCGAAAACCATATTCTTAGTCTCTGCCGGTCCTTTTTGCTCTGTGAACTCAAAGTATTTTACATTTTCTGATACTTTATAATCTCTTTTTTTCTCTGGATTAGGCTTATGATATATTTGCTCTCTTAGCTTTTGCCTATAGGCTGCATCGGGGGTGTTGTCCACGATAATTATCTCTAGATCTCCATTATCTAAATCGTGATACATTTTTAAAGCCATTACTGACATAAACGCGCCTGTATAATCATAACAAGTCGGCATTCCTATTGTTAAAACTGGTCTCTTGTTCATTCTTTTTTCCTAATTAGTTTAAGGGGGTATATTCTATATCTATTATTTATACGGTACTTTTTTACTTAAGGTTCATAAAAAGTAGGGAGTTTTTTAGGCTCCCTACTTTATTGCCTCTTTTTATGGTCCTGGAGGACCTCCACCGCCTGGGTCAGCCGTAGTGGTTGTTATGCAAGGGAAGGTCTGCTCTGCGCCTGGTGCGCACTGTGACCCCTCAGGAGCAGGGCAAATACAACCTGTGCTACAACCTGTGCTTCCGTTAAATACCCATGAAGAATCTATGCATATGTATTCACAAGTACCAGTACAAGGAGCTACAGTAGTAGTTGTAGTGGTCGTAGTTGTGGTCGTAGTTGTTGTTGTTGATGTAGTAGTCGTTGTTCCTCCGCATCTAGGATCTGAAGCTAAAGAAGAGCAACTATGAACAGCAGGGGAAATATACTGCTTCCAGAAACCTCCGCAATCTGCTTGAAATACTGATTCTTCGCAGATGCCATTCTGACAACAAGTACCCTTAGGCAAACATCCTCCTTCGCAACTAGTGTCTCCAGAGTTGAAGGCAGTTACACATCCTTTCAAAACCTTGTTACTCTCATAATGACAAAAATAGGAAGGATCCGTAGGAGGGTCCCCACAATTCTCTTCAAAATTTTGACCAACAATTCCTAAATCACCAGCGATACTAGCGCTAGGGCAATCACAACCTGTCGCGAATGAGCAATCAGATTCTATCAATGTCCATTTAGCATCAGCAAGTACTTCCCATTTACAAGTACCCGTACAAGGTCCTTCAGTGGTGGTGGTGGAACACTCTTCGTCCGATGTTCGTTGTAGGTTTAGTGATCCGAACGGGTCTATACTACTTTCATCAGGGAAGCAAGGGTCTTGACCATCTCCACATAATACTTTAATAATCTCACACGCTCTAGCTGGTAGAGTATTAGGCTCGCCGCAGGTGCTACAAATTATAGCATCTGGGTCGCATTCATCCTTTACTTTATGCCAGATTAGTGGCGGACCATTGAGGTCGGGGTTAAGGGCGGCTTGCCATACGCAGTACTTATCACATGGCCCTGGTTCTTCTGTTGGCGGCGTCGGTGGTTCTGGATCTGGATCCTCTGAACAAGGGTCTGAAGGATCTATTGGTGGTTCTGGTTGTGGATCTGGGTCAGGGTCTCTTGGTATCACCCTAGGTTCGCAATTCGTCCATTTACAGCCTGACCAGCATGTTTCCATAGGTTTAGGAGCCGGACAATAACATGATATGTATTCGCTATTTATATCGCAGTACGCTGGGATAGGAACCCCAGGTGGGAATGTCCAGTAAGAAGGACATGGAGGGCCTATCCAGTACCAACTTTCAGTACATCCATCATAATACCATTTACAAGTACCTGCGCATCCTCTTTCCTCAGGACATGGAGGACAAATAACATCTATTTTGCATTCCTCAGAGTAAGAACTTTCACAACACAAAGTATGATTGCAAGGGTCGAAGCCTTCCTCAGGCTGTATAGAGATACCACCAGGGCATCCGCAACTATAAAAACACCTGTCACTACATGGGACTGGTAAATATCTTCCATCTGTACCCGGGCATCCTTGATACATTACAAAGGTAACCCCGTTTCCGTTCCATACTGGCCTATACAGACAAGCCTTAGAACCGTTATAGTAACATAAGCTTTTTTCTCCTTCACAATCTGGGGGTTCTAGATTATCGCACTCCTCTTCGTTGGCTACTATTCTCCCGCCTCTATTGCAACATTCCTCAGGACTCATCTCTTCCAAAATATGTTCTCCGTTTTCTATACGACAACATAGAACAGGTGCGGCTGTAGTAGTGGTAGTAGTGGTGGTAGGTCCTTCACATGGGATCTCTCGTATCTCCCCAAAGTTATTACAGTTTTGGTATAAGAAATCCGGAGAGTCTCCGCACGCACAATCTCCTGTACACGTATTGTCTAAGACTTCCCATTTCTTAGGGCCGTCTTGAGGTCCGTAGCAATGAAAACGACAATCGCCGCATCCAGGATCTTCTGTAGTGGTGCTTCTTGGGTCACATTCTTCCATTACTAAAGGCGCTTTTTCCGCATAATCTAAAATACACCTAGTAGATATACAGTCTCCATCAGTCTCCCCGCAGATATCGGGCAATTCACAATGGCAGTCTCCGAATGGAATACAGGGCTCTATTGTGATTAAGCCTTCTGTTGTACATGAATTACTTCTATACTCTTGACAATACTTACCAGATATTGTTGATGCGTTTTTTAGTCGCCATCTAAGTAATCCGTCTGCGTTTAGAACACACTCATGCTCGCAATCGCACTCCGGCTCTGCTGTAGTTGGGATGCATGATGTATTTCGGATATCGCCGTAAGTACCACACTCTGTCCCTTCTATACTATTGTCGCATGTGCATTGCGTTGAAGGGTCATTAGGGTCTACAGCACCGCAAAAATCTAAAAATAATTCCCAGAGACCTATGTTATTACATCTATATTGACACGTTCCGCAGGGCGGTTCTGGTGTTGAGGATGTTGTTGTGGAAGTCGTAGTTGTTGTTGTTAGACACGGTGGATTAGTTTGTTCTCCTATTGTATAGCATGGAACTCCAATCAGCAGATCATCACACTGAGCGCCTATTTCTGCTAGGCATTCTCCTCTAATTAATGACCAAATACCTTCATCGCCCGCTCCTACGTCCAAACACTCTAACAGACAAGTACCCACGTCTATAGGGGGCTCGAAGCAAGGAGTGGTGTTTCCAGGTATCTCACAGGGCTCTGCAGTAGTAGAGCCTACTCCTACTGCTGAGCAATTAGTGTGCCTTATTCTAAAATGCGCATTCTCACAGTCTTCCCCATCCACAGTGCAATCGCTTCCGAAAAACGCCCAATAATCAAACGGGTAGACATCATCTGCTCCGTTGCAGATGTAGTAACAGCCACCAGGTTCTGCGGCTACACAAGGTTGGGAGGTGGTGGCACCTTCGTCGTCACATACGGTATTCTCTAATGGGTTAGTGGGATCGCACTCGTAGTTTTCATCACATGTGTCAGACATAGGACCTCTCCATAATAGTCCGTCTTCTAACATATTCACACATGTAAAATAACACTTATTATCATCAGCGGGGTCAGGTGTTGTGGGTCTAGCGCAAGTAGACTCTGTTTGCGTCCATGTAAAAGTACTTTCTGTCCAAGTAAAAATACATTCTCCGGTGCAATCTCTTTCTTCCGGATCTTCTACTTCAGGCTCTTCTGGGCCTACTGTAACTGTAGTTGATGTTACTTCGTCTTTGCTTGTTTTTAATATTTTAAGCTCACAGCTTTGTGTGTAAGCAAAATATACAGATTCCCCATAACTTAAAGTAGATGATGTAGTATTGTCTGTTTTTACTACGCCCAAGTACCCTGGGTTTTGTGTTTCGAAAGATTTTACATCTAATCGCATTTCTAAAGTGGGCGCTACGCTATCGTTTAATATTACTCCTTCGTATATGTTCCCTTTAAACAGATATCCTTTTGGAAGTTCTGCGCCTCCCTTACCTCCTGCTACTGTTTCCCATTCTACACAAGCACATATAGGTAGCGTGATAGAAGGACATCCTGTGTCTCTATTAAATACATCTAAAGATTGTTGTGGATCTCCGTCTGATACTAGAGCTTTATGATCTACTGCAAATGCTTTTTGGTCAATATCGGTAGGCGAACTACTTAATGTTAAGCCGCATCCTGCTGGGAAATTAACTCTAGCCTCTAAAGCGGTAGGTAACGTACATCCGCAGTTATCTCTTACTTCATCTTCTTCTCCTAAAGATACTCTAAGAGTTAGGCCTTCGAAAATAACATCTCCTGATGCTTTTAGAGGAAAACATTGAGTTACCTCTAAATCTACTGGCAGCTCGGTGCATGCGCAATCTCCTGATATATTTAAACCAGCTGCACTAATAGTAACAGGCCATGTTGTTGTCTGATCAGGATCTGCTGGATTTCCGTTTACATAAGTAGTTTCTGTTATAGTCAACGTGGCTGAGAATCCGAAATTGTCACAGGTTCCAGATGTTGTTACTGTGCCCATGTATGTGTTCTTGGAGAAACCTAAAGGACCTCCTTCGAATCTAATGCTCTTATCATCTTGTATATAGAAATTCCCATATACTTTAGATCCTAGAGGACCTTCGAGCGCTACTCTTTGCGATACGTATTCTCCGGTAAAAGGGTCTGCTTTTAGAACTTTTGATGCTGAAGAAGGGTTTCCGTGTGTCCAAGCTATAGTTGCTGTTATTTCTTCAGGAAATACATTGCATGCAGTATCGCACAAACAAGCTCCGAATCCGAAACCTGTGCATTCTTTCTTAGAGGCACATACAACTGCTTTAAGATCACACCCATCAAACTCCATGTTAGCAAGTCCAAAGGCGTAAGTTTCACCTACTTGTACTCTTGTGTTAGGTGTAACCCAGTTTCCTGCTCCATATTTAGCAGCAGGCAAGCATCCGTCTTCCTCCCCTAAGGAGAAACAAGGAATTACTTCTGTTTGAACGCAATCACATTCTCCCTTGCTACTTACTGCATCCTGCCCATAACTACCTTCGTATGCTTTAATTTTTATAGGGAAACGACATTCACAGTATTGTAAGATGTGAGTTATTTCAGAAGGGTCTGGATCTACACAATCAAAAATTACATTTATAAAATCTCTTTTATAAGCAAACCCATCACATACTAATTTAAATTCAATAGCGTGCTCTACCGTATTGCAATCTTCATCTACATATACTCCTGTGTGCCGTACTTCTATAATTCCATTCTTACAATCAGGGCATGCGCAGTTTGTGTCGAAGTAGAAGACAGGATCCGCGTCTTCTGGGTTATCTTTGGGTTTGATATATCTAGTCGCCTCGCCATACTGCGCGAATACCTTACCTGTCGTACAGACGCAGTTGGATCCTTCCGTATGTGTACACCTCGGCCAAGGCTCTTCCGAGCATTCTATCTGAGTAACAGCGTGTACAGGTCCTGAGATGTGAGCTACTTCTAGTATATCTTGCTTAGGTAGAACCTCAGAACAAGCTACGTAATATCCTATCTTAAAAGCCTCTCCTGCTGTTCCTTCTTCTGTTATAACGAAGTAGAAAAAGGGAGTCTCTGAAGCGCTCCAACATCCGTCATAAGTTATTATAATATCAATAGGGTCGTCGGGGTTTGCGTACTCTGTTTTAGGTTTTAATTCATAAATCCACTTATCAGATGTCTCACTTGTGAAGGGGGTTCCTACTGCCTTAGACCCGTCATCGCTTTTTAGTATCTCAAATGTTCTCTTCAAAACACCTGGTAGTACTGATATAATTGTTGTATATTTTAGATTGCAGTCGTCAGGGTTATAAAGTCTTTTAGTTGTATTAAAAGAAACAGCACCTGAGTATATTCCCGTCAAATCTGCTCTAGTATCTACTGTTACAAAAGAAGCATTTCTATGCTCACAGCATGGGTAGCAGCTTCTACACTCATCATTTAGTGTTACAGGAGTACCACAAGCATGTAAAGGGCCTATATTTTCCCCCCTGTAATCTGTGGAGATAGTGAGGTTCATTAGCTCATTATCAGGGTCTCCGCAATCTGCTATTACTCTGAAAGGCTCTGCTTTACATTCAAATGTATTGCCTGTGTGCTCTAAGAAATACAAAGTAGCTTGTACTTCAAATATCTGGGTCTCTTCGCTACATGATTGTATAATTATTTTTTTAAAGTTGGAGTCGGGATCAGATCTGTCTGCTTGTGATATAATCTCCCCTGCCTTGTCTCCTGAGATTTCCCAGTCAATCCACGTCAATAGAATTTTATTTACGCCTCTAGAATCTTGTCCATCATAAGAGGCCTCTACCCAAAAAGTAGCTTGCTCGCAGCAGCCTATATAGGCTCTTCCGTTTACTTCTGCTTTTACATTATATTTATCGCACTTGTCAGAAGCGCCGTCAGTGCTTTGCTCATCATTGCAATTATAAGTAACTGTACGTATTTCTGATTTAGGAGATACTCCTCCGTTGTTTAGGTCCGCCGCTTGGACTCTCCAATATACACTAACGCCTTGTCTGATATCGGTAGGGACGTATAGACAGTACTCCGTTGTCGGTGCGTTTACAATACGCTCCTGCACTGAAGGCCCATTCATCTCTGGATTTAGAGACCATTGTACTAGATATGTAGTAGCCGTAGGTACAGCATCCCATCTTAGGCATATATTAGTGTTCCCACTATCTACCTCAAAACAAAATGTTCTTTCATTTTCTGGGTATGTTAGAATAGGCGCTTGCAATACCGAATCCGTCCTCCACTGAAAGTCCGGATAAGATGCTTGTAATTCTGTTATGAAGAAAACGCTTGGTTGACAATCATTAATACTCATCTATTTTTTCCTTATCTTATATTTTTCTTATGGGGCAGGTGTTGTGCAGCTAAAATTAATATCGGTTATAACGCAATCTACTCTAAAAGTACCAGACAAACCTACATACCCTCCTAATTTAGAAGTTTCTTGTTTCAAAGTTTTAAACTCTACATAATAAGAATCATTCCATTTTCCATAAAACTCAAGTAAATATAGTTGATCATTCATGTAGACATCTATAATCTCTTGCGCTTTGGTTTTGGTAGTTAACTCTACTTGCCACTCGATCACACCTTGCCCATGGTTAAACAAAGGCTTACTTCTTTGGGTGAAGCTGCCTTTAATTGTTTGGGTTGTTTTAGTCCTCTTAGGAGCAACATAAGGTACATAATTAAAACCCAAGGGCATGTATATTGGGTCAGCGTCTGCTGCCGTTTTGATATACGCGCCCGTTGTTCTGCATTGTTCTATTGACATAATATATTATCCTTTATTTCCTAAGATTAACCAAACGGCCCTGTACCCCTTTAGGAGAAGAACTCTCCTTTGTTTCGGGGTGCTTGCGCCATTTGTGTGTTTTTACCTTGATTTTTAGCTTTTTGCTGACCTCCCTTGGTAAACAAGGCCTCTGCAATCTGCTTAGCATTTTCTCCTATAAAGTTCATAAACTGATCTGGGTCTTTAACTCCTGCTAGATTGAATATGACATTTGGGTTGGCTACGTTGTTAACTATAGCACCAGCACCTTGTACGGGGGGAGTTTGATTTTGGTTCACTGGTTTATTTACAGCACCTGCAGGAGGTGATATAGTGTTCATTATTCCTTTATTCCTCTTCAAAGACTCTATTAAGTTTTGCAACTCTAAATCTGTAATCCCCATTTCCTTGGCCTGTCTTAGACGCTCTGCTGCTTTAGAGAATAACTTCTGCTTCTGTGCATTTGTTTTCTTAGGGTCTTTAAGTGCTTTGTCTAAGCTAGATCCAGTTCCTACTGCTTTTTCTCTAGCTCTTGATGCTGCCATCTTTCGTATGGCTTCTTGTCTGTTTAAGAACTTAGTTATAAGAACGAAGTCTTTTAAAGTTTTGGCCTGCTTAAGCATGGCATCTCTTATTTTCTCTTGTGTGGTCAGCCTTTTTTCTTCTGCCTTCTGTGCTTTTTTGTTTAAATCTTCTATTTTCTCATCTTTCTTTTCTTCTTTCTTTTGTTTTTGCTCCTCTTCAAAGAGTTCTTTCTCGTTCTTTAGAAACTCTTTTTTCCTAGCGATTGTTTCCTCTACTACTTTTTTCTGCTCTGCGTTTAGAGATTGGTCTGCTTTTAGTTTTTTAAGGTCCTCATCGGTGCCAAACTTAGAATCAGCGGCTCTTTGTCTAGTCAACTCCGCTACCTCTTTTGTTAGTTTTTCTTCTAAGTTCTTATCTTTCTTAAGTTTAGCCATCTTTAATGCTCTTTTCTTATCCTCAAACTTAGAATCTTCTATAGCTTTTTTTCTCTTATCATTAGCTTTCTTTCTTGCTTCAGCTTCCTTCTCTCTCTCTTTTTTCTCTTGTTCTGCTTTTTTCTTTAATTCTTTTGCTTCTTCTTTATCATCTTTATTTTTTTGTAATTCATCTAGCTTTGCTTCTTGGTCTAATCTGTTTTGCTTAGCGTCCAATATTTTTTGATCCGCACTTGCACCGTTTTCTGCTGCAAACTTTCTCGCTGCTGCTAAATCTTCTTCTTTTTTAAGTAATTCAAGTTCATTTTTTAAAAGATCATCTTTTGCTTGATTTTGTCTAGCCCTAAATACATCTATATTACCATCGGATGAGGTCATTATTCTGTCGGCTAGTTCTCTGTCTTCTGCAATTTGCTTTTTTAACTCTAGTACATCTTCTTCTTGTTTTTTAAGAGCATCTACAGAGCTCATGCTTTCTAATCTCTCCTTCTCCATGCGCTCTGCTAATTCGACCTTTCCAAAAGTCCCTAGGGTTCCGAACTCGGACTCGCCTGCCATGGCTTTTTCTATCTCCGCTAGGAATTCTTCATCGTTATCGGCCATAGTGGTGTTCGTTTTATTTTCTATCTCTTCTATAAGCTTTTCTGGAGAGATAGAGCCTACTTGCGCTTCTTTAGCTCTTTTTGTTTGAAGCTCCCTAGTTTCTTTATCTGTCCTAAATCTAGGAACTTGCTTACCGTCTACTATCTCAACGCCTACAGGTGCGCTATCTTCAATTTCTTCTTCTGTTTTTTTCTGCTTTTCTGCTGCTTGTTTTCTTAGATCTAGGCCTTCTTTTATTAGATCTAAACGTGCTTTTTCGTTGACTCTAACTTGGTTCATAGCCTCTGCTAAGTCTGTTTCAAGCTTTACTTCTTCCTTAGCAGCCTCTATAGCTTGGTTTCTAAGATCTATTTGCTGGTCTAATATATCTAATTGCTGCTGTGTTGGCTGTATACCTTCTTTAACTTTTTGATTTATTTGTTCTTGTATTCTAGCTAAACTAGTAGAACGCCTATTAACCTCCGCCTTTGCTTTTCCTACTTTTACTGATTGCGCTACGAACTCTGATGAAGCTGCTAATTCTTTATCTGTAGATTTTAGCATTTGTTTTGCCATCTCTACATTTTTACCTGCTTCCTCATTCCTCCTTTGCAGCGCTTCTATTTCTATCTCAATCCGAGATACTGCATCAAAATCATTTAAACCGCTTGCTGCTCGTTTTTTAGCCTCTAAAACTTCTATTTCAGCTGCTAGGTTGGCTTGTTTTTCTAGCTCATCAGTCTTAAATTTTTCAAACCCTAACCGTCCGTCTGAAAAGGCCTTTATCATCTTATCTCTTTGTACTTGCATTTCAGCAAGTTTGTCTCTTTGTAGTTCTACGGCTAATATAGCTCTCGCCTGCTCTTGCTGCTTGGAGGTTAGGTCTGTTATGTCTATCATTCTTTCTCTTAGAAGACCATAGTCATCAGATCTTGTGGCATATATTTGAGCAAGACCTTCTTCGTTCTTTTTAATATCTAGAATTTCTGTCTTACTATTAAATAAGAACGTAAGCTGGCGACCGAAGCCTGTCGCAGTTTGTCCAAAATCTAGATTACCTATACCTTTAAAAATTGTACCAAAACCGTCTGAAAGATCCTGAAGAGAGGCTGTCAGTCTTTGTGTTGAAAAACTAGACCACTCCCACGAGTTATCTGCTAACTGCTTGTTAGTCATTTCGCTGAGGTTCTTCATACCTTCTCTAGACGCTCTGTCTATCTCTTTTGTAGCTTTTGTGAAATCGAAAGTGAAAAGAGATTCTTTGTCAGACAGCTCTCTTAGCTGGGCTAAGTTTAGATCTGGAAGTTTTCTTATAAGATCAATAGAATTAGCTACGTCTCTGATAGACGTAGCTAGGTTGTCTACTCTTTTTGTAACAGACTCCACTCTGTCGCCGAAGTCATCAGTTATACTGTCTTCTATTTGTTTGTTACCTTTTGACATCGCGACGGCTAATCCAGCTACACTAAGTGCTAGGGCTGCTGTGATCGCTAAAAGAGGCCATATTGAGGCCATGAAACCAAGAGCAGCAGCAGACGCAGTAGTGAAGGAAGCTGCAATCCCTACATTGCCTCCTATGATCCTTGCAGCCGTTACGCCTATTATATTTCCGGTAGTCATTAGAGTTACTTGAAGCGCTCGCATAGTAACGCTGAGTGTGGTGATAGCTGCGCCTACTTTAACTACACCTCCAAACAGTAACGCTAAGAGACCTCCTGCGGAGGCTAATACACCTATTGAGAATGCTACAGCCCCAAGAGAATATACTAATCCCTTGTTCTCTTTAATGAAACCTCTAATTCCTTTTATAATTTGAGTTAAAGTTTGCGTTATGTTTCTAGCTGACTCTCCGAATATAGACCCTATTGTTATCGTTAGAGAGTTGAATGCTGATTCTGCTTTTAAAACATCTCCGCTTAAGGTGTCTAGTCTTTGTTCTGAAATTAACTTAGCTTGTCCTGCAGAATTTTCTGCTTTCTCGCCTAGTCTCTCCATGGAATCCGCGCCTTGATTTACTAGAGTCAAAACAGCTCTAGCTGATCTTTGATCAAACATCTCAAAAAAGCCAGCCGTATCTAATAATCCTGCTGATTTAAGACGCTCTAACTCAGTTACTATTTCTGTTACTGTATTTTTTGTAGGATCTATTCTATCATAAGAAGATCCTATTCTATCTAGTATCTCGGTAAAGTCATCTTCTTTTTCTAGAAGCTCAGAGAAGGCTCTAGACAAACCAGTACCAGCTCTAGATGCTGAAATACCTGCATTACCTAGAACACCTAAGGCTGTAGACACCTGCTCAAGAGATTGGCCTGTAGCGGACGCAATAGGTGCTATAAATTTGAAAGACTCTCCTAATGTGCCAATAGTAGTATTACTACTAGTAGCAACGCTGGCTAAGACGTCTGCTACTCTTTGCGCGTTTGATGTATCTATATCAAACGCTCTAGTAATGTTAGCGAAGTAACCTGCGGCTTCTTCTAGATCTACATTACCTGCCGATGCGAGGTTAGTTACAGCTCCTATTGATTCTTTTATTTCATCTGCGGAAAAACCAGCTAGAGCTAATGATCTAGCAGCTTCTGCGATTTGCTCTGCTGTGAACTCGGTTCTTTCGCCTAAAGTAAGGAACGCTTCGGATAACTCATCTACAGCTTTTGCTTGTTCAGAGAGAGATAAACTACCTAAAACAGAAACTACATTTACAACTTCCTGATTAAACTCTGCAAAACTTTTGATCAGAGGGACTGTAACCGACATGCTTGCCGCTCCGAAAGCTATTGCTTGCCGGCCCGCATCTTGCATACCCTGTCCAACCTCTCGCACAGCTCTAGCAGCCCTCATCGCAGGTTCATTTAGATTCGCTTTAAAGGTAGCTCCTATTCCTGTTTCTTCCTCATGTTGGTCATCTATTGATTTTTCAAGAGCTAATTTTTGCTCCAGTGTTATTATGTTTTCAGCTAACAGATCATTAAGAGTCTCTTGATCCTCTATTCTTTTTTCATTTAAAGCGTCTGTTCTTTGTTGTCCTTTTTTCTGCGCTGCTTGTTTGATTCGCAGCAGGTTCTCCTCCATTATTTCTCTATTTAATTCTGTTTGAGCTCTAAGGACTAAAGGGTCATTTTGATTGGCGTTTTGATAGTACTTATTTCCGGTTCTTACTAGGTCCTCTTCTGCTTTTATTTGCTGTTTTATACCTTCTACTGCTTTTTGCTCTAAGGCGGTTCTAGTAGCAGCTTTTTGTGACGCATTAAGATCTAGCTTATTGATATTTTTCATACCTTTTGCTATTTCGGCATCAGCCGCTGCTTGTTTGTCGGTAATCTTTACCGCTGCTTCTCTTTCTTTATTTAATTCTTCTATTCTTTGTGTTATTTTTTTGAGGTTTGGATCGGTTTTATCTAATCCATTGACAAGCTCTTGTAGCTTGTTTACAGGCGCATTCTCTAAAACATCATTTAAAGCCTCTGCTTGATTAGAAAAATCTTTTAAGTCAATATCGTTTAAGTTGTCCGCATCTTTTAACGATCCAGATGCCCGTTTATTGAAAATCTTTTCCAGTTGTCTTTCGAGTTGTAATCTATTTTCTGTCTCTTGATTAACTCTCTTGGCCTTGGCTAGTATTTCGTCCTTCTGTCTAATCAATTCATCATTAATATCTTCAATTTTTGATTCGATTAGATCTTGGTTCTTGACGGGATCGTCATCGAAAAGTTCTTCTTTTACTAAGTTACCTTTATCATCTATCTCATTTGTGGTTCTAAATCTAGTAGGGAAGAAGCCTTCTCTCTCTGCTCCTTTTGCTAATTCAGTTTTTTGCTCTTCCTTCTCTAGCGCTGTTAGTGTAGAGTCATTGTCTATATCTTTTTTAGCCTTGTCCAACTCGATCAAACCACGTTTAGCTCTTTGCAAATCTTTAATTAACTTCTCCTCTTCCTTCAGAGAGCTTCCTAATGCATCTACCGCCTGTGCTTCAGCTATAGAAGCATCTGTATTAAGCTTCCTGCTCTTAGCCATCTGTTCTATAATCTCATTAGCATCGACCATGGCCGAGGTCATTTCCATCATGTTCTCAGTTAGACCGCTATTACCTCCGGTAAAACTTAAAACTTCCTTTCCAAGCTGGGCTATGTTCTTTGCTAACTCCTCCGCTTCCTTGGCTGCTTTTCTAGAAGCATTACCCCCGGACATGAAACCACGTTTTAGTTTTGTAAAAGATTTTTCAGCTTCTAGAACATCTGCTCTAACCTTAGTTAAGGCAGCGCTAAGATCCTTGCTGGCTTTTAGGTTCTCTAAAACCAATCTAATGTTAATTACAGCTTCTTCTATTGCCATTTTTACAAGCTTTCATAATACGTGGTGAATTCTTTTCCGCCTAATCCATTGGGATTAGCGTATCTTAATATAAGAGATTTCTCTTTATTCCTAACCGACCTTAGTAAAGATGATTGGTTATGGAGTACCATTAGTTGATACAAGGTATGCCCAGTTACTGTTATATAACTATCGTCCTTGTTGTTTCTTACTAGGGGCCATTTATATGTTTCACAGAAGTAATTAAGATAGAAAGCGAACGAAGAAAGATCCTCGTTCGCTTCTTTTTTATTATCTAGCTCTCCGTAGAAATCGGAGTTCGATTCGTTAGATACTTCTGTAGGCCCAGTTCGAAAAAAGTTTCTTTGATTTCTTCAAAATCAATTACTTCTTTTAGGGCTCGTACTACTTTTAGTAGATCGCTAGTCTTCATTTGTTTAAAAAGATCTTTGTCTTCTGTCTGACATGATAGCGCTAATATTTTACAAAATTGATCTTGTAACTCTTCGTCTGATATTAGCAATGCTAATAACTCCATTTCGGAGGAAGTCTCAGGTCCTTCTAATAATTTTACAAAGGACTCTAAACCATCTGCAACGACTGAGATTAGATCAAAAACGCATAGCTCTTTTACTGTATACGTTCCAAAAGTTAGCTGTACTTCTTTTCCTACATTTAAAAGACGTTTAACATCTACGTCTTTTTTCTTTTTAGCGCCTTTTACAGCTTCTTCGCCTCTTGATTTTGGGTTATTTGACATATTAGTTGTCTCCTCTTCTTGATCTTTGTAATGTTAAGTTATCTCTTAGTAGTCCTAAGTTTGAGTCGTATGTTTTAGGCTCTATCTTAGTTCTTTTATTCATATAATCCATTTGCCATTCGTGAAAATCAGTAGACTCTGATTCTACTTCTAATACAAACTTAAACTTATTTTCCCTCTCGGTAGGTTCTAGATGTGAATAAATCACTTTAAACTTTTCTTGGGAAAGCAAAGCCGCTGCTTGTTGTAAGTTTTTTGTCTTAAACTGCATTTTAATTCCTTTTCTTATTCTTTATTTTTAATCTTAATCGAAGAAAAGCCACCCCACTATAAGTAGGGTGGCATTCTTTAATCAATAGGGATTGACTACGCAAAGACGTTGCCACAACCCATTGGGAGTGTAACGGTCTTTGTGATAGGTGCAACAGGCATGGTGACTGTAGCGCCAGGAACGCTAACAGCAGGGTCTACAGAGAGAACACCACTTCTGTTTACGAAAGACATTCCAGGACCGCCTTTAGCGCATTTGTGTGCGTAAACGCAGCTAGCCATAGGGTCTTGAGTAACACCATCATCGAGCAGGTAGTCTTTGTAGACTTTGATCAAGATGGCCTTGACACGAGCTTTGTCGTGTAGTGTATTGCAAGAATCAGCGATGCTTAGCTCAAGAGTACCTGCAGTTACTGCAGATTCCTTGATAGTTACATCGTATCCTGTGATCCAGCATTCTACGTTATTAATATTAGATGGCATGTTTAGTTTCCTTATATTGTTTTTTAAAAAAAAAGTTAATTGTTAAGTATTACTACGGTGCGGGCGTAGTAGTAGTGAAGTTTGGAATCGCAGAGTCCGCGCAGGCTAGATCCGATAAAGTAGCGCTTCCGTTAGCAACGCCATCTCCGATCTTATCTGCAACATCTGTGACACACATTAGCTGACCCGCAGGGCAAGACGCTAAAACTTTAAACTCTACTGCAACTTCTGCAGGGTTGTCTCTCTGAATTAGAACTTCAACAGTAGACGGAGTAATTACTACTCTAGGGAAATGGAACGAACGGTATCCACAACCTGGTCCAGGACCTGCTACAGTTAGTGTAAATTCTTCAGGGAATGAGCAAGACTCTGTTGGGTTATCTACAACACATAAAGTCTGCCCATCGTTAGCTAGACCTTCTCTAACGCCGTAAAGGACGCGGAGTTTGTCTAGAGTAAGATCTCGCATGGTAACTGTTACCATGAAATCTTGAGTTACAGTAGCGATAGCTTGAAGCGTTCTAGTTTGGTCGTTTCTAATTTCAGTATACTCTCTGTTCTGAGTGATAGAAACACCACCTGTAGTAGCTCCGAGATCTATGCCATTCAAGCATAGATTAAATGGACCGATAATTAGTCCGTCTGTTGAGCAAGGTATTGCTGGCATAATATATTCCTTGTTTTTGTTTTTGTTTACTTAATTAAAAATCTTCTCTTAACATCCAAAGTCAATATCATAATCTTCTATTATTGTTTCACATTCTTGCGTGATAGTCATATCACATTCTTCTCCAGAACATAAACATGTAGAGTATATAAACTCCATCTCTACTACACTTGCAAAAATGTTCTCAGTATCGTTATATCGTTTTGGTTTAATATCATAACTATCTATAAAAGTACTATTTCTACATACTAGGCAGTCATTACTTATATCAAAGAACCAACTATTGGTAGCCCCTTGTGGTTTTTGACCCATTATTGTTTTTAGCCTGTCAGCTATATATCTCGTTCTTAATGAATTCTTAGTTACTATTTGAAATACTACTTTTGAAAGGTCGACTCCTTCAATACTTCCTCTTGATATAGGTCTAGTGCTTCCTATTGTAAACCCTACAAAAGGAATCTGGCTAGCTGTCTCTGGTGAGGTCTCTGCTATTGTTATTTTTGCCTCTCCAGTAGCTATATCTAGACTTAGTGATCCTAGTGCTTCTTGCAGGTAAGTGTCCTGATCTAGTTTTTCTTTTAAAGCTTTACTTAGGTATACTGTATTAGCCATTTTACTATTTTTTCCCTTGCCATAGTTCATCAAAATTTAAAAGTACTTTAAACCTCATTTGTATTAGAGCTGTGTGCCCTAACGCATCCCATGCTTGCTCTACTAACGGGTACGGTGATACTGTTCCATCTGGGTTGAAGTTTGAAAACTCTCTAGACGGGATTCCTAGTTCGAAATTAGCTCCTTCTTGGTTTGCATTGTATCCTATGGTATACTCTGTCATATACCCTTTTGGTATTTTCTGCATTGTCTTAAGCACTACACCTAAGGAAGCAAGCAGATCTCCATTTACTTGATGATCTATCCCTGCTTGTACGTTTTCTATTTTTTCTCGGTAATCTACCCCGTAACCGTCTGGCATTATTTGTCTAAGGTTAAAATCAGGTAGGTCGTTGTTTTTGTCGTCTTGTAGGTTTTTTTTAATAAGATCTGTAATAGGTCTTAGTTCCGGACTATGATCTACTACTAACGTCTTAGCACATATCTCATCGAATCCTTTTTGAAAAACTATAAAAAGCGGAAGTGCGTCCCTAGCGCCTGCGTTTGCTTTTACCTTTCCTATCTTAATATCTAATTGTATTACATTTTTTAATGCTAATGGCATATTATTGAGAGTAGAAGTTTGATCTTTTAAGATCGTCTACTTTTAAAGAGTAAAAGGCTATACGTCCTTCGTTATCTACTTGCTCATCTATCTTCTTTATTTCAAAATACATCGCAGGTCCTGTTTTCTTTTGAAAAAAGTACCCGCTAGGGAATTCTTGGCATGCAAAACTAATTCCATCTATTGGGAAAGTATAGGTAACATCTCCTGACATAGACCACGTAGTTCCTGTGAGGGTGATACTTAAAGTGTCTCCTACAAAAGCATCTACAGTGTTCCACTTTAGCTTTTTATTTCCTGTAGGCGTTTTTATAAGGACGTGATCTGATAATCCTTCTGGTACTGTAGGTGATGTCCAATTGTTAGGCCTGACACCCCAAGGTAACGCTAGTAAGTCTCCTTTTTTGATCTTGTTAAGAGGTGTAGTAGGTGTTAGAAGGATCTGCCTATAATCTGTAGCGTCTAATCCTTGATTCTGAATACCTAACTCCGTCTCCTTACCACTCTCTAGTGGCATGACTCTACCTGATAGATTTTCATAAAGATCTATAAAATCACAAGACCTCATCTTTACGCCTTTTTCAACCTTTACTTTAGGTCTCTTTATTACCATCCTCTTATGAGGACCTGCTGGAGGCCTGAATGGTGACATTTTTGAGGACATGATTACTCCGTAATATTATTATTCGTCACAAGGGCAGTCTTCTAAAACGTTATCGCATTCATCACAGATTACGATTTCTTCTTCTTCTTCTACTACTTCTTCCTTTTTGATTTCTTCTTCAGCAGCTTTAAGTGCTTTTTTAGCTAGGTCTATTTGTTTGTCTTTAAACTGCCTATTCTTTTCTTTATCTTCTTCTAATAGATATAGAGCGTCTTCTTGATTCGTATAGATCTCGTAGTTGGTTCCGTCTGTGAACGTAGCGTCTGCGTTTAGAAGCCGGTGGTGTGTCACGACCATTGGGCCTACAAACTCATAATATGGTTTAGCTTTTTTTAAGACCTTACCTTCTGGTACAAAAATATATCCTAACATTGTGTGCAACCTTTCGTGTTATGGGTTGAGCAATATTTTTTATTCTTATTATTGCCTTGTATTGTTCCGAACTTAATTTTATTTCTGGTAGGAACCAGTGCCTCTATCATTCTGTCTATCTTTGAGTAGCCAGTTGTTAGGCCTGTTAAGTGGATGTCTGAGTTATTATATTCTATTTTAAAATCATCCCATTCTACTTTTTTCAAGTAACCGTCTTCTGATGTTAAACCTGTTATTCCCGGTTCCGAGAACTCTAACGCCAAAGTATAAATAATGTAGTATAAGTTATCTGGGATAGTGTCGTACGAAGCCCATTGGCCGCATACTTTAATATTATTCTTACCTAACGGAAAAGTGTGTGCGCAGTCGCAAAACTCTAACTTAGTCCCATAGTTAGTAGGGAGGACACCTGAGTTGGAGAACGCACAAGAAGAGCATTCTGTTGTGGTTATAGATGTTACTGCTGTCAGTTTTTCTGTGGTCGAGGGATTAAAAAATAATATTGTATCTCCGTTTCCGCTGAAAAGCTTGCACTCTTCATGTGGGCACAGCGTCATTCCGGTTATCTTCTCTACAAGCTCTACTGCTCTATCTATGTTTTTTTGTATGGTATCGTTAGCGCAACATAGACCCTCTGTAAAAGGCGTGCAAGAGGGGTAAATTAACATGTCAGCCACTGAAAAACAGTGGCTTGCTGGGATTATTGTGCCGTCATTTAAAACTGTCATAGCCTATCCTTAACTAGCGGTAAACGAAACCGGATTGGGGAATTGATAAAAAGAAGAATCTCTCCATAGGTAGTAAGTCCCTGCATCTAGCAAGAATGTTACATTTCCAAAATCATCAGTTATCAAATCTCCTGTCACTATATTCGATCCGTTAATATCAGTAGAGACCCAGCACTTTACTCCTGAAATAGGTTGGCCGTTCGCTTCTACTGTAAATGGAACATGGATAGCCCCTGCTCCTTCGTGCTTGGCTCCTTCTATAATAAGAGCCGCTGTATTCTCGCCTGCCGCATAAGTGCTAGGTACGGAAACCATAACTGCAGTTACAATATCTGCTATATCCACTGAGCTAGAATCGTTAGCTTGGAACGTCCCATTAGCCGCGGTTACTGCTACTGAATATGTAGCGGCGCCTATCGCCGTTAAATCATCTATAATCAAAAAGCGGTAAGTACCGTTAGCTACCCCTGTAAAAGTAAAATCGTACAAGGAGGATAAGGCCTCTACTCCCGAAGCAGATGCTACTTCGGTATTAGTATCGAATTGTAGTATTTTTGCAGTTAACGCGCGGCCAGGAGCCGCAGTTGCTTGTATTACTTGTGCCATTTTTTAATCTCTTATGTCGGTATTGCTTTGTGTCTCTATATACATTATATACATAAACAAGGGAAAAGTCAAGATTATCGACTCTTCCCCTTGTTTTATGTGCCTAGACTCTTTGTTTATTTCTTATCTTTTTTACTGAAAAGCATAGCGATAACTGGAACGATTTGCTCATATGGTTCTGTTAAAATAGCGGCTAACCAGTGTTTTTCTCCTGTTGTTTCTGATATGAAATTAGAAACCAAGAAGAAGACATACATAAGCCCTATAACAATTACACCTAGTACGAAGTTTCCTAGGAGGGGTCTTTTATCATAAAACCTCCAAAAACCATTGGCGTACTCTTCTAGTTCTTGATCCAATGGTTTGTCTGGAATGGGAAACAAGCTAGGCTCTGGTTCGGGTCTTGTTGGGTCTGCGGGTGCTGGTCTGTCTGGTTTTCGTATAATAGGCCTGTCGATTATAGGTCTATCTATAATCGGTCTATTTAGTTCTGGCCTATCTAAAACTGGCTTCTCTAGGATAGGCTCTCTAGAGCCGTCCTTGTTCTCTCTGTCTTGTTCTTCATCATCTATAATAGGGAGTGTTATAACCGGATCAGCGGTTACATCTTCTTGTATAGCCCCGTTTAGATGTAATAAAACTACAGGGAGGGGAATAGGATCTCCCCCATGTCCTGTCTCTATTTCTATTACCTTATTTTGGTTTAGATCTCTTTCTTCTATAATATTACTGTTTTCCTCTTGAGCATATGTTGCTTTTATAAGAATAAAAACAAGAAGGCTGGTTGTTATTAGTTTTCTCATTAATCTAGTACCTCTAATAAAATGTATTTTTTGTTATTCATTTGAATCTCTGCTACTATTTTAGTATTAGGATAAGGAGTAGCTGGGTTTTCCGGAGCCGGAGGTACGTCTGATGAGGGGTTTTCTGGTTCTTCTTCATTGTCTTCTTCTGGTACCGGAATTAAAGGTAGCTCTTCTTCCAAATCCTCTTCTACTATTTCTTCTTGTGTTTTATCTTTAAATAACATATCTAAAACAATAAAACCGTATCCGTATTCTTTATCTCGCCCCGGTTCGCCTAAGTCCAAAACAGATTGTCCTACGAACTTAGAGTAATCGTCCATGTTATTTAATTTAATATTGTTTTTTCTACAATATCCAAGAATCAAAGCCGCAATGCCTGCTTGATCGGGTGTAGCCATAGATGTTCCTGAGAAAGTAGCATATCTGCCTCCATTAGTCAGAGACGTAATATTAACACCATACCCGCTGAAAAAAGCCAATCTACTTCTAGATGAGAAGTTAGCGACTTTAAGGTCGTAATCTAAAGCTGTGACTCCAAAAGAACTATTACTAGTTCCTGGGTGTGATGCTCCTTGAGTTCCCTCATTCCCCATTGCAGCAAAAACTAGTATACCTTTTTTCCTAGCAGCTACTACGCTATTTTCTATATCTTGAGAAAAAGAACCGCCTATCGACAGATTTATAATATCTACGTCCTTAGATATTAACCAGTCAATTGCTCTAGATATTTGCAAAGAAGAACCCGCTCCATTGTCTCCTAAACCTTTTGCTATATATAAATCACATTCGGAAGCAATTCCTTCTATTCCTTTCCCATTAGCCCTAGCACCGATATGCCCTGCTACGTGAGTTCCATGTCCTACTCTATCTTCCCATGGTTTTTTGTAACCTCTAAGGGGTCTTGTTCTAGAGTTAGTAAAGTCTTTGACTTCTTTAACAGCATCACCTAAAGGGAGCTCTCCGTTTGGTTCGCTATGTGTTCTGTCTAAGCCAGTATCTACTATCCCTACTTTTATTCCCTTTCCATTTCCTGATAGTTTTTTAAAGCGCTGATAATCTCCTCGCTCTCTTAAAAACCCTGGTTTAGTCTCGGAAAGAGTTACTATGTCCTGAATACTATTTACAACATACTCAGGTACTCGATATATTACTTCTTCGTTCTTATTATCAGCTATTATTGACGTAGACGCCAAAACACCGACCGTAAAGAACAAAAGTGTTATTAGTGTTTTTTTCATTTTTTAATTCTCTTAAATAATATTATTATAAAGCCTGATCGCCTTCGTCTTCTTCTAAAGCCCATTCTAAATGCCCGGGGTCTACAAACTCTAAGAATAAACCTAACCATCTCCAATACCATATATGTTGCCGCTTAGCACACCTGCTAGAGATGGTCTCGTCTGGATCACCTCCTAGCAGCGTGTTGCCTAGCTGGTCTATAGATATTAAGAAGTTAAAGATGTATTTTCTTCTTCTCTTAATTCTATTTTTTCTCATTTTAAATTATTACTCTCCTTCGCCTTCGGGAATAATCCCTCCGTTTTCTACAACAACTGGTACGTCTTCTTCTTGAACGTCCCATTCAGGGCGTAATGTATCAAGAGTAAGAGTCCCATCAATCCATGTGTAGGCACCATCTAGAAAGTATCTAGGGTCAACCATTTCTGTTACCAATTGGGCGTCTTGTGCCGTGTGGTAGGTGATGAAATCCTTGCTCGCTGTCAAAAGAACTTGAGCTGCTACAGGATCTGCGTCAATTTTGGCTTGGATGTCTGCTTTAGAAGCAGCATTGTCGCCGTGCGTCAAAGGGGCTTGCCAGAATACATCCAACATCTGCATCCAGTTTGTTAGTTGGCGACGAGCTTCTTTGTCGGCGCGAGCTAAGTCTCTGTTTAGTTGTTTTTCAGGTGTGTCTACTTCTGGGGCTGGGTTAAATCTTGACATGTTATTGTCCTCTTCTTAAATTAAAGTTACAATGTTTGTACCTTAAATAACGTTACTTAAGGTTTGTTAAATAGTTTGTTAAGTTACGGAGGCGGTGCGCCTCCTCCTCCCGATGATACTTTTACTGTTCCTGAGTCGTTGTATAACCTACCTGCTGTATTCGGGTCGGAGGTCGGTAATCCTGTAAAATCTATGTTAGCTGCCATTACTACATCACCATCAAATGTATTTTCACCTGTCCATGTGTAATCTTCACCCTCATCTGCTGTTGCGGCAGGTAAATTTGTAAGTCCCGATCCATCTCCAACAAAAGCAGTTGCCGTACACGTCCCGTCTTTCTTGACTCGGAACTTCTGAACACCATCAACTTTTAAGTTTAATAGATTTGAATTTACATCACTTGCGGTGTCAGTGATGTTTGCATCGAAGACTTGAAAAACTGTCGATGCGTTATTGACTGTTCGGTTGACTATAAAAGTTTCTGCCGCGGTTACCGTCCCGCTGAAGTTACCATCATACGAATACACGTTAGTGAATCGTTGACCTGACTTACCTACCGAAGCATCGTTATCGAGCAAAGGTCGAATGGTTCTACCGGAGTAGAGTCTGATGTCGCCTGCTGAGATGTCCGCTACGGTAATGCCAGCGGCTATGTATCGAATACCTGAACCTTCAAAGTCTAGGCGTCGCTCAACTCCATTTCCAGTTGTCTGTGACTTGAACTTACAGTTGTTAGCCTGCCATGAGATGTCAAGATACTCAGTATCAGTGTCACCTTCAGCCCCTAAATTATAGAGATTATAGGTTCCGCCAGCCTCGACGTTTAGGTCACCACCGAACGAGCCATCGACAGCAAAAACTGTTTTCCATCTATCGCCAATCCTGCTGCCGCCCAAGTCTTTGACATTATCGCCAAAGGGTGCAAACCGATTAACTGTCCAATAATAGTTCTTCGACCCGTTATAAGAAAAACCTGCACCTTGACCAGCCGTACCCATATAAATTTGATAAGCACCAGCAGCACCGATTACAAACTCTCTTTGAGTCCCAGTGCCTCCTGCCTCTGATAGAAGCTGTGCTTTTGTTCCAGAGTAGTTTAGACGAACACGTTCGTAGTTTGTGTTTCCATCACTATCGTTTGTTATATTAAATCGGACATCGCATGGGTTAGCCACGTTATCTCCGTAGAAACCGATAGAGCCATCATAAGCCCAAGTCTGTTTCGGGACTCCACTGCTAAATCTTTGGATGGTTTCTAAGCAACCACCTGCGTCACCTTCAGTAGAGGTTACAGCCCTAAAACCTACCTTAGCAGCGAACTCAAGCATAGAACCGCCCATGCTGATGCTTGAGCCTGAATCAAACGGGATTAACGGCCCATGCCATTTTATTGTCGTGTTGGCGGTCGAGTTTCCTAATAGTAGTTCTCTAACTGCACCTGTACCTGATGCTTTTGGGGAGATTTCGAACCTGTTCGAGTTAGCCGAAATATCGAGATACTCAGTATCAGCATCACCTTCAGCACCTAAATTATAGAGATTATATGTTCCACCAGTCTCGACGTTTAGGTTATTGCCGACAGTTAAATCATTGGAGACCGTAACAACCGACTGCGATGTATTGATATTGAATACATCCACATCAGAATTGTTTTTGGCTGTAAACGCCCTGCTGGATTGTACCTTAAGCATCGTCCTGCTGTGTATCTCATTCTCATAGGCTCCTGTTGTAGATGCTGTGACTCCGACTAATAAGGTGCCTGAGAAGAAGCCATCTACGAAATTGGCTTTACGGAATCGCAGAGCCGCAGTCCCTATATCAACTGTGTCAGTTGTTTGAGGTCTTAGATACTGAAGGATTCTCGTGTGGTCTGAACGGAACATTATATTCGCAGACCCGTCAGAGGAAATGTAGAGACTCCCTGCGTTTCCTGCTCCGGTTGCTTGGGTGGCAAGTTCGTAGTCGCTGCCTACCGTATCGAATCGTAGGAACTCCGTGTCAGTGTCGCCTTCAGTGCCTAAACCGTAGAATTGAAAAGCTCCGCCATCTTCGACGTTGAGGTTTCCGCTGAATGAGCCATTGTACGAGTAAACATTAGTCCACTTACGGGTAGGCGAACCTAGAGAGGCAAAATTGTCTGCGTTTGGTCGGAATTGAGTATTCTCAAACAAGTATCTGTTGTTGTTGTTGAGTAATATTCTTACTGAGGAGGTAGTGCTTCCACCGTCAATCGTTAACGGGTTAGTTCCATCGCTAGTGATTGAGCTTGTAGAAATGTTGCCACTGAAGTCACCATCTACTGAGTTAACGATAGACCAACGATTAGTAGCTAGTCCACAAGCGTAAAGACCATCAGTACCTCCATATAAGTTACGCCACACTTTGACGCTACTTGAATCTACGGAAAGTCTAGTTGAAATACTGCTTCCATTGTTGTGCCTCAAGGCAACTTGTTTTCCCGCAATGTCGATGTCTTGGACTGTTCCCGTGCCTGTTGCGTCAGCGATTATTTCGAAGTCGTTAGTAGCCCAACCCATCGAAATGAATTCAGTGTCGGTGTCGCCATCAGTGCCAAGATTGAATATGCGGTTTGAGCCGCCGACCTCTGTATCGAGGTTTCCGGTAAATGAGCCATCTACTGAATGAACGTTCTGCCAAGGATTAAGAGGTTGCCCTATTTCCATAAGACCGGAAGGCTGTAGGGCTACTGGATTCACGAAGAACCTCTCAGCACCATTTACAGAGAAACCTATCTTCGCATTATCTACGCAAGTTAGGATCAGACTACTGTTTCCTGCCTCTGACGTTATAGCGTTTGTAGAAACAGTACCACTAAAGTCACCATCTACTGAAGCTACATTAGACCAGCGATATGCAGTTGTGCCGCATTCATAAATGTCGGTTATAGAGGGCTTAAGTGTTTGGCGTGTACTGTTGGTAGATGAGCCGAAAGAGAACTTAGCTGCACCGTCAGCGAGAACATTTACTTGATTTGAATTTACAGATAACTTTGAGTCTACATTACCAAACTCAGCAATTCGTAAAGTGCCTGCTCCGGTAGTCTTATTAAAGACTGTAACTACGTTAGTATCCCATGAAGTCTCAAGATACTCAGTATCTGTGTCTCCTTCAGTGCCGAGGTTATATAGCCTTTGTGAGCCTCCAACTTCGGAAACTAGGTTACCTGAAAATGAGCCATCTACTGAGTAAGTGTTAGACCAACGAAGTGACGAAGTTCCGCTCGAATATAGGTTTGCCGTAGCAGGGCGAATTTGATGATATAACTGGACGAATGAACCGCCGACTATAATAGCTGGTGAACCATTTCTTTGAAACTCTAGATTACTTCCAGTGCTTGTTATCGTGTTAGCAGTTACAGTACCACTGAAGTCACCATCTACAGAGTAAACATTAGCCCAACGATTAGAAGCCCCACCGCTGTTGTATGTCGCATCAGTGAAAGGCTGGAAATGGCTATATGTTGAAGTTGTGCCAGCTTGGAAATATAGCTTATACGTGCCGTTACGCATAATGCCAACGTCCCTTGCGACACCGCTACCGGAAGTTCTAGTTCCAACTCTGAACACGTTCGATGAGAAATCGAGGGTTCCGTACTCAGTATCACCAGCAGCAACATCAGTAGACGTGCCTAAGTTGAACAACCTCATTCTGCCGCCGACCTCAGAGTCGAGGTTTCCGAAGAATGAGCCGCCAACTGACCATAATTTCTCCCATCGGGTTGTGAGTCCACCAAGCTCGATAGTGTTATCAACAGCAGGACGGAACGTAGTGCTGTATAAGCCGTAAGTAAGAGAGCCGTTGGTCTTAAACCATATAGCATTATTTGTAGGTTGCTCTATGATAATGCTACCTACGCCATCGCCGACTATGTTGTTTGTGGTTACTGTACCACTGAAGTCGCCATCTACAAACGTAGGGCTGTCAGTGGTGTTCAGGGATTGATCAAACGGATTACCACCGCCGCCTCCCGGTAGGTTTGTTAATCCCGATCCATCGCCAATAAAAGCATTAGCAGTGACATCTCCAGTTAGATTTAAATCTCCAGAGGAGTCTATGTCTAGTAG
>JAAHTH010000374.1_pt1 | contig 42709 bp, 42 predicted proteins | sample 6116091 | NCBI WGS metagenome assembly JAAHTH01 (sample SAMN13939990, study PRJNA603662) | sponge metagenome | isolation source: marine sponge | host: Mycale hentscheli | place: New Zealand | collected 2006 | reverse complement strand
TTGCAGCTCTTCTTGCGACTTCATTTCTTGCTCTTGCATTAGCTAAAGCGTTATAATTTTTTTCTGCTGAAGCTATGCTATTTGTGCTTTTTAGTATGTCTTTTTGATTTTTTGCAATTTTTGCATTTATCTTTGCAGATTCGGCTTTAGATGCAGCAATTTTGTTATCTAAGCCTGTTATATTTTTATCAACATGTCCTTTGGCTTTTGTAGCATGTGCCTGTTTACCTTCATACTTTTCTACTAATTGTCCGCGCCAGCTTTGTCTTTGTTTTATGTGCTTCCTGTTAAACATGCCTTGATGCAAATCTTTGTAACTCTGTTTAACATCTTTAGCTCTTCCGACTAACGAACCACTAACCCTACCTCCAGCACCAGCAACTTTCTGGCCGACTTTTCCCCCTATAGCTTTTCCTAACTTTGTTAACTTTCCACCAAAGATCATCAAGCCATTTATAGCCAAATCGGTAGCTCTTCCCATTGCTTTTTGAGCTACTGGATTTTGCATAACAGAAGCAAATCCAGATAAAACGCCACCAACCATAGAAAGTCTATTAGTAAACTCTATAACAGCTTCGCTTTGAATACCAAACATTTGAGCCGCAGCGCCAACACTTTGGGTTATCATAGCAAATTTAGTACCTGCCATCACTGCACCACTAGCAACATTGGTTAATCCATCAAAAGCTCCAAGTCCAGCTTTTCCTACTTTACCGAACATGCCTTCCATCATGCCTAGCTGCATCATCATTCCCGAAGGATTGAATCCGCCACCAAATCCCGCAGGAAGAACACCGCCACCAACGGCTCCACCATTACTGAATCTATTCATGCCAGCAAGTTTATTGTATCCAATCTTTTGAGCAGATGCTTTGTTGACTACAAACTCTCCGGGAGTCAGAAGGGAGGGAACTAAACCACCAGAAGCGAACTTGTTGGCGTCTTGTATCAATGTTGCACTCATGGGCAACGTCATTTTGTTGCGTTTGGCAGTTAGATGACTTGTTGCCATCTTATCTCTGATAGCTTGCTGTACGCCTTTTTCTAAAACTGTTTTTTCAGTAGTATTGACATTCCGGCTTCTTGCTTCAACCCAGTTACTACCATCCCTGCCATCAAAAGGAAGAGTACCGCCAGTACCCTTCGTTCGCTTCATTAGTCCGGTAGCTATCAATGCGTTTTCAAAGTTGGAGCCATTTGGTGATTTCAAATAAGCGTCTATGTACGCACCTTTTTTCGCACCAACCCTCTTGCCATCTACCTTAAAAAAGGGCTGTCCTGTCTTCTGGTTTTTGCCTTTAGCAAAGCTTACATTCTTTACTTTATAACCTTGGAATCCAAAGCTGTCATCTTCATTAAACTGGACATTTTGATCCATGCCTTCGCCAGTCTTTTTATATAAACCTCCTACTCGCTGCTTTCTAATTACCCTTTTTGCAAGACCTGTTTGGCTAAAATCGCCAGCATTAACCGAACCGCCGCCAGCCATCTTGTTGATACCGCTTAGACTTGAGCCAAAAGCCTGAGCAGCAGATTTGCGTAATACAAATTCTCCCGGTTCTAGCATGGCTGGTACAGTGTCCCCATTACCAGAACCCGGAACCCAACCACCTCTACTGAATCTGTGTACACGACCACCACGATTGAAGAAACCCGGACCGCCTGTACCTCCCATGGAACCAGTTGAAGCCATGAGTCCACGGCCTCCCATCATCTTCATGCTTCCCATAGCCCAGCCAGCCATCTTCATACCGGCCATAGCTGTTATTAACGGTATGACTGGAGCAAGAGCCTTACCCACTTTGACAATAGCTTCAGCAAGAGCCAACGCTCCTTTTGCCATCATTTGGAAAGAGTCAGATCCTACTACTTCACGAAACAGTTCTTTTACCTGTTCACTTAGTTTCTGCATTTGAACAGCGAGAGTCGCTTGTGCCTTAGCAGCATCCGTTGCTAAGCTTCCGCTTTCAGCCTGTTGTGCATTTAACGCAGCTTGAGCGGTTCCAAATTGTTGTATTAAGGGAATGACCTTAGAAACTTGACGAAATCCACCAAGTTGTTCAACGATCATTGAGTATCTTAGGTCTTGAGGATCTAAACCCTTTAATGCACCATGAAGTCTTTCGACTGCTTTGTAAGGGCCAATAAATTTACCGTTAAGGTCTGTAAGCTCTATCCCAAACTGCCGCAAGAATTTAATAGTCGTTGGTCGTTGCAGTCTGGTAAAAATAGTTCTAAAACCAGTAGCAATAGTTTCTGCTGTTTCACGAGTAGTAGCACGAACAGATGTGAACAATGCTATAAGCTCTTCTACTTGGCCACCGGCAGCTTTAAATGAACCACCAGCACGCCTAATAGCAACACCAATATCAGAAGATTCAACAGCAAAGTTTCCGGCGACAGTATTGATCTTACCTAATAGACCTTCAAGTTTGCTAGCCTCCATACCAAACTGCCTCATTGCAGCGACGGCCATCTCAGCTGTGTCAGCAATATTATCAAACGTAGGAGCTAATTCTGTTTTAGCTAAAGCCTCCATCGCTATCTTAGTGTCTCTCATGGAGAGACCTGTTTGTTTAAGAATCAAACTTGTTCTAGCTAAGGTTTGAGAACTGACTCCAAATTGCTTAGAAACCTTAGTGATTTCTGCTGTCAACGTTTTCATTTCTCTTGCGCTTGCTCCACTTACCTGAGCAACTTTTACCATGGCTCGTTCAAAAGCGATGGCATCTCTAACACCTGACTCAATAGCGTCTGCAAAAAGAGAAAAAACACGACGAGCAATGTCGTATTTCATAATTTGCTTGAAAGCACTTCCAAGCTGGCGACCCATGTAGTCAGCACCCTTACCAGCTCTCGTACTGGCTTTTTCTACCTCTTTAGTAGCCTTAGTTACGTTATTAAGGTCTTTTACGGTCTTAGGTGCATTTTGTAAGTTTACACTTATATTTGGATTTTGCAATTGCTTTTGCAAATTGCGAGAAAACTGTTTTGCATTAGGTGCTTGCAGATGTACCTGTGCTGTTATATTAAAATTGCCAGCCATTTTGTTACCTCAAAAAAAATGGGCGTACCGATAGACAAACTCTAGCGATACACCCACTTTCCATATTTACTATTCGGTTTTAGCTTTCGTAGTTGACCTTTTGGTCGTTCTCCTTTTTGTAGCAGGCTTAGCTTCTTCTTTAGCCTCTACAGCTTCTTCCTCAGTAGTTTCTTCTTCTTCTTTCTCTTCAGAAGGAGGTTCAACAGGTTTTCCTGCATCATCTAAGAATGGAGTAAACTCAGTCTGATAATCTCCAGCTTCGTTTAGCTTTTCGCCATCTTTATCAATGAAGTAAGATTCACCTTCATCGTTATAAGCAATATATCTACCATTTTCATCAATAAGCCTCTCGTTGCCATCTTGATCAATATCAATTAGATGACCATCTTTATTAATCAATCTAGTAGCGTTATCACTAAATTTGTATGCTTCTAGGAACTTATTTTCAGGAAGATTTCTGTCATAATCAGGATCTAACCCATAAAGTTTTTCTGCTAGCTGTCCAGCGGCTTCTACAACATATGGCTGATTAGCGTTTTCTTCGTAATCTTCTTTTGTTTTGAAAAGATTTTTTCCGCTTGCGTTTTTTAAGCAAACATACACAAGATGAGAGAATCTTTCATTGTCAGCCTGACCTTCAGCACTATTGCTGTCCATCGAGCTTCTTTCTGCAATTAAAGTTCTAAACTCAACTCGCTTTCTTCTCATTTCAAGGGCTGTACTTCTAGCTTCAGCTAATGATATACCACCTCTGCTAAGAGTTTTTTCACCTTGGTTAATTTCTTCTAGAATACCTTGGTATTGCTTTTCTTTTTCGTCATCCCATATTCCTTGCTCATTCATAACTTTTTGAAGCTTTTGTCTCAAGATTGCTCCTGACTGAAGTGCTTCTTTAAAAGCTTTATTGTATGCAAGTTGTGCTTTTTTGTTTTCTTCTGAACTTGGAAGCTGAAGATATATTTCTTTTTCTTCGCCATTCAAGTCTGTAGATGAAATCTTAATTCTCTTGTTCTTCGCCATTTTCTTCTTCCTTTATAGTTGCGATATCTTTAACAGGTAATGTAATTTGGTATCTTAACCAATTAATTTCGTAATTATTAAACTCGGCTTCTAAGTTACGAGCTTGATTATTACCCCTGTCAAGTATCTCCGACCTTACTTCATCAAAAAGTTGTTTCATATGCTCCTGTTCGGGAGTTAATGCTTCACCACTTTCATGACCCCATAAAAAACCAAAATGCTTCTCAACAGTACTTAATGCACCAATCATTGTGGTTTGTATCTTCTTCTTTGATATTTTAAGAAGCCTATCTTTCGAGACTTCTTTATACTTGTTAACTTTATCGGTCTTGTATTTTTCCGACTTCCTAACAAGTTCGGCATATGAATCTTCCATCATACCCTCCTTTATTTTCCGAATTTGGCATTTGCCGCATTCATTGCTTTAATTTTTACGTCTCGGAAATCTCTATGGTTTACAAGATCACCATCAGCTTCCTTAACTGCTAATTCCCTACTTTTTACCGTCATCCTTCCTGCGGCATCATTCATTCCATAGACTTCTGCCGCCTCTTCTTCGCTCGATACCATGACATAAACCTCATCCGCGCCTTGGTGTTTATCATCATAGCCATCTAGCTTATATTTGTTCTTTTCGTTTTCTCGTTTTCTTCTTTGTTCTATTAACCAGCCATCTAACGCGTCATCGTCTTCTATTATTTTGTCTTGCGGCGATTCATGGGACTCTGCTACGCTGTCATAAAGCCTAGACCAAGAAATAATTCCCAATTGATCTTGCGTTAGTTCGGACGTTTTTCTATTAAAAATGCTTTCTGGAGATTGACTAGTGGACCAAATCGATCTCCAAGGATCTGTTCGTGCTAATTCTCTAAATTGCTCTACGTCTAAACTGTTTGAATTGTATCTTCTTAAAACTGTTGAAATACCAATATCTAAAAAATCATAATCATTGCCATCTTCGTCATATGTAGTATTTTCTATTAACCAATTCCACCTTGAATAAGTAGCTATCCCTTCACAATCATTTTGATCATTTGTGTGTTTTCTGGAAAGTAACAAATGTTGATCTTGTTTTAAACGTTTTAGTTTTTCTTTAAGCCGGGCTTTTTTAGATTCACTAAAGAATGATTTGTATATTTGTAACTTTGTGTCTTCTATTGCTTTTTTATTTTTGCTTATTTGACCTTCGTCTTTTTCTGACCAGACACCTTGTTCGATCATTATTTCTAACATTTCTTTTCTGGTATAAACACCAGCCAAAAGAGCTTCATCGTAAACTCTTTTAAAGACTCTGTTTGCAAGATATCTTTGTTCTATGGTTGGGGGTTGAACAATTAAAGTCTTGGATCTAAAGTCTACTATCTTTGCGCCATAAATTATCTCAGACACAAAGTATTCTCTTTCATGAGTTTCCATAAACTGTCCTATGTAAGGAGTCAGTCCATTCACTCGCCTATCCTAATTTTATGGCTATCGCTATGTGAACTGACAAAAGGGGGTTAGTATAAACCAACCCCCTAGTATCATTTTTATCAGAATTCAATTATCCAAAATTGTAGTTCAGCTTATTAAAGTTACGATATGAGTAACTGTAAGTAGCATTACCACCACCAGTATCACCACCACCATAAGTGATAGAGGTAACCTTATTCTTAGCACCTAAGTCAATAGTGTGTCTAAGAGTGGCTGCTCCACCTTGGATACCAGCAGCATCGTTTTGATGCTCATCCCAAATCTTAACCTTAATAGATTCTTCAGTCAGGTTACTATCTCTAAGTGGTAAAGCATCAATGTCTTGAGCCTTAGCATCATTAATAATAACTTCAATTTCACAAGTAACTTCAACTGGGAATGTTACATATCTGTGATAAGGAAGTTTAGTACCAAGAGCATTAATAGCTTCGCGACCAAAGTCTGTACTAATAGTTAGATTCTGAATAACTGGATCGCCTTTGAAACCGGCTGTTCCACCGGGAGAAATACTAGCTGGAATGGTTTCAAACTCAAAGTTATGACGTTTCATAACGTCACCAGTATGAAGCGCTCCTTCTTTAGGCACGCCTACAAGTCTAGTTGAATTACCACCAGCGTACCATTTCTTATGGTTACCAACTAAAGTAACAGACTCAGTGAAGTTACCGTCAGTTGGGAAGTTGAATGAGACACTTGAAACGTACATCCCAGAACACCAAACATAACTTTCTTGTGCTTTACCTGCTCCGCTATCGCCAGCATTTTCAGCTTTGTCAGGATTAATAGTAAGATATGCATCGCATTTGTTATTTTGAATTTCTGTTAGTTTAAGAACTGTTCCACCACTAGCTTGGTCTGTGGTCGCAACTCCATTTACAACAGTAGATTGGCCAATGGTTTTTTGATAAGCAGTAGCTGTATCATCAAGCACCTTTTCGATAGTTATTTCAATATCAGGTACTTCTTCAACGTCTTGATAAATTTCTAATTGACCAAGTTGAAAAACTTGCTCTAGGTTAAAAGTGGTACTAATACCGACACTTTGAACACCCTTAAGATACTCTGCTGTAGCAACACCTGCTCCATCAGCAGTACCTTCAGGTCCAATACCAAGCGCGGTAATAGCCCAATATGTTCTTTTACTTGCCATATTTATGCTCTCCTAAAAGGAAAATTTTTTATTGTTTCTAAGTTATTATACACCAATTGAGATAATTTCTTACATAACTACCTCGTTAGTTGTCCTTACTACACCATGGTATAAATTTGGGTTTATCGACTCTGATACAGAGACTCTAGGGTTCATCATTCTCATATTAACAGTATCGTCGAGTCTAGTATAAGGAAATCCTCCATCAGCAGTACTCTTGACTAAATCTGGATAAATTTTAGCTCCAGTATTAGTCATCCCTCTATAATCTAAGGGAAATACTCCATCTCTACCTATCTTGTCACTATCAAACAATGTAATCACATTATCATCTTGATAAGAAATTATGTCTAATAGCTTGTCCCTCTCGTAATCTTCTTCCGCTAATACATGGAATAATACATCAGTATCAACAAAATGAGCTGATGTACCTAATCCATAAGGTTGATTGCTTCTACCTTTTAATACCTCAACGGCAATAATAGGCAATTGCAATCTAGTGTCAGAAAGCTGAGACCAATCTCCAGAGCCTGCAAGTGTAAAGTCTTCATCCGCGCGTTCAGACCTGTATTGCACCTCTCTGAAAAAGTCATCGCTAGCTCTAACTATTTTCACTTCTTTGTAACTAAATTCAGCAGTAACTTCGCTTGTTGTGCTAATAGCTGTATCAAATACTATTCTTCCATTTGGATAATCAATATGGTGAGCGTAAGTTCCAACTCCAGAAGTCGGTTGGAAAGCACCTCCTACAAATACACCAGAGACACCCGGTTTGTATGCAGAGCTTGGATATGTAGATGCATTTTGTTTTAATTTAAGTAATGTTTTAGGTTGATCAGTAGAAGCTAAACCGCTTTGCCAAACCCAGTTGCCTCTAAAAGCTTCCCATACTTGGCCAGAAGTATATCTGGGGTCATTAACAAGCCTGAGCTTGTGTCTATTTCCTCCATAGACATCTGTTTGAGGTATAGAAACATTAGTAAATCCTCCAATATCCATAATAGCCCAATCAAAAAATTCGATTAGGTTGTCCTGAATTATTGAAGATATAGTACTGTCACCATAATTAGATACTTTGTGCAAATATTTGCTCATGATACATTCTTCTTTACTACTTTTTCTATTGACTTAATAATTTCGGCTTTTGTTTCTTCCGACCGCAAAGCTCTAGTTATAACATTGTTATCTATCGTTCCTGAGTATTCAGGACGAACTCTCCAAGAACCACCTTTCTGCATTGATCCTCTGCCGCTTCTTCCAGCTCCGCCAGATTCTTCAAAATGAAATTTTGCAACTATAATTGCGTCTCCTTTAGTCAAAAACCAATCCAACCAATTTATAGTTACATCTTTTTTGTACCTTCTTGAATAATATGTATAACTACCATTAGGTATAGACAAAACATTCTGTAAGTCGTTTGGTTGAACTTTCAAGGAAAGCCCTCCCCTTTTAGACCTTAAAGAAACACTTATAGGGTTTACTTGAACAGTTTGTGAAACATTTAAAGCTATCTGTTGCGCGACTGTTGCAGCGGTAGATGACCTTATGCCAAAATCTCCCATTAAATCTCCACTAGACAAAGCTTTAAGTTCTTCTGACTCTAATAAAAATTTCTTTACAATTTCTTGTACGATAGGAGTCAGTTCTTTAGCGCTTTTAAGCATAGACTTATTTAGTATCTTATCTAACTCTCTAAGTATCTTTCTTTCAACTTCTGCTTCATCTATATGAATTCCTGACATTAAACCCTCTCCCAGAATATAACAATATACTGAGTAGGGTTCTGCTTAAAACCTTGGTTGTAAGGTTCTGATATTCTTTTGTATCTACCTTTATTATATTTTCCAACATCAACTAAAAGTTCTTTTGCTTGTGTTAGTTTTTCATAGTCACTCATATATCCTACTGTTTGAATAACGTTGTTTGGTATATCAGCATTAAAACCAACATCGATAAAATCTTTTCTACTGTAGTATATTCTTAATTCTACAGACTCAGTAGTTTCCTCATTCTTAACGCCTTCACCTCCGCAGTAAGGACACTCTACACCTCTATTAAAGGGAACAGGTCCTCCAGCTTTGTACGTATTAACAGCCCTTCCGCCAAATGTATTAACTATACAGTTTGGGCAATCAGTCCTCTTCTCTGGATAAACTACAGTACATGTACGATTAAACAAGAGTATTGCTTCGTTTAATTTAGTAAATGCACTTGCGGGTAAGTTGAGAGCCATTTAATTACCTAACAAAAATTAACTAGTGTAATAAGTTTTGTCGTCAAATCTGTCTGTGTACTTAGTTTCTAAAGTTCCAACATCTTGTGAACTATTGATGCCACCTTCAGATGTTCCACCAGTAAAGTTTGTTTTTGTACAGTTACTCAAACCTTCAGTAATTGTTGTATTGCCTTTAGCTCCAGACCTAATCTGAGTTAAAGTCAAAACTCCAGATCCATTGTCAGCTACAGCAATCGTTCCATTGTGGCCATTGGCATGTTCAATGCACGATTTAAGCGCTGTGGCAGCAGCATCTTTATCAGTCTTAATAAATTGAAGACTTGCTGCCGTTGTTGAATTTTTAGCAGTGTAAGTTTTAGAAACACCATTAGCGTCGATGATGACAATAGTCTCATCCGCCGTAGCAGCTCCCGTAAATGTAATAGTTGCTGTGGCACGGTTTCCGCCAGCTCTAATTGTATAGTTATTACCAAGAGCATCGGTTCCAGCAGCTTTAGGCGCACCAACAACAACACTGTTGTTTCTTTCATGCGCATCTGTTGTGCCTCTTATGTTTGTAGCTACATCAGCCATGTTTTATCTCCTTATTAGGATTCTAATTCTGTTATTCTTGCTTTTGCCGCATCAAGCTCAGCTTTTAATTCCTGAACTGCCGCGACTAAGTAAACGTTAATGATATGTGAGTCCAAAGTTTTTAAGTCTTCCACCAAAACTGCTTCTGTCATCATGTCGCAAACATCAACACCTGTATTCTTTACGGCGCTAGGAAATACAGTCCCTACTTCCTGTGCAAGGAAGTTATGGTATTCAGTTTCACTATCAATGTTTCCAGAATGATGGCAGTCCGCATAATCTTGTGTATACTTAAAGCTGACTGGTCTTAAAGAGTCAATCTTTTCTAAAGCGCCAGAAATGGTAGTAATGTCTGTTTTCACTCTTTCGTCAGAAACGACTGTCCACAAAGTGCTACTCGGTTTAGCAGCAGAGTTTGTAGCTAGTTGTAATTCATGCGTTGGAGCTGCTACATTAATTCCGACTTTTCCATCATTAGTGACTCTAATACCCTCGTCGCCACCATCATTGCTCACCCACTTATCATTAAGAGCAATGTTTCCGTAATAAGTCGTTTTGTCTGAATAGACTTTGAATTCAGAAACATTAGTAGATGCGGTATCCATTCTGGATATTGCAATTTTTGCGTCTGTGTCAGCAGCACTAGTTCCAGCTTGAACATAGCTAGTATTGTCATTGACAGAACCAAGTAGTCTTATCGCTGAGTAAGTTGCAAGATCTCCAACTAGCAAAGAAGAGTCATTGCCATGAACATGAAGCTTATTATTACCATTCGAGAAGCTACTATAAGGACTATCTGTGTTAATACCGACAACGCCATTTGTATCAACTGTCAAATGATTGGAAGTTAGATTACCAGCATTATTGATCTTAAGAACATTACTAGCAGATTTGTATCCAAAAGCAGACCAGTTACCAATAGCAAAGTCTCCACTGCCAGCAGTATCTCTACCAACATAAATAGCAGATTCGCTAGTCATTGGATTTTCAATACCAATTTTAGCAGTACCACTTGCATAGACATGAGCATTGAACAATGGTCTCCAGATGTCTGGAGCTGTTCCAGAAGCAGCAAAACCAACGTAACCATTAGTAGAATCAAGAACTAACTGCTTTGGTCTAGTTATCTGAGAAGATCTAGTTTCAAAAGAAAGTTGCTTATTAGTCTTGTCCCAAGTGGCTACTCCGTAAGGAGATAGGTTTGCAGTAGAATTACCAGAACCTATGAATAGCTTCGAGTTGCCACCAAGAGAACCAACGACCAAAGCTGTGTCATCAGCAGAAGACGTTTGTTTTCCAATATCATCGCCAACAACAAGATTCTCTTTTGGGTAAGAAGAACCAAAGGAAGCATTTCCTCCACTGGCTATAACAAGCACATTTTCAGAGAAGTTTACTACACCATCTCGGTTACTATCAAAACCAACAAAAAATCTACCAACGCCACTAGCGTTTGTATCAATACCCAAACCAAAACTGGACAGCAAAGTATTCTGCGTTTTAGCTTCAGCACCTTTATATTTAGAAACAATAATGTCCGCGCTATTATTAGAAGCATGTTCTAAATCTAGTCGGAGAGCATGGCCAGATGCTCTAATATGCACAGGCTCTAAAGGTGCGTCAATTCCAAGTCCAGTATTTCCGTCTTTATCAACGACTATTCTTTTCTGGAAATATTTTGTTCGAGTATCATAATGCCCAATACCAATGCTAATACCACTAGTAGAAGCCAAATTGTTTGGTGTGTTGTGTGTAAATATTGCCACACCAGAAGAAGGATGCGCCCTATCTATTCTTAATGGAGGATTAACACCGCTCGCGTAAACGCGTAATTGGCCTTCAGGCTTAATAGACAACCTTTTTTGTCTTCCAACACCAGCAAGGGAAACCCCAGAGCTGGAAGTATAAAAGTCAATTCCACCGTCTTCTTTATAAGTTGTATCATTACCAGAGACAAACTCTATAGTAGATACTACTGCATCATCCCAATGAGAATTAATCTTATTCAATGAAGTATTTGCTAACGTAACTCCACTATCTTTTATGTCTAAAGCATATCTAAAATAAGCATCAGTACCACTAGCCACAATAGGCTCAATAGAATCCACAATGTGGACCATTGAGTTTCTGATAGTCTTTGCTGTTATTGACCCTCTGTCATTATCAGCTAGATCTGTTTCTATCTTAGTTTTTAGATCTGACTTTTTATATTCTGCCATTATTCAAACCATCCTGATCTTTGTGATAAATGAGTTCGTGCAACAGCATCACTACCCGGAGAATAAGGACCAAGAATAGCTTGACCAACAACTCCATTGAGTTTGTATTGCATTTTTGCTTCATCGTATTTTTTATTGGTATCATCAAATAGTATTTTTAGGCCACTAACTATGCCTCTAAGATCAAGAGCTGAAGGGCCATCTCTTAAAGAAATAGCATTAAGAGAGTGTGTTTTTAACTCACTTCCTAAAAGCATCTGAGCTGTCTTCAAACAAACTAAATTAATGAATGAGTCATCTTTGTTAGACGAGTCTGTTGGGTCTGGAGAAAGACTCAATGAGTCTACCTCGATAGCATAAGTATTTTCAAAGTCTACTTCTAGAGCTGCTAGTTGTGCAGACACCAATACGGATTCTTCTATTCTGGAATCTGTAAAAGTGTAGCTACTAGAGTCTAAGTCATTAACTAGATGACGAACGATTAACGCCATTTCATTTTGCCAAGCCATGTTCGTCTCCTATAGGTTTCTATGAACTTTAAATGTGTGTATGTCCGTATAAAAAGTTCCATCTGATATCACTACCTTACCTTGGAGTTTATAACTACCTGCTTCGTCTAAATCGTCTGAGCCTATGTTATATTTCATTTTTCCGTCTGTTCCATCAGTACTAAAAGCTGTAGCTTTGGTTAATTTAGTTCCAGAAGGTTTTTTTATTATTAATTGTTTTGTTGTTGCGCTAGATATATCAACAGCACTAGAACCGTCTGTGACAGTAACTAGAAACTGAGTCCCAACGTCATTTACATGAATTTCATTAGCTGCCATTTTTATCTTTCTCTAACAAGTGTTTTTTCTACTATCTTGTCTATGTAGGAGTTTGTATTCTTGCTTTTATCTATATAAAGAGACATTGCTAACTGTTTATCAATATAAGAGGTTATAGGTACTTGCCTGTCTATATAGAGTGTAAAGCTTCTAGTTTTATCTATATAACTTACGATATTAAAAATATCTGGGTTTTCAGTCTCAGACGACATTACAGGTGTAATTGTCGCATTTGGTAATAAACTAGCAGCTCCCCCATGTAATAATACACTTTTTCCGGTCAAAGATGCCGTACTTTGGAATCTGCATACTTCGGTTATAAAAGTAGCTTTTGCAGACAAAGACGCTTGATGGAAAGTGTTATTTTCTGCGTGTGCATTTATTGTTGCTTTAGCTTCTAAATGGTTCTGTGATATAAATGGCTTTCCTACTAAGCTTGAGCCAGATGTGAAACCTTTAGTAAAAGCTTGAGTAAAAGCACCAACAGTGCTAATTTTAGCCTGTCCTAATTTGTTGATTTCCGTGTCGGCAACAAAAGAGACTGAGGAAGAAAGGCTAGATGCAAATTCTATCTGCAAAGAGCCTTTATTTTGAGTGGTGACATTCGCTGAAAGAGCAGAAGATTCAGTAAATGTACCCGTCATGGTTCCGCTAATAGTAGCAGAAGATGCAATAGAGCTTTTACCTGCTATTGCATTTACACCAACATTCAGAGTAGACCCAGAAGATGATATAGAGGAAACGCCCTTTATTTCAACATGACCAACAGCAGAAACTGTAGATGGGCCAGAGTGTAAAGATACAGCCTTGACTGTTAATGATGGAGCTACTAGTAAACTACCAGAAGCAGATAAACTACTAGATTCAGAAAATTCAACAGCAGCAGTAGGGCTTACAGAAGTAGACCAAACAAGAGTAGAGCTTCCTAATTTACTAACAAGACCAACTGCGCTTGATGTAGCAGAGCCGCTTAAGGAAGAAATTCCAAATCTAACTACAGTAGCCAAAGAGGAAACAGAGCCACTACCAGATATAGAAGATACACAAACACCTGATAGAACAGGACTTGCAGAAACAGAGACTGAACCACTTATGGAAGAAGCTGCTCCTATTTCGATAAAACCAATAGAAGGTGCAGAGCCAGTGCTAGTTATTAAACTGGCAGCGCCTATTTGCAAGTGTCCAACTTCTGTCGTAGACGCAGAAGCCGAAAGGCTTGCAGACACATGTATTTCCTGCGCAGCAGAACTAGATACAGAACCAGTAGCTGATATAGAAGCAGTAGATACGAGTTCTAGGACTGATTCAGAAGATACCGTAGCTGAGCTAGAGATTGTGGATTTAGAACCAATCTCTAAGAAGCCAGATGAAGAAGTAGAGCCGATGCTAGTTACTAAACTAGCGGCTCCTATGTTAAGGTGTCCAACTTTTGCAACAGAGGCAGAAGCAGAAAGTGAAGACTTAGCACTCACCTCAAGCATGGCAACGCTAGAAACAGAACCAGCTGCACTGAGGGAACAAGAGCCAAGATGTGTTTGGCTTACCTCTGGCGTCGAGAGAGGCAACTCGCTTATAGCACCAAAACCAAGCATAACACTACCTTATTTACAATGTCTAACTAATCCAACAAATCTCCTATATAATATATATACACTAATATTAGTATGTTTTTTAATCCGTGAAAATCATAAATGTACCTGCATCAGGCTCAGGAGCAAACTCATGCGCGCCAATGTCCCATGTGTCTGCTTGAGAGTCTCTGTCTCTTCCATTGATATCAGTTTGCGTGCCGCCAGTAGTTCCTAAATCTGTTCCGGCATCTACGCAAACAGAATCTTCTGTAATATGCAAATCTTCTGAGCCAGCACTAGTGGATACAAAAGCTATTTCCGCTAATGTTTTACCTATCAATGCCGTTGAGTCATTCTTATTAACGTCAAAGTCTTCAGCGTCTTTTGCTGCGTCAGAAGTGTCGTCTGAAAGGTTGGTAGCTGAGTTTAGCACCCTGTTTGAGTTTGGAACCTCGTCCATCCAATAGGCAGCAGCTAGGTCTCCCTCGTCTAAGCCAGCAACTATATTATTTTTTATATTAGCCTGAATGTGAGTGCCATCCCCAAATCTAAACCCAATAGCGTCTTTACTTCCTCCTTGGGATTTTATCTTGTATACCGTATTATTATATATGTATAAATTTCCTTTGAAGGCCCTGATAATTACAGCTCCAGCACTATCATTAGAAGTTTCTATAAAGCTATAGAATATATTATTAAGAAAATACCAATTGTTACTAGTAGTGCCAGCCTGACTGCTGACTATAGCAAATGGGCCAGTAGAACCCGGATTCCCGCCCTTGTCATGTATCAGCATATTTCTTATTGTTAAATTTCCTACGCCAGAATTCATTCTTATCGCTTGATTTGTATTAGTAGAATCCAAACTGTCTAAACTAATATCTAACCATTCAAGTGTAAAATTATCTATTTCAATTGCTATGATACCTACGTTATGACCAGAATTAGCTGTGGGTTTCAATAATGCTCCACTTTCTGCTGTGCCATCATGCCTATGTCCAGAAGCTACGGTTAATTTAACAGAAGCAAGATCGTTGCCAGTACTACCACCAATGCTAGTTCCACCATTTATAGTTACGGTATTTCCAGTAAATGTAGAATCTGAATATATTTCTCCAACAGCATGGTCGCCATTTGAATATATAGAACCATCAGACAAGTCTGCCTCCCATGCAGAAATAGTAGAGTAGTCTCTACTGCTAGTACCTATAGTTTTTGTTACGGTAGCCATTACAGTAACCCCTCTGTGATCTTATCGTAAGTTAAAATATCAATATGTTCTCTTTCGTTCATTGGTTTTCTACAATCGCAAATATGGTCTGGATTTCTTAGGTTGTCTACAGAACTTCCAAGCTCAGTAGACAAATCCCAATAAGGAACAAACCACTTTCTTTTTGCTAAAATAATTCGTTCGTAATCATCTGGATAATCTTCAGGTAAGTCTTCCATAACAGACAAAGCTCTTTCCGTTACAGTGCCGCCAGAAAGCTCAACTCTAGTAAAAGAGCCTCCATCGTAACTCCTTCCAGAGGTATTAATACAAATAAAATGTCTTTTTTCTAAGTCAGTAAAGGGCCAACTATTATGGTTGTCTTTAAGATTATCACTCTCTGTTTCTATGTGATTCCAAGCGACCGGGATAAAAACTTCAGCATCGTTTCTTAGTTTGCCATACCATACCTCGCGACCTCCAGTTCCAAATATTTTGTGATTTGGATTTTTTAGTCTTCTAATTAGATATTGATACGCATTAATGGATTCACCGTCTGCGTTTGGGACTGTATTAAGAATATCCTCTTCGTTCGTCAGTAAGTTAGTTCTCTTAACATCATTACTGTTTACTCTTTCAAACTTGTAAATGTGAGTCGCCTGCTGAAATTTTTCAAGCAGTGTGTCTCTATCTCTTTTTCCTGATGTATTGAACCCAAAGTTTGCAGGATGACATATCATCTCCGCATGGGCTAAATAAATACGGTCAAGAGACATGGCGTCTATAACATCACCATCTTGGTAATACGGATTAGAACCGTCTGATTTAACTTTTACTATTAGTTCCATTTGACTTTCTCTGAATATTTTTCCATGAGTGACTTTCTATACGGCGCACAATGCTTACCAGCAAAATGTATGATAAAATCGCCTTCGTTATAAGCCGTGCCTAAGTCATTTTCTAGTTCTTTTTTTGACTCCTTAGTCCTAAAGAAACTCTCTCCCCATTCTTTAAACTCCATGCCTTCATGATTATAACCATCCATAAAGTAGAAAGAGTTAAAAGACCTATTTTGTTTTTCTATATGTACGTGTTTGTCAAAGTCCATTTCATTTTCGTTGAACATGTAATTCATGCCACATTGTTCCCAGTATCCGTGGTTCTTATATTTATCAAACTCACCTTCGGGCCACTTCCACAGATGCCTTAAGAAATCTTCTGACCAGCTTGTGTTCTTGATAAAATAATGACCGCAACATAGACAGTTATTAGTTTTTATACCGCAGTATTCTCCCTGTCCTTGTGATGGAATAATAATGTCACAGTCTGGTTTTATAAAGCTTTCTAACTTAACAGTTTGGTCCATTATCAATGCATCTACATCAGACCAAAAAACCCAATCCACATCACTTGTTTGTAATATTTCTAGTATTAGCAATACGCTGTGCCAACTTGGGTGTCGTTTATTTTTTGAACCATAAAGACCTCGTTTTGAAACAAGATCATAATTGTTAAGCCTTGCATATCTTTTTTTGTTCTCTACAGCAATACAAGCCCATTCATCAAGGTTTTTAGTATACAATTGAGCTATGGCTATCTTCATATTTTTTTAATCCATAATTGATAGTCTTTGTGTATTACTTCTATTTCATCTTCAAACACATCGACAAAATAGTCAATTGCTGTTTTTGTCAATCCATTCATTGCTTTTGATCCCGGACTATCAGGATATCTTATTCCTAATAAATAGTCATCAAAAGCAATAATTCCTTCTTTCTTAAGTATTCTAAAAGATAGGATTGCATCCTTTATGACTGCCTTCTCGTCATGGTTGCCATCTACATATATAAAGTCAAAGTACTCGTCTGGAAATATTGATAAGTAGGTTGATGAATCGCCTTTAATTATATCTACTTTGTTTTTGAAACCACTCTTGTTTATATTTTCTACAAATCTTACAAAGGCATCTTCAGTCCATTCAGCCCAAGCGTCAATGCAAAAAAGTCTTGACTCTTTATTTGTTAGTATATTTTCTAACATCCATATGGTTGACATTCCTTCAAAAGATCCAATCTCAAGAAATGTCGAAGGCTTGTCCTTAAACTCAGACAAGAACTCGTCAAACTGACGAACTACTTTTTCTGGATTATTTTCAGAAAACCAATCTTCTGTAAACTCATAGTCCATCATATTTTCTTTAGTTCTAAAGAGTCTTTAATATGCCACTTATCTGTATTAGGTAGGAACCAGTATACGCTAGTGATATTACCAAGCTCATAAAAGCTGCCTGTGTTACTAGCATTTAACTCAATCTCAAACTTGTTTTCTTCATCGTGTTTTAAAAACTCCTTGCCGTAAAAGTAATAATTTGAAATGTATTCTAGATCGTTATAAATTCTTTTATCTAATTTAAACCCAAAGCGCAACCCTTTGCCACTTGGGGTAACATAACAAAAAAGTATTCTTTCGTCCTGCTTAAGTTTCTGGAAAACTTCATTTGTATATTCATCATTACGATAGCCCTTATGCCCATTCTTTATGATTGGGAATTTAACCTTGAGTACTGAAGTGTCTCCGTCTCTGTCTATTTCTTTTATCACATGCTTGTTGTCTGGCTTGTTTTTTTCTAAACAATCAAACTCACCTACGATTATCCTTACGTCGTGTGAAACATAATCCATTGGGTGGTATACATTATGTCTTATATCCCTAGACTCATCTTTGTAAAGACCAAACAACCTTAAACTATGTATGTCACCATATCCAGTAACCCCATAGTAAAAAATTTTCTCTAGTGTCGTGTCTTCTTTGCTCCAATTTGGCATCTGTTTAAGATCAGTAAGATATATCAACATAGCTCTTCAAAAACGTTCTTGGCTATGCTGTAGGTCTCATCATCTTTAGATGCAAAAAGAAACCCTCTTTGAGTAAACTCGCCTTTTCTTTCCTTTTTATCTTCTATAACTTTATAATCTGGATGTATTTTCAAAACTCTTCCTAAAAGCTCAGCACCTCTTCCGTCATAATTGCTAACCATATTACTAAGGTTTGTATCATGTGCCATTACATTTGTAACATCATTAGCAAGTATTCTTAACAGATCAGATCCAGCTCCCGCCATTGAGTGATCGGCATCGACAAACACTAGATCAAAATCTTGCCAGTCTTCTAAAAATTTTTCCCCGTGTTGAGTATGAAGAACCACATTGTCGGGCTTCTTGCACATTGATATTACAGCTTCTAATTGTTTTGTTGGTCGAGGCTCTGACAGATGTAATTTAAAATCTTTACCGTTATTAAGCGCCTCTATAAAAGCAGCTGTAGAAAAACCCGTATACGAGCCTATCTCAGCTATTCTTTTCATATCTGAACGCATTAAAAATTCGTATATAATTTCTACATGTCTTTTATCTGTTATCCAGTTTGGGTGATCACAATTTAGTGTAAACTCATATCTTGTAAAATCCATCATATTCTTTTACGTCCTCGTAATTTATTACCACTTCCCTCATAGGTCTTGTTTCTTGTTTGACTAAAGGGCTATGTCCAAAGTTTTTGCCATTAGTTCTAAACCAAGATTCTCCCCATTCTTGAACATCTTGGCGCACCTCAAGGTATTTGTGAATATCTTTTATAGTCTCTCTAAAATTACTACAGAGATCCTCATAGTATATGTTTTTATAATCTGTTAATGAGCTTCTAAAATCTGAGTAAAGATTCTCATGTCTATTAATAAAGTGGTCAAGATGGTCAGGATCAACCTTAATTCTTTCCGTTGTTTTTGTGTAAGCAAAGCTTTTTGTTTTAGTGGCTATAATCAATGAAACAAATTGTTCAAGCTTATTCTTTCTTTCTAGTATAATAAACTTATCTATACTGTTTTTGTCTAAATCACTCGTCAATACTAGATGCCAAACAAAACCAACATAATCTAGATCAATGATTGATATGTCGATTATATCTTTGTAGATGTATTCTTTTATTAAGCTTGGGTGTGTGTTTTCTTTAAAAAATTCTCCAGCAAATTCTATGTATCTATGTTTGTCTAATACGGATCTTAAAAAATGCGTTCCTGATCTAGGAGTGCTTACTAATGCACACTTTTTAGGTTTCATTAGTCAAAATTCTGTCCTATAAGTACAGCATTATACCCATGCACAGCACCTGCTGGTATTCCAAAGTTTAATAAGCCAATTATATCTGCCTTGCTGCCTGTCGTGGTTAAAGTAGGAGGAGTATCAGAAGGCCATTGAACGTTAACTGCGGTTCCGTTTATGGATGGATCGGCACCAGAAGTATCAAGAGCATAAAAAGAAGAAGTAAAGTCTACAGTTCTACTACCAGTGCTATCTTGTTCAAACCTTATAATTACTTTTTGTCCTTCAGCTTGATTTTTAAAGTGAATTTCATCTACATTTGCGGTCAACTGAACCCTAAAGAAATTAGCTTCAGCCAAGTCTAAAGTAATCGTATTTCCATTTCCACCACCAAACAATGTTTGGCCTGTAGAAACGGCGTTTGCTTTTGATACTGCGGAGTGTATGGCTTTGGTGCATTTAAGAGGTTTTGATACCTCTACAGCCTCTTTGCTATATGTAACTTCAGCAATCGCATCTTGGGTATTAAACTTTATATAAGAGTTACTAGACTCAGTAATATCTAAAGCACTAGCAACGTTATCTTTAAGTGTAATCTTTCCAGTGCCAGTATTCGCGCTAGACAAATCAACATTCAGCCCATTTGCAGCATCTGCAACGCTAATGCTATCACAATCTATGTCTCCAACATTTGTTATGTTTCCATCAGATACATCAAGAGACCCACAAGCAATACTACTACTACCATTGTCAATATTTCCAAACCCAGAAGTAATAGAACCAGAGTCCAAAGCTCCAGTGGTGACAATACTAGAGCTACCTGCAATAGCTGAGTAGATAGAACCTATCGCTGTACCACCTATTGTGATTGCATCTGCTTCTAGGGTTCCGTCAAAGTCTCCATCTACAGCATCAATGTTACCCTTGAAGATCGTGGCTGTTACCGTACCAGTAGACGGATTGTAATGAAAATCTCCATCAGACTCTAGACCAACGTTACCAGTGGCGCTAGCATCTTCAATGAATGGTATCAGATTATTCTCATTTTCGTTTTCGTTATCTGTAACGGTTACATGAGTAGCATTTGTAGCGGTTCCAGTTAGACCGCCTAAAAATTCTGTGCTAGTAACAGATGATAAGCCAGCAAAAGTGGTGACAGTAGCGCCCAATGTGACATCTGTTGAGCCAATTGTAACTTTGTCTGCCGCTAATTTTGCAATAGGTATTTCATCATCATCAATAACAAAATTACCATAGTCTAGATAGTGACTTCCATCCTGACCGTCTAGCTGATCCGCATTAAGATTTGTGACCACTGTTGTAGAAGCTACTGTCAAAGGCGCTGTTCCAGTAGACACATCGGATTCTAAAGTCTGCGCTCTTAACTCATAAGCTCCAATGTCTATATTAGAAGCTGCACCTTGAACTATAGCTAAATTTTGAGCAGCAGAAGTTGTTAACGTTCCAGCAGAAACATCTAGTGTTTTGCCACTACCAACAGTAACATCACTAGTTGCAATGGTAGCTCCATCAATGGTTCCACCGTCAATATCTGGCGTGTTTATGTCAGGGCTTGTTAAGACTTTATTTGTTAGCGTTTGCGATCCCGTTAAAGTAGCTACGGTAGAGTCTATTGCAACAGTAATTGTAGTGCCAGTAGCGGAAGTGTCTACACCAGTACCCCCAGCCACAGTTAGGGTGTCACTATCTAGATCAATATCTATAGTACCACTATCTGTAGTGGCATCTAAATCTTGAGCGGTTACCTGTGCGTCTACATAGGTTTTAATCGCTTTTGCTGATGCTAATGAATTATCACTGCCGCTCACAGAAGATAGGTCTGTGTCTAAAGCAGTAATGTCTGAAAGGTCGGTTGTGGCAATTGTGATGCTACCACTGCCATCAAAAGATTTGCCAGCAATGTTTACAGCACTAGCCAAGGCGGTTGCTGTAGCAGCGTTTCCAGTACAACTACCGGAACTACCACTAGCGTTACCTGTCACATTGCCAGTCAATGCCCCAGCAAAAGCAGTAGCTGTTACCTTACCAGTAGACGGATTGTAATGAAAATCTCCATCAGACTCTAGACCAACGTTACCAGTGGCGCTAGCATCTTCAATGAATGGTATCAGATTATTCTCATTTTCGTTTTCGTTATCTGTAACGGTTACATGAGTAGCATTTGTAGCGGTTCCAGTTAGACCGCCTAAAAATTCTGTGCTAGTAACAGATGATAAGCCAGCAAAAGTGGTGACAGTAGCGCCCAATGTGACATCTGTTGAGCCAATTGTAACTTTGTCTGCCGCTAATTTTGCAATAGGTATTTCATCATCATCAATAACAAAATTACCATAGTCTAGATAGTGACTTCCATCCTGACCGTCTAGCTGATCCGCATTAAGATTTGTGACCACTGTTGTAGAAGCTACTGTCAAAGGCGCTGTTCCAGTAGACACATCGGATTCTAAAGTCTGCGCTCTTAACTCATAAGCTCCAATGTCTATATTAGAAGCTGCACCTTGAACTATAGCTAAATTTTGAGCAGCAGAAGTTGTTAACGTTCCAGCAGAAACATCTAGTGTTTTGCCACTACCAACAGTAACATCACTAGTTGCAATGGTAGCTCCATCAATGGTTCCACCGTCAATATCTGGCGTGTTTATGTCAGGGCTTGTTAAGACTTTATTTGTTAGCGTTTGCGATCCCGTTAAAGTAGCTACGGTAGAGTCTATTGCAACAGTAATTGTAGTGCCAGTAGCGGAAGTGTCTACACCAGTACCCCCAGCCACAGTTAGGGTGTCACTATCTAGATCAATATCTATAGTACCACTATCTGTAGTGGCATCTAAATCTTGAGCGGTTACCTGTGCGTCTACATAGGTTTTAATCGCTTTTGCTGATGCTAATGAATTATCACTGCCGCTCACAGAAGATAGGTCTGTGTCTAAAGCAGTAATGTCTGAAAGGTCGGTTGTGGCAATTGTGATGCTACCACTGCCATCAAAAGATTTGCCAGCAATGTTTACAGCACTAGCCAAGGCGGTTGCTGTAGCAGCGTTACCCGTGCAACTACCAGAGCTACCAGAAGTATTGCCGGTAACATTACCCGTCAATGGCCCACTAAATCCAGCAGCCGTAAGAAGTCCACTATTTGGATTATATGTTAATCCCGTGTCAGTCTCCGCACCCTGAGTTCCCGTTGCTCCGTCTACAAAGATCGGATAAACGGTTTCATCGGCACTATTGTTAGCACTGACGGTAATACTAGTTGCTTCTGTAGCAGTATCAGCATTTCCAGTTAAAGCTCCGATAAACCCAGTCGCGGTAATCTTTCCGGTAGAGGGGTTATAGGTCAGATGTCCATCGGACTCTAGCCCTAAATTACCACCATCCACATCTCCGCCAGCAGTAAAGACAATCGCATTATCTTCATCTGTGTTTTCGTTGTCCGTAATAGTGACAGTAGTAGCAACTGTTGCTGTTCCGGCTGTAAAATTAGCTCCAGTTCCAGTAATGTTAGTTCCGACCAATGCGGACGGTGTTCCTAACGCTGGAGTTACTAAAGTAGGGCTATTGGCAAACACCAATGCTCCGCTACCCGTCTCGTCTGATATTACCCCTGCTAACTGAGCGGAAGTGGTAGCAGCCATAACTGAAAGGTTATTGGTAGTATAAACACCGTTGGTTACTGTGTCTGCATTGCCAGTTAAAGCACCGATAAACCCAGTTGCAGTGATCTTTCCGGTCGAAGGGTTGTAAGTCAGAGTTCCATCGGACTCCAGACCTAAATTTCCACCGTCTATATCCCCGCCTGCGGCAAAGATGATAGCGTTGCTTTCGTCTGTGTTTTCATTGTCTGTAATGGTAACAGTCGTTGCAACAGTGGCGGTTCCAGCGGTTAAATTAGCAGCAGTTCCGGTTGCATTGGTAGCGACTAGTGCTGAAGGCGTTCCTAGAGCAGGTGTTACCAGTGTCGGGCTATTGGCAAATACTAATGCCCCGCTACCCGTTTCGTCCGATATTACTCCCGCTAATTCAGAAGAACTTGTAGCAGCTAATACGCTAATTTTACTTGTAGTATAGACTCCGTTTGTTACCGTGTCGGCATTACCAGTTAGATCGCCTACAAATGTAGTTGATGTAATAGAGGTCGCGCCTGTGACAACACCGGCATCTATACTAATTGTGCCATCTAGTAGAATGGCGGAACCGGCAGCGGGTTCAATATTAATTGCCGCGCCTGAGTCTAGAGTCAACGCACCCGCAGAATTTATATCCACAGTGCCGTCAGCAGTGATTTCGATATTCGCAGCAGCGGCGTTATCGTCGGTAGTAACAATAGATAGCGCACCATGAGTACCAACAGTAATTACGGCGGTATCGTCTGCACTACCAGTCATTGTTATGATCTTGCCGTCTATAGCGACATCATCAACGGTAAGGGAAGTTAGGGTTCCTACTGATGTAATTTGGGTTTGAGCAGCATCTACACTTAAGCTATGAGCTATACCTTCTCCGCTAGTCGCTCCCGTTGAAGTAATGCCAGTACCACCAGTGATAGTGCTTACATAGTTACCGGCTGTGTTAGTTCCAAGAGTAATAGTACTAACACTACCCACAGGTAGTGTGCCTGTAACATGATTGGCTAAGTCAATGGCATTTCTTGTTATTTCTTGTCCTGATATAGTTATGTAATCAGGAGTGCCAGCGAGGGTTACATCTCCGTTATTGTTGCCAGATATACTTGCGTCAGATAAAGCTGTGCTAAGCTGAGCAACAGTAAAAGATCCTAAAACGGCAGCGTTTCCCGTGGAAGTTACATGACCTGTTAAGTTTGCATTGGTTGTTACTGTGTCAGCGTTGCCTGTCAGGTCTCCAGTAACATCCCCTTCTATATTGGCAACAAGAGTAGCTACGGCGTAACCTGTTCCTGAAGTGTTGACAGTTGTCGTTGGTGCGGCTTGTAAATCTTTAAAGAGCTTAAACTTACCAGAGTCACTAGCGTCTCTAAATAGTCCTGCATAAAGATCTAGGCTACTAGAAGTGTCGTAAAGACCGTAGAAACCGATATCAACAGTATCGGATGCGTTATTTCCACTGGCCAGTATAATTAATGGGTCTGCAACACTAAGTGTAGTCGAGTCAACAGTTGTTGTAGTACCATTGATCGTGAGATTTCCAGCAATAGTCACGTTATCTGGAAGACCGATAGTAACTGTCCCCGAAGACTCGGCTACTTCTATTTCATTAGATGTTCCCGAGAATGTCATTGTGCCACCAAGAGACACGGCGGTAGTGTTGCTTCCATCACTGACTGTTATAGAAGAATTGGTTAGTTTTGCGTTGGCTATACTTCCAGCCAACTGAGCATTTGTAATGGTTCCAATAAGACTTGAAGTGGGGTAATTCGTAGCATCTGCAAGGTCGAAAGCTGGAGTAGCATCAGTGCCTCCTAAATCAAGGCTAACTCCTCCGTAACTGACCGAATCGTTTGCAAGCTTTGCATTGGCTATAGAGCCTGCCAGCATAGCATTAGTAACCGTACCCCAAGAAATGTCTGTTCCATCAGACTGTAGTACGGTATTAGCACTTCCCTTTGTAAGTTCAGCAGTATTTGCAGAAGCATTACCGTATAAAATACTACCTCGTGCTAAGTCTACTATTTGAGTAAAAGTTATGGTATTGACACTTATTTGACCCGCTATTGTATCAGCAGTAATACTGCCACCAAGACTTGTATCAGCGCCAGCAATGGTAATGCCATCATTAGAAAGTTTGGCATTAGTAACACCACCATCTTTAATACGAACAGATCCTGAACCGTCACTAGCTGATAGTTCAATCGTGCTATCATCAACGGTTACTTCAATTTCGTCAGCGTTAGCGGTGATACCGTCACCACCAACGACGTTAATTGTTCTAGTGGACGCAATCGTACCACCACCAGTCAAGCCAGCCCCAGCAGTAACACTGACGCTAGAGTGGTCAATATGCTCGTTAGCAACAAAGTTGGTCAATTGATCGTGATCTGCTAGATTTACGATACTAGCTAAATCTGCTTTCTTGACAGTATTACTATCATCTGCGTCAGAAATTAACAACTCGTCAGCTACAGCAGGACTTGCGAGGTCAGCCGTTCCATTAATATCAACAGACAAAGTTCTGGTAGATGCAATTGTACCGCCGCCACTCAAGCCAGTCCCAGCGCTTACACTAACGGAACTATGATCGACATGCTCATTAGCAACAAAATTAGTTAGCGCATCATGGTCTGCTAGATTTACTATGCTAGCTAAGTCTGCTTTTTTGACGGTATCGCTGTCATCCGCATCTGAGATTAATAGTTCATCAGCTACAGCAGGAGATGCAAGATCGGCAGTTCCATTAATGTCTACAGAAAGAGTTCTATTACTTGCTATCGTTCCGCCACCAGTTAGGCCTGTCCCAGCGCTGACACTTACAGATGAGTGGTCAATATGTTCGTTTGCAACGAAGTTAGTCAGAGCATCATGGTCTGCTAAGTTGACAATGCTAGCAACATCAGCCTTCTTAATAGCGTTGCTGTCGTCTGCGTCTGAAATTAATAACTCATCGCCAACAGCAGGGGAAGCAAGGTCTGACGCACCGTTGATGTCTACATTAATAGTCCTAGTAGAAGCTATTGTCCCACCACCGCTCAAACCATCGCCAGCCGTAACACTAACACCAGAATGGTCAATGTGTTCATTAGCTACAAAACCGCTAAGATTATCGTGAACAATTTCACTGTCAGTTGTAGAAAGAGTATCACCTGTGAGGGTTATACCAGTACCACCAGCAAGATTAGTATCAGAACTAATATCAACAGTATGAGAAAGATTTCCACTTGCATCCAAATGAACAGCTTTTCCAGCAGGATATGTACCAAAAACTACATGCGCACCACTAGATAAGGTAATGGCACTAGTGTCACCATTACTATTTGCAATAATGGTATCTCTAGAAAGAGTGTCAGGATCAGCATCAGTTACAGTACCAATACCAACTTCCCAAGCGCCATTAGCGTCGGTTATTGCATAGTAGGTGGTATTTGTAGTTCCAACACCACTAACAAACGACTGAAAACCATTAGAAGCACCAGCAAGATTAATCGTGCCAGTACCAGTAGTGGTAGTCGTTTCTTTTACTCTGTCAGCTATTACTAGAGCCATAATATTCCTCCTTTAATTAAGGGAAGTGATATTAGGCAAAAGTAATGTCTAAATCACCAGCGTTGAATTTAAATACGTCGCCGTTCTTTACATCTCTAGCTGTAGTTAGAGAGCCGTGCAATAATACATTTCCTGCTCCGGGAGTTGCGTTATCAGTGACAATAACACCTGAAACTCCGCCCCAATCAGCAGTTGCAGTTGGAAAAGTAATAGCACCAGTGTTCTGAGTTGCTCCATTTGAAGCAGCATCCCAGCCAGTTACTTGAATTCTATTGTAAGCAGTACTTCCAGAAGTTGAAATTTCTTGAGTTAAAGTACCTGCTTCTACAACAGCAGCATCATAGTATTTAATTAGACCTACATAAACTGTAGTTCCGGGTGTTGTATAAGCTGTATTTCTTAAGACATGATTCACTAAAGCATTCTCAAGATATGTTGACATAGCTGACATAAAAATGTCTCCTAATATTAGTTTGTTATTAACCTACGTAAGTGCCGAGTTCTGCTCTTCGCCAAGTATCAGTAGCAACACATATGTATAAATGATATGTTGAGCCTGTAGCAGCAAAAGCAAATTCTCCCTGTACACAACTTGTTAAAGTAGTTCCACCAGTAAATTCATTACTAGTAGCTCCATCTCCGCCAAGTGCAGTAGCATTATCTAGACCTTCAGTAATTGCTGTATTACCAGCAGTACCAGCAGTAGCTTGAGTCAAAGTCAATGTTCCTGAACTATTATCAGCAACTGTGATTGTTCCATTATGACCACTTGCATGTTCAATACAAGCTTTCAAGGAAGTAGCAGCAGCGGCGGCGGTTCCAGACTGATTAAACTGACCACTAGCAAGTGCTTCAGCACCTTTAGCTGTATAAGTTTTAGAAGTTCCAGCAGCATCAATCAAAACAATTGTTTGATCAACAGCTGGTACACCAGTAAAAGCTACAGTAGCAGTGGCGGCAGTAGTAGCAGAAGAAGGTTTAGAAGAACTCCATAGAGCTAATGAGTCAGCGTAATCTGTATACACGCTTCTAATATCTTCTGGACTAATTTCAGCAGTTGTATTATCAGGCAGTAAGCTAGTTACCTGCGTTGCCAACCCAGTCTTAGTTCTTTTTGTCATGTTTGAGTCCTATTGCAATAAGGGATATTTCTCTTATTATTATACACCAAACAAAAAAACCGCCCCTAAAAATAGAGGCGGTTTCTCTGCGGTATATATGCCAGATGGATTAGAATCCACCCAACAAGATGCGACGATTGTCGAGAACGGCAAAGCCGATTTCTGCCCAACCGTAGAAGCCAGCTCGTTGCTGACGGTGCAGTGCATCGTCTTCAAAGATCTGAACATCTTGCTTAACAGGCATAATAAAGCTATCATTGCTGGACTGATCCAGACCAACTACAAGCTCAACATCAGAACCAGTGAAGGTTCCAGAAAGCTGAGTAACGTAGAAGTTCTGATATTCTTGATCAGCGCCAAGTTCGTCCATGTCGTGGAGGTTCACGCCAAAGATACGAGTGATAGCAGCACCATCGTCACCAGCCTGATAAATTTCACGGCGAGTGACTTCATCAACCTGATCAAGTCCCCAGTTTCGGATATCTTCCAAAGCTTCTGGAGAGAGGTAAAGATCAGTCAATGATCCACGGTTCAAAGAACCGCTATTACCGCCAGCGTTGCGTCGCATAACAGTCTTCATCAAAGAGATAAGACGTTTTGTGAACTGACCAACTGCGGCGTCTGCATCATAAACCATAACGTTTCTGTCAACACCAGCTGCTAACAGCGTGTGCCAACCGTCATCGTTCATCTTCTTCACGAAGCCAGCTTCAAGAACCTGCATCGCGCGACCTACAACATCCCAACGGGCTTCTCGTGCATAACGCAAGAGATAGTCGATTGAAGAAGCAACGGTGTAAGTTGGGACCATTACATAGTCACCTTCTACAGCGCGTTCTGGAATACGACCGTGACCGGGATTAGTGTAGGCAACGTGTTGATTCTCCGTGCCGGGAGCTAAAAGGTCTAGTGGAAATTCAGCAGCTGAACCGGGAGCCATCTGGATCTTTTCAAAGATTCCATCAAGGACATCACCGACCAAAACACCCTTACGAAGTGGTGCTTCTAAGGCTACTGCTAATTCTCGCTGTGCAGCGAGTGCCTCATTCTTATCGACGCTACCAGAGCGTTGAATGAGTTCGATAAAATGATCATCAGGTTTTGTCATTTTACTCATGATTAAAAGTCTCCTAATTAAGGGCTAATATTATACGGCATCGCCGCCAGAAGTCTTAGCTGTTGGCATAGGCAAGTTAACTTCGACTTTTGCATAACCATCTTCGTCCAAAGTGGACATAAAACGGCCAACAATAGTATCGTCGCCAGTTGCGATATTACCTTCAACGGAAAACTTACCAGTATCTGCATCGTCAAGATATGCAAGAGCGCCAGCGGTAGGCGTTCCATCAATCATATTCGTAACGATATAACCCTTCTTCAGGAGGGCAACTTTGCCACCTTTCTGGACTTCATCTTTGTGCCAGTTAATATGCTGGCGAGTTAGGTCAATGTCAACAACGTCATTCAGTAGAACGCCAGCAACAACGTTGGTAGGGGATGCTTCAGCGATCGTCACCAAGTTTTTAGACTGATCCATTGCAGCTCCAGAACCAACGGTACTAAGAACAACAATTTGTCCTTTTTCGCCAGTTTCGTTCATGAAGAACGAGATATCGACATCGAGTTCATTTCTATCAGCTTTTAAAGCCATTTGAATGTCTCCTTAAAAATAAAATTATTTGTTAATACTTGCTGTGGAACGAAGAACGTTGCTTTCCAACCAGTTGCTAGCACTAGAACGTAGTTCTTCAACTACATCATCGCCAGCATCAGCTAGGGCGGCTTCTGCTTCTTCTTCTACTTCCTCAAGAATTTCAGCTTCCGCTTCTTCAGCAGCTTCGTCAGTTTCTTCAGCTTCAGCTTCTTCAGCTTCTTCTGCTTCAACTTCTTCTGCTTTAGGCTTTCCGCCTTCTTCTTCATCCTTCTTTACAAAAGGATTTTCTTCGTCCTTTTTAACACCCATCTTTTTGAGGGCATTTTTCTTGAGAGCAACAACTTGCTCAAACATTTCGTCTGTTGCTTCAGCAAAAGATTCGAGGATTGCCTCGACTTCTTCTTCATCAGCACCAGCTTCAACTAAAGCTGCTCTGCGTGCCATGGCTTTAACTTCAGCTTCATGAGCTTCAATTTTAGCCAGAGCTTCAGCAAGCTCTTCATCCTTTTTCGCAATTGTTTCTTGTAACTCAGCAACCTTGGCTTCAGCAGCTTCAACAGCAGCTTGGGCTTCAGCAATAGCTTCGTCTTTTTCGGAAACAACGGCTTCAAAAGCTTCAATCTTAGATTGAATTTCTTCTTCTTTCTGTGTAGTCATCTCGGTTTCCAATGCTTTAGCGGCTTCTTTGGCAGTTGCCAGTTCAGCTTTAAGATCTTCTACCTGTTCTTTGAGAACATCAGACATATCTTTATTCTCCATATTAATATTAGAGTTAGTTATTTCTTCTGCTTGCGCATTAGCAAAAGGGTTTACATCATTTAGAATCACGCTGCGCGGATTTGCGGGATTGCTAACGAGACCTTTTCCCGAAAACGCAATATTCCTTAAAAGTCTTCCTATCGTATATCCTTCGTACTTTCCAGTACCTCCATATGCTCGAAGGTGTTTTGTTAAAAATGCAGATGCTTCATCTCTTGCTACAACTTTTTCACTACCTTCTGGCGTGACTATAGCGTAGTCAAAATCATTGAAAAGACATTCCATGGAAACAAACCATTTGCCTTCTTCAATTTCTGCAATAAGTTTGTCCATTCTTTCTTTTAGTTCTGGAGAAGTCCAGCTATTGTAAAGAACAGCACTCGTAGCAATATCGAATTTATCTATATTACTAATATCTTCTACTTCATTGCCATCTTGATCAAGAACAACACTTCCGGTTATATGGCCAATGATATCAGCTTCATTGTGCATGAAGTTAAATTGTTTATCTGAGGGGGTATCTTTTGCAGACCAAGTTTCTCCCATGTCAAAAACATCATCGTTTTTGTTCCAGCCTGTGGAAACTAAGATAGAGCTAAGATAGTACAAATCATATTGATCTTTATTTTCAGCTACAGCAGACTCTTCTGCTACAACTAAAGTTTTGATACTTTCTTTTTGCTCTTTATTTGGTATATAGAAACTAACTGGTGAAGAGTAAGCAACACTAGCGTTTGCTTTAATTGCATCTTCGAGGCCAGCTTCTAGCTCACTTTTATATATTCTCATATGTCACCTCAAAAGAATATACACCATAAGACAAAAAATATATAAGTTATGCTACTCCGTTTTACTCAAAGCGTAGGATGAAACAGCCATCTTTCTAAGCTCATCAACGTTTGGTTTTCTATTATTTCTATTAAAGAAGTCCTTCTTCAAACTTGACATTAGATTTTTGAAGCCCGCTGTTTCTTTTACAGGGTTTTTTAATAGGTTATTTAGAGTATCAGCATTTATCTCTATGAACGGCTGAATGTTACAAAGTATGCACATTTTTAAATGCTCTAATTGATCCATTTCGCTTTTTGTTAGAGATCTTAAACTTTTCTTATTATAGTGAGCTAGTATAGCAGGGTTAATGACTTCGTTTATCTTTGCTTGAGCTTCTCCAGCCCACAGAGACATGCTAGCTACTTCGGTTTGGCTAACTATTTGCTTTGGTTTATCTACCCTTTGTTTTCTAGGGCCTTTATCAGTAGAGTTTTTTGGCCTTCCATCTTCTGGCCTGCCAGTTGGATTAAACTTTTCTTCTTGTTTTGGAGCTGGACTATTTTTCTTCTTCAATTCCATTCTCTTTTCTTCCTTCTCTTCTTTTTCTTTATTAATAGACTCTTTGTCTCGTCTATCTTTAGGATCAGTCAAAGGATGTCTGCCAGTATCAGTAGAAGGTACTAGCCCAAAATCTTCTGGTTGCATTGAGTCTTTTGTCAAAGCAATTTTTTCAAGATCGTTCCTATGTTGAGGATTGTGATAAGGGCTTGCTTTTTGAGGCATGGCTTCTGCCTTTCTATCTTTTTCTTCCCGTCGAATTCTGATTTTTTCAATTTCAGGTATTTCGCCAAATCTTTCAACAAGAGTTTCTGCACTAATAATGTTTCTATCAGCAAGTTGAATGAGAAGGTTCTTTTCAGAAGCTTCATCAGAAAGAACCATTTGATCAAAGTGAATTCTTGCAGGAAGCCTGAAACCCATAGCTTTTTGAACTATCTCTAGTTCTTGATTCCACCAATTAACTAAAACCTGTCTTCCATACTCTAATCTTTCAACGAGGGTTTTAAGACTGATAAAGTTATTAGTAAACCCGCCACTTGAGCCAGCAGCACCAGTAAGAGTAGGAGGAACACCAAGACCCGCATATATATTAGTAAGTACAGGTTCGTATTTTTCTTTTCCTAAGAATCTAAATACTTGAGTGCTAGACTCAGTAAACTTCAGTTCAGGACCCCATACTAAGTCCATTGTTCCACCACCGACATTACTAGCTAGAATATTTCTTAATTTATTGATAGCAGCTTTTGTTGGAAGAATTTTGTTGTCTAAGTCTCCAAGACTCCATAATCTAATATTAGAAATTGCACCATCAAGAGCGGATATATCAGCAAGTTTCATTTTTTCGAGCATAATGATATCATCAAGAATTGCAAATATCATTGGGTTTGCCCAAACAAGCCAATCATCTTTCTTATAGTAGTGTACTGATACTTTTTCTGGATCTAATGGAATGACACTTTGACCCTCTTTAATTGACTTAACAATATCTGGAGGTAACAAAGCTTGTATATTTTTATGATAAGGACTATCTGTCATCAAGCCTTTGTTAGCTAAACCTCTAACTAACTTAGATACTTTTAATGCGTATTGTGGTTGTCCAACAAAAGTAGCAAGTTCATCGCCAATAACTTCGATTGACATTGGATTCAAGAAATCAAACTTCCAAGGTATTTCTTTTTTAGTTACATTTCTGACTAAAGCTTCCATATCTGGAGATGCAGCACTCTTGAGATCTCTTTCTACTTTTCGACTAATTTTTGCAGTTCTTCTTTTTACAACTACATTTCCACATCTATATAGAGTGTTAAGAAATCTTTCTGATCTTTCAATTCCATTTACTTTGTTAAACCAAGCTCTGAAAAACTTTTCGATTCTTTTGTTTGGATGAACAATCGTAATTCCTTGACCAGCAAAGTCTGCCATTAAATCAATGACATTGCGGATGATGCCTACTTTATCGTAAGCCTGCATACACATACGAATAGCTTCTTTTTGTCGCTTTGGTACGGATTCAGAAGAACGAAACCTATTATAGTCTTCTCTTGTAAATCCAGTTCTTACAGATCGGTTAGGTTCAATATCTAAAAAAGAGCGGCGATTGTAGCCTACCGATTTTTGAATACCGTCATAAGAGTCAATATTATCAGACGTATCAGAAAGCGCTTGTCTTTTACCAGAGTCATCAGACCAAGTCACAAAAGCTTGTACTTTTTCTTGGTCTTGTATCGGATCATTGTCAGACATTGTTCACCTATTCAATTGCAATTGGAATGATTGTGGAATTAATCTAATTGATTATACACCAAACTAATAAACATCTTTCATTCCTTCTGTAAACCAAGACGGGCCTACAAAAGAAGGGCCTGTCATATCACCCTTTGCTCCACCTACAAAACCTCCAATAGTATCGTAAACAGGAGGTGGAGGTGTTCTCAATATCTTTCTTGCAGACATGTTAGCCATAATTAAAGATGAGTAACGGTCTTTTCTGATTCTATCTTTTCTACCTCCGGGAAGTTTAACTTCGGGAGTATCCCACTTGTCTCTACCAGAAGTTGTTTGACTCATAATAATCATTGAGAGTTCGTCTTTTAACTCCTCAATTTCCATTACACAATCTTCGAGTGTATCGTACAACCTATCCTTTAATTTATCGTCAGATATAGCCAAGCCGAGGGTAGCAGAATCAAAGTAAGGGAACAGAACCGTCTTATCTTCAAAGTCTTTCCTTAATCCATGATTAGCCTCTGCAACCCAGTCGGCTTTAGCAAATTGAACCATCTCCACAATGTGAAGTCCCGGTTCACCATCAGTATCTTTTTCTTTCTTTTCGTTTATAGTCGGCCAAATTGGTAATTCGCCTTCTCTAATTTTATCTTTGTCATGCAAAGCTTCGATAATAGCAATACCGCCACCTTGAGCATCTAGAGCTATTTCTTGAGGTTTGAAGACTCTCATTAAGTCTCTTATCTTCCTAGCACAATATGAGTAAAAGTCTGTTTCTTCAGCGACTCCAGCTTTTAACTGCTCTTTATGTCTACTTCTGTTAGTAGTCCAAGAATACACAACTCTACTGTGATCTTCGTGAACCTCCATGATGACGATAGAAAAGTTGTCCACTTCGGAAGCAGGGTCAATTCCATATACATATCTACAATTTGGATCGCCTCTTAATACAGCTTGGAAATTTACTTCGCCACTCGGAAGACTAACTGGATTCTGCGGAGAGACCACGCAGGACTCAATGAGAGAGCGTTTAAAGAACCCATTGCTATCTGTAGAGAAACATGCCCCAAACTCCATTTGGTAGATTCCTGAGTGAACTGTGGCCTTTGAGCGAGCAACCTGAGCAGCATCCATAAAGCCTTCAGGCAAAAGTTCAAAAGGAACTCGAATAATTGAGTATTGTCGCCAGTCAAAACCAGCAGGAACTTCATCCTCTCCGAAAAGTTCACCTAACTTCTTAGGATCTCCCTGACTAGTTATAAAGCTCTTCCATTTTTTCCAGTATTCAGCAAAATGATTAAAATCATAATAAGCCGTACCAGAAAGTATGATTTGGTTTGCACCTTCTTCATGAAACTCTTGTTCGTCTTCTGTCATCTCTCCAAGCTCAATAGCTTTTTTCTCAGCAGCTATTCTTCTTACGTTCTCAATAGGTGAAGCACTAACAGCAGCAAAACCGGCTACAACATTTTCAAATATCTCTCTAGGGATAGATGCAAATTCATCAGCAATAATATCATTAGCACGTTGACCACGAATCTTGCTACCATCACCAAGAGGCAAACATGTGATCTGACTATCGCCTATCTTTAGTCTGCACATGTCTACATCTCTTCTTGGACCACCATTGCCTCCTACGATATCTCTTAGCAAAGGTGAGTTACGCCAAACCGTATCCATATACTCAAACAAAACTTTAGATTGACGGAAAGCAGCACCAACGATGACTATCTTTCTTCCCGGCATTAGCAATGCTCTTAGAATAGCATAAACAGAAAGTATAAAAGACTTACCAAAACCACGACTAGCAATGAGCATTGGGAATTTTCTACTCCACATTTCTTTAAGCATCAATGCTTGTGTGGGAAGAACTTCTATGTTTAGTATTTCTTTGCATAAAAAAGAAAAGTAATCAGGGTTTGTCATCAACCAAGTTAACTTAGTAGTAAACTCTTCTTCTGTTGGCAGACTAAAAGGGTTGATTATCTTAGATTCTTCTACGTTTATATTTAGCCAAGCATCATTGATGGCTCTTATATTATCAGTATGACTGTTCACGTAAAGATATCTCCATCTTTTCGTCGAATATAATCATAGCTCTTTCTTCAGCTGTCTGTTTGTCACCAGAGAATACTATTTCGACGTTATGTTTTTCTTGATACTCACATAATTTTTTCCACATAAACTTGCCATTCATTCTTACATATTGCAAGTTCTTTTTTGGTATACCGGAATTTAATGGGAAGTTCATGAGATCATCTATAGAGAATTCACAGATAATATACTTCCAGCGAAATTTAGACATGCGTTCAATTTCAGCCTCGAACGCTTTTCGCTTTTTACCAAGATTCATTGCTAGCTCACCAGTGCTAGCTTTTCTTTCAATCACTAAGTCTTTCTCAAGACCTCTGATTGTGTAGTCTCCGGTCTTTAAACCCCACCGTGCAACAGCTAGACATCTGTTAGAAGAATTAAAATCCCAGCCATTCTTCTCTCTTGTGTCTTTTAAGACTACGTACTTCATTGTTTATTTTTCCTAACAATGTCCATAAACAAAGGGGCGTATTGAGCTTCTGCCCCTGTTACTTGTTTATGACACCTATAGCATAACGTTATTCCGTTATCCTCATCAAATCGCAAATGAGTCGCATCTGCCCATTTAACAATATGATGTGCGTTTAATGCCCTTTTGTAATTACATCCGGGCATCTGACATTTATGTCCATCTCTTTTATAAACCCTTCTACGCCATTCTGCGTATACAGGATCATCATAGTTCCGCAATACTATTTCTTTCGTTTATTGTTTGTAGTCCCGTAATAATTTCCCGCATCTCTAAGACAGCTCTATATATTGCAGAATCTCTAAGTCTGCACTCTTCATAAATTACGTCTATCTTAGCCTCTAATCTTAATAGATCTTTTGATACAGGAACTTCTATTGTTACGTCCTGATTACCTTTTCTCAATTCATTATATGAATAGATCGAAAATGCCAAATTACCAATTAATAAAAAACAGATGGCACACAATCCACAAGCAGGCTTTTTCATAATACACCTTCTAGTGGGGTTTTACCCCTCTTAAACTTATGATTTTAATATCGTTGTGTAATTCATCCTCCAAATAGTCAACAAGTTCATCCGTCAAATTTTGTTCTATGATTCTAGTCTTCAACTTATTCAAAGCTTTAAAACAGGCGTCGTCAGGATCAGTGGCGTCTACGAAGAAAAAGCTTTTCTCGTCTATATCATCAACCCCAAGTTTATTAAGTGGTTGTATGACGTTCTCCGTACATACTGTTATCTTGTATATCATGCCGCACCATTCTGTTTACTAAATCTTCGAATATTATATTCGGCTTCCAACTTAGTCTTCTTTCTGCCTTCTTAGATATCCCCCTTAAGTATGGCACTTCAGATGGTCGAATAAGACTTTCATCTATTTCGACATATTGCATATACTCTACAATATTTATACACTTAAAAGCCTCTTTTAGGTAATCTTCTACAGAATAGGTGTTTCCTGTTGCTATAACAAAATCCATAGGTTTATCGTATTGCAGCATCATCCACATAGCTTTCACATAGTCTTCTGCGTGTCCCCAATCACGCTGCGCAGTTAGATTCCCAAGTTTTAGGTTGGGAATACTACGACCCCTTTGGGTCGCCCAGTATAAATCAGCCACATAGCGACTGATCTTCCTCGTCACGAATCTTTCGCCTCTTCTTTCCGACTCGTGATTGAACAGAATACCGCCACAGGCAAATAAACCATAAGCGCGGCGATAAAGGGCAACTGCACTGTGAGCAGCAAGCTTAGCGATAGCGTATGGAGATTGAGGTGCGAACGTCGTTCTTTCATCTTGATATTTCTCACGATTGTTATCGAGGTTATATTGATCTCCAAACATCTCACTGCTACTTGCTTGGTAGAACCGTGGACGGTTCGCCATCTGTCTAATCACTTCGAGTATATTGAGACAGCCTTGACCCGTCACATTCCAAGTAAGCAATGGTTGATTGAATGATGTGCCTACGTGAGATTGAGCTGCAAGGTTATATACCTCGTCCGGCTGAACTTCGTTCAGTAGCTCATAGATACTGGATACATCAGTAACATCACCCTGAACCAAATGGAATTGTTTTTTATTAAGTAAATGGCTTATTCTGAGAGTGTTGTTAAACGAAGTTCTACGTGTTACTCCGTATACTGTATATTCTTTAGATAGTAATAAGTCAGATAGGTATGATCCATCTTGTCCTGTTACACCGTATATTATTGCTTTCTTCACTTAGTTGTCGTCTTTTACAGTGTCTGGTGTTAGAAATGGTTGGTCTATGTTGCCGTCTTCGTATTTATGGTATTCAGATAGTCTTTTCTTTTCAGCTTCCATTGCTAAACGCATTTTTTCCATGTCAGTACCCATCTGTTGGCGAGTTTCAGGATTAGACATAAGGTTTCTTACCCATCCAATGAAAGTCTGTTTGGAGTCTTCGAGTCTTTTGATACGTTGTTCACGAGTAGCCTTCAGGTCTTTAAGCATAGAAGCCTTCTTCGTTTGTAGATCTTTGTATTCTCTAGTTAAGGAATCTTGGGCGGCTCTACAGACAGCGATTTGTCTTTCCAAGTTATAGATATAGTCCTTATCTTGTATCTCTAATGACTTAGACTTTTCTACAGTTACTAGTTCTTCATACTCTCCTATGCTTCTCATGTTAGTTTGTTGGCCGATTAGTGCGCGATTCATGAGAATTTCAAGTTTGATAGCGTCAATTATCTGTAATTCTTCAGTTGGAAGCACATCATCACGGAATTGTGTGATTATTCGGCTCCAATGGTAGAGTAATGACTGTAGTTCTTCTTCACTAAACTGTTTTTGAAGGTCTTTCCAGAAGGGACGGCTCTGTAGATCATGCAATGCCTCTATTTCACGGTCATCTAGAGTATTATTGCCGATTTTTTCTTTGATGTACGACTGTATAGAGATTGGGTCGCGGTCTAGATGGGTAGCAATGTCAAGATTTGACATCTCTCGGTGGTTATTTCTGATAAATTCTTGCTCTGTCTTTGTGAATCTACCCTTCTTCATAGCCGTGTTCCTTTAAAATATGACAAATTTCTTCAATGATTTGCCTTCTTCGGGGTTTTGGCACATAGGCGCCGTGTCTTACCCGTAGATAATCGGACCGAAAGGATACATCTAGCTCTTCGTCTATGATGTCTAAGAGTTCTTGGTTGTCAGTATCCTCAATAAATGTGTCATTGACACGCATACTCTTCTCGGATTCATCTCTGATGTTGCTAATATCGAGAGGTTCCATCAAAAACTTCTTACTATTGTTCAACTGTTTTTGTTTATCGTCTCTATCTTTTTTATTTTGACGATAGTATTTGTCTCTTTTAAAATTATTCAGCCGATTTTTAACATGTACGGCTAAGAAATTCTCTAAAGGACGACCTTCTTCATAGCGATCTAGTGCGTCTACAGCAATTATGAAGGCTTCTTGTCTAATATCTTCAGGTTCAAAGTAACCAAACTTGAACTTGTATGCATATCTGTCACAAATCTTGTTTATTATTTCGAGGACCTCACTCTCCGTCATCCCTTTTGGTATCTTCATTTACGCTTTGCTTAAATTTAGCTTTGATAGTTGTAGGAATCTTTGCTTCTAGGAAGGCTTTGCCTTCTACAGTTGATGGATCTTCTACTTCTAGATCTTTAGCCACTGTTTTTTCTAAGTTTCTAGATGCCTTTGTTTGCATCTTGCTTAAAACGTCATAAATGTTAGTCACGGATTACCCCTTTCTTTGAGCTTATTGTGAATTTGAACTGTATGATATATTATACTTGGAAAAAGCGGAGCGTACACATGCGGCTAAGCAAACAAGAGAAAGAGTATATTAAGAAGATGGCCAATGTCTTGAAGGATGCTGAGATAGCTGATGAGCTTACAAGGATAAGGATAGGCTTTGGTATCAAAGAAAGAGTCAACAAGAGACAGGTTACAGGCGTCAGGACTAGAATGGGGATTAAGAAGTCTCCGGGAAGAGGCGTCAATCGAGTCAAGAGGGATAAGAAAGATGAGTAGCGAAACTTATATCTATCTAGGTGGTGTTTTAGGCGCTGGTAAAAGAGCGTCTGTTAGTATAGAAGATTATCCACTGCTAAGTCAGTATAGCTGGCATCTAAATAAGAGTGGATACGCCATAACAAAGATTAAAGGGCGACATAAAGCTATGCACAGGATGGTTCTAGGCACTACTAACCCGTATGTATTTGTTGACCATGTAGATAAAGATAGGCTCAATAACACCAGAGAGAATCTTAGAGAGCTTACACCCAAAGAGAATGCCAATAACATGAAGTCAAATGTTAAGATTGAGGCATTTGGCGAAGAGAAGAATATCGGCCAATGGGTGGAAGATTCACGTTGCGAAGTATCATACGCTGCGTTTTATAATAGATTAAAGAAAGGCATCGACCCAGAGGAAGCTATGAAAAAGAATGGCAACCGAAGAGCGTTAGATGCATAATCCATACGAGCCGCCTAAAAAAGATCCAAGGCGGCGTCTTACGACCTCAGACAGATGGGGCGAACGTCACCGTCCTCCAACGACCGATTGGTGTGGCTTTTTCTTTGTGATGTTTATAATGTTTTTAGCATTGTTCTCTCCCTATCTAGTAGATTTATTAGCAATTTTTATAAGGAAGCATTTACTGTGAAAATTCCTTGTTATAGATGTGGAAAAACTATAAAAAGACAACCAAACAAACTTGGTAAGTCAGGTCACGCGTTTTGTCCAGAAAGCGATGAAACAATGGGATGTTTTGTACATTGGTGGTATGAGTCTACTGAACAAGAAAAGAAAGACTCAGGAATATCAATAGGTCGTCCTAGTGTATTAGGAGAAAGACTAGATGAATTTGAGGAAGTGATTCTCAATCAAAGGCTACGGCCTCAAGCTCTTGCAGACATGTTTGATATACTTAAAACAACAGCCATATGGAATAGGCAAAGGGTATTAGCAGAGCATGACATTTGTATAAGAGAATATAACAAAGAAGTTAATAAAGCTAATCCTAAAGTACACGATCCGAGGATGCCTAAAGAGTTTTACTTAGAAAGATATAACAAAGGGTATTGGGATTTTGATAAGAACAAATGGATATACGGAACGACAAAAAGAGAATTAGCTAAAATTGCTGGTATAAGCGAGGGAATGATCAGTAAAGATCTCACTCATTATAAGATAGAAAGACATAAAGAGGAGATGCCTGCGGGTCTTGATGTCAAGGGAAAGAAGTTTGATCTTCTTAGGGTTGTGAGGCTTGTTTCTATAGATGAGAAAAAAACAGGCAACGATAGATATTTGTGGGAGTGCGAATGTGACTGCGGAAACAAATGCATGAAATCAACTGCTTCGTTGAAATATCATTATACCAACTCCAAGACAAAGAACTCGTGTGGTTGTGAAAATAAAAGAATCGCAAGATGGGAAAGTTTAGACATAAACCCTAGACACTTCAACAGAATAAAGTCTGGTGCTAAGAAAAGAAAGCTTGAGTTTGATTTAACTCCAGAATTTTTGCATGAATTGTTTCACAAACAAAAGAAGAGAAGTGCTATAAGCGGCAGAAAGTTGTTATTGCCGGGTAAAAAAGGAAATGGAAGCGGTTTGTCTCAATGTCCATCAGATAATAAAGATCTTGTAGCTTCTTTGGATAGAATAGATTCTTCTAAAGGCTATACGGAAGATAACGTTTGGTGGATCAGTAGGAGAGAGAACAGCTGCAAAATGGATCTCTCGATTCAAGATATGGAACAGTTTTTTATAGACGGCTGTGAGTATCTGGAAGAATCAAGGCGGATCAGGAAGGCTATCGCTGATGGGGACTTTCTAAATGTTTAATGGTATAGTTTAGCTAAGACGAAGCAGACAAGTCCGCTACTTATTCTCTACATGACCCCGCGATATTTGATGTATTACCGATAACCAACAACTGATACTAAAAGCCCACCATCTTAATTGACATTTATTAAAGTTTAATCCTACCTAATAAAATTCATGTGCAATAATTGAATAGTCAAACATAACATAAGATAAGGATAAGATAATGATAGATAAGATAATAGATGTTTTAGGTTACATGCTTATTGGCTTTTTAATTGTTTATGCAATATGTTTTTATGCAACAGAATTAATTAGGATAATTACTTAATTCTAAAAAGAATATGCTTAAGATGCATTGACGTATATGCCGATTATGTTAAAATAAGAGGCATGAAAGACGTTACTAAAAAACTTGTAGGAGAAAACAAAATGACTAAAGCACAAGCACAACTTGAGTTAATCAAAACTAATAAAGAGATTGAAACTAAAGTTATTACTCTTGCTAATGAATTAGGACAACACAATAAAAATTGTGTTATGAATGACCTACAACTATTGTGGGATAAAAAAGATATTCTTAAAAAATTCATTCAAGACTAGTTGACACATGTGCCGATTATGCTAAAATGAAAAGCATGAAAGACATTACTAAAACCTTTGTTGGAGAAAACAAAATGACAATCGCTCAAGCACAGAAGAAATACAACGAACTTTACAAGACTAACGGTATCCTTTGGGACTTGAAAAGTGTTGAAGGTTTCAAACAGATTCGCGAGAATCACAAAGAGATGGAACGTCTCAATGATTTTATTGAGGCTGAAATTGACAAGACAAGTAAAGCATTAAAGGCATGTAAATAAATACTTGCAAAATAAATGCTCAAGACCTATTGACATTCGTGCCGATATAACTAAAATGAAAAGCATGATAAACATTACTAAAACGTTTTTGGGAGAAAACAAAATGACTGATTCACTTTTTAACGCCGAACTTCGAGATTGTGCCCGTGTCAACGAAATTCAGGAGCAACGCGCTCCTGTCACTCAAGAAGCTAAAGAGGCTGGCCGTAAGGCTGGCATGAGTAGCTACAGGACTTGGGCATCTGTCAATGATAACCCTTATGCTAAAGGCACTGAGGCATTCAGCGCTTGGGCTGAGGCATTCAAGCAGGCTCAGCATGAGAGTAACCAAGATCATGATGACTCATACCTAGATCACATGGGGGAATAAGTAATGAGTACACAGTACAAGGTACAGGGTAACGTATTACCAACAGCCAAGACACAAGGCGAACATATAGTACAGCCTCGTACTATCAGCCAATGGTTAGATGCTGATAGCCCACTAGATGCAGCCGCTAGGTTTATACTAGATAACCCAGAGGTGAACAGTAGCCCAGTGTTAGTAGTAGATACTGATTACTTTATTGCTAACTACCCCCTTGACAACGTCAAGATCAGCATTGACTACATGGTAGGGCTTAGGGAATAAATCGCTATTTATTTCTATATAATTCCAGAATACCTATTGACACCTACTAGAGGCCATTAGGTAATACGAGGTGCTTACAACGCCTTCGCCCGTCTCAGGCGTTGTAAGCAGCTCAAGGGG
>JAAHTH010000019.1_pt1 | contig 42745 bp, 103 predicted proteins | sample 6116091 | NCBI WGS metagenome assembly JAAHTH01 (sample SAMN13939990, study PRJNA603662) | sponge metagenome | isolation source: marine sponge | host: Mycale hentscheli | place: New Zealand | collected 2006 | reverse complement strand
AAATAAATTTGACAAATCACTAAAACTACAGTAAGTTTATAATATGAACAAAACAAAAATAAGAAACTCCGCGATTTACTACAGTCGCTCAAACAATAAAGTCGTGCGTGTAACTCGGGCACACCAGCAAGAAAAAATTGCATATGTGAAACATCACAACATAGAGCTCGCCAACGAAGAAGTTTGCTTCAGTGATCTTGAGCCAGTTACTGGCGAGCAAGTCAAGAAATATCTCGGACGATAATAGACCGCACAATAAAATAATTAAACGCATAATAAAAATGAGAGCTACTATAAGCAAACCACCCAGAAAATTAACGCTAAGTGAATATGGCGAGGTAACGAACGCACTTCGAGATGGTCTATTCTCAATCCAAATAAGGATAGACGAAAAAAAAGAGAGCATGCAAAAAAATGACCCTACTGTTCATGGAGATGATTATGCTGAACTTTATCATTCATGTAAATGCAGGCACGATTCACTTGTAAATGACGCGTACAAATTAAAGCGTGCCATTTCCATTTTTGAGGAAAATGGCTTAGCCTTATGGTCTGACAAAGAAAGCGGTCAATAAATAATGATAGGTAGCATCATTTTTGCTTTCGTGGTGGCAATTTTATCTTTACTAAAAGAGTCCGCTTAATAATAAACTAAACGCTTAATAATAAATCGACCGCTCTATAACTGGGGCGGTCTTTTTTTTGTGCGTGCAATTTTCTAAATCTTCGTAAGTCGTTGAACATCAGGCACTTACGCGGGGCTGGCCGCCCTAAGTCGTTGATATACAACGAGTTACGACAATAAAAAAAGTGAAAAATAATTGAAAAAAAATTTGACTTTAGTTAAAAAATGCCTTATGTTTAAGGTATGTTAAAACAAAGAACAATAGACTTCCGTCAAGCACGGGTTAAAGTTAAACGAGCAAACGGCGAAACCCTGACGGTTTTCCCTACGCACCCAATCCAAGACACCGCTCCAACTTGCGTTCAGTGGCGAAAAGTTTTAGAAAAAACTTTCCAGGATCGTTTCCACATCTTGGAAATAACTGACTGGGGCGTTCAGTCTGCAACCCTCTTTAATAGATAACCCACTTGACAAATCAGCAAAAATCCCTTACCTTTATAATATGATAACAATAACAAGAAATCGAAACTTTCCGCAATGGCTCAACATCTTGCTAAACGGGAAACTAATTGACAACGCAAAGAATCATGCACAAGCCATGAGCATAGCCACTAGGCTAAAGAAAGAGCAACCCGTTAAGACTTCAATAGTAACAAGGTAACCAATATGAGAAAAGTCACAGAACAAATAAAGAAAGCCTTTGAACAAGGCAAAGCATTAAAGATAGGAAGCACTCGCACCAACGGCACGAGCGTTTTCTTGCACGGCAACGAGATTGTCCGTCGAGATGTAAGCGGGCTGGTCTTTGCTACATTGGCAGGGTGGAACACCCCCACAACACGCGAACGCATCAACGGCATCACTGGCATGGGCTTTCATCAAGTCGGTTTTGTTGCTTGCATTAATGGCGAGCCAGTTTGCGAAGACGCGTGGTTTGTTAAGACTGTGAACGGCACGGTGACATCGTTACCCCCTGTACCCCTAGAGCTTTAACAAGGAAAGTCGTAAGTCGTTGGTATTCAACAAGTTACGACGGGCCGGCCTCCGTAAGTCGCTGATATACAAGGACTTATGAATAATAGCGTAAGTCGTTGATAATCAACAGTTTACAACTTTAAATAAATTTTCATATTTGACACTTTTCTATTTGCTATTTACTTATTTATCGTTTATGTTATAGGTATGAATGACAAGAAGATAATAAACCTGGATGTGTTGAAGATGATACTGGATGCTACTACTCCAGCGAACCTTGCAAGGATACACGCCAAGGATACTGCACCACGCACTGCTACTCCATTGACTAAGGCTCAAGCTGGTCAAGCTCGCAGGGGTCACGCCCGCTGGCAAGCCCACACTACTGGTGATGCCTATATGTTACAAGTACAGAACCGTACTAGCTCGCACTCTTTTCGAGTGCAGTCTTATGGCAAGAATGTCTGGCAAGCCGTTTTACGATACTACAAGGGCATGGACGGAGGCACTTGGGTCTGGCAATGCACCAAGGTAACTTCCGTAACTAAGATATAAAAACATTATGTACAAATTCATATACCAACACGCCGCACGCACCTTCGCCTATCAGCAACGACTAAGTGGATGGGATGCCATCGTTACCGAGTCAGAAGGTTACTGGTGGGTAGAAGTCTTGTAAGTCGTTGACTATCAAGGGGTTGCAGAGGCCCGGCCCGCGTAAGTCGTTGATATACAAGGACTTACGACTAAATTAAAAAAACTTTGCGAATCGCTTGACAAATACCCCTAACTCGTCTAGATTTATAATATGAACGACAAAGAAAGACTAGAACAAATCATCGACTTAGAAACGCCACTTGCCGAAGCTGGTTGCCTTACGGCTCAGTCGTTAGTTATAAACGCCCAAGCTGAATTAGATCAGCTTAACCAAAATGAAGCAAAAGGAATTATCATTGATTCTCTACTCGACTTATAAGAAAGGAAAAAAATATGAAAACCGAATTAATAGAATACATGGACAAGATCCTGGGAATAGTGGGAAGGGTATACACTGATATAGAGTTTACTCCACGAGTACTTGAAGATCCTAAATTCTCTCCACTCTACGAAGATGTTGGCGGTCACATTTGGACTCTTGACCAAATACATGATTCGTTCTCAGACTTCCAAAAAGAAAAAGCTTGGGATTCTCTTGACTGCCTAACCTAAATCTGACACACTAAAATAATGAACAAAACACAATTAGAAATAGATCTCGCCGCCAATAACGCACTTGCTCAGGAATGGACTTTTCTCGCTAGGTCAGCCGAAAGGCGTAATGATACAAGCAAAATGCTTTACCGCCTTAGCATGGCTAACAAGTACGCCAAGCTCGCCCTCGATAATAAGGCAGAACTTAATAACTGGAAATAATATGAAAAACCCAAAATTCAAAACTGGCGATGTTGTCGTCACTCGCACAAACGCCATTTATCAAGTGATAAAAGAATTTCGCAACGATAAGCTAGGCAAGCAAATACTTTGCCGAAAGTACCGCTCGCAGGATCGAGTTGCCTTTATGCCCTGGCAAATTGTCAAGCATCCTTTCTTCTCTTAAAATCTCCTAAGTCGCTCAATATCAACGAGTTGGGGCGGCCTGGCCCGCCTAAGTCGTTGACTGTCAGCGGTTTATGACTTTTAGCTTGGTAAGTCGCTTTTTAGGGCATAAACCATTCCTGCCGTATTTGTCACCTTATGCGTTATGTCAACAAATAGACCCGACTCCACATTTCGCTTGACGAATGAACTGCTGACCCTATACTCTATCGCTTTCCCTCTTTTTTTCAAAGGCTCATCCTCTGTTTGAAGCAAAGCAACAATGCCAGTCGCCCCAATAGTGGTAAGCAAAAAAGGTGCGGTGCTATCCATTTTTCACCTCCCTCATGAGTGGAGAGATCATCTCCATGTCTACCTCATTCTCGTCAGAGTCAAAGTCGGGCTTTTCCTCAACGGCAACAACTCCAGATTCTAGGTTTTCAACCTCGTCCTCTACATCTTCTTCGGTGTAGTCCATTAGTCCACCTTCGTGGGAAACTCCCACTTTGTGCGTTATCTTTTTAACCGCATACTCAATAACGGAAAGTCTTTCGTCTTGAGTCATGCCAGTTAGTTTTTCTCTTTCTGATTCTATCATAATTTATATTCTCTCAGTTTTACTTGGTTATGTCAACTGCTTTACCTAGAAAGTTAAAATAAGTTTTCTTGTTGAGTTTTGCTTCCCTGGAAGCTATTCTTAAAGCCTCTGCTCTTGAGTTTACTTCATCGACTAATGTGCCGAATGAAATGACTTGAAACCACTTGGTGAAGTTCGGATTCTTTCTTACTGTAATCATGTAAGTAATCTACGGCGTTTTTGGGTGAATAGCAAACACTAAATGCACTTTAATTGAAAATAGTTGTAAGTCGTTGATAGTAAAGGACTTACGCAGGTCCGGCCGTCCTAAGTCGTTGATAGTCAGTGACTTATGACTTTTAGTGTCTTTTAGCCCAAGCTATGGAGGGGTAAGGGTCTATTTCGTATTTGGTCAATTAGAATTTAAGGTTTTTAAGCGTGGTATGAGCTTTAAGCCACCTTCTTAATGGGTGGTAGCAATTCGATCCATCATGGATAAGATTTTGCTCTCCACTCTTGAGGCATATCATATACCCCTTTGCCGTGCGTTCGATCCTCTTAACGCATTTGCATTTTTTAACTTGGGAGATTACTCTCCGTGCGATTCCCTGATTATGTTTACTCATTGTAGTAGACTATGGTGGTTATGGTTTAATTGCAAGAAAAAAAGAATTGAGAGCCAAGTCGCCACACTTGGTAAAGCTTTCAAGGGTCGTCCTACTAGGCGTAGTACTGCCTCTCAAAGTCAATAAAGAGAGTCAGCAATGGCAGGAGTCGAACCTGCTGGGGCTACCCAAGTCTGCAAACTTAGTCCCCAACCTCCACGAAAATTGCAGTAATCGTTAGGTCTTGCTAACATAATCCCAGCTCAGATGTTCGGTTGCCCGTTTTCTAGTTTGCTTTACGCCCTCTATATGTATCGGCAAGTGACTTACACCTTTCGGCAACCGCTCCGATATGAATCATATAAGACTACTGAGCTAGGGAAATAGAACTAGTGTTCATTAAAGGAACTGTGCCAAGGTAATCCGAAGTCGAGGAGAAAAGAAGAACTCCACCCCATAAACCCTTGGTTAAAAACCTGTTCGGACTCATTAATTCCGACTCTATGCCTAGTTGATATCTAAAGAACAAAATATAATATAGTCCCATTACCAAGAAAACACAAGAAAAAAGATCACTTAAAGTGAAGATAGTTGTAACCTGTTGAGTGTCAGCCAGTTACACAGGTCAGCCCGCCGTAAGCCGCTGATAACCAACGACTTACGACTTGATGATAGATATTAGCCGACTATATCGCGGTGCATAATGTAGAACACTATCGCCCAGGATATAATAAAGTAAACAATCATCGAAGAACCCCCTCGATGACTGGTTTTGCTACAAGGTTGCGAATCGCGACACCTTCGCCGTATTGACTGCCCTTGACGACAGACTTAAACTTACGAGTGCTATACTCGTAAAAGGCATTGACTGCAACGCCCGCTTTGTTGATATAGGTAAACCAAAGCTTATCGCCTTGCTTGTTTACATTTTGTGGCTCATACTTTGCCACGGCGTTAGCTTGCTCTACGAATGAGAATTCTGATTGCATTGTTTTTTCCTTATGGTTAGTTGGTTAGGTTTTAAATCTCAACTTCTACCAGTATCTTTTCTTCTTGAGCGAAGTAGTCGCTGAGTTGATTGAGTTTTTCTTTTTGTTCTGCTATGATCTTCTTTGCTTTACAGTATTCTAAGTCCTTAGCTTTTCTTTGCGAAATCGCTTTCTTTAGAAGCTTACGCATTTGTGCCTTTGTTTTCTTGTAATATTCTTCGTTGATTCCTTTGGTGCTTGGCGAGGGGTTTGATCGTCCATCTGTTGGGATGCCGTGGTGCAAGATAACCTTTACTGAAGAGTTTGTGAACTCCCTTGCTATTTTTCTGTTTGTATTGATGAGCTTTTGTTCATCCCATGCGGATAAGCTATGACTGGTATCTTCTGTGTAAAATACATCACACGCATCGAGAACTGATGATCTATCGGGTGAAGTCCAACGCTCCCCTTCTCGTTCTCCAGTATCGATGTTATGCACAAATTTATGAACAGTTATTCCTACGCCACCTTCATAATATTGGTGATAATATTGACGCATGCGGTCGGCAACAAGTTGTTGTGTAGCACCTGCCTTTAAGTTTACCTCTACTAATTCTTTACCCTCATAGGAAGAAGGCAAGATATTTACTTTAATAGCTGAATATGTTTTCATCGTTTTTTTTTGTGTGGTTAGTTGTTTAGGTCTTGTATCATTTCGTCAAGTTCTTTTACATCAAGCCCAGAGTCGCCCCAGGAAACTCCATCGGGAGTTTGATAAGCGATCTCGGCAAGATGTGGTTCGCCCTCGTAAATGTCTTCAAGTGTTTGCTTGAATTCAATATAGCTTGCACACTCCTTGGCTAGGTTATAGAGACCTTCGTCTCCACCTATCCAGAGTGCGACATTCCAAGTTGCGTGATTCTTCCATCCATTGTAAGTTGTGTCTTCCATGTTGTATATCCTCTTAGTTTATGTGTGGATTGTCAAGGTTAAAATCTGCTCTGAATTTAGTCTTTGCAAGGTGTAGCCCATCTATGAAATCGTGAACCTTATCTGGGTTACCTTGTAGCTTATCCATAAGGTCGTTGATATCATCCTTGGTTTGCCATCCTATAACATCATCCGCAATAGAAAGTGGAACGAAATCGTCATTGTGAAATACTGCGACTTCGTAAGTGCCATTGGATGCGTCTCCATAAAGACCGCCGAAACTTGGCTGATTGTCCTTGTGGGCTACAACGGAAATTTGAATTCCGTTGCCAAGGTCAAGCTTAGCTTGAATCGCATTGCTGGTCGTGCGATGTGCGTTAAAATCTAAGTCAGTGAAGGTTTTGTTCTTTGTGTCTATCATTCCTCTATAATGACAGATTGAGTGATAATCGCAAGCTTTTTCTTTCAAATAAGTGAAGATAGTTGTAAGTCGTTGAAGGTCAGGCACTTGCGCGGGCCTGCCCGCCGTAAGTCGTTGACTATCAGTGACTTAGGGAAGTTTAGTACCCTAACCAGTCGAGAACATCTTGGGCAAGGTAAGTTTCCTTGTCCCCTAATTCATCAAAGAATTCTTTCAAGTCTACAAGTCCATGAGCTTTTAACTCTTGGCAAGCTCTTTCCCTGGAAATAGTTATGTCTTCGGCTGAATTATAGTAGTCGCTGAAGTTGTCCCCCCTCATGAGTTGACCCCCTCTTGAACGAAACCCGTTTCGTCTTTCTTGGCGAGACCTTTTTCGATAAGCCCGACAACATAACCACCTTGCTTGTCACGGAAACGCAAGTCATTTTCATCACCATTGATAACGGGGTAACCTTTCCAAGTCTTGGGAAGTTGACCACGAAAAACAATTGCAACATTGCCACCCATTTGCAAAACCATTTCGACTAACTTTTGGTTATGCTCGGAAGCTGAAAAAGTCAAATGGTAGTTGCTTGGGAAATCGGGATTGCGATTAATAAATTGAGCCATACGCATGAACGACTTGGTGTAGTCGTAGAATTGTACATTGGGAAACTTTTGCATAAGGGTTTGCCCATTTGCATCTTCGATATTCTCCCAAGTCAAATCGCTTGTAAGGTTAGGGCGAAAGACTGCTTCCATCTCTTTCTTTTTTGCCGACTTAATAGTTGAGGCAATTTCCTTTGTGAGTTTTTCCATGAACGCAAGTTTTTGCTCAAAGAATAACTTTGTCTTTGCAATGCGAGAGTCTTGCGTGTTTTGCATACGCCCACGACCTGCCGTGTTTAAGCAAGCCATTGTGCAACCTTTGCTTCGCCATTGGCAAACTTCATAGCCCGACAAATTTGCTGGAGCTAAATGGATTCCCTTGGTAACATAGCCAAGTTTTTCGCCTTTTACAATTTTGGCATTTCCTGCCGTTAGTAGAGTTTGTTTGATCATAAGTACTATAGTGACAGAATATCCCAATAACGCAAGAAAAAAGATGCAGTATACGCAATATAGTCGTAACTCGTTGATAGTCAACCACTTGCGCCGGACTGGCCTCCCTAAGCCCTTGGAGTTGAAGGACTTAGGGAGATTGGTTAAATTAATCCCAGTCGATTACAGTAGGGTTATCAATGTGGTATTGAATTAACTTAAGGTATTGATCCCTGGCTTGGACTATCCAATCATAGAAAATCTCTGTCTCTTTCACAACCCTGTGGGTGGACTCGGCTCTAGCGAAAAACAATACGCTTTTCATCCACTCCTCCCACTTCGTGCATTTTGCACCCTCGATCTCCTCGTAGATAAAACACGCCTCTGCAATACCCGACTTATCAAGCTTATTCCCAGGGGATAGGTGGATATCATTTAAGCCGTCCATTAAATCATAGGTGGCGTCCATTATGCAGTCCTCGGCTGGTCTTCTGTCTCCCTCGGTGACTTCACAGGCTATGGCAACTCGTTCTAAGGCTCTCTTTACGAAATCTTCTTTTGACTCAGTCATGGTATATTCTCCTATAGGTTGATGAAGAGTCGATCTTCGGATACATCGTGAAGCTCATAATTTTCATGAAGCTTCGTTGATTCTAAAAGCTCAACGGCTTTAGCTTTTCTGTCGGCGGTTACATACCAGAGCTTCGCAACTCTAGCCCACTTGAAGCCGTAAAGCTTCAGTACACCTTTGATGTCGAAGGTGTCGCGTCGGGGGTTCTTTGCAAGTATAACAGTGTGACTCATGTCGATTTCCTTGGGTTCAGTATTAATAATCAAGAACCCTCATACTAGGGTCTCTCCAAACAAAACGCAAGGTTTTTCTTTGAAATAAACGAAAGTAGTTCTAAGTTGTTGGTGCTCAACGACTTGTGGCAGGCAGGCCCGCGTAAGTCGTTGATAGTCAAGGACTTACGGGATTTTAAGGTCGCTGGGCAGTAGGCACAAAAAAACGCCCCCCCATATTTGGGAAGGGCGTATTTGTAAGGGGATCTTTTGTAATCTAGGCGACTACCTCCTCGACTAGCTCTGCCTCTTCCATTTGAGGACTAAAGCTAGAAAGGTCAAAACCTACTTCCGCATCTAGCACAGAGTGCAATGCCTCGGAACGCTTAGGTAGTGCCACAAGATTTCCCTTGTAGACCTCAGTGAATGAGTTGTAAAGAGAATTCATGTTACGATCCCAGAATTCTGGATGGTCTGACTTTTCCCATTGGTCAATAACATCGACAACCTTAGTCTTGCTGACCGCACCTGCTTTGTAAGCTCGGATGACAAGATCATTGACTTGAGCATTGGAAAGCTCAAAGTTTTTGTAAGACTCTATACGATTGTCTTGACCTACCCAGAAGTCGAATAAACGCCCCAAGGTACGAGCGATAACACTATCAAGCTCGGCAAGAATGTTCTTAGTGTGACGGCGAGCAAGTTTTACTGTATTAGTAAAAATCAAGTTGTCGCACACAAAAGGTGCATCACCTGCACAAAGTCCTGCAGGGAAGCATTTATCGTGAGCATTACGCAAGCCCACAACAGTTCCACGCTCGCCAGTTTCCCTGTCGGGGTGACTGACTTGGAAAAGCCCAAAGTAACGCTTGCCCTCTCTAGCAAGATTATGAGACTCGCCCTCAATAGTAAAACCTGCTTGGTCAAGATGATTGCGAGTCTTGTCGATCAATAGGTTATGCCCAATAGGACGATAAGAAACGGAATGAGTACCGTCCTTGTTAGGGTCTTTACGATACTCCACTTCTGGAGTAACTACCTCTTGAACTTCTTCAAGGGTCGAAACCTTATGCTCTCCACCGCAAATGCGAAGGTTGAGCTTGGATTGATGTAGATGTGAGTTTTCTTCTGTATTGTTCATAATATATAATATAGTTTAGTTTGTTACTTTAGTCAATGATTAATTTTGTGAATTTGAATTGTTTTGTCCTTTTTCGTACATATCCTCATATGCCTTAGCTTTGTTAGCGATGATCTGTAAAGCTTTGCCTACTATCCCTAGCATGTTTAGTTCGCTTTTGCTTAGTTTGTCTTTGTTGGGTTCAATGATGACATCCCAAAGGAATCCCATAGAGTGTTCCATTATCAACTCGGCATTTTGTACATCGTCAATAAGTTCATGGTTGTCTTCTTCAAAGTTTAGTCTGTTCATTATAGTTGCTCCTTGTGCTTTTGTTTCCTTGGTAGGATTTTGTTTTTCATTTTGAAAGGTCTTGCCTTAGTGAAAAGGATCGGCTTTCTAATCTTTAATTCCTTAACTTTCATAATATACAGTATGACAGATTTTGACTTAACCGCAAGCAAAAAAAGAGTTTTATGTGCATTTTTCTTCAAATAGTCGTAAGTTGTTGAGTATCAACGACTTGCGCGGGCCTGCCCGCCGTAAGTCGTTGACTATCAATACTTTAGATCTCTAGGTCTCACCAGATACCGACACCGGCATTGAGGTGAGGATTCTCGATTAAGCATCCTCTTTCTTCATACCACATATCTGTAGCGTCAATAACTCTTTCTTCCCAAGACCAAGGTAAACCATTTGGGCAATGATCCCCATCTCCATTGTACCATTCATAATCACTCTCCATATAGGGTATAGGTCTAGGAATATCATACCAATTATCTACTTCAAAATTTTCAAAGATAATATTTTCTACTTCTTTTTGGAATTCGTCTTTTTTCATACTTTACTTAGTTTGTAGACAGTGAAACGGTCGTAGTTTGCGCAAGCCTCAACTGCCCCCTTTATTGAACGAAATGCGATAGGCTCTTCGATTTGATCGTCATCGACTAAAAGATAAGCTCCATCGTGGGGTTCGGTTGGCTCAAGCAATCTCTCTTGCTCAAACTGATTTTGAAGTTCAGCGTATTCTCTGGCGTCTTGTTCGTTGTCTGCGTAACTGCTCATAGTTTTATAGTTGTGCGGAGTTAAATGAGGCGATGATGTTAATCTCGTTCTGCAAGCTCTTTAAGTCAAAGAGAATATCTTCAAGAACTTCCTCGGATGATTGAAAAGTGCTCCCTATTGGAAATTTCTCTGGATGCAACTTATGTTGATCTAGGCAAACCTTGGACATTGGATCTGCCCACGCAAGATTACCTCTTACTATGCTTAGAATGTCTTCTCTAATTTTTGATTGTTTCATGATGGTGTTACTAGTACTTTGTTAGGTTTAAGGCGAACTTGATTGGCGAACCAACGGGAAGCTTCGGTGTCTTTCATGACGAAGGACTCGTACTTGTAGGGGTTGTATGTTACCTCCTCAAATAATTCTTCAGGATAGGTATCCCATGTGGATTCGCTCATATAACCACGAACTCCTGCGTGAACATTCTTTCTCTTCTCTCGGAGAACTTTCTCTCTCCCTTTTCGGTTGACCTTGAAGGAGCACATCCATAGATTAAGCTCAGTGGCATGAACCTTGACTAGTCCTCCTTGCTTAATAGACCAACAGTCTTGATGTAGGTTTTTATAAACAAATACCTTTTTGGTGATGTCGATCTTATATCGTGGGTCGTCTGGGTTTCTTTGTCTCATCATGTAATACAGTATGACAGATCAGGGGTAAACAGCAAGAAAAAAGATGCAATTAAAGCAAAATAGTTCTAACTACCTTACACTCAACGACTTACGCGCGCCTGGCCGCCGTAAGTGCTTGATAGTCAACGACTTAGGGGATTTTTATAACGGCACAAAAAAACTCCCCTCCGAAGAGGGGAGCCAATGTGGGCGCATAGCAAGCGAACTATAAAGGGTATTTGCTATTGACGCTTTTCTAATTTGTAAAGTTGATAGAGCAACTTATTGTGCCTTTGCTTGCGGGCCCAGTGATTCCCAAACTTAGATTGGGTCTCTTCTTCGAGAGCTAGCGTGAATGCGAGGCTGCGGAGTTCCTTTAGTATCTTTTTCATTTTATGCCTTATTGATTGAAGTTATTCTGTCGTAACGGAAGGAGCGGACACCTTCTCGGTTATGGCAGTAGGATCGAAAGCCCACGGCACGACGCCCTTCGACTATGTTGCCGAATTCTTCTTCGTGCTTGGGTTTGTCTATGGTGTACATTTCGGTGCGACCGTCCTCTGTCGTATAGACGATGCTATACAATGGATTAAAGAATCGCTTGATTTTTGTGAGTAGTCTATGCATTAGTGGTTTCCTCTGGTTGTGTGTTTAGGTAAGCTCGGTTCGCCTCATCGACTGTATCAAATGGGACACAGATCAAATCTTTGTCCAAGTAGTATGGACATTGAGGCGATCCCGCTTCCTCATAGTATAAATCGTAGGTGTCGGTATCCTTGTCGTAGATTGGTTTATCCAAGGCAGGGAGAACGCAGTTATCGTGTATGTATTTAATCATGCGTGTATTCTCTCAAATTAAGGGGTGGTTGTCAACTCTTTTTCTTCGTGCTTTACGATAAGCTCCTCTTGATACGCTTCGGCGTCTTCAACTGCCTCTTCTAGAGTTTCAATTAAATCTCGTGCATCTTCCGCAGTCATAACAACTCTGTCGGCGTCACCCATAGAAATAAAACCTAGGGTCGCGTGTTCAAGCGTTAATTCTATAACGCCTTTTTCCTCACGGGCAGATGCGTAGTTGAGTATCTCGCAATGTTCGCTTCTAAGACTAAAGCCATTGCCATTGCCTTGAAACTTAAGTTTATAATCTTCGGCATCAATGCCTCCCTTGTAGTCTACTAAAAATCCGCTCATTTTATTCTCCTAGCTTAATTGTGAATGTTTTGTGTGTGATTAAGATTTCTCCCCCACCTGCATTTTGCAAGCGAGCTTGAAGTTCTGTGATTAGGTCGTGTACTTCTCTCATTTGTGTCCTCCTGCTGGAATTTGTGGTCGATTAGGGATATCGCTTACATCTAGCCAATATGGTCGCCCTTCCTCTTCCTCGAATGTTTTTTCTTTTAGCTCATGCAAGGACTTGAAGGTTGGATACCAAGGGTCGCTATAATCAACCTCTCCTCCCATCTCAGAGTAGAGAAGATGTTCTATAACTTCTTCGATCTTTTCGTATGTTTTCATTGCTCCAATATATAGTGGTTAAGAATGTTACGCAAGCCTAAAAAGAAAATCTTCAAAGTAATCTGGCTCAAGACCAAATTCTTGGACGAAGTCGTTCTCCCAGGTGAATGGATCTCCACCATCTACAATGTCAGCTTGCATAGACTTGAAAAAGGTTACTACTTGTTTGACCGCCTCGGCTTGACTTAAACCATCGCGGGACATTAAGACTTTTACTGTTTCTTTCATAAGTACAATAATGACAGATTACGGGCTAATCGCAAGCTTTTTCTTTCGTTTTAGGTAAAATAGTCATAACTCGTTGAATATCAACAGGTTGGGCGGGGCTGGCCCGCGTAAGTCGTTGACTGTCAAGTACTTACGACTCTCAGAAAAAATCACAAAAAAAATGACACCTAAATTAATAGATGCCAAAATTTTATATATTTAACTCTTTTATATTTGGAGTTTATGTATTTGTAATATATGTATTTGTAATTAAATTTAACTCTCTTTCATAATTAGTAGAAGTGATATAAACAATGTTAGTAGTATTTGTGCTAGTATCATAAATTAGTATTAAGCGGGGGAGATGCCGAGGACTTCGCGTAGTTTGGTCATGGCGGAGGAAGTGAACCATACTGAGCGAACATAGTCGCCTTGTAGGTCTTCCACTTGCTTGATGCGATGAGCCACTTCTGTAGCACGGCAAGCTTCCCTGGGGAGATACCCCCATTGAATGATTAGTTCTGCGTCTGGGAAGTAGGAGGCTAGCTCTTTGCATTGCTCGGCGTCTACATACCCCATTTGATTGATAATTGTTTTAAGTAAGTTCACTGGTGTTTTGATCCTTTTGTTGTGGTTAATGATCCGCATAGTATCGCATTAAGTGTGGGGTTTGTCAAATAAAAAACCCCCTCCTTGAGCGAACGCAAGAAGGGGGCGGTAACTATGAATAGAACAGATGAAAAAAGGTGTGGGGAGGGATTACTGTATACCCTCGACTTTTCGGTGTGAACATCAGTTCAATGTTCCTACTTCGCACCACGAATAAGATTGGAGATCTCTGGCTCATCCGATTGGACTCTGCCACCCCTACCATAGGGGAGTCGTGTACCTTAGCCCGCTCACAACAGGCTTGCTCAGTCACCCACAGGAAGGATTATAAGCCCTTCCAAAAGATACGGGGCAGTTGATAAAAAACCGATATGGTAAACAAAAATCAACCCAGCACTTCTGCTGTTGCCCCTTATGAGAAAATTTACTACGACCAAGGATTCCCAAGAACTTCCACCGAATTAAATGTTAAAACTTAATCGTAGTTAAAATCGTCTGCAATTAAGAGCTAAGTTAGCTTTCTTAACATTCCCACTATATATAATAAGTGATTAGTATTAAGTAACCCCTAACTGCAAACTAAAATTTAAAAGAACAAAAATATTGAGGCTATTTTATTTAATTGAGTTACCCCTTCTCAACTGTTTGATTATGTATATATAATACTATAAATTGTTTTATTTGTCAAGTATTATTTTCGGATTTATTGTATTTGCTTTTACCACCAAACGCACCCTTAGTACCTTTGCGTAGTTTCTTTTTTCCGATAAATCTTTTTGCTGGATTGCTTACTTTTGGCATTACTTTATAAAAAATTATTGTTAATTAAAGTGTTCTATATACTACTTCTATTAAACCTGCTATTATTATAATTCCTATACAGACTAGTAGTATATCTCTAGTGTCGCCCTTTAGCATCGGCTCTCCCTTAGCTTGCGTTGAGCTTGAATTTGCTTGAGGCGCTCGTCTGCGAGTCGTTGTTGCCCTTGTATTGTATCTTCAGCTACTGAGCCAAAGTTGGAGAACTTGTATTGCTTGACATACTTGCCAGACTCTACATTACGGGCGATTTGGGAACATTGTGCATTTTTTGCAGTACTCATAATTTATATACCTTTTGTTGATGATTAAGCACTTAGTATGGCAGATTACTTATATAAGGTCAACACTTTTGTTGATTTTCTTTTACTTTATACTTTTTTTTGTATAACTATCTGGTAATGAAGGTGTTCCAAGGGGCATCCCCGTTGGCGTGAAGTTGGGAGGAGGGTTAGGTGGTAGGTAGTCTGGCACATAGTTGGGCACAAAGTATCCATGCCCGTTTATCAACGCAATGTTGTAACTTCGGTCGCCCACAGGGAAGTCCACTCCCTCTCTATGGGAGCAACTAGATAATAAAACTAAAACTATTATTTGAAAAAATTTCATTTGTAATTATGATATATATATTATTTAACTATTATGTCTGAAGAAAATAAAGAAAAAATGGTCGAAGCTATTGCCAACACCATCCTACAACAACTAAATCTTAATGGGGTTATTGAGGCTAGTAAGTTCTACTCTATTAACCTTGCTGAAAAACAGTATGCAGAAATGTCTGATGAAGACAAGAACAAACTGCTTGGAAGTATGGAAAAGATTGATGCGGAGCAAACCCAGCCAGAAGTTGAGGAAGCTCCAGTAGAAGTAGTATAGTTTATTTGATAAAATTTTATTTACAATTAGCGGGTTAGTTTTCTTCCGCTTGTTGTTTATCTAAATTATTAAATAGTTTATTTGCGCGATTTTGCTCTGCAATCTCCTTGTCTTGCATTACATCGTTAACATAGTATTCATTAGTAAACAAGTCTCGACAGTTTTTGCCGTTACGAGTTAGTTTATTTAAATCATCTATTATTTGGTCTTTAATTGTTTGGGCTTTATTTAATACAATTTCTTTTGTAACCTTCTCGCCCGTCCCCTCGTCCTCTAATCCAAAGTCGGGGTCTTCGTAGTCTTTTTCTAGCTCAATTAAAGTTTCATTGTGCAAAAGTATTTCATCTAATTTATTGTTTATTTGTCTTGCTAGGTTCATAGTTGTTATTTGTTGATTAATTTAAAAACAACACTATAGCAAAATATATTATATCAGTCAATACTTATTTATTAAATTCTGATATGTCAAGTGGGGGGAATAATACAATAATATTTGAATGTAATAAGGTTGAAAATGCTCTCACCTCATCGGCGCTCAACTCCATCCACTCCATCTCATCTATCGTATAAAGCTCCATTAGGTCGCTATATTCGGTCTCCATGCACATTTGGATGAACTCAACGCTCTTTTGACCAATATCCATTATTTGCGCAAATATGCTAAAACTGGCGAAAAAAGCCCAAACAAAGCTAAAAACACTCAAAAAACTTTAAAATTATCGGCGCTTATTTTATTTGTTTTTCTTTGTAATTATTGGGAATCCAAACTCATTTATTTCTGTTTGTAATTCTTTATTTAAACTTGAACTGTTTTGGTTTGTATTCTTGTCGCTTTTATTTAATGAAATTTTTGATGTAATTAAGCCGTATATTCTATTAAATTTTGTTTTTACTTTATTTAATATACTCATATTTATTTATTGCAATTGATATTTTTTATATTTTACTTAACTTTAATGTATAAGATATTTTATATAATTAAATTAAGTACCCCACAACACTCCATTTCCTCCCACTTTATACCACACACTACTTTTATTTGTATGTAGTCCAGTATCTATCAGCATCTTAGTAATTTTAATCATTATATATTTTATGTATATTCTATATGTATTATGTTATATTACTCTATGTATAAAGGTTGTATTGGTTTGTTTATTAGGCGTTAGCCGAATTATCAATCGAAGTATGGTTGTTTTGGTGGATTCGCAAGGCGTTTTCGTAGTTCGTTTGTTGCCTTTTGATGGTCGCAAGGATTGATTTTCTTTTCTTCTCGTTTGTGGTCAAATCGAGGAGCATTTTTTGCCTACCTAACCAACGCTCAAAGCACTCCGTTAAACGATGTGGCATAAGGCTTTTTTTTACTCGTTCTGCTCTGTTCCAAATGTAATGACTCATAATGTTTTTTCTATGTTAATTTGTTAAAGCTATATTAAAACAAAAAGCCCCGACAATGTCAAGGCTTTTTGAAAAGTTTCTCTGCTTTTATGTGATTACGGAGAAGGCGATGAAATTGACCACTACAAACAAGTTAGCGCCACAATACCTTTTTATTGTAAGTAAATTATTTTTAATTCTATACTATATATTATTCCCTACGATTCTTTTTTTCAACTCTTTATTATCTGATTTAGCTAATTCTATGTTAGTGCCACTAAAATGTGGAGTATTTTTTATAGAATTAAATTCATTGGAGTAAAGCCAATCGTCATCACATTGGCGATATTTTACAGAGTCTTCTTTCTTTATTAAGTCTTCGTACTTGGGGTAATCGTCAGAAGAATCGCTAAGAAATTTATTGTAATCATATTCCTCTGCTCTAGTCATCTTTAGTTCCTCGATGAAGGTGAACTTATGATTCCCTATCATTGTAAAGGGTTTCTAATTGTTCTTCCGTTGTTAAATTCTCCTCAAGAACCTTTCTAGGGGCAATATCCCTAATTTGCTTATTTTCCAAAAGCCACTTCTTGGTTGCAGATGAACCTCCAGAAAAACTGGTAACAGAGATTTCTGGTTCGGTCTCTATTTGCGTAGTTTCGGGCAACGAGCGATAAACTTCCTCGCTAGTTTCTTGAGAAGCGCGAGTTAACCCATCCCAAAACCCATCAGTCATATCAGAGGAATCTCCCCCATCACTAGGATCAACAGGAGGATTGTCCGTATAGTATTCTAGCGAAGCGCCAATCACTTCTTTCGCTTGTAGTCTAACACCTAATGAAGAATTAGACCTTTCATCAGTAACGACATACTCCCCACTTTTTAATTGAGGTATCGTTCTTAGTCCAGAACCATCCCCCACCTTAATAGCGCCTGTAGAAGTCTCCCATTCGTGATATTGCCCATCGGCATGAAGGTTTCCTGCTTTGTTAACTAGGCTATAGAGTTTCGCATCTGCACCCAAACCATCAAGGACGAACAAGCAATCCTCCTCCACCTTCCGTATCCACTCTATAGGGTCTACCCCATTGGATTCGCAACTAACGCTAAATATCTTTTGGAAACCTTTGTTTAATTTCTTTTCGACTACTACGCTTAAATTGCGAACTGGATGAAATCGTAAATTATTTTGTAATATTGTATCTTTAATCATGTTTTTAATATAGTTTATTTACTGGTTATTGTCAATTCTTTTTTTAACTTTGTACTCTGATTCTTTTACCCAAATTAAAGGTTGATCGTTTGTTTGGTGGAAGATATTAATGTATTCTATCTCATCCACCCTCATTGCTTGGGAAGAATGGGCATCGGAACTGTAATCAATTTTGCCTTCAATTAAGTTAAGTTGAACAACTGGAAACCTTCTCCACTCTTTTGAGCGCCTTAATGTAGGCAATGTATGTAGTAGGAAATTTTTCTTACGCCTAAAGTTGCTTTTGCTTTTAGGAAGCATCAAGATCGAACCCTTCCTTCTTTTGCCTCTAGTTGATCTAGTAGTAGGAACAATTCCAAACTTATATCTCTTCCCTTGACGGATGAAGACGCAAAATCATCGTCTTCGGCAAGTTTTAAAACTTCTTCGTCAGATAAATCCATTAGTTTGTTAGTAAGATCAAATGTAGCATCCCTGTACTCAAAGGCTTTTTCTACGATTTTGTATCGTAAATCGTCCATTACATTACTGTAAGTTCACTAAGAATCTTTTTATCGTTGCGTTCAAGAGTGAACCCTAAATCCCTTACAATCTCAGCAACATCAGCGCAATGCAAACCTTCATCACGACAAACTTTAAGTGAGGCAATGTGGTTGATAGAAGGTCTAACCCCTTGCTCATGCTTATTTTCAATGTAATTGCGAATAGCGAGATCAGCAACCTCATTGGATTCAGAAGAATCAGTTTGATCCATATCGTAATCGCTATCATCATCCATACCATCATCATCGTAGAGGTAGTCTCGACCTTCATCGTCATCATCTGCGTAGTCATCAGAGTCATAATCGTCCGAATCTGATCCGTAGATGACCTTATTAGCCTCATAGACAGGCTTATTGATCTCTTTGCGAGTGTCGGTGATGTCTTCCACGACTGTGTACTTGCATACCCTCAATTTTTGGAAATCGCAATCAGTAGGAACGCTAACCGCATCTTGTGGGTCAAACTTCACCACAAGCAAGCGACCACCTTCTCCTGCCCAACTGTTGGCGTAATCATAAGACCCAATGTGAAGACCGAAAGAACAATGATTGTCTTTGTTGTCATCTACGCATCGGCGTTGAACTTCGATAGTTGCGCCAACCTCATTCAAGATTTGGTGACGATCATTGGTCTCCCCTTGCACAACAATAGTGTCAGCATTGCCCGAATTAGACCAAAAATCCTCTTGAACTCCCTTGTAACCAAGAACCATACCATCTTCATCATTAGGCAATGACTTGTAGCTAAGAAACGAATACAATTGATTAACCGAATTAGCAGAAGGATTGGCTTGCAACCTCGTAATGAAGTTAGTCAAGGGCGCAGAATCCTTCAAACCTGCTCGCAACATCTCAAGCAACTTATCAACTACAACCCCATGCAAACGATGACCTTTGTAGTAAACAACCTCATCCTTAACTTCGATCTCGCCTTCAACGAAATTCTCAACTGCTTTGGCAATGTCAAGAAAATCTCCGACTTCATCATAGCGAGCATCAAAAAGCGCTTGTCGCAACCCTTGAAAGTTTGCATTGTCCTTACGAACTGTGTAAGGCTTGCCTTCCCAAAAGACAGTTATGGAATCTTCGCTTAGTGTATATGGTACTTTATTCATAATGTTTGTATTTCAGTTTTTTGATTATCTATATAGTATAGGTTATATCTTGGTTAAAGTCAAGGCTTAATTTGTTATTCAGTAATTTTTGTTTGATCGCAAAGTTCATTGGAAATTTTATAAAGTCTAGTGGCAATCATTTCTAGTTCAACGCTTGCCTTAATGAAGTTATGAGTTGGAAGTTTATCAAGTGATGCTCCGTAACTCAAGTCTTCTTTGATAGATTCTAAACTTTTAATCATGTCTTCTAGTTTTTTATTCATCATGCCATCCATTATGCACAGTCCATTGATCGGGTCAAGAAAAAAGTTGAGGGGAGAGAGGAATAACATACAAACCCCTCTCCCCCTGTGTCCTTAACCACAAGGATCACACAACAAGATCGTTTTCATTTACAAGGTCAGTCATCTTGATATGTTTAACAAGATTGATTCCCATATTGTGATTCTCCATATCCAACCATGAATAAACTTCATGGGAGATGCTCTCTATAAGAGGATACTTCTCGCAAATATCTTGGCATTTAGAATCGAACTCTGTAATGTCCCAATTAAAGCTAATGTTTGACTCTACCCATTGAGGATCGTTTTCTTTGAGAAAGTTAAACATACGGAAAATTGTTGTCAACTCAGTATTATCCTCTTGCATGATCTTGAGATCATTAGCTACATCGACAACTAAGTGACTGTCCTTCATTTTACCAACAGTTTTAAGTAACTTGGTAAAGCCTGTGTTTTGCATCAAATTCTCTATCTTCTTGAAATGCTTCAAGTGAGTATGGTCATTGAATTGCTTGTATGCCATTGCTTTCTCAGACTTTTTTACCTTGTCAAGATTATCGACAAGATAAGACTTGCAAAAAGTTTTCTTGTAATCATCCCATGATACCCAACGAGGCTTATTGAGTTTCTTGCAGTCTGCTCTACGCACTCCAACTACAAGAGGGAACTCAAAGTCATCATCTCCTTCATTTAAATCTTTTTGGATGCTACGAATACCTTGAACATCACGCAATAAAGCGCCCAATTCAGTAGTTGACTCTTTGCTAGTGCCAAGTTCATTGACAACTTTATAGCTTGCAATAGGAACATAAACTAACTCCCTGCTACCTTGTTCTAAATCGTCAATTTTTTCGTTGCAGTTAAGCCAATAGTCGGCATTGCGACTCTTATAACGATTTGACCCATCTGTGTCAAGCTCAAAAAGAGGTACGCTTGCGCGACTCTCGCCCGATACTGCACGACCTTTTGCTTGAAGTTTAGCCTTGGCAATGTTGGAAGTGCGTTTTATCCTTGACTTACTGATGGAAACGAAACCCATGCCATCGACATCGTAAAGATGAGTTTCGGCATCATCTTCAGTAGCGTTGACAATATAGACTACTTTGCAGTCATCATCTTCATTAAACAAGGTTCTAACCCTCAACGCATTACCATGAGAACTTACCAAGTCTTGAATGACAAGGCGAGCATTCTCTTGAGGGAGAATCCTAGTAACCTTTTGAGACTTCACCCTAAAACCATCCGTAGCATCGGCATCCTCAGTCTTATCGCATTGAGTGATAAGAATGGTATCTGCATATTGATATGGTCTATCAATAGAAGTATTGCGAATCTTTATTCCGTTCCATTGAAACGAGTCTTGAAAGACACTCCTTAAAGTATGTGGGAGATTGTTTACGACTTGAGCGTACTTTACTTTAGCATCCCATAAGTCTTCCGCATTACCAAGTTTTTCCTTTGCAATCTCCTCGATCTCTGAACGAACTTTTTTAAGAACCTCAATGATTTCATTTTGAGTAGGCTTATTGTACTCTAAAGACTCACGACTATGATGCAACTTTAGTTGACCAATATCAAAACGAATGTAAAGATTATCTTGTTCAGCTAAGTCTTTGAGGGATCGAGCATCAGTCTCATCGTCAGTAAGAGAATCGAAATTGATCGCATCGGGGTCTATAGGATAATGAACCCTACCCATCATTGCATGAGAACCATAATGAGAACTATGAACTCGATTATAGTAAGACCTGTTACTATTCCCATCGTCAAGAATAAACCATGAGTTATCATCTGCAACCATAGCATATTTCAATTCTAATTCTTGAAAGAATTCCTCGTCATCATCAGCAACGCCAACAAACTTTGGCATCTCATCTCCAGAGAAAAACTTAAAAAACTTTTTTACTTCATCCCTAAAAGTATTAATGTCGGAATCTGCAACCGCAACCTCAACAGACAAACCTGTTGGCTCATCGGAAGGTTCTTCATGTAGCTTGACAATCTTTGTATCGTCATCTTCATTTACAAAAACATTGTATGAAGTCTTTAGTCCACCATAGTAGGATACTACAGTAAAGTTACTACCATAGGATAATGGCGCAAACTTTCCGATACCAAAAGCGCCAATGTAATTGTTGGAACTTCTCTTGGTACTCTTTCCGTACTTGGAGTAGAGACCAAAGACATCTTCTTGGCTCAAGCCTCCACCAAAGTCACGAACAACAAAGTGAGGAGTCATCGTGGAAGGAACAGTAACCTCTACCCTTCGACTAGCATTCGCCTCGCTATTAGCGTCTAGTCCGTTAGCTACGATCTCTCTAATGACTGCGAGAACAGGCTTAGAGTAGTTGTTTCGGAGCAAAGATGCTACATAGCGCATATCTTCTGCATCAATCGTGCAGTTGACCGAATCGAAATCGTGTGATTGTACTACTCTTTTGGAATTTTCTTGTGTGATAATCATTGTTATATGTGGTTAATTGATTGTTATGTGATACAGTTTGCAGTTTTTTAAAGTAATGTCAACATCTTTTTTTAATTTTCTGTAAGCTTGCTAATGAATAGCTTATCTTCGGTTGTTTCATCATCCCTTAAAATGAATTTAGCTTCATTAAGACAACCAATCCATGCGATGTATTGTCTCTCGTTTTCTTGAGTGTCGATTGCGTAATTTGAAATCTCCTCAATTTTTTTGTCAATTAAGTCTAGCAATTCCTTCATTGTGGTATTCCTAAGTGTTTAGATAGTTCTATAGCAAATTCTGTTGCCTTTTGGAAGTCGGGTAAAGTATATGCTATGGGAGCATGATGGTCATTAAATAATACACTCCACTCTCCAGAGTCTCTCTCTATTAAATCTATTTTGAATTTCATATTAGGACAGTCTGAACTACTTTGGCGCTATTGTCAAGAGTTTTTGTTCTATCGCTTGCTCTCTTGGGCTTTACGCACCTTTGGGCGCACCATGCAACCTTTATTAGATAAAGATTCGACAAGAGGCAACTTACCTGTGTGGGAAGTTTTCTTGCCCATGCGTGATTGTTTTGCTTTTTCTATTGCTTTTTTACTCATTATTTATACCTTATATTATTAATATGATCCTGTCAACACTAAATCTCCTGCTTCCCACATATCCCAATGGCGCTCATAAGCATGATGCCAATCCTCATACTCTCCATTTGCTACGGAAATTGTTGCCTCTCGTTTAATTAATTCGTCATCAAATTTTTGCCAATCAAAATCGAGAGACATTTGATCCTTGTGATAAACTACTTCTTCTATTTCGTTTTTCATTTATTTATTCCATATTTGACCATTCCTCACAAGCATCCTCATTGAAACCATCAAATAGAATACCTTGGTTGATTGCCTCTTGCTCTGTAAACTCAATAGGCTCTCCCCCTTTATCGTCATGTAAGAAATAAGTTCCTGTAAAATTATCGTAATAAAATTTATCTTCGTTCATAGTTGAAACCTTATATTGTTTTTATTTAAGTGTCAAGTCTTTCTTTGAGAAACTTTGATATATCAAGCAAATCTTCATCATCTGCCCATTCTGTAAGGATTAATTCAAGTATATCTCTATAAGTATGTAGTGTGCGAGAATTAACTACTTTATTTATTGCAATTATTGCTTCCTCTGAATGTGCGTGAGATGTGTCTAAATTCATTACCCTATCTCCAATCTGTAATAACCATTTTCTATTTGCTCGTTCTCGTTTAAATCTTCAAGACCGAAATATTGCTCGTAAACCTCGCGAATATACGCAATGTCTTTGCCTATGTAAAAGGTAGGACTATAATCTTCGTCTTTATGCAAGCCATTTTCCTTATCAATTTTCAAAATCTCATCTAACATTTCTTGTGGAGTTCTAGTCCAAACTTTATTTACTTTACCTATTGTTTCGTGATTTCTCCAAGTCATTGTAATCTTCCTCCTGCATCTATTACATTGCGCAAGCAACTTGATTGACCTGCACGACTAGATACTGATTTAGCTTTATTAAAAGAATCTTGATTTTCGTATTGTACCATTATGGGAGTTGACTTGTCAAGATAAACCATCATACCCTTTCGAGGTTGTGAGTTAGCTTGCTTTTCGGCGTTTGCTATGGATTGATTTATGCTTTCTAAAAATGCTTGCGATGCGCTCATCGTGAACCCCCATTAATTTCTACTTGATTGTCTCTTTCTTTTCTCCAACTGGATACAATTTCTTGGTCAACTAAATCATTTATTCTGGTGACATCTTCAATGTCGGTATCAAAATAACGATCAATTAACTTTGCGATTTGTTCCACGCATTCGTTAAACCTATAATTGTAACCCCCATTAGATGGGACTTCAAAGGTTATTGGGTCTGTCTTGATGCTCATTTTTTTATTCCTTATGTTGTGGTTAATAATACAAAGGCGACATTAAGGGCTTTTTCCGCTTTTGTCAATACTTTTTCACCACCAAGAGTCATAAAAAACTTTCTTACCATCTTCCAAGGCTTGACGAGCATCCTCTATGAATTGTAAGTCAGTCTCCTTGTAGTAATAGTCTCCTTTGGGCAACTTATTCCCTTCAGCATCTTCTGCCCAATCAAAAGAATCACTCCCAAAAAAGAATCCACCTGTTTCGGGCAAAACCTTTTGGTTTATGTCTTTTTCGAGTTGGTCTAGGTCTTCCAAGGTAAGCTCAACAGGAACGCAGTTAAAGCTACTGCCAAAACTATCATTGAGATCGTCAAGGTTGCCTTCAAATGGTCTCCCCTTGTCTTCCCAAAGTTCTTCCATCCAACCATGTAGTCGGTTGTGCTTGCGCCATTCAGCAATAGTGATGTTGCCATCCTCGCCCTCGTCTGCGTCTCTCTTGTATGCGAATTGATCTAGTCCCATAATGTTTTTCTCCTTGTTGTGATTAAAAATGCCAGTATGTATTACTTAGCTTGATGTGTCAAGACTTTTTATTTCGTACTCGATTATCGAGGTCTATTTGGGTCAACTTTAAAGAAGTAAACCCTTAATTTTGATTTTAATTTTTTAAATTGACTATGTAAGGCTTTAGCTTCTGGCGAAAGAGATTTTAATGTTGTTGTTGCCGTCTTTTCTGGAACTTCTCGATTGTAGTACAATGCCTCTTTAATTAAATCCTCGCTGAGATTTCTTATGTCAGCAGAATGATATTTTTCTTTGAGAATATTCTTTTTCAAGTCTTTGATTTGTTTTTCAAAATCTTCTTTAATCTCCTTAATTTCTGTGTTGACTTGTTTTTTTGCGGAAAGGTATTCTTTCTGCATTTTTTTAAATTTTTCTATATTATGACTAATATCGTGACATGATCTGCACATGGTTACTAAATCTCCTAGATGCTCCCTTTCGTTAAACTTGTTTTCATAGGTTCTATGATGAACTGAGAGAAACACCTTATTTTCTTTGTCTTCGATGGCATTGCAAAGCAAGCATCTATGACCATCCCTCTCCTTGACAAGTTCCCTCACTTCTTTCCATTCATCAGAGTTTAAATATTGCTGATAAATTTTTTTAGGATCATTATTATAATACGAACATGGAGTCCATTTTTTTGTTTTACTCATTAATAAATTTATTTGTTTTTTATTTCTAAATCGTCTATAGAAACATTTTTACCAAACTTTTCTTTTAATGTGTCAACTATTTTAGCTATTACCATTATATCTTCCCTAGCACATTCCCTTGCATAAGGAGTGGAGTCTGGATTCTCTAAAGCATCCATGTAAACTTTTACTGCGCCTTGCCAATTAAACATTTTTTATTTCCTTACTTTCTTTGAATGTTCTAGTATTGTGATGAATATAAACCTTCTTGCCGTATTGGTCAAGGGTATTTTTACAAACCGAATAGCCAAGTTTACGCAATGTCTCTAAATTAGTATCGGTGTAAGTAGTTTGACCTGTTAATTCCGCAAGGTATTTAGCGTGAGGATGACTGGTAATCTCCCATCTGCGTTCCAATGTTTCATGGCAAAGTCCATCAACTGGAGTGACGAGAATTTCATCAACCATGTATGAATTAAATTTCATTGGTATTTCTTTGAACTTAGGTTGCCACTCCACCAATCTGGTTTCTCCATCTCTCCCCCTTTTCTGACTTTGAGCAAGCGCCTTGGCGAATCGTTTAGGGAGTATTGGTGATTGTGTTCCTTTGCCGATTCTTTAGTGAAGAAATATTTTCGTGAAGTATCTATTTCATCATCATTAGTTGCGGTGAGTTTGTACTCGTAATATTTTTTTGTGTCGCTCATGTTATTTGTTCCTGTATTAAACTCTTTGTATATTTTACTGCACTTACTTCTGCTTCCCATTGTTGCCAATTGTGACAGGTAAAATCAGAGTTTTCGGGCTTTTGAGATTCAAACTCTGCAATCACTTCATCTACGAGTTTAAGCACTTTGTTTTGTGCAAACTTTTTGCCCACATTCAAGCCTTGCTCGTATGCCTTTTCTTGGTTTTTCCAACCCTCTGTATCTTCAAGACTCATTTATAAATTTATTTAAAGTTCCTTCTTCTATATTTAATTCTTCTTCTATTATAGGAATCATTGTTTCACCTATTTCTATTTGGTTGTCAACGCAAGATAGAGACTCAAGTAATGAGACTATACTTTTCCCTGTCTTAGTCCTAGTCTCTTGCCCACTAAGAAACAAATTATCAGCAGTTACAAGCATAAGATCATCAAGTTTAATAATGATCGCACTTACTGCATCTGAATTGCCTCTTATTCCTAATTTAATTTTCATGTTTAATCTTAAAACCGAGGTCAGTTAAGCATAAAAGGTCAACCCTGTCAAGGCTTTTTCTACGAGTAAGTAAATCTAAATGCTTAGAGTGCGCTGAAGTAACTGTCCACAACTTTGTCTTGCCCTTTGGTTTAACTGTAATGATTTTATCGAGCATTGTAAGTGGGTTATTTGTGGTTTGTCTGATTATTCCTTCTATTGTACTCATAATTATCTGGATTATCTTCTTTTATTAATGATTCAATTAAGATTTTTGCATCTTCTTCGGTAAGATCGCCCAAAAGAGATTCGATTATTTCAAATGCTTCTGTTTCTTCGTCACTCATATCTAATTCCAATCAAAGTCTATCGAATAAGCAAATGCCATTCTATCTTTCCAAGGTTCTCCATATTTATCTGCTCTAGTAGGATCGGTAATTCTTACTATAATACCCATGCCTTCATACAATTCCTCACCATCGGTGGAGAAGATGCAATCTATATTTAAGGTGTCTGTGTGTTCGACATGAGCATCTTCCTTATAGTCAAGAAAGTGAACAGGTACGGATAAACCCTCTTCGACTAAATCATCTCTTATAGTTAAGTGACTACCATCATGCTCTAATGTGTCTGTGTTTTCTGCGCTCATTTCTTTTTCTTTTTTTTGTTATTCTTGCAATACTGAAGGAAGGTCATCTTTTTGTCAAGCCCCAAACGCATCCATTCTTGATGCAACTTCATCCTTTTATTTACAAAATTGGATTGGTGAACCTTTAAATTATTTGAGAACTCTTTTGATGTGTCGTTATCAAATCCACCCATAGTATTTACTCATGTTCCCCCCAAGATTCTACCCAAGGAGGATTGTCGGGGTCATATTCCATGCTACCCTCGTAGTCTCCTATATTATTTTCAGCAATATCCAATGCCTCATCTTCGCTTTCAGCTTTAATAAGTTCTGAACCTGTTGCATGGTAATTTTTGACCCATGCTATCTTGTATGTTTTCATGCCTCCACTATATATAAGTAGTTATTTTGTGTCAAGCGCTAATTCTGGAAAAGTTGCTTTGATGTAACCATCAGATGCAAACCAACCATCGGGTACATAGAAATTCTTATTTGATTGTTTTTTCATTGCAATGTACTTGTCCCACAATTCGGGATTCGATACCCTGCAATCTAACTCAATCTCTGGCTTATCTTCTGCGTCGCTCATTTGAATGAAGTAAACAGTATTGCACAAAATAAAAGAGTCAATACAATTCCCATGCCTACGCTATTTGCTATAAGTATATCTGAAAAAGTCATGCTACAAGTTGAAGTTCTTCCATAAGAGTACCATTCTTTAATGGCAACACTTTCTCTACAAGAAAATTAATAACTGCTTGAGATACATCGGCGATTTCTATGAGTTCTCCATGCGACAAAGCATTACTTGCGCCTTGTCCACCATAGCAGATTTGATAACCCTCAAGGTCGGGTAGTGGCTTTTTGTTTACTGTGACTGTTGTCCAGTTTCCGTTAGCGTCCTTTTGCCATGTGCGCATATTATGACGAGAGGTTATATAAACCAACACATCAATGCTACCATGCTCTATTCCAGAACTATCAATCCTTCTAGTGTAATTGATAAAGTCAATGTCGGCGCAGGGATAGTCGGTGCTTGTACTGTTAAGTTTTACATTAATTGCTTTATAGTTCTCTTGGCTCCAATGGTGATAGTGAGTGTTGTTGAAATTTTGATGAGTTGTTCTTTTCCCCCCTGTCTTCTTGCACATTTTCCTGTCACGATCACCCTTAGTCGTGTAGGAAAGAGTGTTCTCAGCAGGGAGCAACTTCTTTGTTAAGTTGTTACTCTTAAATACAATATCTTTGGGCGCAAAAGCGTTCCAATGTATTTTTTGGTTTTCAAAGTAATTTTTCATGGTTGTGTATCCTTGGTTGTGATTGATAAAATACCACTCTATAGGCATCTTGCGAAAGTGTCAAGACATTTCTTCTTCGTCTAAAACTTTTTCCTTGAGTTCAAGAAGGGATTGGTAAGTGCCATACCAAGGATCGGTAGGGTCTTCAGTACCTCCCATTTCACTATATAAAAGATAATCTATAGCTTCCTCTAGGCATTGAGACACAGGAACTTTAACTTTAAGCATTTGTGGTTGACCCATTAATTGTTGTTTCATAAATGGTACTCTATAGGTATAGCGCTAAAGCGTCAAGACTTTTCTTTTAATGACTCGATATACTCACGCACAAAGTGAAGCGCAACAACATACTCATCAGATTCGGCGTAATGACCATCGGTATCTAATTGGTCAATGTGCATATCGCAACCCTCGTAAACCTTCTCTAAATGCTCTAAGATGTCTTCTTTCATTATTTGGGGTTATAGTGGTAGTCGTTCTCGTATTTGTCAAACTGATACCCATATTCATCGTAAAAACATTTAACCATCTTAACTGCTTCCATAACTTTCTCGTTGCCATCTCCAAGCGCAGATGATTCTGCCTCGTTTACAACTAAATCCATTGCTTCTTCAAGTGTCATTTTTTAAATCTCCAAATAATTTTTCCCATTCTTCACGAATCTCAATCTCTGGCATCTCTGAAAGTGGCTCGATTCCATGTATTAACATATCAGTTATTTCGGAATGAGTCATGTTTTCTGCCTCTCGATCAGCTAAATCTTCCATCATTTGGTCGGTAGATGGTAGTCCATCTCTCATTTGTCTGTCAGTTACTTTCATTATAGTGTATTCCCATGTTCATCGTCACATATTTTACTGTAGTCTAGCGTTCCATCACTTTGATATGGGGCTTGCTTCATCCATGCTTGCATTTCTTGACGAGACTCTCTTTTACCCTCCCATTTTATTTCATCAACATAAGTGATATTGTAATCGCAATCCATTAAAGTTTTGTATACATCTAACTCTCTTACTTTTTCTTCTGCCTCTTCTTCCGAATTAGCCTCGACTTCAAAGCTATTGTAAATTTTTACTCCTACTTGATATTTTTTCATGTACTTTCTCCTCTAATTAATTTACCGAATTCATTATTATCCATTTTAGTTGTGTCAACAACAGGTCTTTCGCAAACAGTAAAGCAGGATTCATCCTTACTGTCAACCCCAAAAAGAACTCCTCCACCATTTCCCTCTCCATCCCTGCTAGGATAAAGGGCAACACCATTGTCTAGTTCGACTACATAGACAGGATTAAACCCCCTGTTGTCATCCCAATAATGGGAGTTAAGTTCTCCTTGGGTCATCTTGCGCACATTGGAAATACTTGCTCCAACTAACATATTTTTATTGTATTCTTTCATATTTTTTTTATCCTTGCATACATTATGGTTATTGTCAAGCACATTTGCTTCAGTACATCCGCAAGGCGCTCGCCATGTATTTGTGTCATCTAAGTACATTTATTTATCAACTTCCTTTGTGGATTCTTCTATGTAGCTAACTTCAGCGTTTCGTTTCCACGCTTTACTGATCTCCCAATCTTCATCGACTGCATCGAGAGCTAATTCCTCTGCTTTTTCTTTGGACTCTGCTTTGATGTCATAGGTGCGATAGGTTGTACCCATTATTTCTACTTCATACCATTTAGTTTTTTCTTTTTTCATCGTGCAATTTTCTTTTGTTAACTTTTTTCCATACCTTGCCATATCTATCGAGATCACAACTTAAAAGCATTATTTTTCCATAAAGTGGAGATAACCAACTAAAACAATTAAAGCGCAAAAGCCGACTAACCAAATCCCCCACATAATAAAGAACTTTACTTAGAGTTATTTTCACTTTTACTCATCCTCTTTGTGTATATGTATTGTTATATTTACATTCTCATTTTCGTTGGTAGGAAATATCCACTCAAAGGACTTGCCTTCATGCAAAATTTCTTGCAATTCTTGTTCTGAGAATGGTACTGATATACTATAATCTTCATTCATGGTTATTATTTATTCCTCGTACATATAAATTGGCGTATAGTCACCTACATAGGCGCACTCTATATTGAAGCTGAAAAATTCGTCTGCCTCTTCCTTGGTCATGCCGTCTCTGTTCATCAATCCCTCAATGATTTGATTGGCAGAGTAAATAACTCTACCATCGGTAGCATAACCCATAATTGCATGGTCATGCCCATCGGCAAATTGTGCTTCGGGGTTGACCCAAGCAATGGTTTCCTTGAGTTCTTCAAGGCGTTTCTTCCTCCTATTGAATAGTTCTTCGTATATTTTATCTGAATCTTGGCTCATAATATTTGACACTCTAAGCTACTAATAAAGAACTGTCAAGCATTTTTCTCAATAAGAGAATAGCTTTGTCTTTGCCCTTGACCTCGCATTCCCATTTAGCAGGTTCATCGGGGTCGATTGCAATATGAGGAGGAGTATTACCAAGAGCGAAATACTCTGCATGGGCGCGAGGTTTTTCGGGAGTGCCTTCTGACCAGTGAAAGACAGGAGAGAGAAAATCATTATCCCCTTCTCCTTGGTTTACCCATGTATAGGCGCATCTTTCCGCTTGCCAAGCAATAGAATTTTCTTCGGATGGGTTGCAGAAATCATGCAAATTGTCATAGCAAACAGGTATATTTGCGCCGAATGTATTAAATAAATGCTCGCTAAATTCTATGCAGTTATCTACATTGAAGAAACCTTTATCTTCGTTTTCGATAGTCAAGCGTCTGTAAACCCCTTTGTCGCACATAGAAAGATTACGAAAAAATCTAGTTGCAACTACCTCAAGAGTTTCATCTGCTTTTGGAGTATAGTTGATGTGAATATTAATTGGTGCAGTATGATCTTGGGGTAAACCTAGCATATCAAGAACACTTGCTTGAAAGTTTAGTTCATTGATCGTTCTGCGTACCGCATCTTGATTTAAGGAAGCTAAGACATTGAATTGATCGGGGTGAGAACCGATAGATATACCGAAGTCTGTAGCTATTTTACCTGCATCAAATAATTCTTTTTTTATTTCAACAATGTCTGGAAGGTCGTAAAGATTAATTCCTAAGCTTTCATCGGTAAGAAGAGGGAAGAGGGCAGAACTGAGACGATAATGCAAAATCCCACTATCAATGCAATGACGAATGATGTGACGAGTAGCGCGCGCATTATGCAAAATCCTTTTCGATAATTCTGTGAGAATTTCACCCCTACCTTCCTTTACGCTTTGTTCAAGGAATCGTTTTCGCGTCATTGTGCGAAAAGAATATTTCTTCTTATCTTGCTCTTTAAGAATCTCACTAATGCAAGTTAAACCTAGTATTGTGTTGTTCGTCATTTTGCCATACTGACAGAAAAACCATGAACTGTCAAGGCTTTTATTCCCCCCAAAACTCTCGCTCTTTATCCGCTATGAATTCAATTAACCAATTGATAAAGTCTTGTAGATCATAAATAAAGCGATCAAAGTTCTCGCTCTTTAACCAAAAAGAACCTTGATCTAACAATCCTTTCATTCGGGAGGCTATAGTCTCCATATCTTTGACCTCCATATTGTGAAGGCAGTTTTCTAAAAGGTGATTAAGTTTTGTGGTTAAGTTTTTCACTTTTTCATCTTCCCCTTTTAGACCATCAAAGTAGTCTTCGGGAAACATATTATTCTTTAGTTGGCATTGGGGAATGCTTCATAGGGGTAACTATATCTTCAATTATTTGAGCGACATGAGGTTGTAACGCAAGGTTTATTTTTTCAGCAATCATTTCTTGTGCAGATACAGATTGTAAATTAATTTGACAAGTACCTGTGTTACCACAAGCAACCTCATTTAAAACTTTAAGTATTATTTCTTTCATTTATGTTTATTAAGTGATGCTTTACGCTTTTTAGTATAAAGTGCAACCTTGCCCCCTTTGACATCAAAGCAGGTGTCACTTGAGTGAATGTCCTTCCCATTTAGGTCTTCCAGTAGGTCAAATCCAACCCCCGCATTTTCGCCGTAGGCATAGTAATAGGAAATAGTTTTTACTTGTTTGTTTTCCAAGCAAGCGTATGGAATCCAATACTCGTAATACCTACCATTGGGTAAGTCTCTATATGCAAAAGTAGATGTATTTCGATCAAGTAAAGTTATGACCTTGCCTCGCTCTTTTTGAACCCCTCTTGACTTATTGAGGTTGGGACGAGAACTGCAAAAATATAAGCGACAACCTGCCTCGTTGCAACTCCAATGGTAGTTGTGCGTCTTTGACCTTTTTAACTTATTTAATAAGTCTTTCATGGAGTGCTAGTGGCGATAACATTTCCAGACTTTAAATCATACATAAATAAATCTGAATGGGCGCTTGTGAATTGCTCCACATATTTGAGTCCATCTCTTTTGGAGTTTGTAGTATGCAAAACTTCATCCATCCAATCATTAACTTGCCTTATTTCATAGCGATAGTTTATTGGACGCACAACATAAGAATGACTGTCATCTTTAGCGCTCAATCCTCCCATTGTATTTCGATGGGCATAATCTTTAGCCTCTGCTTCGGTGTCAAAAATGGGATTGATTGTAGGGTCATCCCACTTTGCGTCATACGCTTGATAGTAAATAGTATTCTTAGGTTGAGTGGAACACCCAACGCACAACAAAAGTAATGTATTTAATATTTTATTCATCATCTAATAATTTATCTAGGTCGTCTATATCGTAGGTTATCATCTTTTCGTTCGGGTCAATCAAATCTTTAAATTCTATTTTATCTTTTTCTAAAACCAAGATATTATCCATTTTATCTGAGCCTTGATGCTTCTTTGCGTCACCAAGCATAAGTTCTAGCGACTTAATGATGTCATCTACGCTTTCCCCGACAACATCGGGGTTTTCAGAATGAAGGGCTATTTCGCCTTTTTCATTATAGAAGACTTCGTATAAGCCATAGGTCTCCGCATCTTTGATGATTCTGTAGTTCCACATCAGTTAAAACGCCTCCTTGACGCCATCAATAAGAGTGTCCATCTTTGTCTTGGAGAGTTTTGGTTCTTCTTCCATTGGAATGTCATCTAATTGGGCGAGTGCTAGAACCTCCTCCAAGCAGTCATTGTTTCCCCTCTCTAGGTCGGGAAACCACTCCCCTTCAGCGCCTACAAAGTAATCGTCAACGGAACTAGGATGAAATCCAACGGAGACCATCATACCTTTAATGATACTGACCATCTCAGCGATGTCTTGATCGTCCCTCTCTGATTCAAAGGAAGTTGTGTTGCCGTAGTGTGTTATTGATATTTTCATCGTTTTTTGTGGGAAGTTACTTTAAGTTTGGGCATTTCTATTTCCGCTAAAGCGTTTTCCATTTCTGCGCCCAAAGGGAATATTTTAACCCTTATTTCATCGCCATCGTGATCGTTTACGATGAAAACTGAATAATCATCTACTCTAAGCCAAGCGCTTCGCCCTGTCAAGACAAAATCTTCTCCACCATGAGAACCATCGTCATTGCCAATGGAGTCGTGTTTTACATCGGGTTGTATATTCATTATGCTTTTCCCATTATGTGTTCTATTTTATCTCTAGCTTTGTTCCAATCATCATTTAACCATAATTCGCATATCTTGTCAATGTTTTTATCATCGGGAAGTACGACACACCATTTAAAGCTCCCATCCTCTAGCTTCCTAGTCCATGAAGAAGGGAAACCATCGGGGAAAAACATTAGATTATTATCCTTCGCAAACTTTTTAGCAAGAGAAACTAAACTACATTCATCATTTCTGTCTTCTAGTAACCCGCCATCCTCTGACCAAGATTCATAAAAAGACATATAAAATTGAAAGGTATCTTTGATAGCTACTGCCTTTTGTTGCCATTTTTGCAACTCTTTATCTCCATGCTCGTGCAATTCGACAGTATCTTTGTATCCGTTCCACCTGTCTCCATAGAACTTCATGTGCTTCGTGACGGGACTTCCGAATACAACAAACTGAAACTCTTCACGAAGTTCCTCGTTAGATTTCGCAGTCCCTCTCGTTCTTTTGAAACTTACTGATTTACCTTCTCCGCTCATTATTTCAAACCCACTTGTGTTTTTGATTCCATTTTCTTTTTAGTTATTAGATGTAAGTAGTCCACATACCTTATGTTTAGCCTCTTCGCTTGAGCTTTTAGATACTCCTCGTTCTCAATGACTCTCTCGGCGGTAATGGGACAATCGTCTCCCATCATAGGGTAATCGTGGAGTGTGTCAACACTTTTATTTGACGAACATCCTTCGCCAAAAAGAATAACTGCATAAAATATTTTATTCATTGTGAAATGTTACCTTTCCATCTTTGTAGGTGAATAAACTAACCATGTGATCGGTATTAACTCTAAAGAATTCATCGTCACTTAACTCTACGCCATAGGCAGAGCAGAACCACTCCATTGGTTCTCCATCTTCTCTCCAATCCTCGTTGCCTAGATCGGCTTCACTTATATTGATGTCAACACGCTCATTAAAAGCCAACCAAGCATCGTAAGGGTCTCTGTCTTCAAATTCAATGTCGGGGTCAGTCTCGACCATTTTAATATGAGTTAAAGCCTCATCAATGATCTTTAATTTTTCTTCATTTTTTAATTTTAGTAGCATATTATATTATCCCCCATTCTTTTTTCTTTTGTTCTCTCTCTTTATCAGTTAAATTATCCCATTCTTGTTGAGTCTTTTCCTCGCACCCTGCTAGAGTATCTACCCCAAAGTCTTCTACAGACCTGCCTTCGGGCATTAAGGATTGAATAGTTTCCAACACCTTCTTGCCCACAATATCATGGACTGCGCCAAAATTATAAGTCCACATATCTTTATCACTACCATATCCAAATTGTATTTCGATATAGCAATCATCGATAAAGTTCTCTCTATTTGTTACAGGACATTTTGGAATACCATCGTCATTCATTAAGCTATCTTCTTTACCCACACTCATTTTCAAAATCTGATTTAATTAACATTTCTTTTACTGCTTCTGTAGTTAATTCATTAAAGGTCATGCCCTTTTCATGGGCGTATTTCATATACCTTAAAAGATTATCGTCATCAATGTCAAGCTCAATAGACCTCATTTCCGCTTTAGGAGTTGCCTCAAATGCTGATTCTGTATACGAGTCAACCCCTGTATCTTCAAATTGATTAAATTTCACTATATAGCATTCAATCATAGAGTCAAGAAAAATATCTTCTATAATTGCTTTTATTATCTTCCAGTTGCCTCCTGCAAGCCCACAAGATATGCCGTAAGGTAGTCCAAGAATAGGTGGAGGCGCAGGATTGTACTCATGCTTTTGTACATGAGACGCGCAAAGGTCTTCTTCCATAGCTTTTAATGCTTTCCAAAAATATTCGTAATTAACTTGCCTCTCCTTTGTTGAATATCCCGATTGGGTATAGAGGTTATAGATAGTCCCTTGATCCTCGATTACCGCTTTGGAGTAATCCCCCATTTGACATCTCCAATTACCGCCCTCATTGTATTCATTACCCCATCGCTCTGTATCTGCTTCAAAGGCTTTAGGGTAGCGATCCTTTATTTGCTTTGCAATCCCTGCGCCCATAACATTCTGACAATTACAGGAGTGTGCAATGACATTTATCCCAACATATTTATCGGGGTCAGTTTCACAATGAGTGGGAAAGTCTAAAAGATTTCCGCTGATAAGTGGTATTTGCTTCAACATACCAACACAGTATAGTATCAGTAGGGATTTGTCAAGCCTTTTCCCATCTATTATCGTAATTTAATCTAAAACTACCTTGATGACTATCTCCCCATGAGCATTCGTTGGGAGCAAATAAACTCATAAAGTATTTTTTATTATCCCTTATATATAGATGGTATATGTTTCCAATGACAGGCTTTATTCTCATTTCTGCATTAAATATAATCTCATTCCATTTAACATCTTCGGCAAGCTCTTCAAATTCGTTTTTTAATTTATTAAAGCGTTCTTCATAATGTTTGTTTGCAGAGTGTACCGCGCCAACTTTCCATCCACCAAGGCTATGGTCGGGGCGAATGACAGGAGAACTTAAACTGCTTGCATAAGGCAATGAGTTAGCGTTGGGAACATAGCTATCAGGTAGATTTTTGCCAAGATCGCTCACTTACATTACCACATTCCACTCTTCCGATTTATCTGTCCAGTCTTTGTACTTTTCGTCCCCACCTCTTATAGACCAATCAGAGTCAATTGTTAATTTGGAAGAAATCCCACCTCTTGGATTAAACATCATTGATAATCTTAGCCTGTCGGGTTCATAAGCATACATGAGATGGTCGTAGAAAATATTAATCAAGCGTTCATAGGAAACCACAATGTCTCTTAAATGGAAAACATATTGCTTTAGGCTTTTAAGCTCAATGATTCTATCTTTAGGGTAGAAACTAATGTATGCGTTAGCAAAATCGGGTTGCTCCTTAACTCCAAGAAAAGTAAATTCGGGAATTTTTACTTTTATTTCGTAAGCTCCGTTGCTTGGATTGGGTAAGGATTTCAAGATCCCTTTGTTTATTTTGTCGTATTTATTCATTGATATACAGTATAATATCAGTAGGGATTTGTCAAGTTTTTTTTGTAATCAAGATAGAATCCTATGGCAACCACTATGTTTAATCCACAAGAAGCTAGTATTTCATGGATGTCATTGTAAATATTCAAGGATAAATGGATATGACCTACCATCCAGAATGGAATAGCGAGGTTTTGGCTAATCCAAATTAAGGTAAACTGGATGAAATTTTTTATAGATTTTACTTTTTTCATCCGTTGTTAGGATTTAAAACAAAACAGTCAATATGAACCCTAGAGTCTTGAAGACTTTAAGTTCGGGTAGTGATGCGAACTTAAAGAAACGCTTACAAGTCTCTTGCGAAAGAAGTCTACCCCTATAGAGGGTATATTTGGAAGATATATATTTCATAGTCTCTTTATTACACTACCAACTATTGATTGTTATATCTTCTCGATTATTTGGATGCTCTTTTAGTTTTTTTAATAGTCTCTGAAGGATGAATCGTTGGCATCTGTAGTTAGACTCTTGTTTTTTTGTATTAGTTTTCTTGATTTTATCCCCAAGCTCACTCACCATATCCTCTATAATTTGCCTATCAAATCTACCTTTATAAGACCAACCTAAGTCAAAACCTCGGCGCAAGCCTTTTTGGTGAGACTCTTCAAACTCATTAGCTATGCCATCATCATACATGGATTTTTAACCCTGTTAGTTCGGATGAACTTCTTATCTTTTCGCCAAGTCCATCTATTATTTTAATACCATATTTAGCGCCGACTACCGACTCGGGAATCTCTTCATTGTGCCTGTCACCTCCATTTGCGAAAACATCTGGCTTTATATCAGCTAATGAAGCGCAAACTGTTTCGTCCATATCAATGGATAGGAACACTTCATCAACAAACCCTAACGCCTTAACAATTTCAACCCTATCATTTTCATCCATAAAGAAGTCACCTTTCTTGAGGACACATTGATGGTTGTTGTTTACAATGACAATTAATTTATCCCCCAAATCTTTAGCTAACCTAAGATACTCTAGGTGACCAACATGAATGGGGTCGAAGTACCCACTAACCGCTATAATTTTGCTCATATTTGTTATTTCTCCAATAAAAATTCATATATTTTAACGCCAATATAATAGCCTATAATAAACAATAGAATGTATTCACTCATTAATTTTTATACTTTTTGGTTGGAGCTTACAATCTCTTTGGCTATATCAGCCTCATGCCAGTCAAATACTTCAACCTTTTTATTATTTAAATCCTTATAGTGAGCGAAAAAGTTTTGACATATCTTTAGGAAGTTTGGGTCAATGTCGGCTAATGACCTGTACTCTCTGATGTGAGAAATTGGAGTAGTTAAAACCTTATAATCCTTAAACCCTTCATCTTCCATATCTAAAACGCCAATAACCCTAGATTCCACTAAAGTTCCTGTATTTATAGGTGTCGCATTGTATATCATAACATCTAGTGCGTCTCCATCTTCTGCCAATGTTTGGGGTATAAAGCCATAACTAGCAGGGTAGACCATAGCACTCAGCAGACTTCTATCATAAGTAAAAACTCCTAATTCGGAATTGTATTCATATTTTACATTTGTGTCTTTAGGTATCTCAATTATAGCATTAACTCTTTGAGGGCTTTGGGGATGAGTGGGAATATCATATAAATTCATTTCTTTAATAGGTTATAAACAATATCATAAGTAAAGCATACAACTATTGCAATAGCAATATAGAAGAATGGGTCAGAGGTCATCAAGTAAAATGTTTACTGCCTATTTTGGATAATTCAGTTAGGATAGCGTTAGTAAGTTTTATATAGGTAAACGAAGGGCGCAATACTTCATTAATTAACTTACTAGATTCGGGAGTTTGCTTTTTGGAATAAATAGATATTTGCTCCTCTATTTTTTTGCATAAATCAATACTGTCAATATTACTGTCGTTATTTTTGGTGGTCATCTTTTTTTTTGTGGCGTATGGCACTCAAGAATGCTTTAAAATTCTCTATTGTTATCGCCACTCTTAATCCTAACTTGAAGTCGTTGCTTTTGTCAAGGAAAAACTCTCCTTGCCTAATAATTTCTTTAACCATATCAACATAAGCCTTGTTTAAACCTTTAATTTTATTAAAATTTTGATCTATCAACGACTCTTTAAGGTCTTCTCTTATGAGTTTAGCTCTATGAATACCCTCCTTGAATAGTTTGAGATGCTCCGAAGATGTTTGCATAAAGACATTTACACTAAAGTGACTCGCATAGTTTAAGCCCATTACCTGTTATTTTTCGCTTTCCATCAATTTCGATAAGATTTTTATTTAACAAGTAAAGTTCGTGATCCCTTTGTAGTGCGCTCTTGCTTAGTCCAATCTACTAAAATATATTTCTTGATAGGTGAGTTGTCTATTTCCATAGTATCAATATAATAGCAATTAAGATTAGCAATGTCAAGCCCCAATTATGATTCTTAATTTATCGTTTTTTATGTGTATATATTATATAAAAACCTATGGAAAACGCAAAATACAGTAACACTCAACCCTTTGCGCATTCAAGGAATACGAATGTTAATTTCAATTATGTTTGGGATGCACCAACACAATATTGGATTCCCGAACAAGCATCAAGTTTAAGCCTAAGTTATATTTTAAATAACGCAAAAGATTTCATTAATAAATTTGGTAATAATCCGAAGGTTGGACAGTCAGTATCTTTAACTTCTCCCGAAACTGTTTGGGATGGATCAACTCAATATGTATTTCCACCAAATGAAGGAACAGGAATACAAGTTAAATCAGATGATGGAGCAGATACTCAAAATATAGTTATACAGGGATTGGACGAAAATTTTGAACAACAAAATTGGAGTGGAGCTTTAAATGCATTAGCTGAAGTAAATGTAGATGGTACATGGACAAGAGTATTTCGAGCATATAATGATGATTCCGTTGATATAAATGGGTTAATTAATATTCATGCTTCGGGAAATGACGCTTTATCTTATGCGCAGATTAACGATGGAAATAATCAAACATTAATGGCAATTTATACTGTACCTGCAAATTGCACAGGTTATTTTACGAAATATCAAGCGACTGCACATAATCCAAGTAGCGCATCAGAAATTGGTTATACAATACACATGAAGACAAGAGAATTCGGAAAAGTGTTTCGTGTTAAATCAATCAGTTCAGCAGGAACTTCCCACGAAGTAACAAAAGAATTTGACTTTCCAAATATGTTACCCCCAAAAACTGATATTATTTTTGATATAGTTAGTGCAAATGGAAACAATGGATCAGTTGATTTAGAGTTTAATGTTGCTTTACTTTAATCTTTGTAAACCTCCTTTAATAATTTAAGATATTTTTCAACATCTTTTATTTCAGAAATAATTTGATCGGTATGATCTTTGTTTTTGTTTACCTCTTGAAGTAATGCAGTTGATAATTCAAGCAATTCTTCAGCGCATTTCAATATTATTTTTTCTGCCTTGCTCATAATGTTTTACATAGATTAACTCCTGCGACTGTTATTTTGCGCTTACCATCAATTTCCATAAGGTTTTTATTTAACAAGTAAAGTTCATGATCCCTTTGTAGCGCGCTCTTACTTAGCCCAATCTTCGCCGCGAGACCAGTTAAGGTAGCTGATCCACAGTTATTTAGGACATCTAGGATTTGTTTTTCAGTATATGTTAAGCCATAAGGTAAAATCCCCACTTGATCGCAAAGATCAGAGAATTGAACCTTGCCGAAAATTTTAGTATCCTTAGCTCCGCAATACAAAGTAATCTCCTTCGACCTTTTGACTGCACTACGAGCGTTATTCCTAACTGTACTAGCAACATCATTTAGCGTGTTATTGATATAAAGAATGTCGGGAGTGCATAGCTTTATTATTTGCGCTAATTCCAATTGGGTATATGGCTCAAAGTCAACAGTAGTTAGCCTATCCTTCAATGGAGGGAAGATTTTGTCGCTCTCAGTAGTGGCAAAAATAAATGTTTGGCGCTTAAAGTTAAACTCAAAAGACATTTCATTGAACTCAAAAGTCTTTCGATGATTTTTCTCTGAGTTAAAAATCGTAAGAAACGCCATTGTTAGGTCAACAGGTAACGCATGACATTCATCAAAAAGAACAGTTATTTCGTTGTCAGCGATTACAGGAAGAAATATTTGCTCAAAGAATTGCTCATTGTTTTTGATCGTGGAGCAGTTTAGCTCCAAGAATGAGCGCCTGTCACCATCTTCGTTATAGAGGTTTTTGGCGAATGCTTTAGCGAACTCGGTCTTCCCTAAGCCTTTAGCGCCAATCAAGTTAAGAAAGGGACATACTCCAGTCTTCTCGAAGGCGTCCAAGTAAAACGAAAGTTTTTTCTTGACATTCTCTTGACCAACTAGGTCGGGGAAATAATTGTTATTCGTCATTGAGATTTATTAATGTATATTCTATTTTAGGTGACTCTTCAGTGGATGCAATCCTAGACTTAGATGTGGACGAGGAGTCCCCTCTGTAACAACTTCTACATTGAGACCTTTTGCCAAATTTTCTTCTTTTATCAGCATTGAAGTCATCAATAGGTAAAATATCGTTGCATTTAGAGCATTCTTTAGCTCCACCTGTTTCAGACATGATTAGGTCAAGCCACTCCTTCTCCACTCGTATTACTGATTTCCTCCCAAAGTAATCGCCCAACTCCTCGTAAGAGATTTCTGTATAGACTGAGGGCATTGGTATTAAAGGAATTTATGCAAGAGTTCTAATTGGGTAGTCCCAAGGTATTTGCAAAAATAAGAGCAAAACTCAGATACCCTGCGAGGATTCCAGTCTTCAGAAGTTATGATGGAGCCGACTTCGTTGAAGTGTCCATCTTGCCATAGTTCGGTTAGTGTGATATACTCGGTAGTGTTCATGTATTAGTGTTATTAGGTTGGTTTGCTCGGGTAAAGTCCCTAGCTTCAGTTAAAGCTTGGCAGAAATCATCAATACTGTCAACAGGAATTTGAAAATACTTTCCATAGCTCCTGCCATCGCTATTATGGGCAGTTACCCCCACAAAGTCGTTGTGGGCATAAGTGGATACGCCAAGCCCCCCTAGTAAGGCATAAGACTTAGAGTCTCCTCCAGACCAAGTGGTGTATTTCGATTTCTCGGCTTTGGTTCTACCCTTAGCCCAAACGACTTCTTTATCTATGTAATTTTGCATTATGCACTCAATCTTGCAGATATATTAAGTAAAGTCAAGCTTTTTGTGTACCCATTTGTATGAAAAGCAAAATAGTAAACTACCTCACAGTAAAGCTAATGAGTGACAAGACATTCGATGTTCATTACGCCAAGCGCGCCAGAGTCGCGTGGATTCTTGCTGAAAAGCAATACTTAAAGTTAACCGAAGATGAAAAACAAAAGATTATCAAGGAGTTAGCCGAAGGTCAACAATGAAAGAAAAAATAATCAATTATTTGACTGAAGAGATCATGAAGTCACTTGTTGTCGGCGGTTCTATATTTGACAACACCGAAGAAAAAAGGCGAAGAGCCTCTTACTTCTGGGCTAACAGAAGATATGGCGAACTGTCAGATAAGGAAAAAGAAGAGATAATAAATAAAATCCGATCAGGAGGCTCTGTTTTAGTATACCCTCAAATAAAGGCTGACTAAAAC